>Ga0190273_10000409_pt1 | contig 16721 bp, 15 predicted proteins | sample Popmic504IS_FD_134513 | JGI IMG/M metagenome (GOLD analysis project Ga0190273, IMG submission 134513) | Populus adjacent soil microbial communities from riparian zone of Shoshone River, Wyoming, USA - 504 IS | ecosystem: Environmental > Terrestrial > Soil > Riparian zone > Trees stand | place... | reverse complement strand
ATGTGCCATGGCCATCAAAGTCCTACAAAGTTAGCTACAGCTCTTACAAAGCGTAAACGTTTCCACCTGATTACTTCTATAACCCTTTGTGTCTAAACTAGTCAGTCAAAAGGGTTTGCTTACCTTTCCCTGGTCAAAAAGAACATCAATTGTTGAGTTCTTGAAGGCTGAATGACCTTTGTCGATGCCCGTATCAGCCACACAGACAGCTTCGCCCTTACCCTGATATTTCATGTACGGTAGAGCGGCGCCAGCAGGATTGTAGGCTGAAGAGTAGCAAACCCCGCGTGCGAGATTGTTCGCTAGAGATAGCTCGCGACGTTCTTCAATGCGTTTCACGGAATCGATACTCGCAATGCTCTCAACTTTGCTCTTATCCACGGGCAAGAAGAGACCGTGTTCCACGAACTTGATGTCGCTTTCAGCAACTCCGACTTTGCCAGATATCTCTGTGGCAACCTGTTGAGGCGTTTTAACAATCTCACCATGGAAATAGACATAGACTTCTTGCTTGATCTGCTGCGTGTCTTTTTTGAGGATATTCTTTAGCGTGACTGTCGACTTCACCTCAGCCGGGAATACCCCCACAGCTTGGACGAAGGCCAGGGACCTGATAGGTTGCAAATCGGTTGCAGTGTATCTACACAGATACGTCTTGGTGTAGATGAACTCTATGATCACGGCTCCTGTATCCAATCGACTTAGCAGGCGTTCGTGTCTAGGAGGATAATCTACTTGTGCTGCAACGTACCCAATTTCGCCAAGGTTTGTTTCTGGTCTTCGGTGAGGTTTGCTTTGCCTTGAACATAGATATAGTCGGAACCGCTCGCATCTTTGCTCTTCACTGTGGAGTTTGAAGTATCAAACAGATTTCCGTTTACGGATATGACTGAAGCCATTTGCGCCGCCTCTCTTGAAATCTTGCTTGAATGTTGATTAAATGTAAAATATAGTAGAGCTCTGTCGATACCTTGATTTGTGAGGGATGCTTCTGAGATTCACGTTAAGAATTGAATGATAGGTTCCGTTCTAAGAGCGAGTCTATATATCTCCAGACTGTCACATATAATACATCCCTACCGACGCTGAACACAACGATACCCTCAGCTTGCCAAAAAAGTCATCATACATTGCTCAGGGTAGCGTGTCTACACAGGGAGAAGCCAAGATGCAACTATACCAGGGATGGCACGCAACAATAGTAGGGATTGTATCAGAGTGAGGTGCGGCTGAAGAGTGGCTTAATATACGCTCCAATGTCAGCATAAGACTCACCGTGGCTGGCTGAGCTTTGGTGAGAGAAGTTGCTTCTACGGTCAAGGTGTAAATGCGATTATCCCGGAATACATACAGTTGGCGGTGAATCATTACAAGAAGAAGTGCATCGAGGCCTCGGTGCAACCACGTGGAGGTGGCTGGCTGAACCGGACGTCACGAACGTTAAAATCACCTGATACCACGAAATTGATACGTAATATTGATATAGCATAATGCTGGGAAGATATAAAGAAGGTTGTACTAAAATTGTACAATCTCATCCCCACCAGTTCAGATCCTATCAATCGAATATCGACTACTGGAGCATCCACAGCAAGTGACAAGTCTGGTGATATTCGACACTATATATGGCATATGCAACAGTAAATGAAGCTAATGCGATAGCCTACGTACGTCGACGCATGCAACTCTTCTTTTTAGCATACATTTGCCTTTTAGAAGGTAGTAGCTATCACATTGACAAGGGAATGCTAGTAGTCATGCTGATTTTTTGTCAATTGTTCATCTCCAGCGTGAGCATCAAGAACGTCGCGCTGGGTCGATCACCGCAATACATACAGGATCTACCTCTTGTTCCGCAAAACCTGCAGCTCAAGCTTTCGAAATTAGGTACTGGAAGTGGGAGCCTTTCATTAAGTTGAAATTCATATGACAGGTAGCTGAGGTTAGCCGCACGTGACTCATCGAGAAGATGGACTGCCGAAGAAGTGTTCAGTATGCGGAGATAAGGCTTCAAGATGAACAGGGAATCCTGTCTGTATTTTTAAAAGACTCAGTGCTGTTCTCCTTGGGCTGAGTTCATTTTGCTTAGTCGACCAATGGTTTGAACAATTCTTCTGCTCCTTTCTATGTGGGTGAGAATGTTCGCAAGCATGCAGCATACTACTTCTTCTAGACGCAACGCCTTTCATGTAAAAACTCGAAAATTCATGGATTTTCGCGGCTGCAATAGTAATCTGTATGTGTTCGAGAAAGTGTGGGAGCATAGCTATGTGCGTGCCACTCGATAGCTGCTTCAGCGTTGACAAGCATACTTACTTTTGACGTCTGATTGTACTTTCAAGCGAGGTTCGAGACATAGAAGGAGATGGCTTGTATCGGCAAACGCAGCCGAAGATCCCTGTCGAAGCCTATGTGGAAAAAAACTAGCGAAAGTGAGTACGTCATCTTGGAGAGGAGAGCCCTGTTGTGGCGCTGGTACGGACAGGGGGAAAAGCACGCAGCTGTGGAATATGCAATGCAAGGATGCTCTGAAGTTAAGCTGCGCAGGTGGAGAACGGGAGGCTGCACGTACGAAAGCGTGTCCCAAAAGTGCTTTCCTTAGCGTTAAAGCTGATAAAGAGACTATAATCTCTCGGGATTAGGGTAGATGAAATGACATAAATACAGATACAGCTAGTACATTAGGCACATAGCTACGTAAAGTACCTAATACAGCCTTACAGGGTAGCATTTAGCTAAAGGGTAGTTTCCGCGCTGAGTCCCTAGACTCTTGGAGGTAAGCCTTTGCGTTACCGAGCAATAGTAGAAAGAGAAAGACATTTCATTGAGATTATACTAGCCCGTAACGTAGTGCTCATCTTCCTGTACAAGCTCATATGCTAAAGAAAGCACTTTTGGGACACGCCTCCGTACCATTGCTTGTTAGCAGTTCGCAAGCACAACTCCAAATGTATAGCTAGTGCCCTCAACTTTAAAAGTCAGCTCGATTCTGCTGTCAAAATGTTTCTGCTGACCTTGGCTGTTTTTTTAAGCTGAGGCACTCCTGCATCTATATTTTCAGATACTTGTATCTGTAGGATAGTTCTTGAGCATGGCCCTGTCTGTAACTGTGCTCTGCATAAAGTAATACTGCAGTACAACCAATGAGGAAGGAAAGAAAGCTGATTCTTTTTGCAGTGGCGCTGTCCGTCACCAACAGATCCTTTCGTCAGTTATCAAGGCTGCAGGTGATGAAAGACATATCCATTGGGAGCTTTCGTTTCAGCTCAATCTTGATCCTGTCCCACAGATGGAATGTCAAGCACAGCTCTCTTCGCTACAAATACGTCTTGCCTATCGAGTATCTACCTTTCCGAATCTACGTAGCTTCCGATTTAGCTTTAAGCTAGGGGGCGCACAAGATGAAGCCGATCCTACCAGCCCTTCAATGTTGACTGCATCATCAGGTTTTTAGTCCACTTTCCCACCCCAGAATTCAAGAAGTGATCCACCATAGAATGCACATTCGAAGCTTGCGAGCTTCGGGTCTTCGAAGCCAGGGCTGTCCTCCTCTTCAGGCTTGTACTCGTATCTCTCATCTCTGTTCGTTACGAGAACTAAGGACCTGATTTCGCGGTTTAGTTTCAGCTTGGCTTTTTTCTGCTCTTCTGGGGCTTATGTAGCTCGTTTCGGAACTGCTATCTCAATGATAGCTCCCGCGACCCGTAGTATTGAACCAAGGCGAGAAATTTGTCGCTCCTCCACCGCACTGTTGTTGATCAGCATCGCCTCATCCGTTCTGTCAGTTCGAATGCTAAGCCAATTGAATATTCTGCTTTGAAGCCTCGAAGAGCGCCTTCTGAGTCACAGAATTGACAGCTTGAGCACGAAGTAAGTCTCAGGAAATCGAAACCACTAATATTATGCCTGCGCCCACTTGTCCCAGTCATCCAAGTAGCGCAAATCTGTTTACCAGCAGATTTTTTGCAGGCCATGAAGCTTTTGAGCATCAATTTCTCATCTGGCTCAGTTGAAGCGACCATGACAAGCGCATCAGTGGCCTCCTCTCCGTCGGCAGTGACGTAGTACTGCAATATGGGAGCAGACCTCTGCTCAGTGTTCTGGATCTTCATGTTGACGACAGCATTTATTCACCACTTTCGATAAAGCCTGGAGCACAGCTGAAGGGTGATTCATCCTTCAATGCACATCGCTCACATACCTCAGATGAATGACTACCCAAAGATCTGGTCGAAATCTGCATGGCTGTGATTCGGGTCAGAAGTCGGAGGATTGAATTTTAGCTTAACTCTCAACCAGCAGTGCTGATAAAAACCTTGACACTGCTATAGAAATTCATGTCGCTCTCTTGAACTTCTTGACATCGGTGAAGTTGTCTTTTGCTCATCCTGCAGTCATGCTATACTTGATACAGAACGCTCCAGAAATGTTCATGTCGTCTGCAATATCACTGTTCAACCATGCATGAGTTAGGATATTATTTGGGACTTGTCCATGCTCACCTGAGTTTATCCACGAATTTGGACGTGTACGAAATAACCTACGTAAATCAACGTGAGCAGATGCACTTGGCGACTCACCAAAAAAAGCTACTGACCTGGCTTAACCCATGGTGGCTTGTTGGCGTGTATCGATGTTTCACCTTGCCGGTAAGCTTTCCAACGTTATCCCTCCCCTCTTCTGTTGTCTAGCCACACATGTCCACGACATCTTTCAGATCAACGAAATATGCGCAAAGGCAGCTCTGCTTCTGAGAGAGAACCGTTCCTTTAACAGGCAGAGCAAGAGCACATCAGTCGTAATTTCTGTCACCGTACTCTGCGCGACTTTTAGCAGCACGACAACCACGTTCAATGAAATGATTCGCGAGAACTCGAGCCTCCAAGTATCGGGTTTCGACACACTTACAGGTTTGCAATTCAAATACAATAAGGAGCCAAGACCAGTGGAGCATGGCTCTGATTCGCTTCAGCGCACGATGAAAAGCATACAAATTAAAGGCGATGAAGTCTTAGTAAAAGTGCGTAGGTTGGACCTGCAGCCTGGAGCAGAAGTCAGAAATTCCGAGGACGTCTATGGATCAGGTATTGTGATCGGAGTTGTGTTACGCCGGTTTCGTTACTATCGTGATGTGGGTAGAGTCTGTCAAATGCATCTTTCGTACTGAATAAGTGATCGGTAGTGCTTGGACTGTGTGCAGAAACTCGGTAAATCACAACCTATACGTATGCAGCCTCCCTCGTGTACTGGACGGAAGCGTTCTTCGATATTCCCATCCTCATAATCAGCGCGAGCTGGATGAATGTTTCCAATACTTTCTGATCAGCCACGAGCTTCTTGTCAGGGTTTTCATGTTTAGCCGAACATCTCCCCCGCCCCTGAAACGTGCTAGACAGGACTGCTAATATTTTATCACAATATGCCTCGAAGCGAGCATTGTCTTCGCATAGCTGATGGTCCCAGGAGCGCCGAGGCAGCACCACAGGAGACGAGCAAGTATTGCTTCATGGTTATTGCGGTGGACCTCCGCCTCCCACGGCTTGCATGAGCTGAAATGTTGTTGAAGAAATAAGGGCTTAGCGGGAACTGAGTTGCATAGCAAAGCTACGTGATCGAGCCAATCAAGAGCGAGCGACTAAAAATACGTTCTATGGCTTGCGCATTCCACACCAGTCAGCCCAACCTGCCGCAGAAGCATCCAAGTATCACGCATCAGAAGGAATGACCAGTGGTGGACTTATATTATGACAAACAATGCAGCATGCGACTGCATACTCCACTGCTGACCGCAGGTTAAGTCTCACTAGACTCAGATCAGGCGAATCAGTTTCCTTAGCTGCAACGACCTCGAGTTTCCTGTTGTACCGTAAGTAGGCATCAAGAGCTGGCAGCAAAGACAACACGATTGCAGGCGACGACCGAGGTCTTTTATCTGAACGAGAAACTCCAGAGTCCGATCCTTCCACTGCATTTCATCTTGACCTTGCTTGCTTTTATTGTTCAGCGGTGTTGAGACCAATGCGAATAAAGCCTCTCAGATAACATGCCTACAAATCTAGTGAGCCTTCAGCTTATCGAAGATCATCTGCATTGGTTAGGCTCGAGAGCCGTCAATTATTACGTGATCAACTGCCTTGATCAAGTGCAACTACCTCTTAACGAAGGTGCAACCTTGAAGTCAAGCAGCATCCAATGGACGGATACCTCCAATGATGAACTCCGGCAGGCATCAACAATACGTATTATTCTCCGTCTTTAACTCATACTTTGCAGAAAGTCATCCCTTACTTGAATCTGAGGACTGGAAACCATGTGAGGAGTTGTAGTAAATGTAAAGCATCTAGTTGTACTCCAGTCACGATATTTGTCGATCTCATCTTCCAAATCATCCAAGAGAGCTTGCTATCCTTTGAAAAGGCCTGGAACAGGCAGCCGCCGAGGCTGGACGAGGCATTCGTATTCAAGAGCGACCCTAAGTTCCCTGGACGACTTTAGGCAAAATACGAAATCACGCTTCGCAAGTGCAGAGGGATTGGGAAACACTGTCTTCTGAAGTCCCAAAGGTATGCCCAACTTTTGAGCTTGGTCAAAGAAGATCATCTCTTCAGCTGTACAACATACCGTTCTGACTCGCAGTCTCGCAGCTTCTATCTGTCCTAACTAATGAGACTTAATAATAGGCTCGCCCCAGCTAAGGACATACCACGATATATTCATCATTACTATAGAAAGTAGCCTGGTAAATGGACGGTGTATCTCAGTAGATGAACAAAACCTGTATGTCCCATTCTTGAGCAATCTTCAATGGTATTCTATAGCTGTTTCGAGAGTTTATGATCTGCTTCGCACTGTTTCATAAGGGGTATTCATTCTTGCTCGTCTATGAGAGATATAGGACCAATCGACCTTCAAAATTGTGGCTCAAAGACTCGTGGATAGCTGCGTTTGCGGCCTTGCGTGGATTCGTTGCGCCTATGACGGATAACTTCGTTGCGCGTTTCCGTTAAGACAAATCAGGTCAACAAGGACAATTTGGATCTAAAATACGGCACAGGCTCTAAATCGCCTGGTTCATCGTTCAAACACCGTATAACAGGCTTCTTCATACTAAACGATGCATGTCAAGGGCCTGAGAATAATTCTGCAAAACCAACCAACAATGAAGTCAATGTTTGTAGTATCTGATTTGGTCTTTGAACGCTGTGTTATTCATTTTGAAACCATAATATTATTGTGACCCAGGTTGTATCATTGTTGAACAGAATGAGCTATGTGACTTTTTATGCAGAGGTCTCCGGCTGTTTTGGCTGCCAGTTCAATAACAAATTCTCGTAGGCACATATTCTCCAACACTTGCACTTTCTAGTTATATCATTAACGCTTCTATATTCAGACCTTGGTTTGTGACTTGCAACCTCGGATTCTACACATTTTCCTTTACAAACATGAAGTCTTCAGCCATTGAACCATCCTCTTTACGTGCGCAAGGGGGATAAATTGAGTATCAAGTGCTATTGCTGTTGACAACATTACTCTGTACTAGCGTCAACATGCCTTAACTCAATCCCTGCTGGCCATGCGGGCCGAGAGTGCTTTTCATACAACAACTGAAGCAGTACTGACTGCACGATTAGACTCTATCATCGCTGCAGGTTGTTGTTCTACTTTATTATTGCCGTCTTCATCCTGGTAGGCGGGTTCACATCTTTATTGTCCTCATCACTGCCAGCAATATCGTCTTCTTCATCTTCATCATTGTCTTCACCTTCGTCGGTTGACTCAGCATCCGACATATCCAAGTTCAGTTCTTCCAACGGCGGCCACTGACCAGATGACTCAAAGATTCTCAGTAGCGCAATAATAAATCCAACCTCTTCTTTATCATCATAGCCTCGACTCGTGAGCCAAAGTGGCCTCCTCCATAATGGCGTATTTACGAAGTCGATTGCTGTTTGCAGTCCTGAGCCTCTTGATGTCTCAATTTGGGGATTCAATCCCCGCCGTATCAGAGCGATGAACTTGGCTTTTCGGGAGAGATGCTTTTTGCCAGAAATGGGTTGGATGGAATGGTCCAAGATGGCTTGTAGCACTGTCCCACCTGCATAGCACTGCGCATGAATATCCTCACCAAACAAAATCATTATGTCGAGTAGCTTGCAAAAGGCGGTCAGCTGTTCATCTCCGTCACAAGATCCATCGCAGTCGTTAGGACAAGAATATTGTGCCCAATGGAGCAATAAGCCATCCTGTGACTGGAAGTGACAGTCAGTGAGGTGACCATACCTTCCATAGCCATTCGGACGGCCTTTGACCCAGCGTTTCAGCAACGTCACCAGATCCGTCACCGTCACGCATCCTCCAACTTGCCTGAAGAAGAAGCACAAGCTAGAGTTGCTAGGGTAGATGCCTAGATTTGATAGCAGATCTACCCAATCATCGAACTCTGTGTTATCACCCTGATAGATAGCCCAGGCGAGAAATGCTCGGGTAAGTGCTTCAGTCTGCGCCTGTGTTGCCGGCTTTGCAAGAAGTCGTTCGGTGAAGTAGGACTTCAACCCACAGACAATAGTACCCACAATATCTCGAATATCTTTGGTATCCGCCCCATACATAGTGTCCAGCACCCATTGTGGGACAACATTCTCTCCGTAGGGCTCAATTTCGAAAACGGGAGAGAAGTATGAGTTCATGACATGCGACAAGGAGGGGTACGTTGATTCGCCTGCCTCTTCTGCGGCCCTAGCCGTGCGTGCGAGCATAAACATTGACGTCCGCAATATTGGATGTCGAGTTTTCCAAGCCACAGGAAAAGTCAGCGACCTGTTCAATTTGACCAGTTGTTGTGCCCCTTTCTTCATGACTGTCCCTATCATCCATTCGTCATCAGAAGAATCGAGATCGTTGATCATTTCCTCGACGGCGCTTGGCACCAGTTCTTGAGCCATCGCTAACAAGTATGACCGACGCCGTGTGACTAATCTCTTGAGCACTTTGCCTGCATGCTTCCACTCGAGATCATCATCATCATCTACCATCTTGGACAGGTATGAGAATTCGCGCAGGCATTCCAAAAGCTCTTTCTCGGTAAAGACTCCGGCCCTGGTTGCTTCCTCTATTATAGCTGTAAAAAGCCTCAGCCAAAAATCGTTCGGATATAGCTGTTTAATTTCGGGTGGAAGATGTGTTTCGACCCAGCTCACCTTTTGGATGTATGCTTGAAAGGTCTTGTGAACATATCGTACATCACCATTATTCAGGAGAAATGGCTCGCTTTCGTTTTCTACGTTAGTTTTCTGGACGTGCAAAAGACCACGTAGCAGGACGTCGATCTTGGTGTGCATGTTCTTGTACGCCCCAACTTTCTTGAGTTTGAGATCATCTCCAACATGGCCAACAACGAAGTCATACGTTTCACTAAGATGGTCCAGATCGGTTGTTCCAAGTAAATCCTCCTCTTCGTGCAAATCGCGCAAGATCTGTACTAAATGTAGAACCAGTGCAGCTTCTGGTCGATGGTGCTTCGGTATGAGACCAAGACTGCGTTCGTATATTCCTTCCAGCCCTATTGGTACATCGCTGACAAACCTTTGGAGCTCCTGAAGGGTGGCCTCGCCAACACCTTTGACTAGCAGCTCATCAAAGGCGAGTTTGTACCAGAGTATGATGCCTTCAGACTTCGACACTAACTCATCTATCAGATTCTTGGTGAGTCGTGACTCGATATCGAAGCCCACCTCTGCTTGGAGGACTTCCTCTTGGGCGTATTTGTACATACTGTCTTTGTTATGGTCCTGCATGAAAATCACTGAGTATGCCTTGAAGACTTGTGGTATGTGCACCTCAGGTCGACTTGCGACGCACAGTTTGATATTAGTGTACTCAACGAGTCGTCTGCAGGTTCGCATCAGTTCCATTGGGTTACCTTCATACTCGTCTAGTCCATCGATAAAGATACAGTAGTCCTCATCTCGGAATTTGAGTGCATCGCAGGTCATTTGGAAGAGGTCGTCAAAAAAGTTCGACCCTGGTGCGGCATCGTTAAGCATTGCCTGGAGTCGATCCTTAATATCCTTTGACTGGTCTGCAAGTTGGTAGAGGAACATTCTGAGCATACCGTCAATGCTGTTAGCTAGCGATTTTCCGGCGCGGTAATCGTAGAAGAACCAAATGATCTTGTGCTTTTCGCCGTTTGATCGAAGCAGAGTTGATATTTCCTGGTGGTTCACAAGGTATGCCACAAGTGTCGACTTACCGGAGCCGGGCTTGCCGCAGATCCAGTACGGCTCTTTCGTGCTTGATTTTAGCCAGTCTTTGATAGACGTTTTCCAGACCCAATCGTGTACGTATGAATTCTTGGGCATCGAAAAATCACGCTTGACAGTCATGTTCTCGTATCTAAGAACTTTCATGATGTCTGTAGGAGTCAATAACCCCACCAGAAGAGATGGCGGGTACGAGTCTAACCAGGTGGTTTCTTGCCCTTCTGTCCTTCGAGGAGGCCATCACTGACCATGTGGTAGATATTGCTGATGTTGTAAACATCCCCAAGCATTGCCCTTGCATTTCCATCGATATGAACGGATCCATATAGATGGCTGCCACTGCCCTGAACGGGTTCTGTGGATGTCGCGGGGACCTCCATGTCGGTATCAGACATTGTCTAAAATTTCATCTAGATAGCTTCAGGAGTCAGTTTCGAGTTGACGTAATCGAGTATCATCGCTTCGATATGAATCCCCTAGTGAAGAGGAATTGTCCTCAGCGAGCCTGACCGGTATCTTTTATTTGCGAGGCCGATTGCGGAAGTTACAGCACATAAAGACAGTCGGATATTCGCGGAAACTTTGCCGAATGTGGGTTGCGTTCATCTTTGTTCTCCACATGTTCGTCAAGCTTTCACGAACGCAGGGCATGTATAAAGCTTCTTACCAGAAAATTATCATAAAGATACCATGTTAGGGACGATCCGATGGGTGAAGGCAATATGGCTAGTCTAGCAAAGACCAGGACAGCCGAGAGATGAGCTGGTGATTCTTGTTTGCGGCGCAGCCGGAAAAGCATCCTAGAGCGTTTGAACGATTAAGTGTAGCATCACCGCCAAAATTATGAAGATTTCTTACGAGATATGGAGTTGTTAACGATCGAATCCAGCGTAGCAATGCTGATCTCCTGTGTTGCTACTCTCTACGTGGCTTTCATATCGAAAATACACTAAATCCAAACCTCAGTTAGAAACATGCATAGCGCTCATATTCCAGCGGACGCATGGATTTCGAGCATGAATTTTGTAAGCTGACTGGGAGAAGAAGCAAGAAGTGCGATTTCTCCTTGAGTGCATCCATCTGAATTAGACCTTGTGAGAAACATCGTTTGCTGCTCCATTCACGGTCCTCTATGAGTATGAAATTGAGCAAACAACGAAACAACGCCAATAAGAAAGCACGCAGAAAGAGATTCCAGCGAGTATTTCACATGATAGACTAAACTAGGAAGCCGAATATCGTTCGTATGAAAATAAAGACGCCGAACCATAACGAGGAGCATTCATCCAAACAAGGCACTCCCCTTAGTAGCTCTAGTAAACCTCCTCTGCGCCTCCGCAAGCCGTGCATCAATCCTTCCTCTGAAAGTCTGACCCTGTGCTTCCTCCACTTCATCCACCATCTCAGGTCGATGAGTGATATTCCTGTTGCCTCCCTCCGTAGCCATAACACCTTTAACCTTGGTGCTTCTGTACTTTCTGTCCTCAATCCGAGCATACTCCGCTAGCTTCCGTGCGTTTTCCTGCTCGATCCGGGCTGGCTCACCTTCGCTCTTCCGAAACTCCTTGTAAGAGTTGAACATTTTGTTCCAGGCGACGGTATGTTCGTCAGACATCTCATCCGGGTGAGTTTTAATGTATTTGTTTAGATCCGAGGCGTGGATTTTTGTGCACTTGCCTTGGACATTTTCCATTAGCTTTCTGGGAGGCTGGGGTGCCAGTGAAGGGTCTGTGAAGTTGATGATGGCGAAGATTGTGGCCAGTAAGGGGACGCCGACGTGGACTACGCGCCGTGGGATGTGATACTGCGCTGCTGTAGAGGCAGTAGAGGTTGAGGCGTGTCTGGGGAGTCCTGTGACTTGAGTATTGCGTCTGGGTAAGCTGTTTGTAAGACGCCGGGTGATCATGTGGCTCTCGATGGCTGTTTGACTGCCGCCGTGGCGGAGCAAAGTGATAGTAGACATGGCGACGCTACGTAGCTAAGTATTAGAGAGCTCTAGAAAAATAAATGGCAAGGTTCGTGGAAATTGAAGTGTTCATGGATATCAGATGAATAATTAACACGAAGGAATGCGCATGGTGACGAAACTGTGCTCAGTTGAAGAGTGGCATCGTTCAGTATACTCGTTCGCATCATGCCGATGAGCTCATGATACAAATCTTGAGCACTGCTGAGGTGTGAGTTTCCGTCGCTGGATGCAATGTCGGAATAACAGATCAACGCGTCGTGCCTGCATAATCAAGATGCTAGTGCATGAAGTAGTACATCTCTGATTGGATGATGTGAGAGAAATCAAGATCCAATCCACACTAGCTCCCGATCGGAGAGCGATTGGAAGTGAGATCTGTGTTGGAAGTGAGCAGCTGGTTCTAAATGCCACGTGCCGATGGGGCTGAGCCTATCTACGTACGGTTGTGCATCGATGAAGGTGAACAGTCATGACAAATGCTACTTATAATGGTGAGCGAGTGGATGTTCGTGTGAGGAGAAGCACTTGGATGTGTACGTAATCTGCGCCAGGGCGCAATCCTCGGGTGCCTAAATACGACAGTTTGCGCCGCCAAGCACAGCATTTTTGGCGAGTTCTCACCACCCATAGCGAACTGGCACCACGTACGCAACTTACCCTCCTTCCAGACTGGGCGCCCACCTCTCAAACACACTAACTTATCGAGAACTCTCCTATCCTTTATAACAACATTCTCTCTTAGACACGATGTCCAATTCTCAGCAAAGTATTCGAAGGACTTGTACTGCTCTTCCGAGGTCGATGACTGGATGACTGGATGACTGGACTTCTGGTACCGATTTTCTGGTTGTCCTGGCGGCTGTTGTCAACGTGTTTACAGCATCGACTATGGGAATAAAGATATATTGCGTATAGTCTAGCCATTTCAGACCAGTCCGGGCTCAAAACGGCTTCTCGAGCCCAGGAGCAAGGCAGTGCCGCCCAGTTTCTTGGACTTAAGACTTGCTTGTAGCAGTCCGGATTGCCGAAGTCCACACCTCATATTAAGACGCCTGCCCCTCTGAAGCATACTACGTTACTCTCCCGAGCCACGAAGTTGGCACAGGATACGGACTTTGTGGCTCAATTGGGGTATCTGGCAGTCGTGGATGATACAGAACCATCCACGAGCAAAGTTTCGCTTTTTGTTCCCCATTCGAGCTGAATTCATCGGATGGTCCAGCACGGCGCCAATGTGAAGCCGGTCGTTTCTGAATGTCAAAATAGCAGGACGGAGTAGCTTGGGTCTTAATATATGGCAGCACCTTCATTCGCCGGTCTGAAAAACATTAGCCTAAATGCTTAAGATGGTATAGCACCTTCGAAGTGATTCGAGCTTACTATGCCATCTTGTAGCCAAACTTCTTGCCACAAGCAGCCCTCCGGCTATGTGGAGAACACAGACGAGGTTTATGATTGCACAGGTCGCCATTAGTGTTTGATCTGTATCGCTGTATTGTAGTGATGAGGTGCCATGCTCGATAGTGAAGGCTGTGCTTATGAGCTGTGTTTGATATCTATAGTGGGTCACAACCTTGAAGGAGTACCCAGGAATAAAGCCAAACGTGATGTTCCGAACTGTGACCAGTGAGACACGGCCGTACGTATCACCGACTCGGTCCCACCGTGGGCCTTCTAGACACGGAGATAAGCAGACTAGCCACTCTTGCTCAATCGTCGATACGAGCCTAGGGTGTGAACCGGGCTTAGCGTCCTTCCAGACAAGGTTTCAGGGAACCCAGCTGAACTCGGACTTTGACAAAAAGTGACCGGCTCCAGAATTCTAAAGTTTCGGATTGGTAGCATATATGACCTAATCCTTCGCACTTCGTTATACATACCTAAAGCAGATCTTGTGCATTCGACTTGCGAATAGCGAGTACGAATATACTCGTGTTTTCACTCGTGAATACTTGTATCGTCTGTCGTCCGCTACAAAAATGTCCCTGATCAGCTTAGCGTTCTAGCTCAGTACAGGTCCAGATTGATAGAGGCGTACGTAAGGCGCAAGATTGCATCTCTGATTGTCCTCCAACCAGGCAAGTCGCCTGCTCACAGCTTTCTAAAACAAGCGTTTCTGGCGAAGCATGATACTTAGTAGTCCACGTGAGCCGCAAATACGACACTTGCACGAGAGTATGAAGTATACTCGCCTCGTAAGTCCGAAACGCTACAACGTCTCCTTCGTGCTAAAGTACGTATTCAGGGACGAGTACAAATGCTAGGCTTTCATACATAGTATTTCCGCTGAGTATGTACCCCCAACAATGAAGTACATACTCGAATGGCCAAAATGACAACACGCCACTAGAGGCACAATCAATCTTGAATTGAAGCGCTATTTGCCAATGAGCATCTAAGGACCAACACAGCCAAGCAAGACAGCAACTGTCGCTACCGCAGACTCGATGTTCATCGGACTTCTTCACAGCCATTGCTTGTCCCCGTGGTGACTGAGGAAAGCACCCCCATCGCCCTTCTCGACGCTGGTACTCTCAATAACGGACAACATAGCCTTGATGGATTCTTCAGCGGTAATAGGTCCCTTGAAGTGTGGCGCATATTGAGCAAACTTTGCACCCATCGCTTGCACGCTTTTCAGCTGCTCTTCCGTAGCTATGGGATGGTCAGTGCTACTCTGAGCATGCAAACTTGTTGACTTACCATTCTCAAATTGACCAGTTTCAACAAACCCGGGCGAGAGGCTCAAGAACAAAACTCCATCTTTGCGGAGCTCAGCACTGTACTTCGCGATGACAGTATTCATCGCGGCTTTGCTGATGGAATATGGCCCTCCGATCTCGAGGTCGTACTTCACAGTTAGTGCGTCGTCTGCCATTCCCGATCCGAGGGCGATGACTTTCTTTGCACTTCCTTTCTGTATCAGGGGTAGGAAGAGGTTGATGAGGTGGATATTTCCAATGACGTTGACCTTGAAGGCGTCAATCAAGTCCTTCTCGAGCTCTTTTGGCTCCTTTCCACTGCCATATGTCAGCTAACCAGGTTCCAGCGCCACGATCTTGGGGACTTACAGCGTATAGAGTCCATCATAGGCCGACCACTTTGAAATGAGACCTGCATTGGCGATAAGATAATCGAGGCGTCCACCAAGGATGGAGGCAGTTTTATCGGCCGCTCTCTATGACTGCTGTGAGCAAAACCTGCTAATTACCGTGCAAAATCGGACAGTCTCACCTTGAGCGCTTCATAGTCCGTAACGTCTGCTTGAACAAGGTGGATGTTCTTGCGTTCGGACAACTCTTGCGCAACTAATTTTTCTGTTGCTGGTATATCCCGTACCAAACCGATGACGGTGTTTTTGGGATCACTAGACAGCTGCCGCAGGAATTCGAACTGGCACAGACATTTAGTTCAACTGTGGTGCAGAAAAGCGATCTTGAACATACTCCTAGGCCCCTTGAAGCGCCGGTGACAAGATAGGAAGACATTGTGCAGGCCTTGCCTACAGGTAAGGACAGGAGGAAGCGAAAGCTGAAGACAGATTTGGATACTGGGAATTTGATTGAGTGATAATAGTGTGAAGCTGAGTTGATGTGAATGATTTCTCAACAGATACCAGGCGCACAGATATCCTTATGTACTTCTCCATTGTATACTGGGCCCTGCATGGGTCTCATTGTTGGTTCTACTGGTTTGTAAGCTCCGGCGCTGCGCTGTAGATGCTATAGTGAACCATTGCTCTGGTGAGCCGCGTCTAGCATTCTCCGGATGCTGGACCGGACAAAGCGGGTGACTTGCTCGGGTGGAGGATCCACAACCTTGCAACTCCGATTGTTAGGGCTCGCAGAAAGTCGCCAGAAGTCCAAATGAGGCTAGCGGGGTGCCGAATGTGGGGTCGGACCACAAAACTTAATCCCGGACCATCCAGATGTATTATTCATCCTCGCAGATAGATGCCGTTCTTCTACTTTCAGATCCCAACTCTTCCAATACAGCTCCTGGCGCAATCATCGACCACCATACACCCATTCACAGACTCCTGAACCCCCTGTTAGTGACATAGGATAGCAACCTGTTGACCGCCATCGGCCTATCCCACCAGCAGCGTCATGATGCACACAGCACGGGCGCACCCGAATCGGAAGAAGACCATGTCAGCCAATAGCTGTTGGACATGCAAAGGTCAGCAGTTGATTCTGCAGGTACTGATCAAGATGCTTACCGTGTCTAGATCGCAAAGTCCGCTGCGACCGTGGCTTGCCAAGCTGCTCAAATTGCATTAGGTCAAAACGGGAATGCCGCGGATATGGGCTCCGCCTATCCTGGCCTACAGAGGGCGACGAGAAACGTGCCATCGTGGCAAAGCCAAGCTCAGGAAATCGGAGCCGACTTCGAAAATCCAGCAAAGTCAAAATCGTCAATGCCTCATTCTGGGACATTGAGATGCATCACAACTTGACTACCCACGCTATGAATAGTGCGGTTAGCGT
>Ga0190273_10000408_pt1 | contig 16749 bp, 14 predicted proteins | sample Popmic504IS_FD_134513 | JGI IMG/M metagenome (GOLD analysis project Ga0190273, IMG submission 134513) | Populus adjacent soil microbial communities from riparian zone of Shoshone River, Wyoming, USA - 504 IS | ecosystem: Environmental > Terrestrial > Soil > Riparian zone > Trees stand | place... | reverse complement strand
TGGCCGATGCCAAGCAATATATTGATCTGCGCAAAGCCCAAGGCTTTAACGTCATGATGACCAACATCGTAGCTTTCTCGCGCACCGCTTCCGGCCCGCATGGCACACCCTTCACTAACGGCAATATGTCGCAGCCAATTGAGTCATACTTCCAGGCCATCGACCAAATCGTCGACTACGCTGCCACCCAAAACATGGTGGTGTACATCGGAACCTTGTGGACTGGCGACAACGGCGGTAAATATGGTGGGTCATTGCCCTCGAATAGCGAATTTGAATCGTATGGCAGCTATCTCGGTAACAGATACAAAAATAAGAACAACATTGTGTGGTTCGTCGGTGGCGATGACACGCCAGGCCGCAACTTCAGCCAAATCAGCGCCATGGCTAACAAACTTAAAGCTGCCTCACCGAACCAGTTGATCAGCTACCACAGCGACAGCAAATATAGCGCGGCGTCCGGCCAAGGCTGGCTCGGCTTCAACTCCTTCCAGTGGAACTCCAACAGCCCTCCATATTCCTACGCTGATGTCCGCGAAGTGCTCGGCTGGGGTAATAAACCGGCCTTTGACATGGAGCCGTCATATGAACCTAAAGCTTGCTGTGGAGGCGACCAAGACACCTCCGAGCAAGAAAACCGCCGTAGTGGTTGGTGGGCAGCTTTATCCGGCGCCATGGGCATAGCCTACGGTGGCCCAGAAGGCGCTTGGAACATGGGCGCTGCCAGCGGTAATAAAATAGACACCAATGCCATCAATCGTAATGGCGCCCGTCACAGCGGCAACATCCAAAAGATATTATCCCCGCTTAACTGGCACTTATTGCAACCCGACTGGAATAACGAGACCGTCACCGGCGGCCGCGGCTCCTATGGCAGCACTAACTACGTAGCGGCCGGCCGGGCTTCCGATGGTTCGCTGATCGTAGCCTACACTCCACAAGGCACCACCCTGACCGTCAACCTCAGCAAATTGTCCGGTTCGGCATTAGCCCAGTGGTACGACGTCACCACCGGTAATCCTATTGGTAGCGCCGAAACAGTCAGCAACTCTGGCACTAAGACCTTCAGCACCGGCACTGACTCAGTACTAGTAATCAAACGCTAGTATCGGATTACTAGCATACTATCGGTAGATAGCACAAACACGAGGCAATTGCCTCGTGTTTGCTATACTAAAAGCATGAGCAACTCCGAAGAGCTGTTGCAACGTGCAACCCAGGTACTCCACAATAATGACCATGGCCAATATACCGCTCCGCACAAGGATCTTTATCCACATCAGTGGCTCTGGGATAGCAGTTTTACGGCCATCGGTTTGCGCCACCTCGATATTGAACGCGCCCAACTAGAAATCATGAGCATGCTGCGCGGCCAATGGGCCAATGGCATGGTGCCGCATATGATATTCAACCAAGAGAGCTTCAAGCAGCGTGACTGGGGCGTTTGGAAAAGCCGCCTCAACCCTAATGCGCCCGACGATATCGCTACCAGCGGCATTACGCAGCCGCCAATGCTAGCTGAGGCCATCGTTAAAATCGGTGAAAAGCTCTCCCTACCAGAGCGCCGCGGCTGGTACAAGCAAACCTACCCTGCTCTTCTGGAATACCACCAATGGCTGTACCACGAGCGTTCACCGCACAACGAAGGTTTAGTGTTATTAATACATCCCTGGGAAACCGGCTTAGACAACACGCCGCCCTGGATGAGCGAACTCAACCACCACTTACTACCATGGTGGATTCGTGCGCTCAAAACCGTCAAACTCGATCCGCTACTTAACCTACTGCGCACTGACACCCGCTTTGTGTCTCGCGCCGAACGCCTGAGTAATGTCGAGGCTATGTCACTGTACGCTGTCCAGCGCCGCCTGCGACGCAAACATTATGATATCGACGCCATCTTGAACCATTCGCTGTTCATCATCGAAGATCTGACATTCAATGCTATCCTGATCCGTGCTAACCAACATCTTAAAGCCATCGCCAAGAGCCTACGCCGTGAGATTCCCAAGGACCTGCTAGACATTATGGACAAGGCCCCACAAGGCTTGGAAGAGCTGTGGGACCCCTACAGCCGCCAGTATTATTCACGGTCGTTCATTACCCATCATTTGCTCAAAGAGTCCAGCATCGCTACCCTGTTGCCGCTGTATGCCGGCACTGTCACCGCCGAACGGGCCGAAACCTTAGTTAAAATGCTCGAAAATGATAAGTTATTCGGCCCAGCCTTCCCTATCCCCAGTACGCCACTTGATTCGCCATTCTTCAACCCCAAGCGTTACTGGCAAGGTCCAACTTGGGTCAATATGAACTGGCTGATCATTGATGGCCTGCGCCGCTACGGCTACCATGACCATGCTGAAGCACTCACCGAAAGCACTATCGAGATGGTCGACGCCAACGGTATCGCCGAATACTACCAACCGCTGACCGGAGAGCCGCTCGGGGCGGATAATTTCTCCTGGACAGCGGCCTTGGCTATTGACCTAATCAAAGAGAAGCACTGAGGTCGGCTAATTCTTCCGCACACCGGTTGCATGCTTTGGCAAACTATTCAACTGCTGCCGTCCGCTCGGTTTGTGTGAGCGCCGCCCACGCTGGCTGTTGCTCTTCGCGCCCTTGGATCAAGTGGGAGTTACGACAATACTGGCTATAGCTTCTAGCTACACCCGACCAGTAATATGCTTCAAGTACTCCTCTCGGTTAAGTGGGTTATTATCAGTACGTTCTCTTTTCGGTATCGAGCCATGCACAGCCCGGTACTCGGCCAGTTCAGCTGCGAAGCTACCTTCACCATTCGTTAGACCTGGGGCGCTTCGCTCAAATTCAAATGTTCTACGAGCCGGCAACAGTCCTTCCAAGTGTATTGTTTCGCCAGAAGACAGCGGCGCGTCAGTCAAGCGAGCTTCAACACTTACTAGACTTTGCATAATAGTAGATAGCGTAGATTGAGGAATATCGAGTTCAAAGTGGTTCATAGGTTCACAGACAGTCACGCCAGCTTTCTTGAGTGCAGCCATTAGCACCAATGGTGTCATGTTGCGAAAATCGCTGGCAGTACTCGACATGCTTTTATCAAAATTAGCATGGGCATGGCTTTGGCGTGGCCAATAGCCAGTTTTTACCAAAGTTACTAAGCAGTCGGTGACTTGCCAACCGTAGATTCCCTCTTCAAGCGCGGCTTTTACGGTCTCTTCAATAGCCATAAAGAAGGCATCCGGCATAGTACCGTGTACATCTTTCGCCCGCCGATACTGAATGCCTGAGCCTATGTCACCCGGCTCTATGCGCAACCCTACCGTTCCTAAGTATGGGTCGCCCCGCACTCCTATTTCCACCGCTTCGCCAATGCCGGTCGGGCGTTCAATGCAGATAGTCGAAGTATTGCTAAATACAACTGGAATTCCATGCTCATACTGTAGCGTATCTTCAACAACCTCTTTTTGGACTTCGCCACAAATTCGTACCGACAATACATTATCCCGAGCGCGACGGCGGATCTCAACGAAGGGGTCCTGCTCACTAATCTGAGTTAAAGCCACGAAAAGCTTTGGGCCATCGCTTTGGTTCACTGGCGATACCACTACCTCAAAGCTGGGGCGCGGAAAGTGAGCTATGCTCTTTAATGACGTCGGCAATTCGCCAACGTAGTCATTGATCGCAGCCTCACTGAGTCCCCAGACTTTTACGATGTCACCGGCTTGCACGACGTTCGCATCAGTGGTGTTACCATCCTGAAACGTTTGCATGGCAGTGATTTTAGCGTCTATTCGGGTCTGATCCCTGTTTGTCTGTGGCCTATGTAGTTGAATTCGCTCTCGAACGCGCAGCTTCCCAGAGTAGATACGCAAAAATGCGATCTTTTCATCACGCACGCCACGGTCGATTTTAAAAACCACAGCTGACACTACTCCACTAGCCCGCACTTTAACGACTGGCGAAAAGTGAGTCTCAAGCGCTGCTGCGAGTTCATCCACGCCAATGCCTTGGATAGCCGATCCATAATATATTGGACAGACTTCCATACTACTCATCTGGACGCTTAGCTCAACTAAAAAGTCTTTGTCAAACACGACTGGCTTGACTTGGACAATGCGTGTACCAATTTCTGTGGCCATATTCATGGTAATCACATCACTAAATAGCTTAGCTTTGATATCAGCAACTAGTTCATCGCTACGTGCCCCCATCCGATCCATCTTATTGATGAAAATTATGGTTGGGATACGCATCCGCTTGAGGGCACGCATAAGAATCCGCGTTTGAGGCTGGATGCCTTCAACAGCAGATATCACAAGTACAACCGCATCGAGCACACTCAATGCCCGCTCGACTTCGGCAATGAAGTCCGGGTGGCCTGGTGTATCAATGAGGTTAACTTTGAGATCACCAACAATAAACGAAACAACAGCCGATTTAATCGTGATGCCGCGCTTTTGTTCGAGTGCTAGTGAATCTGTTTGGGTATTGCCGCTATCGACACTACCTAGATTTTTGATGACGCCTTTATTGTAGAGTAGACGTTCCGTAAGACTGGTCTTGCCCGCATCCACATGCGCGAGGATACCAAGATTTAGAATTTTCATTACGTAAAGAAGTTCCTTCGATATGAGGGTTGGTGTTGGATGAGATGAATTGTGGAGACCTCATTAGGAACCTCTTTGATTAATATTAGTTACGTTATATTACCATATTTCACTGATTGCGTCTATACTTCTTGTGATTATTATGGATTAAGATTACTCAAACAAAATTGCAGACCGTTTAGGTTCAAAGGCTAACTAGCTATTAAGCTTTGCCGCCTTTGCTACGGATTTCTTTGTTTAGCACACTGCCATCTTGGTTGATTTCGTAAACTACGACTTCACCGGTACCGATTTCTACTTCATGGACTTTGTCATCGGCTACTTCTTCCAAATGTTTCATCAGCGCCCGCAAGGAATTACCATGGGCGGCCACAATAATGTTTTTAGCCTGACGAAGATCCTGCAAAATATGCTCCTCGTAATACGGCAGTACCCGCTCGGACACGTCTTTGAGGGTTTCACCGTTTGGTACCGGATGGTTCCAATTACGGCGCAGCTTGGTAAACTCTTCCTCGCCAAGCTGCTCTTTGATCTCCCATTTATTCTTGGCCTGGTAGTCGCCATAATGGCGCTCATTGAGGGCTGCATGGTTCACCGTTTCCAGTCCAGTGTGTTCCAGTGCAGATTTAATCTCTTCTAACGTTTGTTGTGCGCGACTCAAAGAAGAAGTATGCGCCTTATGTAATGTGAGGTCACGCAAATGCTCGGCAGCCTTGCGCGCCTCAGCCTTACCATCTTCGGTAAGGCTGACATCTTCTTGCCCGGTCCACAAACCCAAGGCGTTCCATTCAGACTGCCCGTGACGTACCAATACAAGATAGGCCATTAATTGCGCTCCAGGGCTGAACGGCCAGCAAAGACGGCTTCGGAACCAAGCTCTTCTTCGATACGCAGCAGTTCATTGTATTTAGCTACCCGGTCGGTGCGGCTCAGCGAACCAGTTTTGATTTGGCCGGTGTTCAGGCCAACCGCCAAATGCGCGATAGTCGTATCTTCGGTTTCACCGGAGCGGTGCGACATCACGGCTGTCCAGCCGGCATCGTGGGCCATTTTTACAGCTTCGATTGTTTCGGTCAGTGAACCAATTTGGTTAACTTTGATCAGGATTGAGTTAGCAGTACTTTCATCAATACCGCGCTGCAAGAATTGCGTGTTAGTTACAAACAAATCGTCACCGACCAGCTGTGTCGAGCCACCTAAGGCTCCGTTCAAAGCCTTCCAACCATCCCAGTCGTCTTCGCCTAGACCATCTTCGATTGACACAATTGGGAAGCGCTGCGTTAGGTCTTGGTAGAAGGCTACCATTTCTTCGCCGCTTAGTGACTTACCTTCGGTTTGTAATTGGTAGGCGTCATTTTCGATCAACTCGCTGGCAGCTACGTCTAACGCCAAAACAACGTCTTCACCCAATTTGTAGCCAGCCTTTTCAACGGCCTGTTGGATTAACTCCAAGGCTTCGGCATTACCATTCTTTACGGCCGGGGCATAACCGCCTTCATCACCTACAGTCGTACCATAGCCGTTTTCTTTTAAGACTTTACCTAGGGCATGGAAGATTTCTGCACCAATTTGAATACAGTGCGTAAAGCCCTTGGCACCAACCGGCATGATCATGAATTCCTGGATATCAGTGCTGTTTGCGGCGTGTTTGCCACCGTTGATGATGTTCATCATCGGTAATGGTAGAGTCAGGTCAGTGTGGCCAGACAATTCTGCCACATACCGATACAGCGGCTGCTTGCGAGAAGCCGCAGCTGCTTTAGCAGTCGCTAGCGAGACTGCTAAGATAGCATTTGCACCTAAACGGCCTTTATTCTTAGTACCGTCAAGCTCGATCATTGTCCGGTCGATAGCTTCTTGGGCAAAGGCGTCATGGCCAATCAGGGTAGCCTTGATCTCGCCATTCACATAAGCTACAGCCTTCAGTACGCTTTTGCCGCCATAGGCAGCGTCACCATCGCGTAATTCAATAGCTTCGTGCGAACCGGTGCTGGCACCAGATGGTACCGCAGCACGGCCCAACGTGCCGTCCTCTAAGATAACATCAGCTTCAACAGTCGGGTTGCCACGGCTGTCCAAAATCTGGCGGGCTTTGATATCGGTAATGTTCATAGAAGCTCCTTATTACATTCATATATTGTACTCCGCCTCGATAGCATAGTCTCAAATTGCCATTACAATTTAACAAAATATATTTGCTCAATTCTCAAACAAATTAACACTATAGCTTTGTTGTAAGGCGCAACAATCGCTAGTACGCGATGACTTCACCAGGAGGCATAGTGACCGACGTACAACCCAATCCAGCCAGGCATACCGACACCGCCGGAATTCACGGCGACTTTCGGCGACGTGCAGGAACGTATCCTAGTGTTCGACCGTGGCGCTCTTCAGGAAAATTCGCCTGTCAGTCTGATGCTTCCCGAAATAGGAAAATTTTACGACAAATAGTGGCAAGTTATCATATTTTATAATCAAAGGCTGGATCGTCTTTGGATTAATCGTCCGTGTTTGGGCGGTCCAACAATATCGGCTCGACAGACGGGCTGGATTTGGCAATACGCACCACGTCTTTATCGATCTTCTTCAATTCTTTGTGTGCGGTGTTAAAGTGGTTCACCGTGGTGCCTAGCGACGAACCGAGCTTCTGCATATACGTGTCATACGAAGCGATATGCCGGCCCAGCTCGCCAACGCGTTGCTGGATTTCTTTGGTCTGTTCTTCAATCTGCAAAGCGCGCAATCCCTGCAACACGGTTTGCAAATACGCCATAAAAGTCGTTGGCGAAACAATGATAACCTTCTTCTCGCGGAAGGCATACTCGATCAAGTCGCGGGCACTGGTATTAGTCATACCGACCTTATTAACTAACAAGTCGTAATAAATCGCCTCCGACGGGATGAACATAAAGGCGTAGTCCATAGTACCTTCTTTAGGACGGATATATTTGGCAGTTTCGTCAATCCGGTTCTTGAGGTCTGCCTTGAAAGCCCGGGCAAAGTTGGCACGTTGCAGCTTGTCGGTGGATTCCAGCAAACGGTTGTAATTCTCTAGGCTGAATTTGCTGTCAATCGGCAGCATCATGCCTTTTTCTAGCATGATGACCGCATCGCAAACCAAATCCGAGCCGTCGTCCGCCTTGCCTATCTTGTGCTGTAGTTTATAGCGGTCGGGAGGCATAACGTTCTTTAGTACTTGGTCCAAATAATACTCACCTAACACGCCACGCTGCTTAGGGTTCTGTAATGTATTTTGCAGCAGCTTTAGTTCATCGGCCACATCTACCACCCGACGGTTAGTATCATCCAGCTTGGTCAGGCGCTCAGTAACCTCAGTAATAATCCGTGATGTGGCACCAAATTGCTTTTGGATAGCCTGCTGCATAGCCACATTCTGACTGCCCATCTGATGCTGCATGCCGTCTTTCAGTTGGGAGATTTCTGCAGTCAGCTTGTCCATATCCTGCTTAATAATCAGTGCCGATTCGCCGCGCCCACTATCAGCCGGCTTACGGAGCCATACCAAAGCAACCACCAGCACCACAACAGCAACGCCTAAAACAATATCCAATCCCTGCATATACATACAGTATAGCGTAAGCGTTACGAAAAGTTAGCAATGCTCGTCGGCGCCATGCGGATCTTCGGCATGTGTGCCACATTCTTCCAAAGAATGCCCACCTGACTCACTATGGCCATGTCCAACATCAATATAACTATGGGCCAGGTTGATAGACACCGTTACGACCACAGCGCCAAGCACCAATAGCAACGGCTGCCAATCGAATAAGCGGTCTTTTTGTGAACGTTCGTGGATTTCCGGAATGATATCGCTGGCCGCGATGTACAACAAGAAACCAGCGCTTAGGCCAATCAAAGCACCAAGCGGCAGATGCTCTTGACTTCCCAAAGCATAGGTCAATAACGCGAACGCTACCGTAGCCAGCGCGCTGAATACGTTGACCAATAGCACCTTCATGCGGCTCATGCCCTTGGACAGTAGCAGTCCAAAATCGCCAATTTCTTGCGGGATCTCGTGCGCCGCCACAGCGATAGTCGTCACAATTCCTGTTGGCACACTAACTAAGAAAGCGGCGGCAATCGCCACGCCGTCCAGGGCATTATGCACCGTGTCGCCAATGACAATCAGACTGGTCGTTGGGTCTTTGCCTTCATGTTGGTGATGGTGGTGGAACCAGTGCAAAAAGCGCTCAGCCAAAAAGAAAGCGATCATACCAACCATCGCCGCCAATAGCACCGTATCGGGTGTGGATTGCTCCAGCCCGTCCTTCAGGAGATCCATAAAAACTGCCGCTAATAGAGCCCCAGCCGCGAACGGTGTAGCGTATTTTGCTAGTTTGTTAGCAATGCCTTGCCGGCTTAGCAACAAAACGCCACCAATCAGTGAGAATACACCGCCGATAAGCGAGTAAAATAATACGATTCCATAATCAGCCATATCACAATAGTAGACATACCCTGCAATAAATGCAAAAAAGTCGCAAATACTATATTTTTTGCAAACCTGTGAGTTATTTCACTTCTTTAGCAAACGATGGTATTATAACATTTCTATATGACGAGCAACGCTTCAATTACCCGCCAGCGATCTGGCCGCGGCTTTGCCTACTATTTAAACGGCGCCCTTATTACGGACAAACCACTCCTGCAGTACATCCGTAGCCTGGCCGTGCCGCCCGCCTGGCAGCAGGTTTTGATCTCCCGTTCGCCTACTGCCAAGGTCTTAGCCAGCGGCATCGATGAGGCCGGGCGCAAACAAGCTATTTACCATCCTGAGTTCCGCGCCTCCCAAGATGAAGCCAAATTTGAGCGTATATTGCAGTTTGGCCAGCAGTTACCTGGCCTAAGGCGTCAAGTCGAGAAAGACTTGGCTCGGCGTACACTCGGCAAAGACAAGGTACTGGCTTGCATCGTCCGGCTCATGGACGAAGCTTATTTTCGGGTTGGTAATGAACAATACGCCAAGCAGAACCACCATTACGGCATTACAACCCTGCGCAGCAAACATGCCGACATCACCACGACCTCGGTTACTTTTGACTTTGTTGGCAAAAGCGGCAAACAACACCATAAGCGCATAAATGACCGACAAATCGCCCGTATCATTAAACAGCTCGATGACCTACCCGGCTACGAGATTTTCAAATACGTCGACACTGATGACAGCATGCACAATATCACGAGCCAGGATGTGAATGACTATATTAAGCACCATATGGGCCAAGAGTATTCTGCCAAAGACTTCCGCACATGGGGCGGCACACTTCTAGCAGCCGCAGAACTGGCCGTACTTGAGCGGGCATCTGACCAGCGCGAGTACAAAAAACTGGTAACCACCTGCGTCAAAAATGTCGCTAAACGTCTCGGCAACACACCGGCTGTTACCCGCTCGTCGTATATTGATCCGCGAATCTTCGAAGCCTATCAAACCGATGAATTGAACAAAGTTCGCCAGGCTGTAGAAAAGCTCAAACCGCGTAAGTATATGAAGCCTGAAGAACGCTGTCTGCTACAGCTGCTGCGCTCGATGTAAGCTAGCGGCGCGAGACGTACGGGCTATCTTTAACATAAAACCGCCACGGCACATCTTTCGCCTGACTTATACCAATCCTGGTCGTCTGGACGATTTGTTCTGCAGCCAGCTCCGGATGCACCACTAAACGCAGGGGCTCAAACTGCAAATCATGCCCATTCATAGCCCGGTCAATCTTTAAAGCCTGGCATAGCTTTGCCGGGCCATTGGTCAACGCAACACCCTGAAGGCCCTGGCGGTTATCGGAAATCATATCCTCACCTTCCAAAATTTCTACGCCTCGGACCAGCGCTGCTGCGCCCACCCCTTCAGCACCGGTCACTACATTGCAACAGTAATGCATACCATAGGTAAAATACACATACAGACACCCTGGCGGCCCGAACATTACATCGGTGCGTGGTGTCCGGCCTTTGTAGCTATGGCTGGCTGCGTCAGTTTGGTCATAGGCTTCGGTTTCGACAATACGTACACGCAATGTCCTGCCCTCAAGCTCACGAACTAATTCACACCCCAGCAAGCGCCGGGCAGCATCAGACGCAGCACCGGCTAGAAAATCAAATTGGCCGTTAGCGGACATTGCCGCTTTCATACAAAATGGCAGCTTCGATTCGTTGTAGTATAAATCTACTGGCCTTGGGGCTAATGCCGTGGTTCTGACGGATGGTGTAGGCTGTAATATTAGTGGCGTCGCTGCCAAAAATCTCTTGCGTCTTACCTCGAATTACTAACCGGTCGCGGCTGCCATAGATTACATCCATCGGCATCTTCAATTTTTTGATGTCTAAGTGCGTCTGCTGTTCCATGATCGTATGCTTTAAGCTACGGATAAACGGCTTCCACGTAGCATCATTCAGTCTAAAGCCTACTACCCTTTCGGCTAAGCGCTGAGCCTTACCCTTGCCCTGGCCACTAAAAATCGGCTTATAGGTAATGATCTTTTCGTAGAGTTTGAAATACAGATTAAGGCGTAGTTTGTAGATACGTTTTTCTGGCAAGCCAGCATACAACGGCATTTCGTATAACACCAGATGCCGCGCTAAGTCAGGTCGCAAGAACGCCACCCGCACAGCTACAAGGCACCCCATGGAATGGCCGACTATTATAATTTGCTGCCCCAAACGCATCCTTTCCAGGCTTTTGATTACCGCCCGAGCATGGTCGTCGACATTGTATTTAATATGTTCGGGCTTGGGTGATTCGCCGAAACCCAACAAATCAAGGCAAATCATCCGAAATGGCTTGCCCACCATTAATTCCTCTACATGCCGCCAGACTTCAGCGGACCGTCCCAAACCATGCAAGAAAACCACCGGTACACCACCACCGCCTGTATCAACCGCCTTATGCAGGCTATATGGTCTGTTGAGCCAACCATGCCAAATTGTATCCTTAAAAGTCATGCTAGTAGTATGCCCGATAAGCCTGCAAAGCGTCTAGAGAAGATAACCTATGCTTCGAGCTGCGCTTTATGATGGCGTCGGGATTGCCAAAATGCCGTACCTACAAAGGTCACACCGGCAAGGCCGGCGACAACTTCCGGAACATGCATAAACAGGCCTAGCAGCAACGTCGCTGCCAACACGCCGACCGTATAATGCGCACCATGTTCCAAATACAGGTATTTGTCCAATGTACCCTTACGTACCATGTACAGCGTCAACGAGCGTACCCAAACCGCACCTACGCCCAAACCAAGGGCAATCAAGATTACCGACTTGGTAATGGCAAAAGCGCCAATCACTCCATCGAACGAGAAACTAGCATCCAAGATTTCTAGGTACAAGAAAGTAGCCAACGCCGCCCAGCCAGTCTGCTGGATAAGTTTGCCGCCCTTGGCTTGGGCTGGCGTGCCTTTTAGCCAGGCAAAGAACTGCTCCAAACCACGCACTGCCACATAGGTAGCAATACCGGCAAAGCCGGCACGTAATGTGTCGCCAGCGTAATGGTTGGATGGTACTGCTGCCAAAGCGGCAATAATGACGACGCTCAATGTGAATGGTACCCATACCCGGCCGATTTGCGCCAATGGCTTTTCGATAGCCGTAATCCAGTGCGTTTCTTTGTTTTTGTCAAAGAAGAAGTGGAAGAATAACATCAACAAGAAGCCCCCGCCAAAGGCAGCAATAGTGTGATGTGCCGCGGTCAAAGCTTTGGCATATTCATCTGGGTTGTTCAATGCCAGATCAATAACCTCGCGCCATGGAATACCAGAAGTAACAACGACAATGAGGATCGGGAAGATCACGCGCATACCGAAGATAGCAATCAAAATACCAATGGTTAGGAATAATTTTTGCCAAAATGGTGACAATGTTTTTAGGACTTTGGCGTTAATAACGGCATTCTCGAAGCTAAAGGTGACTTCCACCAAAATCAGCACGATGGTTACTAAAAATGCCTCCCAGCCCATGCCGACTAACGAGCCGATAAGGGCCGCTATCGTCACAGACAGCGAGAAGCCAAAGAAGCGGGCTTTTTCTACCATGGATATCTCTCGTAATTCTGTAAGTTAATTATTGTTTACTGTTCTTAACTATTTTAGCGCCAGCTTGCACCCTATTGCAAGCTCTAACAAGTTATCTACTACTAGTATATAAGGTACTAGCGCAAATATAATGGAATAACTATATTGGAAACATTAAAATTCTTAACAACGAGAGTTATCATCATGCAATCGCAAGAAAGTGGTTCTGCCGCCAAACCCACCAATCTATACCATCGCGTGTCACCAGAGTTTGAAGGTACTACCCTGTACCCGCTCAACCAGCTAAAAGAGGTCAAGCCGCATTTGTACGATGCAGTAGTCTCAAAATACCTTACCGAGGATCGGAAACATATTTTAGATTGTCATGTACCGCCGCTTGACTGCGCATGGAACGACGTTTTACATTTCAGTCTCGTCCATCCTTCAGTGATTAGGCGGGCGTTCAACCGTCTAGGGAAAGACATCGAGTTCGATTCATTTGAACTCGATACCTCCATGCTCGACCACGAAAATACTGCTATCTATCACTTTGCACATATGAGCCGCAGCAAGATGTACTCACCAGGAAACTTCGTCCCCTATAGCGACAGTCTGGTGCCGCAGTTGGATGATTTGCCAGCAGTCACCTTAGACTACTATGAGTCGAAGTTTGAACAAGACAAAGACCCGTTGCTTTATGCTGGGGTGCCCCACATTCTGTACAAAGGCACTGTCGATGTTGGTAGCTTGGCAATCGTACATAGTTAACACAGCCACCTAGGCTATAATTAGTATATGGATATGAGGCCATTAGCGGAGCGGATGCGTCCAGAGCACCTGGACGATGTCGTCGGGCAGCAACATTTGGTTGCGGCCGGTAAGATCGTGCACCAAATTATTGAGCGCAAACAGCCGACCAGCCTAATACTTTGGGGTCCGCCCGGCAGTGGCAAAACCACTTTGGCACGGATTATTGCCCGCGAAACCGAATCGGAGTTCGTGGAGCTGAGCGCCGTCACTAGCGGCAAGGCCGACGTCACCAAGGTCATTGAACGTGCCCAGCAAAACCAACGCCTCGGTATGCGCACAGTGCTTTTCGTGGATGAGATCCACCGTTTCAACAAAGCCCAACAGGACGCTTTTTTGCCACACGTCGAAGACGGTACGATCGTATTGGTCGGCGCTACCACCGAAAACCCCAGTTTTGAAGTTATCAACCCACTACTCAGCCGCTCGCGTGTGCTAGTATTGCAGCCACTCACTAAAGACGACATCGTTGCCATCCTTAAAAACACCGCCAAACGTCTCAAACTGAATGCCAAGCGCCTGCCAGTAAAAAGTATCGACTTGCTGGCCGAACTATCCGGTGGCGACGCCCGTGTCGCCCTCGGCAACCTTGAACTAGCGAACCAGTTATCAGCTGCTGGCGCGATAACGCCAGGCATTGTGGAAACCGCTGCCCAAACCCGCTTACCCGGATATGATAAAAAAGGTGAAAACCATTACAACATCATCTCGGCCTTTATCAAATCTATGCGCGGTTCTGACCCTACTGCCAGCCTGTACTATTTGGCACGTATGTTACAGGCTGGCGAAGACCCCAAGTTCGTAGCCCGGCGCATGGTGATTTTTGCCAGCGAAGATATCGGCCTGGCTGCGCCCGCGGCGTTGAACCTGGCGGTCAGCACCTTCCAAGCAGTGGAACGCATTGGCATGCCGGAATGCCAATATAATTTATTCCATTGCGCTACAGTGCTGGCCAAAGCACCTAAATCCCGTCAAGTCTCCGACGCCATGTACGCTGCCCAAGCCGCCGCCAAACAATACCCCGACCTACCGGTGCCACTGCACGTCCGTAACGCCCCGACCAAGCTCATGAAAGACCTCGGCTATGGCCAAGATTACAAGTGGGAAGCCAACTTCAAGCATGGCAAAGGTTTTTTGCCACCCGAACTCGGTAATATTGACTTTTTATAGTTTTTATGCTAAAATATATATGCTTCAAATGAAGTTCCAGAGTTCCGCTCTCGTACCTTTATTTCCCGCTAGCTATCCGTCGTTGCACATCCGCCCCAGCGAAAGGTCATCGCCATGCGCACGAACAGAACCCGCAGCGTCCGTAGGACCCGTAGGCGTTCCGCCGTCCACAGAAGCGACCATGTTGTTGCTGTAATAATAGCAGGGTTTATCGGTCTTATCATCGCCTGCTTTCTGTGGATCTGGGCGTCTTCTATGGACCCCTCTTACGAATGGGAGCACCGGTACGACACCGTCCAGACGAACTGACGAGACATCAACCCAGCAAGGCGCACCATTCCTGCACGTTCCGACACCATCGATAAGGAGTTCTTCATGAACACCATCGCCCGTCGTTTCACCACGATCGTCGCCATCCTAGGCTTCAGCATCACCCTGCTCAGCCTCACCGGCTGCGGCAGCGGACACTACCTGGACAAGGATGAGGTCGAGAAGGTCTCGCAGGAACTGGAGAGCCGCGGTTTCACCAACGTGCATGTGACTGAGAATGTCGACAGTTTCCCCATGCAGTACGCGAAATTCACAGTCTCTTATGGGAGCTGTCCCCTGGAAGTCGTTTACAACAACGGGAAGCTCACATCAGAGCACCATGGCGACGGCTTGTCAATCGACCCTGACGTGCTTGACATGAACCCCAACCTGCACTGCCGGGACACCACAACCGACGCCAAGGACTAGCGGTCACAACCCGGGATCTCATCCCGATGGAGTGTTTGAGCGGGCTGGGGGTTCGAGTTTTGAATTGAGGCTTATGCTTCGCAAACTCTTACCTTCGCCCCTCAAACACCCCGCACCACCCCTTTATCCTCTAGGACTGTATCCTAATTAAACAATCTTTTCCCAAGGCACATCTTTATTACCAAAGTGTCCGTAGGCGCTCGTAGCCGAGTAGATTGGCCGTGTCAGGTCAAGTTTGTCGATAATACCGCGTACGCTGGTATCAATCAGCTTGTCTTTGAAAGCTGCCAACTCTTCATCGCTGACCGTAGCAGTGCCAAAGGTTTCAATCGTCTGCATCAACGGTAGTGGCTGGCCGATCACGTAGGCCAATCCGACTTCACATTTGGTCGCCAAGCCGGCGGCCACAATATTTTTAGCGATGTAGCGAGCAGCATAGGCGCCGGAGCGGTCAACCTTGGATGGGTCTTTGCCGCTAAAAGCGCCGCCGCCGACCCGGGCATAGCCGCCATAGGTGTCGACTACAATCTTGCGGCCAGTCAAACCAGCATCGCTTTCTGGGCCTGGAATGTGCCACAGGCCCGTACCGTTTACCACGATGTCTTCATCACCAGGAAGTTCAAAGCCGTACTGCTGTAACACCGGTGTGAAAACTTGTGAAATAATATCAGCCCGCACCTGCTGGGCGCTAGTTTTCTCATCGTGTGCCACCGCGGCCACCAGTTTTTCTACTGCCACCGGTTTGTCGTTTTCGTATCTGACCGTCACCTGGGCTTTGCCATCCGGCCGTAGCCAGGCGAGCTCGCCGCTTTCACACAATTCATCGATACGGCGCGTCAGGGCGTGCGCCAGGGTGATCGGCAGCGGCATCAACTCGGGAGTTTCGTCGCAGGCATAGCCGAACATCATACCCTGGTCACCCGCCCCGACGTCGTAGCGGCCGTCCACACCCAGACTAATTTCCGGCGACTGCTGATGTACGTCATTGCTAAAGCTCGATTCCGGACCAAAACCCCACGCTTGGTTGGTGTAGCCAAGCCTAGCAATCGTCTCGCGGGCAATCTTTTCAAAATCTATATCAGCGGTAGTTTTAATTTCGCCGTACAAATTAATTTGGTTAGCGCCAGCTACTGTTTCAATGCCCGTACGGCTCTTGGGATCTTGAGCCAAAGCAGCGTCTACGATGGCGTCAGAAATCGCGTCACAGATTTTATCGGGGTGCCCAGCACAGACGGACTCCGACGTAAAGAGTTTAATAGTTGGCATAAAAAATATCCTTCCCCCGCGTCATATATCTGTCGCAAAGAAAGGATATCTTAAGTAAAATATCTTTTCCCGCGCCACATTTGACGTCAGGACTAGATGGAGCACCTTACCGGCATGCAATAGCTGGCAGGTTGCTGGCGGATCAACGAGCTAGATCTCTC
>Ga0190273_10000407_pt1 | contig 16753 bp, 11 predicted proteins | sample Popmic504IS_FD_134513 | JGI IMG/M metagenome (GOLD analysis project Ga0190273, IMG submission 134513) | Populus adjacent soil microbial communities from riparian zone of Shoshone River, Wyoming, USA - 504 IS | ecosystem: Environmental > Terrestrial > Soil > Riparian zone > Trees stand | place... | reverse complement strand
GCCGTCGGGTCGCAGTGTAAATAAAAGCTGCCATCCGGCTTCAGCACACGATGAATCTCAACAATCCTAAGAGTCAGGCTGACCAGATAGGCGAGCAGGCTTCCCTCTTTGAGCACATTGCGAAGCCCCTTTATCAGCTCGATGGTTTGTTCCGAAAACCGTCCCTCAGCGTTAGAGATGAGCTGCTCAAAGCCCTCTCTTGCCTGCGCGTCCCAAATCCAGGTGTCTGTAAAGGCATGCGCCCGCACGCGGTCTTCGCTGCCCGTGTTGTTGTAGACCTGATTGTAACTGCGCTTCGAGTTAAAGGGAGGGTCGATGTAACAAAGGTCAACCGATTCGTCGGGAATGTGTTTGCGTAAGACTAAAAGGTTGTCGCCGTAGTAAAGCGAGTTTGTCATGCACGGCTTCCTTTAAGCGAGCCTGCGCGCGAGACCCGATGTGGAGTCGCAACGCGCCCAAGGCTCTTCGAGTGCGGTCTCTTATTGAACACGGCCTGTCATGACAAGGATACCGAAGACCAGCAGGCCCAGAGCCGCAAGGAAGATGATGACGGAGATGCCCGTGAAGATTTTGTCCACCATAGCCTACACGTAATACCAAAAAGAGGACTCGCTTGCCAAGTCTTAAATGAAGGGTTCGAGGTCGGCAAGGGCCTTGCGCTTCGCTTGCGCGCGGGCAGAGACTTTGTGGGCCAAATGATTGACGACTACTGGACGAAACCGAGTTGATTGCAGGAGTGTTGTGCGACTATACGGAAAACTTCAGGCGCTGGCGGAGAGATCGTGGCGCTCGAGCTTGAGATAAAGACCACGGCGCGTCAGCCCCAGCTCGCGTGCCGCGCGAGAAATATTGCCGCCGTGTTTGCGCAGCGCCTCGGCGATCATGCGGCGCTCCAGGTCTGCGAGCGCGTCCGAGAGAGTCGTTCCTTCGGGAGGCGTCGTCGCCGCAGCACTGATGGGCTTCACCAGCGCGGGCGCGTTGATGGGCGAAGAGGTACGCCTCAGCTCAGGCGAAAGATGATCCGGCGTGATGAGCGTGCTGTCTTCGGCGCGCGCGACGATACGCTGAATCTCGTTGGTCAGTTGGCGGACGTTGCCCGGCCAATCGCACACCATCAACAGGTCTACGGCCTGCGGAGTAATCTCTATGTCGCGCCGCCCGAACTTTGCGGAGTAATGGTTGATATAGTAGTTGACGATGGTCGGTATCTCAGACCTGCGCTCGCGAAGCGGCGGAACTCTCAGGCGTATGACGTTCAGACGATAGTACAGGTCTTCGCGAAAACGACCGCTCGCGACCATCTCTTCAAGATCGGTATTGGTCGCGGCGATGATACGCACATCGACCTTGATGGGACGTTGCTCACCGAGCGGCTGTATCTCGCCCTCCTGCAAAAACCTCAACAGCTTCGGCTGCACATCCAAAGGCAGATCACCTATCTCATCCAGAAAGAGCGTGCCGCCTTCGGCTGTGCGAATCACGCCGGGAGAGTCCGAGACAGCACCCGTGTAAGCGCCGCGACGATAACCGAAGAGGTAGCCCTCCGACAGCTCTTTGGGAACAGCCGTGCAGTTAAACGGCACGAAGACTTTCGCGCGGCGGCTGGAGAGCGCATGAATAGCTCGCGCGACCAACTCTTTGCCCGTGCCCGACTCGCCCGTCACCAGCACCGTCACATCCGAAGAGCGAATCTTATGAACCTCTTCGACCAGACGCGTCATCGCCGGACTGGAATGAATAAAGCCCGGCATCAGGCTCGCGCCCGCCAGCGCTCCGTCTTCCTGTGTGCTGCGCCCCGCCTGCGCGCCCGCGCGAAGCGCGCACACATCCATGCCAAGCTCGACGACGCGCAGCAGCGGTTCGATGGCGATTCCGCCCGGCAGCACTGCCGCCGAGCGCGGCGCGATAAAGAGCAGCGCGGGCGGCGCATTCGTCGCTCGCAAGGGGATAATCAATGCATCGTGTTTGGCGGACAACCGCTCACGGCTGTTTTGATCGTTGGCCTCGCTTAGCTCATCTGCAAAGCGCGCGGCCTCATCCGTAGTGCAGCCATGCGCGACGACGACGCGCATCTGCTCATCTTCGCCGGGCTCTGTGACGAGGACGCTGCTCGCATCCGTCTCCTGGTGAATCACTGCGGCAAGCTCGCGCAACAATAGCTCGCGCGAAGCGACGGCTTCCGCCAGTCGAAGAGTGAGAAGCTGCGTTAAGGCAGAGCGCTCGTCGCGTAGTTGTGGCGCGTTGCGGTCGAGCGCTGCGAGCGCTTCTTCAGCGTGCGCGAGGTCAAGGCGCGCGCCGAGTTCGCGAAAAGTATGAGCGGCGCGCGAGAGATGTTCGGCGGCGCGCTCTGGCTGCCCGCTGGCGTAGGCGCGTCCCAACTCGTGATGCGCGCGCGCGCCTCTGTAACGGTCGCCCAGAATATCGAAGATCGTCACGCTGCGGCTGAAGTGTTGCGCGGCCAGCGTCGTATCATTGCCAGCCATCGCCAGCAGTCCGTGCAGGCGCTGCGCCTCGCCCGCAAACCCGAGGTCTGTGACGGAGTCTGTCGTCTGCTCTGCGACCTGCTCCAATTCCGCCGCGCACTCTTCAAGGTCATTGCACATCAGATCGGCTTCGGCCAGCAGAAGACGCGATTCGCAAACGGCCTGTCGATCGGCCATCGCTTCGGCAAACGTGAGCGCCTGTTGGCCCAGCGAGCGCGCACGACGCGGATCGTTTTTCGCCAGCAGGCAACGACCAAGAGTGCGCATCGCCTGCCCTGCATACCATTTATGATCGTGCTCTGTGGCGACCGCGACGGCGCGCTCCAGGTAGTCCTGTGCAGTCTCCAGATCGCCGCGCAGCATGTGCAGCTCACCCAACGAGTCCAAAGGCATAGAGAGCTTAGGGCTGTTGGAGTGGACTTCGGCAGCGAGCGCATACGCACGCTCAAGCGCCGCCTGCGCACGCGCCCAGTCGCCGACGAGAATAAAATTGATGCCCAGGTTGTTATAGCCGTCCGTCGCGTTGGCCTTGTGCTCCGTGCGCTCGTAATAGCTGATGGATTTCTCCAGATAGCGTATGCCTTCTTGCGGGCGCTTGAGAAACCAGCAGGCTCCGGCCATGTTGGCGTAAATTTTCCCCAGCAGGTACGGAGCGGTATTGTCGCCGACCAGCTTCAATGCCTGTTCGTAATTCTCCAGCGACGCCTCGTAGTTGCCTTCCAGAGTGTCCGCCATAGCAATGCCGAAATAAGATTCGGCCAAGCCGCGCCAGTCGCCCGCGTTGCGATAATGCTCAAGCGCGCGCTGCGCGTAATCGCGCGCGATCGGATGCTCGCTGATGCTGCGATAAATGCGCGCCAGCGCCAGATACATCGCACCCATCTGCGTGTCCGAGCCGCTCTCCGAAGTCTCGCGCAGCGCCGCATTCAAGAGCGCGATTGCTTTTGGGTGATCGCCCGTATAGTTGTAGGCCAGCCCGATCTGGACTCTCAGCTTGGTCGTGGTTTCGGCATCCAGTTTAGTGCGCGACTCAGGTGTCTCGTACATCAGGACGGCTTCGAGCGATTCGCGAAAGCGCCCCTGCATCTCAAGCGCAATGGAGAGCGCGCAACGCGCCTGCGCCAGCAGCGAAGCATCCTGACGCGCCGCCACAATCAGCGGGGTTATCAGCGCCTGAACTTCGGACGAAAGACCTTTATCCAGGAGGAGTCGGACTTCTTCCATCTCGCTCGTGAGTGATTCGCGCGTGGCTACTTTACGCGAGCGGCGGCGGGCGTCCGCCAGATCAACCACGCCCGCTTTCGCAGCCGTTTGACTGGTACTGTCTTGACCTGTATGCGTACGTCTGCCCATCGTGGATGTATATAAACTCCGAATCATCGGAGCTTTTCAGTTCGCGTTGCGGTTGCGTCGAGGTGGAGGGTTTACGAAAGCACAGCGGTTTCTCCCACGCCGCCGCGCTCTGGTCGCAAAGATTTAACGCCGCAGAATTTAACACACGCGCGGTCAAAGCGCCATAGAAAAGCAGGGATGAAGGATGAAGGCGGAAGGATGAAACAATAGTGATGTTAGCTGAACGATTCAATTAACATCGCCATGCTTTCATCCTTCATCCCTCCGCCTTCATCCTTGCCTTCTTGACACTCTTTTGCGCCCCCGTTATCATCTTCGTTTCCGTTGAGAGCGCGGAAGTGTGCCTATATGTTCGAGTCTTTATCCGATAAGCTGAAGCGTACGCTCAAAAACCTGCGCGGCGAAGGTGTCCTGACCTCCGCGCATGTCGACATCGCTCTGCGCGAGATTCGCCTGGCGCTGCTGGAAGCGGACGTTAATTACAAGGTCGCTAAAGATTTTATCGCGGCGGTCAAAGAGAAGGCCGAAGGCCAGCAGGTCTGGCAGGAGCTTAAACCGTCCGAACAGGTCGTCAAGATCGTCTTTGACGAGTTGATAGAGCTTTTAGGCGGACAGTCCTCGCGCCTGGTCTTTACCAAAGCGAGCCCGAACGTCGTCATGATCGTCGGCCTACAGGGCTCGGGCAAGACCACTTCCACGGGCAAGATCGCGCGATGGCTCTCGAAGAATCAGGATCGCAAACCGCTCCTGGTCTCCGTGGACGTTTATCGCCCGGCGGCGCGCGAACAGCTAAAGGTCATCGCTCGCGCCACGGGGCAGGCCATCTTCGAGATGCCTGAAACGAACGATCCGCTCACGCTGGTGCGCGAAGCCTACAAGCACGCGCAGCAGACGGGCTACGACACGTTGATGATAGACACTGCGGGTCGCCTGCATATCGATGACGAGTTGATGCAGGAGCTAGTCACGATCAAGAGTGAGACGCGGCCCGTCGAGACGCTTTTTGTCGCGGATGCTATGACCGGACAGGATGCCGTGCGCTCCGCTGAAGAGTTTCACCGCAGGGTCGGCATCACGGGCGTTATCTTAACGAAGATGGACGGCGATGCGCGCGGCGGCGCGGCGCTCTCGATCAAACAGGTCATAGGGCAGCCGGTCAAGTTCGTCGGCGTCGGCGAAAAGTATGATGCGCTCGAACCGTTTTATCCTGATCGCATCGCGCAGCGCATCCTTGGCATGGGGGACGTGCTCTCTTTGATCGAAGAGGTGCAATCCAAGGTCGATCAAAGTGAAGCCGAAGAGCAGCTCAAAAAACTTCAGAAGAACCAGTTCACCCTCGACGACTTTCGCGGGCAGCTTCGTCAAGTCAAACGCTTGGGCTCTTTCTCTAAGATCATGAAGCTGCTGCCGGATCAACTGCTCGGAGGCATAGGGATGCCGGAGCTGAGCGAAGAGCAATCGAAGCAGATGGAGCGCGAGCTTAAAAGAACCGAAGCGATCATCGATTCGATGACGATGGAGGAGCGCAACGATCACAGGATACTGAATGCGAATCGCCGTCGTCGTATCGCGCGCGGTTCGGGAGCGAGCGTGGCGGATGTCAACGCGCTCATCAAACAATATACGGAGATGCGGCAGATGATGCGGCAACTCTCCGGCTCGGGCCTCTTCGGCGGCGCGGGCGGTGGTGGCGGCGGCGGGCTCAAGGGCAAGATGATGCGCCGCATGGCTGGAATGGCAGGGATGCCTGACATCTCCGGCATGATGGGCGGCAACGGCGGCGGCGAAGAAGGCGGCATGCCCGCACTGCCCGCAGGGCCGTCGCGCAAAAAGACTGGAAAAAAGAAACGCTGGAAGAAAAAGTAAGCGGAGAGGTCAAAGGTCAGAGGTTAGAGGTCAGTTTTTGACTTTCACTAACCTCTGATCTCTGGCCTCCGACATCTATTCGGAGGAATAAAATTGTTAGCGATTAGATTAATGCGCATGGGCGCGAAGAAGAGACCTTCGTACCGCATCGTGGTCAAGGAAAAGCTGTCCAAGCGCGATGGCTCTTATCTGGAGAACCTTGGCTTTTACAATCCGACGCAGAATCCTGCGGAGCTTCGGCTGGACGACGCGCGCGCGCAGTACTGGCTCGAACGCGGCGCGCAGCCCACTGAGACTGTGCGACGCCTGATTAAAGCCAACCAGAAAGCACAAGCCACGCAGGAAACAACCGACGCCTCGTCGACGACGACCGCATCGGCCTAAAAGTATAAGTTGGACGCGTCGTGATTATCGGTCGAGCAGCTAACGCGCTCGCTCGACAGTTAAGAGAGAGAGCGGCGCGCGGCTGCGTTGCTTCTGAAGAGTTTCAGTTATGAGAGAGACCGTTGAGATGATCGTCAAGGCTCTGGTGGATGATACGGATGCGGTCGACGTGCGCGAGGTCGAGCACACCAGCGCGACTCTCATAGAGGTGCGCGTATCGGAAGCGGATATGGGCAAGCTGATCGGACGCCAGGGAAGAACCGTGCGTGCCCTGCGCTCTATTATGCTGGCGGCGAGCATCAAAAAAGGTCGGCGCTTTACGCTTGAAATAGTCGAATGAACGGGGACGGCGACGAATCTATTGAGGCTGCGCAAAGTGATGAGCTGGTGGCGGTGGCGCGCGTCGTCAGAGTAAGGGGCTTGCGCGGCGAAGTGGTCGCGGAGCTTTTGACGGATTTCCCCGAACGGTTTGAAAATCTGGAGCGACTGATAGCGGTCGCGCCCGACGGCAAACGCCAAACGCTTCTGCTCGAAGAGCACTGGCTGCAATCCGGGCGCATCGTCTTCAAATTCACCGGCTACGATTCCGTAGAGGCCGCAACAGCGCTCATCGGAATGGAGTTGGCAGTCCCGGAAGCCGAGCGCGTAGAGCTTCCCGCAGATGTTTTTTATGATTGGGAGCTTGCGGGCTGCCGTGTGGAAACGGTTGAGGGCGAAGAGATAGGGTGCGTGCGCGAAGTGTTAAGGACGGGCGGCGCAGCCGAAGTGCTGGTGGTTGAGAGTGTCAAAGCCCTGGGGCGCGAGCATCTGATCCCGCTCGCGGAAACGATCTGCGTCGAGATCGATATTGAGAAAAAGCTGATTCGCGTCGATGCGCCCGAAGGACTATTGGAATTTTAGATTTTGGATTTTGGATTGACGAGAGGCTTTCAATGGTTGAAAGCCTTGATTCCAGAATTCAGCTTTGCTGTAAAGCATTAATCCAAAATCTAAAATCTAAAATCCGAAATGAAGTTTGACATCATCACGATCTTTCCGGATTTCTTTCGAGAGGTCTTTGAGTACGGGATCATCCGGCGCGCGCAGAGTGCCGGGCTTGTCGAGGTCAGGGCGCACGACCTGCGCCGCTGGACAAACGATAAGCACCGTCAGGTCGATGATCGCCCCTTCGGCGGCGGCGACGGGATGGTCTTAAAGCCCGAACCGCTTTTCAGTGCGGTCGAAGAATTGACGGGCACGCGAGCGGTAGAAGGAGCAGCAGCAGGCGTTTACGCTGACGGGACGCGCGTCGTGCTGCTCTCACCGCAGGGACGCACGTTGACGCAAGCCCTGGCGGAAGAGTTGGCCCAAAGCGCAACTCAGATTGTTTTGATCTGCGGTCGATACGAAGGGGTCGACGAGCGCGTCGCCGAAAGATTGGCGACGGATGAAATCTCTATCGGAGATTATGTCCTGAGCGGGGGAGAGCCCGCAGCGGTCGTCCTGGTCGATGCGGTTGTGCGGCTCATTCCAGGCGCGCTGGGCAACGAGACTTCGGCCTCTAATGATTCTTTCTCCGAAGGGCTGCTGGATTTTCCGCACTACACGCGCCCGCCGGAATTTCGCGGGATGCGCGTGCCGGAAGTCTTAATCAGCGGCCATCACGCGGAGATCGCGCGCTGGCGCAGGCAGCGGGCGCTCTTAAAGACCAGGCGTAATCGGCCAGACCTGTTTGAAAGATTGGAGCTTGACGAGCGCGAAAGCTCCGGGCTCGTTGAAGACGAATAATAATTTTGGATTCGGTATTATGGCTTGAGAAGCTGTTCGGTTGAACTCTTTCGTCAATCCAAAATCCAAAATCTAAAATCCAAAATGGAGTAATAAGATGAATCGCTTAGATACAGTTGATAAGGCGCAGTTGCGCGAGTCAGTCCCGGATTTTCAGCCGGGCGATACGGTGCGCGTCCACGTGCGCATCAAGGAGTCCGAGACCAAAGAGCGCTTGCAGGTGTTTGAAGGCATCGTGATTGCGCGCAAACATGGCGGCGTGCGCGAAACGATCACTGTGCGTAAGACCAGCTTCGGCGTCGGCGTGGAGAGAATCTTCCCGCTGCACGCGACCATCGTCGATCACATAGATGTCGTCAAGCGTGGACGCGTGCGTCGCGCCAAGCTCTATTACCTGCGTAACCTGCGCGGCAAGGCCGCACGCATACGCGAGCGCGACACGCGCACCACTGCGGAACAGACCGCAGCAGCAGCAGGCAAAAAGTAAGAGAACAGTTTTCAGTGGTCAGTTTTCAGTTTTCAGCTTTTTGTTTTAACTGAAAACTGATTACTGAAAACTGAAAACTATCTTTATGATTCGTCGTAGAGTATCAGCCGTAGGCACAGCCTTTGAAGAGGAGGCGCGTGCCTGCGGCTTTCGTTTGGTGGCGGGAGTGGACGAGGTGGGGCGCGGCGCGCTGGCCGGGCCGGTGGTCGCCGCCGCCGTCATCATCGATCCAGACAAACCATTGCCCGAAGGGCTGGACGATTCAAAGAAATTGACGCGTTTGCAACGCGAGCGTATAGCGGAAGAGCTAAAGCAAACGGCCATCTGTTATGCGGTCGGATTGGTCGAAGCCGATGAGATCGATCGCATCAATATTCTTCAGGCGACGCGACGCGCGATGATGATCGCGGTCGAGGGACTTGCCCCCTGCGCCGATCATCTTTTGATAGATGCCGTCCAGCTAAAGGATTGTCAGCTTCCGCAGAAGGCTATCATTCGCGGCGACTCCGTCTCGGCCTCCATCGCCGCCGCAAGCTGTATCGCCAAAACGTATCGCGACGCATTGATGCGCGCCCTGCATGACGTTTACCCCGAGTACGATTTCGCGCGCCACGTCGGCTACGGCACACAGGCGCATCACGAAGCCCTGCGCCAGCATGGGCCATGTGCCATTCATCGCAAGAGCTTTCGCGGCGTGCTGCCCCGTCAGGAATAGATACACTTTGGGCCCAATTGCCTTTACGCCGTGTGCTTCCCAACCGCAGTGGCTTTCAAGTAAACTCGCCCGAGAAAAATTCTCTCTCCAAAACGATAGGAAATTCTCGCAAGGGAGCACCAGGGAGCCGTCTTGCATATCGCTATCGACGCGCATTCGGTCGGAGCCGGTCTGGCCGGTAACGAGAGCTATATTGCGAATCTGATTGAGGCGCTGGCCGCCATAGACACGGCCAATCGCTACACGCTCTATGTCACCAGACGCGAGGCCGTCGAGCGTTTTTCTGATCGCTGGCCGCATGTGACGGTGCGTTTGACGCTGCCGCACACGCCGCTCGTGCGTATTCCGCTCACCCTCTCGGCAGAGTTGCGTCGTCGCCCCGTCGATCTGCTTCACGTGCAATACACAGCGCCTCCGCTCGCGCCCTGCGCGGTCGTCGCCACCATACACGATCTATCGTTTGAACATCTGCCGGAGACCTTTAATCGTCGAAGCCGCGCGCAACTGCGACTGACAGTGCGGCGCACGGCACGTCTCGCTCATCAGGTGATCGTACCTTCGGAGTATTCGAGGCGCGACCTGCTGGAGACCTATCACCTATCGAGTGAGCGCGTACACGTCACGCCGCTTGCGGCTGCGCCCTGCTTTGCACCCGTCCTGGATGAAGAGCGACGACGGCGCACAAAAGAGCTTTACGGTATCGAGGGCGAGTACATCCTCGCCGTCGGCTCGATTCAACCGCGCAAGAATCTTGTAAGACTAATAGAAGCATATAGAGACTTGCGCGCTGCTCGCCCACAGGCTAAGCTTCCGCAACTGGTGCTGGTTGGCAAACGCGGCTGGCTCTACGGCGAGACGCTCGACGCCGTTAACCGTCATAGCATAGGCGGCGATATACGCTTTACGGGTTATGTGCGCGAAGAGGATTTGCCTGCGCTCTACACGGATGCTCTTTGCTTTGTTTATCCGTCATACTTCGAGGGCTTCGGTTTGCCTGTGCTGGAGGCGATGGCTTGCGGCGCTCCCGTCATCGCGGGGAATCGAACCAGTCTGCCGGAAGTCGTCGGCGATGCCGGATTGCTCTTCGATCCTTTCGACACGAGCGCATTGACGGCGATGCTTGCCCGCCTGATCGAAGATGGGAAGCTGCGCCGCTCGCTTCAAACGCAAGGGCTTGAGCGCGCGAGCCTTTTCAACTGGCGCGAAACAGCGCGTCGCACTCTGGAGGTTTACGAACGCGCCGTCGCCCTCGACGCGAAGAATGGTCGAAAGCGACGCCGCGCATAAGCCAAGAGAGAGAGCGCGCGCGCCACAAGGGCAAGGTTTGACTGAAGCGAGAGTGAGAGGCTGTACGTGACAGTTGATTATTAATTGGGACGAAAGTTTCTGACCGTAGCGTCCTTTGAGCGACCCTTGAGGCGCATGAAGACTTTTCTGTATGCGGATAGCCATACTGGGGACAAGGGGAGTACCCGCCAGCTACGGCGGCTTTGAAACTTTCGCGGAACATCTCTCGACTCGTCTGGTGGCGCGCGGGCACGAGGTGACGGTTTATTGCCGCGCGCACTATGTCTCGCCGCGCCAGCTTGAATATCACGGCGTGCGCCTCGAAGTCCTGCCGACCATCCGTCATAAGTATCTCGATACGGTCGCGCACGCTTTTCTCTCGGCCCTGCATGCTATGCCCAAGCGTTACGATGCGGCGCTGATCTGCAACGCCGCGAACGCTCCCTTTATTCCCATCCTGCGCTGGACTGGAACGCCCGTGGCGATCAACGTCGACGGGCTCGAACACAAACGCAAAAAATGGAACTGGCTCGGGCGTCGCTACTATCTGCTGGCCGAGCGCCTGGCGACCGTGTTGCCAAACGTGACGGTGACGGACGCGCGCGTCATACAGGACTATTACCTGGCACACTACCGTAAGCCTTCGACGATGATCGCCTACGGCGCGGAGGTCGAGCGCCATCCCGACCGTATGGCTGTACGCCAGTGGCGAGTCGAGCCCAATCGTTACGTCCTCTACGTCTCGCGCCTTGAGCCGGAGAATAACGCTCATCTCGTCATAGAGGCTTTCAAAAAAGTACGCACCGCGCACAAGCTCTTGATCGTCGGCGATGCGCCTTACGCGCGCGACTACATTGAGGAGTTAAGAGCGCGAGCGCGCCGCGATAAGCGGATCATCTTTACGGGCTTTGTCTTCGGCAAAGATTATCGTAATCTACAGCAGAACGCTTATTGCTACGTTCACGCGACCGAAGTGGGCGGGACGCACCCGGCGCTGCTGGAAGCGATGGGGTTCGGCAATTGCGTCCTGACGCTCGCGACCCCTGAGAATCTGGAAGCCGTGGGTGAAGCGGGCCTCGCTTACGGTGACGAGCAGGAGTTGGTCGAGCAATTGCAGCGCGTGCTGCGCGACGGCTCGCTCGTCTCGGCCTATCGACAGCGCGCGCAGGAGCGTGTGCGCCGCTTCTATGATTGGGAGCGCATCGTCGATCGCTACGAAAACTTGTTCGCAGAGCTGGCGGGCCAACCCCTCCCGCATCCTCAGGCCTCAGACTTCAAAGACGCTGCCACCTACGAAGACATCGGCGCGCGCCTCCATCGGTAACGCCGACTATTCTCTGACCCTCGTCAAGGAGAACCCGAAATGCAAGATTCCCTCTCGCACCTGCACAGGCTTCGGCTGATCGCCCTCGTCCTCGTTTTCCTCTCTCTTTTTGTCTTTGCACCAGACATTCGAGCACAAGGCCCATCAGTCCCGACCGTTCAAGCGCCTGAAGAAAAGTCATCGGCCAAAAAGGAAGAGGTGACGATTCAAACCAGGGCTGCACGGGGTCAAGCCCCGCTCGTCCACCTCTACGATTCGCTCAAATTTGAATCGTCAAGGATTTATCATCTCCCGGCGCTCAAAGCCGGGCAGATGCAACGCGACTCGAAAAAGCGCGTGCGCGTTGGCGAAGTCAGGACTATCGAGCAACCGCTGAAGTCTTTGTCCGACAGCACGACCTACGCAGTCCCCGAGGGAGAGGTGCATCTGATGGGCATCATCTCGGAGGGTGCGGTCTACACGCGGCTTCATTTTACGAAGATGTCGCTGCCCAAGGGGGCGCGCGTCTTCGTCTATTCGGCGAAGAACCCGGAAGACTTTTCCGGCCCGTACGAGGGTCATGGAGCCTCTGAGAAAGGGGATTTCTGGACGCCTCCGATGGAGGGCGACCGGGTGGTGGTCGAGTATTTCTTACCAAAATCAGCGATAGCCGCAAAGGAAGAGGCTTTCCAAATCTCGGAGGTCGGTCACATCTTTACCGACCCGTTCTATAAGGCCGCCGCCGGTTCCTGCAATCTGGATGTGACTGCTGATTGGTCCAACATCGCAAAGTCCGTGGGTCATCTTCAATTCGCCGATGGGGGTAGTTTTTTCGTCTGTACCGGAACGCTTCTTAACGATCAGGCGCAGGACTTTACACCATACCTTTTGACGGCGAACCACTGCATAGATAATCAACAATCCGCGCAATCGCTGAGCGTCTACTGGCTTTATAATAGCGGCAATAACCCGCCGTCCGGCACACCGCGCACGGACGGCGCGACTCTGCTCTCGACGGGAACCGCGAGCGACTTTACATTGCTTCGATTAACCGGAACGCTGCCCGGCGGACTCATCTTCTCAGGATGGGACGCGAGCGCCACTCCTTTATCCACGCCCGTCACAGGAATACATCATCCACAAGGCTCTTATAAACGCATCTCATTCGGGACAACGATCTCGTCATGCGGAGGCGGTCTTCCCGGCCCATGCCAGAATTTTACTCCCGTACGTTGGAACTCGGGCACGACCGAGGGCGGCTCCTCCGGCTCAGGTCTATGGAAGGGCTCGGCCTCTGATCCAAGGCTGGTCGGGACGCTGACGGGCGGTGCAGCTTCATGCAGCAATCTTAGTGGAACAGATTATTATGGCAGCTTTAGTGTCACTTATCCGAGCATCGCTTCCTTTTTGAGCAACGGAGCGCCGCCCTCTGCTCCGGCTAATAATAATTTCACCAGCGCGCAGGTCATCACGGGCTGCACGGGCAGCGTCACAGGCACGAACGTCGGAGCGAATAAAGAGACTGGCGAGCCGAGCCATTCTCCAGACGGTAATGCGGGCGGCGCGTCCGTCTGGTATCAATGGCAAGCTCCCTCGACGAGCAGCGTGACCATTAATACTTCGGGCAGTAGCTACGACACGCTGTTAGCAGTTTACACAGGCAACAGCGTCGGCGGGCTGACGGCGATCGCTAAAAATGATGATAATTCATCATCCAGCGGGCTAACCAGTTCTGTGACCTTCAATGCGACGGCGGGCACAATCTATCGTATCGCCGTGGACGGATTCAATGGCGCTACGGGCAACATCATCCTCACCTGGACGGCACAGACTTGCAGTAGCAGCTGCACCTACTCGATCAACCCGACCTCGCTGAACTTCAATGCCGGCGGAGGCTCAGGCTCGACCGTCACCGTCACGGCGGGCGCTGGCTGTGCATGGACTGCCACCAGCAACAATTCTTTTATCACGATCACAGGCGGTGCAAGCGGCACTGGCAACGGCACGGTCACTTATTCGGTGGCGGCAAATACTGGCGCGCAACGCACAGGCACGATGACCATCGCTGGTCAGACCTTTACGGTGACACAGAACGCCGCAGCGCCTTCAGTCTCAACACTACAACTGGCGCAGAACAGCTACAATGTCAATGAGAGTACGGGCAGTGTAGCGATCCTCGTCAACCGGGCGGGCGATCTGTCGGCAGCAGTGTCGGTCAACTATGCGACCACTGATACTTCGAACTTCCTGCAAAACTGCAATGTCATCAACGGCAGGGCCACTTCCCGCTGCGACTATGTCAACGTCGTCGGCACACTGCACTTTGCCGCGGGCGAGAACTCGAAGACGCTCTTTCTGCCCATCGTCGATGATGCCTATCTGGAAGGCCCCGAGTCCCTCTTCATGACGCTATCGAGTCCCACGGGAGGCGCAACGCTCGGCACTAATCAATCAGCGACCATCACCATCACCGACAACGGCAACGATGGTGGAGGTCAATCCAACCCCATCGACGGCACGAACTTCTTCGTCCGCCAGCATTACATAGATTTCCTCGGAAGAGAGCCCGATCCCTCTTCCATCGGCTGGAACAACCAGATCAACAACTGTGTCCCTCTGCGCCCGGAATGTGATCGCCTCTCGGTCTCGCAGGGCATCTATGGCTCTCCGGAGTTCAAAGACCGCGGCTTCTTTATCTACAAGTTCTTCGCCGTTGCCCTCGGACGCAAGCCCGGTTATGACGAGTTCGTCCTGGATCGCGCGCGGGTCAGCGGCTTTCAGACTGATACGGAACTGGCGCAATCGAAGCTGGACTTCATCACAGACTTTATGAACCGCGCGGAGTTCCACACGATCTACGACTCGCAGAATACGAACAGGAGCTTTGTCGAGACGATCCTGGCCAGAGCACAGCTCAGCAACTATGCCAATAAGGAGAATCTGATCCAGAGTATGGATGGTGGATTCATCACCAGAGCAGGAGCGTTGAGGGCGATCGCGGAGAGCGCAGAAGCCGACAACCGATTCCTGGTGGAGGCGACGATCGTGATGCACTATTTTGGGTATCTGCGGAGAGACCCGGATGGGGCGTATCAGGACTGGATCATGATCTTTAACCAGACGGGAGATTCCAGGAACGTGACGAACGGGTTCGTCAATTCTCAGGAGTATCGTAATCGCTTCGGTCAGTGAGTGGAGGCGGGCCGGATTGGCCCGTTTTTGCCCGAATAACAATTGAATAAGGGTCGCGTTAGACTGTATAATGCGGCACAGCGGTATCCACCGCGCCAAAGCCCGCCGGGCACGTCAACTGCGTCGCCGTCGAAGAATTTCTCTCCTGAGTAAGCTTCGATTTTCCCGAACAAAAAAGGGCGTTTAGAAGCATCCTATGGCCGCTTTTTTGCGTCAAAAGTGGCGTTGCGGCACGTTCGGCCCAACATCTTTTCCGGAAAGCCCCCAAACCTCTTGGTAGTAACTTTTTGACCTGTAAGGTTGCTCCTCGCTGTCAACCCCGATCAAGTGCGAGCCGCCCAAACGCAGTCTTTTTAAGGAGTCCCCGAATGACCCTCGTTCCCCGCTTCTGCATACGCCTGGCCCTGGCGCTCGGCGTCCTGGCCCTCTTTGGCTTCTCCGTCTTTAACCAGAGCGCCTCTGCACAGACAACCGGCTCTAAACCAGACCCAAACAGGCGCTATTACATGATTGTGCGAGCGCCCGATGGCGGAACCTACTGTCGTGAGGCGACTGAGGAAGAGGCCAAAGCGCAATTCAGACGCTCTGCGAATGGTCAGCAGTTGCAGCAGATCAACCACCTCAAGCACACGCTGTCAGCGGAAGTGAATGGGTCGAACCCCGGCGGGTTGAATATTTATCTGTTCGGCACGGCGCAACTTAATAACTTTCCGGCAGCGAGGGACGCTTTTATTCGTGCGGCGGCTGCATGGGAAGCGGTCATCAAAACACCGATGTCGGTTTATCTCAATGTCGATTACGGCCCGACTGGTTTTGATGAGCCCTGGGATGATGAGAACGTGATCGGTGCGACCGGCACACGCGCTATTCCCATAGACTATCCGTCTGTCCGCAATAATCTGATCGTGTCGGCCTCGAATGGCAGCGAATCATCTTTGTATAGCCAGCTGCCGTCGACCACCATTCCGACCGATCTAGGCGGCGTCGGGACGATGGCGGTCAACGTATCGCTGGCGCGCGCCATCGGTCTAATCAATGCAAATACGGACGCGGCGCAATACAGGCAGCAGATCGCATTTAATTCCGGTTTCGATTTCGATACCGACTCGTCCAATGGCATCACGACCGGCCAGATGGATTTTGAAGCGGTCGCGACACACGAGATCGGTCATGCGCTCGGATTCGATTCGGCGAACGGCGATGGCACGCCGCCTCGCGTGGCCGTCTGGGACTTATTCCGTTTTCGTCCGGGCGTCACGAATTTCACCACGAACAATCGCATCATGACCGTCGGCGGAGGCTTGCAGGTCTATTACGCGGGCGGCCCGGAGCTTGGACTGGCAACGGGTGGGCCCAATCCCGGCCCGACCGACGGCGATGGCGACCAGTCGAGCCACTGGCGCGACAATAACAGCTCCAACTTTGCTACTGCCATCGGTATCATGGATCCGAACATCGCGCTCGGAGTACATGAGTTTATCAAGCTCAATGACATCAACGCGCTCAACTTCATGGGCTATAATATGGAGACCAACACGCCTCCGCCTCCGCCTCCGCCTCCGCCCTCTGCTCCGGCTAACGACAGCTTCGTCAACGCGCAGGTCATCACAGGCTGCACGGGCACTGTCAACGGCACGAACATAGGGGCTACCAAAGAGGGGGGCGAACCAAGCCACTCGCCCGACAATGATCCGGGCGGCGCTTCCGTCTGGTATCGCTGGCAAGCGCCTTCCACTGGGAGCGTGACCATCACGACTGCGGGCAGCGACTACGACACCGTCCTCGCCGTCTATAGCGGCACTTCCGTAGGCGGGCTGAGTCTCATCACCAGGAACGATGACGTGACACTCGGCACTGTAAGAACCAGCTCCGTGACCTTTACTGCGACGGCGAACACGGTCTATCGCATCGCCGTC
>Ga0190273_10000406_pt1 | contig 16791 bp, 15 predicted proteins | sample Popmic504IS_FD_134513 | JGI IMG/M metagenome (GOLD analysis project Ga0190273, IMG submission 134513) | Populus adjacent soil microbial communities from riparian zone of Shoshone River, Wyoming, USA - 504 IS | ecosystem: Environmental > Terrestrial > Soil > Riparian zone > Trees stand | place... | reverse complement strand
GATCGCTAATTTAGATGGTGAAGACGGTATAAGTCAAAAGGATATTAATAAACTCGCCGCCCAACACGGCAATAATACGGTCATTTCCGGGCTGGATATTTATAAAGCTGCCAGTTCAGATGGATATGCCGACATGCAAAACCAGGAAGCCCAGTTCAAGCAAACTATGGAAAGCAAATACGGCGTTGTTTTGGCTTAATTAAATCTGTAGAGTGACTCAACCAGGAATAATTCAGTTTGATAAAATCAGCAATCTTGACGGTAAGAACGATGGAATTAGCCGTTCGGATTTATCTCTGCTGGCTTCAAAATACGGCCGCGCGAACGATAGCCGTATTTCCGATCTCGACTTTCAAAGCCTGGAATATTCCGTTTAACCATTGCTTTACATGGAGATTAACCACCTGTAATTGTCATTCCGCGCGTAGTCGCGGAATCCAGAAATTCCAAAACTCAAGTCTAGTAAGGTTGTTTTCTTCTCCACCTCTATCGCTGCTGAATTATCTTATTACCTGAACAAATTCTGGATTCTGCAACTACGCGCAGAATGACAATTAACCGAAAACCAGTTTGTTTTAAGATTATCCACGTTTTTCATGACATCATTGAATTGAAATGTGAAGATTCCCGCCTGCGCGGGAATGACATAGTGTAAGTACTGAAATTGTCTCAATCTGTACAAGCCTTAAAATAAAAATACCCAAGCGGATTAATGGTATAGGATGAGTGAAGGCTCTTTGTTCCGTATTATAGGGCTTCGAAAATTAACGCTGAATTATGCCCTGCAAATCCGAATGAATTGCTTAAGGCCCGCTTTAAATTACTGACTTTTCTTGCCACATTGGGAACAATATCCAGCTCACAGCCCGGATCTTGTTGCTCCACATTGATCGTGGGGGGAATAATTTGATTTTGCAGACTAAGGATCGTAATGATAGCCTCCGTAGAGCCTGCGGCTCCTAACATATGGCCGGTCATTCCTTTCGTTGCACTCACCAGCAAAGGGTCCGAAGCAGACCGTTGCGAGTTTTGAAAAACGGTATTGATTGCCTTCGCTTCGATCAGATCTCCCACCGGGGTACTCGTGGCATGCGCGTTAATATAGCCTATCGATTCCGGTGACAGGTCCGCGTCTTTCAATGCGTTTTGCATGGCCTTGATAGCGCCTCGACCTTCAGGATGTGGAGACACGATGTCGTAAGCGTCCGAGCTTCTTCCGTAACCGACAATCTCTGCATAGATACGAGCGCCGCGTTTTTCGGCATGCTCTCGGGTTTCCAAAATGAGCACACTCGCTCCTTCTCCAATTACAAAACCATCTCTTTGGGTATCAAAGGGTCTACTGGCGAGCATGGGTTGGTCGTTGAATTTACGGGACATGGCTCGTGAAGCCACGAATCCCGCGACGGAAGACGGTGTTATTACAGCCTCTGCGCCTCCGGCAACCGCAATGTCAGCCTCACCGTTTTGAATTAGTCTGTAGGCTGTACCAATGGCATCGGTTCCTGTCGCACAAGCAGTGACAACGGCTAAATTGGGTCCCTGGGCATTTAAGGCGATAGATACGCGACCGGCAGCCATATCGGAAATCATCATGGGTATAAAAAACGGGCTGCATTTCCGGGGACCGTTCGCGAGAATTTCCTTAACCTGGTTTTCAATCGAATTAATGCCTCCAGACCCGGTCCCGATTACAACGGAGAAGCGCTCAGGGTCGAATTGCTCGGGTGTTAATCCGGCATCCTCATAGGCTTGTTGAGCGGCAACCATCGCAAACTGAATAAATCGATCCATACGGCGCGCATCTTTTTTATCCATGTAATCTTCAGGATTAAAATTTTTGACTTCACCGGCAACCCTGCAGCCGTAATCGCTGGCATCAAACAGCGTAATGGGTCCCAAACCACTTTTCCCTTGCACGATGGTATTCCAAAACGTATCGCGATCATTGCCACACGGGGTTATCAGGCCAAGACCGGTTACAACCACACTGGGAATCTCTTTGAGTCTTTTCATATCATCCATCCTGATGCTTCTGATTGGTCGACTTGTGTATCATTAAACAGGCTATCATAAAAAGAGACTGATCAGTCTCTTATGGAAGGTGATCATGGCTCCCGAACTCGCTAAAGTGCTCAAAAAAGGTGAATTGACCCGTCAACGCATCATTGAAATGTCCGCTCCTGTCTTTAATCGCAAAGGCTTTGCTGGGTGTTCCCTGGCTGAACTTTTAAAGGCTACCGGCCTTCAAAAAGGGGGAATTTATCGCCATTTCGATAGCAAGGAGGCATTGGCTTTAGAGGCCTTCGATTATGCCTGGGAACAAACCAAAGAAGCGCGTCGAGGGTCTATCACGATGAGTGCTACGCCGAAGACGCAATTAATGGAATTTATTCGTAGCTTTAGGAAGCCCTTAGAGACTTTGGCTGGCGGTTGTCCCCTGTTAAATACCGCTGTCGAATTTGATGATCAAGGCAATACGGCGTTGCGTCAAAAAGCCGTTGAAGCAATGGAGGAGTGGCTTTTCTTTTTGCAGGAGCTGTTCCAAAAAGGGGTGGAGCAGAAGGAGTTTCCACGCAGTTTGAATTTGCGCTCCACGTCGATGTGTATTATTTCAACCCTTGAAGGCGCGGTTATTATGTCTCAACTTTTAGAGACGCAAGAACCGCTGACCCATGCCTGCACATTTTTGGAAAACTGGCTAAACATTCTTTAATGGCGAGCTTTATTTGATGAAAAAAGGTTTTGATAACAGCAGTTATCCCTGGAAAGAAGGGATTGACTAACGAAGAGCCTGAACGTTATCAAGTGTGGAATGGAGAACAAGGCGTTATCTCCTCCCTGCTTCCTTCAACGCCGGCTTACATCACGGCCTGGATATTATCCAACCTGGCCTCACCGCAATAAACACTCGGCATTTTATTGTTGACCGCTATTTTGGTAGTTCCACTGGTTTGTTTCTACACCGACATTTTTTACTGGATTTTTCGTGGAAAAGTGAAGAGTAACAAAAAAGTTTTTATTCCGTTTTTAAATATTGAGATATGCGGTTTATTAGAGTTAAGGAATATAAGCATGCCCTCCAAACTCACAAAACCTCGAACTGCCTCAAAGTATGTTCATAAATGGTTTGCTAAAGAGAGTAGAACGCCAGCCCTAGATCAAAGTTTATCTGATCGCCACCGCATAGCAAACAATATGAGCGTCATGCTAAATTCTCGTGATGTAATAAATGGTCGCGATTCTTACTCTTTTCTAAAATCAAAAAAATCTGTTCCTCTACCCCCTCCTGCAACTACCTTGGAGACTGTTGAAACATTCGTTGCCAGTTTTTGGCCTGCTTTCCGTCCCCAAAAAACCCCAAAAAACACCAGAACAAATGGAATATCTTCATTAAAGCGTTCACCTTCTCGTCGTACTCTTAACGTGCAGGCAATAGCGCATTCTCCGAGTACAATATCTTTGGTACCCGCACTTGAAAGCAAGCTTCCTGACATTCATACGTATGCTCAAAATAGCGGAGCCCATGCTGTAGAAATTGGTAGGACGAATAATATCGGAAATGGAGCTTTACCCGTTTGGGATTATCAAGATCCTGGTAAAGCCCAACAGCTGGATAGTATGTTACGACGTCAAGGTTACTCTGTAGTGGAATTTGATCATGAGACCAGGGAAAAAGTTTGGCGCAGGCCTATTACACCGACACCGCGTTGAAGTAGTTTCATGCTGAACCTAGTTTTTTGTTTTTTGTGCTATGGTCAGATCTTAAAAACAATTATTATGACTTGTTGAGGGGACTTCTTAGAAGTCGTCTTAAGCCATATCCTATCCATGAGGCCTGCTATGGCAAGAATTTTTATCACGGGATCATCACAAGGGTTAGGATTTCTGGCAGGCCAACTGCTGATTGAGCAGGGCCACAAGGTAGTTCTCCATGCTCGGAATACGGAACGGGCTGAGGAAATCAGAGCCAAGCTTCCAGCCTGCGATGCCATTGCTGTCGGCGATGTTGCAACAATGGACGGTATGCGTTCAATTGCCGATCAGGTGAATGCCTTGGGCAAATTTAATGCCGTTATCCACAACGTTGCCTTGGGCAATAAAGAAGAGTATGTAAAAACGTCCGATAACTTCTCAGAGCTTTTTGCGGTAAATGTCATTGCCCCCTATCTTTTGACGGCTCTGATTGAACGTCCTGAACGGTTGATTTATATGGGTTCCGGTATGCATCGAAGTGGAGATCCTGCCTTGTCGGATCCGCAATGGTTCAACCGTCCCTGGAACGCCACGCAAGCTTATTCCGACAGTAAACTTCATAATTTAATATTGTCCATGGCAATTGCGTCTCGCTGGTCCGACGTTTTGGTGAATGCCGTTGATCCGGGTTGGGCACCCACTCGCATGGGCGGTGAAGATGCACCGGATGATCTTGTGAAAGCATCAAGCACTCAAGCTTGGCTAGCCGTCAGTACGGATCCATCTGCACAAGTTTCCGGCGGCTATTTTTATCGTGAAAAGCAATGCTCCATGCATCCGATTACAGATGAAGTGGACGTTCAAAATAATTTGATTCAATACCTGAAAACGATTACAGGGGTTGAGCTCGATTCAAGAGAATCTCTTTAAGATCCTGATTCTTTCGTATCAATTCAGCTTTTAAATCTTTATAGTGCTTGAGCTCGGCAACATTGATATCGCCAAAGGAATGGTAGCGACTATCCAGCTGATTTTGCTGCAGATAAGTCGGATAGTTACGTCATACCCGGAATAAAAGAGATGGACGATGGCGAAGCTTTGAGTTCGCGCGAATAAACGAGGATCTATTGTGGCAGGTTACATTGATGGTGTATGCAGCAGTACCCGTCATTCCTGCTTCCGCAGGAATGACAATTACTTTTTCAAGCCTTTTTGAAATCCTTATTTAGAAACTGTATTATTGATTCAGAGGCTTTTCATTTTTAGGGATACTTTTAAGTATATTGGTGAGTTCGATTTCGGCTAAGTAAGCCGTCATTCTGGGGCGGGTAATCGCTTGTTGATGAGTCTGGTTACTCACAGAGTTTCCGATATTTTCAATGCTTCGGCGACGTTCAGCGATATGCTTTTCAGTCTGCATTGACATCGGAATCGGCTTAAAGCCTCCAAAATCAATCAAGGAAATGGGAGGATTAGCGTCTTTCAAGTGTTCACTGGGAATCATAAACTTGTTAAAGGACCAGTCTGTTAACTCTAATCCCGCTTTTTCCATTTTCTGATGCATTGTTACGAGTTTTTGAACCCAGCTTTTGGTTAATAATTCAGGTTTTTCGGATAATACAGTTTTTACTGATTTTCCGTGAACCATTTTTTGAGTTTCAATACCCGCTATCAACGAATAGTGGGTTGGTACGCCAAAGTCACGGGATAAGGCTTCCATGTTTTGTTTGATGCGATCTTCAATCTGGCCTCTGGAGGTATTCACATGGGCTTGATCCTGGATGGCGGGTCCATGAATGACCGCTTCTTTCAAACCAATCGGATCAATGTTTTGTAACTTACTGGAAGGCGTATGGATAATGTCATGTGAAATCACGTCACCGGGTTGTTTGATGACGAGATTGAGCTGAGGGGCTGTTAAAACAATGCCTTTCATTTGCCGACCAATAATGGTGGGTTCTTTAATATGAAGTTCAAGGCCGTGCTTCTTGTGTAAGTTGTCTAACACCTCTGTATAAGGATTTTTGAGACTATCATTCAGCGTTTGTTGGGTATGCAGATAAACCATCTGTTTAAGCAGTTCACGCGATAACAGGTTTCGGTTAATGGAATGTTGATTGCCGTCGAACTCAAGCGGTTTATCGTGTTGCAAGGCGTTGTGAAGGGCTTGGATATAGTGCTCTCTGCCCTTAAGCTCACTGGCTTCTTTCTTTAAATAAGACGCTTTTGCTTGAAATAGCTTTTGCCATTCGGTTTTGACTTGCTGTAAATCCGAAAAGCCCTCAATTTTCAGGCGTTTGTTCAAGAGTTCAGGATCCAAAGGTTTGCTGGGTATGTGGGTACCATAGGGAATGAGTTGACTCCCTTTGTGTTCCAACAGGCTTTGGACTTGTTTGTTATCCAGCGATACAACATCCAGCATTTGCGCAAGCCAGCCGTCTCTGGGTTTTCCTGTTTCTAATTTTTTCAATAGTTTTGTAATCCACCCGATTGCTGGCTTCTCGGTTTCTAATGATTCAAGTGGGGGGCTAAAAATCTGCTTGATTTTGGATAATTTAATCCGACTGTTTGGGTTATCAATGTTTCCAATCAATTGGCTTGGCGTTTCTTTTTCGCCCGTTTTGGGTTCGTTAGTTTTAAGGTGACTTAATTCTATTTCATCATGGGGAAACCAGTTCAAAGTGCCAATGGGCTCGTTTGAATGCTTTTCGTGAAACTGTTTTAGAGTAGACGGTTGTAAGTAAGCGGCGTAGAAGCGTTTGCCTTCAGTAGAAATAGTTGAAGAGATAGGGCTCATTATGACTCCGCAATCAGGTAAGGTGTTTTCAATGCTATATCAATTGTCATTCAAAAATACTGGACTGTATTAAAAAGAAATAGCGAGATTCTAACGCTTCTTTTCTTTTAATAAAGGGGCATTTTTTATTCTGTTTTATTAAAAAATAAGTTATTTTCAGAGGGAAGCTATTTGGATTGTTTTCATTTTAGAGAAGCGTTTCAAAGCCAATGTTTGTCAGAACATCGTATAAAAATAGTAACCCTCTTATAGAAGGTACAAAGCAGCACGCTTTATCCTAAGATTTAAATAAGTTTCTCATGGTCTGCTAAGCATGAGTAGAGGACATCCACTGATAGGGCTATATAAAGTAAACTTTTAGGCTGGAGAGATTAAGACTGTAGGGTTTGTTTCCTTGCTGGGAGGATGACCAAACATTCGAGAATACTCCCGACTAAACTGCGATGGACTTTCATAACCAACCTGGAACGCAGCTTTTTCAATCGTTTCAATACCGGAACTAATGAGGCGACGTGCTTCCAGCAAACGAAGCTGCTTTTGATACTGAAGCGGACTGATTGAGGTAAACGCCTTAAATTGTCGGTGAAATGCGGATGGACTCAGATTGGCCAGCGATGCCAATTCGTCGATAAGAATGGCTTCTGTGAAATGCTTTCGAAGAAAATGGATGGCATGGGTTAATTTTTGCGTATGCGGATTGGTCAACGTTAGCTTTGCGACTCGGTTTCCATGAGGGCTGGTTAAGAGCCAATAGCAAATTTCCCGCATAATGGCCGGGTAAAGTACTGGAATCGCATCCGGTGTATCCAGTAGGTTCAACATGCGAAGCATGCAATCGGCCAAAGGCTTTTCAATATTGGTGACAAAGAGCCCTTCACCCATATCGGGCTTGCTTTGCGTATCGACAGGAAGCTGCTCAATCACTTCTCGCATGATAGTGGGATCGAGGCCGAGAATAATCCCGAAATAAGGCTCGTCAGGGCTGGCTTCGGAAACACAGCCAAACGTGGGTATATCAATGCTAACCACCAAGGCTTGTCCCACTTTGTAATAGTGGCGTTTGCCACCGAGTTCAGCCCATTTCTCCCCTTGAACCACCAAACAAAGTGCGGGTTGCATCATGCGATGTTCAGGGTTTTTGGGGTAATCCGACCGAAACAAGGCCAGGGTTTCAATCGGGGTCATATAAGGACTTTGCCCCGGATGGGTATCCGTGTAATTTTTGACTTTGTCGAGAAGAGCTTTCAGCATAGCGATGAGGATCTCATAAGACAAATGATGGATTTTATGATGATGACACGCTGAAGCAGGAATAGGCAAGAAAGGGTGAACTTTAGGTATTCAGTGAGCTTTCCAGACGTTCTATTCTAAAAGCAGAGGAACAGAAAGGAAATTGCGAATGACGTCTCAAAACACAGATAATAAAGGCCAAAAAATTGCGATTATCACAGGTGCCAGCAGAGGCATAGGCCGCAATACCGCCTTGCACTTAGCCAAACAGGGCGTTGATGTTATTTTTACCTATCAGTCTAAACTGGCGGATGCTGAGAGTTTAATCAAAGAGTTTGAAAAATTGGGAAGAAAGGCGACTGCCTTTCAGCTGGATATTGGTAAGTCAAAGCAATTTGATGCATTTGTGTCCCAAGTTCAACACGCATTGGAGGCTTGGGGTGTGGAGCGTTTTGATTATTTGGTAAATAATGCGGGTAATGCGCTTTACGAGCCTATTACAAGTATGACGGAAGCTCAATTTGATGACATTTTCAATGTTCACATCAAGGGGCCCTATTTCCTGACTCAAAAATTACTCCCTTTAATTAATGACGGTGGTCGCATCGTTAATATTTCATCGGGATTGACCCGTTTTTCCAACCCTGGAAGCTCGGCTTACGCTTCGGCTAAAGGGGCACTTGAAGTGTTTACGCGCTACCTGGCCAGGGAATATGGTTCAAGAGGCATTACAGCGAATGTTATTGCACCGGGAGCTATTGAAACCGACTTCGGCGGTGGCCATGTTCGCAATAGCCCTGAATTGAAAAAAATGATTTCGGACAATACGGCTTTGGGACGCCCGGGCCTTGCAGACGATGTCGGACCTGTTATTGCTTCCTTGCTTAACCCCGAAACTCGTTGGGTGAACGGCCAACGCATTGAAGCTTCCGGTGGGATTGCCTTGTAAATGCAAAGAGGGTCGTAACGACCCTCTTTTAGAGATATATTAATTGTTAATTAAAGTTTATATAAACTTAGCTTTATGTCACTAGGACATATTATAAAATTCACTAAGAATTTTTATTTTGACCAAAACCAAAATGATTTTTTGCCTGTAGTCGCAACTGGTGGCTCGACAGAAGATACAGGATGGCGCGAATTCATATCAATTAATCTGCTACTCCATACACCATTCTTAAAAGTAGTTAATCGTGAAAAATCAGGCGGGGGAGAAGGAGTTTGTTTTCTTCCAGGAAAAGGGTTTCTCCGCTCTTCATCTGAAATAAGATAAGCTCCGACATCAGTTAAATGAGTTTTGCTTGGATGTGTGTTGCCTAGAGCTTGCTTCGCTTTTCGGGAAGGTGGTTTTCTTGGTGACGGTACAGATTGAGAAGAAGTCGTGTTTTCTATGGGTGTTGGCGAATTTTCAACGGCTTGTTCGACTTTTTTTGGGGTACGTTCTCGAAAACCTGGAGGCGTATTGGCTCGATTTTGTTGGTACATCGAAGAACGATATATTATTCGCGATTGTCTTTCGTTATTATCTTTAGGTTTTCGAATTCTACCCTCTCTCTCTAAAAATTCGAGATGTTCCGTGGCGCGTGAGATGTTCTCTTCAGAAGGAGGCTCTACTAAAAGTGGGGCTGGGATTTTACTCACCTGCTGAGTTCTCAATCTCATGCTGTCTCTGAAGCCTGGAGGGCTACTTGCGCGCTTTTCCGTCAGTGCTACAGCACGTTTGGCTATTTTGGACTGTCTGTCTTTGGCATCATTAGGCTTTAATGTGCCCTTTTCGATTAAAAAATCTATATGTTCAGTGGCACGTAAAAGCTCCTTTTCAGAAGAAACTCCTCCTTCAAAATGGGGAGTTACTTTTGAAACCAAGCTCGTTTTTAATGGATTGCTTGTGAGATGAAAGCTATCTTGCAATGGGGCGTTGGTTGGGGAGGCAGGACTATTGCTAGTGCTTGGTTGTAAAGCTGTAGGAGGAGAAAAAAGACTTTTAATTTGCATAGGCTTCTTTCTGAGGTGGTTGGTGATTATCAATCTGAACAATAATAGGTGAGCTGCTATAACGTTTAAGTTAGATCAAACTAAGAGCTATTTAAAGTTGTAATCTATCAAACTCTACAAACGATTTATTATTGCTTATTTTTTCGAGGCTACCCTTACCCTATACGGGATTATGCCTCATACTAGTGGATAGTGAGATAAATTACGGTTGAGATTAAAAATTTCGTGTTACGAGTTCATCCAGGGTAACAAAGACTAAAAGAGGTAAAGGTTTAGGCCGATGACAGACGTGAGTCCTCCTTCTCCAAGGACTGTCAATATTTTGGGTGCCGGTTTTAACCTGGGGCAGCCCTTACCCGGTGTGCAGGAAGGTCCAGCGGCGCTATTGGAAAATCATCTGATGGAGCGGATTCAAGCTTTAGGGTGGTCTGTCCACGAAGTTCGCAATCTCGATTTCAGTCATTTAAACTTGGGGAATCAGAGCCTTTCTCCTGATCTTGCTCCGATTCATCATGTCCACGAAGCCGGAGCGGCCTGTCGTCTTATTGCCCATACCGCTGAAATGATGACACCGACGGCGGGCTTTAATTTGGTTATTGGTGGGGATCATAGTATCGCAATTGGCAGTATTGCCGGGATTTCCAAGGCAAGCTCTGAAAATTTACGGGTGATCTGGGTAGATGCCCATGCGGACTTTAATACACCGACTTCCTCTAAAAGCCATAATTTACATGGAATGCCTTTATCGGCATTAACGAACGTTTTTGATTTGGCGCAGTATCCCAATTTTGAGTTTTTTGCCCATTATCCCAGGCTTAAACCGGAGCATGTGGCCATTATTGGCGCTCGTAGCGTTGATCCACCCGAATTAACCCTGCTGGAAGAGGCAGGTGTCCATTTATATACCATGACTGAAATTGATGAGTATGGCATTGCAGCGGTTATTGAGGATGCCTATAAGCAATTGGCTAAAGATGAGAACGGTGAGCCATTAACCAGCTGCCACTTCCATCTCAGTTACGATATCGATGCCCTTGATCCTTCGATTGCTCCCAATACAGGGACTTGTGTGACGGGCGGGCTCACTTATAGAGAGGCTCATTATATTGCCGAGTATATGTCTCAAACGAAATGTTTGAAATCGATGGACTTGGTAGAAGTGAATCCGGTTTTAGGGAAGGCTGACTACGGCAGTACGATTAATATCGCACTGGAATTGATCGAATCCGCCTTAGGCAAGCGCATCGCTTCTCCCCGGAAGCTCCTGGGAGTTCGTGAGGGAAAGTAATCAGTTTAATTAGGGATAGCGCCAATATAGTAGCTATCGTAATTGTTAAACTGAGGTACTCCAGCTTTGAGCGAGTGCATCTTCGACTGTTATTGGAAAATTTGCTTTTACTGCCGGATCCTGAGTTTTAGCTTTTCTCTCTTGTTTGATTTTTGGTAATGGAGCGGCGGCGGCTGGATTCGGTTCTGTGTTGTTACGAGGCTCATAACGATCGGGCTTTGAAAGTGATGATGTAAATGTCCTTCTTGTGGAAGGTGTTCTAGTAACAGCTCTACTTGTACTACGGATACGCCCTATGATCCCAAATTGTGGTTCATGATTATTTGAAGAAATACTCATCGTAATTGGTCTTCCTTTGAAATATTAAGATATAAGTTTTTTTTGTTCTTAGGGGTGTGGGCGACGTTTGGCGCGTTCGTACTGCTTCGGCCATGGCATTGCTTCGTCTGAATTCAAGGCTTGTGCAGCTTTCAGTGGCCAGTAGGGTTCGCGTAAGAACTCACGAGCCATCAATATTAAATCAGCTTCGCCTGTTTCGATAATGGTATTGGCTTGCTCGGCTTTGGTGATAATACCCACCGCGCCTGTAGGGATTTCGGCTTCTTTGCGGATAGCTTTCGCAAAGGGAACTTGGTAATTGGGTCCTGCTGGGATTTTGGCGTCCGGTGTCATGCCGCCGGAAGAACAATCGATGAGATCGACTCCGAGTGCCTTGAGTTTCTGACATAGCTGAATGGATTGAGGCAGATCCCATCCGCCTTCCATCCAGTCGCTGGCTGAAATTCGAACGAAGAGTGGGAGTTCTGCTGGCCAAATTGCACGGACGGATTCAGTGACCTCAAGCAGCAAGCGGCAGCGGTTTTCAAAGCTACCACCGTAGTTATCGGCTCGATGGTTACTGATGGGGGATAAGAATTCGTGAAATAAGTAACCGTGTGCTGAGTGGAGTTCTAATACTTTGAATCCTGCTTTAAGGGCGCGTTTTGCTGCATCATCAAACGCTTTATGAACCGTTGTAATGTCCTCTAAGCTCATCGCATGCGGCATTGGATATTGATCGCTAAAACGAATCTCGCTCGGGGCCATCACATTATCCCAGCCGCCATCATTTGGGAGAACTAACCCTTCGCCTTTCCAAGGGATAGCTGTACTGGCTTTACGGCCCGCATGGGCAATTTGAATTCCGGCAATACTATTTTGAGCATGGATAAACTGAGTAATGCGACTCAAGAAGTCAATGTGCTCATCCTTCCAAATACCCATATCTCCAGGGCTAATTCGCCCTTCACCCACTACAGCTGTGCCTTCCATAATAACCAATGCAGCTCCACCGACAGCACGACTTCCCAGGTGAACCAGGTGCCAGTCGTTGGCAAAGCCATCTTCAGAAGAATATTGGCACATCGGTGAAACTGCGATCCGGTTTTTGAAGGTTAAACCGCGAAGTGTGAGTGGTGAGAAAAGCTGGCTTTTATCTTCAGGTGTCATGGTTTTGCCTCAAGCTGTCATTCATTATTCAACAAGTGTATAGCGGACATAAAAAAAAGATCAGTGTTAAATACACTGATCTTTTTTACAGTTAAAGAGAATTTTATTGAAAGCACTCATCAATCTTTTTAAAGGCCGCTTTTTTATCGGTGTCGGATAAAAAGCTGGCTTCAAAGCTATTGTGTGCCAGTTGCTTGATTTGCTCAGCGCTTAAGTTCAAGGCTTTTTGTACAGCCAGATAATTCTCTGTGACATAGCCACCAAAGTATGCGGGGTCGTCTGAATTGACGGTAACGCAAAGGCCAGCATCTAATAAGCGTTTGAGATTGTGTGCTTCAATCTCGGGAAATACACACAATTTAATGTTAGACAGAGGGCAAACGGTTAAAGGCATTTTCTCTTTTTTCAAGCGTTCAACCAGTTCAGCATCTTCCAGCGCACGAACGCCGTGATCAATGCGTCGCACTTTTAAAATATCGAGTGCTTCCCAAATATAGCTGGGAGGACCTTCTTCACCCGCATGCGCCACGGTTAACAATCCTTCCTGGCGAGCACGATCAAATACATCGCGAAACTTGCTCGGAGGGTGGCCCACTTCGGCGGAATCCAGACCGACAGCACTAATCCACTGTTTGTAAGGAAGGGCTTCTTCGAGTGTTTTCATCGCATCGTCTGCGCTCATGTCTCTTAAGAAACAGAGGATTAATCGGTAGCTAATGCCGTTATACTGCTCGGCATCTTCAAAAGCTCTATGCAGACCTTTAATAACAGCTTCCATACTCACGCCACGCTGTGTATGGGTTTGGGGATCAAAGAACGCTTCGACGTGGGCGATGTGTTCTTGTCGAGCGTGTTCTAGATAAGCGTGGGCCAGATCGTAGAAATCCTGTTCATGGAGCAATACTTTAGCGCCTTCGTAATATAAATTGAGAAACTCTTGTAAGTTTCCAAAATTGTAGGCTGCCTTTAATGCTTCAACACTTTTGAATCGGAGGGAAATTTGATTGCGTTGGGCTAATTTGAACATCAGTTCAGGTTCGAGAGTTCCTTCAATGTGAAGGTGTAACTCTGCCTTCGGCATTTTTTGAATACAGTCGGTGAGTGAGAGGGTGGTTTCTGGCAACACTACAGGCATAACGAAAATCACTTTCAGATCTGCTGATAAATTAGGTTGTGGGTAAGTCTAGTGAAACCGGGGCCTAGAGTCAAGTTAAAGGAATATGACAGCCAATTTCTTGGCTTGTCGGTGAATGCCCGTTTCGTGTATCCTGAATGACCCGTGTTCATTTTCTTTTCAAGGTAAGGGCATCTTATGTCTAGTACTGCAGAACAGCATCAAGCATTAATTTTGGAACAGTTTAGCCAGCAGGCCGTTGTCTTCTCGGAAATGGCGGCGCATTCCGAGGCTGAATCCCTTGACGTGATGCGACATCTCCTGAACTTGCAGTCCACGGATGACGCTTTAGATGTGGCTTGTGGACCGGGCATTGTGGCTTGCGCTTTTGCTCCCTATGTTCGATCCATGATGGGGATCGACTTAACTCCCGCAATGATTGAGCAGGCAGAGTTTCGTCAATCCAGTCATAATTTGCAAAATTTAAGCTGGCTGACGGGAGATGTGTCTCGCTTACCGTTTGAGCCTGCTTGTTTTGATAAAGTATTAACCCGATATACATTTCACCACTTTCTAAGACCTCAAGACGTTTTTGCAGAAATGATTCGCGTCTGCCGTCCTGGTGGGCAGGTGATGGTGGTGGATGTTTTTACTCATGAAGAGCAAGTCCACGCCGATTTATATAATGAAATGGAAATATTGCGCGATCCGTCGCATACACGGGCTTTGCGTTGTTCAGAGCTGCTTAATATGTTTGAAAGCTCTGGGTTGCGTGATATTCAAATTAAGTCTTATCGCCTGCCTGTCGCATTAGAGGATATTTTATCGGTATCTTTTCCCAATCCTGGGAGCGCTGATTTCTTGCGTGAGCTTTTTGTCGCTGATATTAATCGCAATTGGAGTAATTTTGAACCCTATCGCGATGAGCACGGTCAGGTTCAATTCTCTTTCCCCGTGCTAATTCTGACAGGGCAAAAGCGTTAAATTATTTTTCATCTTTTTTTGATACCGATTTTGAATTTTCAGATGCCAGTACCGCTTTCTCTTTTGAGGGGCTGAGTGTCGAATTTGCTACTAATATTTTTTCCAGAACTTGGTATACAGCTTCTAACTTTTGAGTCATTTCTTCCTGATGCTTGAGGAGGAGTTGGATGATTGCTTTGTGCTGCATGTCTTGCTGTTTTTGGAGAGCCACTTGGTCTCGATGCTGTTGAATGGCAGATTTTTCAATTTTAGTCGTTTGGAAATCAGTCGCTCTTATTTGATCCGCGAGTAAGCGAGTGGCCCTTTTAAAGGGCCTCTTACTATTAATGTCATGAATAAACGCTTGGTTAATTGCCGGATTAGTACGCATAATGCTTTAATACCTAATCTACTTACAGTTGATTTAGGTAACGTGTATAAACCATGGGAATTGACTGCTCTCAGTTATCCAATTCCTTGTCGCATAAGGAAATAACTGAAAAATCAACAAGCGACAGTCATTCTAAAAGTATCAAAGCCTTAAGCGCGCTCAACTTCATGGCGGCAGATATCCCCAATGGTTTTGGACCTTTTTTGGCAATGTATCTGCGGTATTCCCTAAATTTGAATCCTGCTGTTATTGGTATGGTTTTAGCAGGAACTACTTTAAGTAATTTGGTCGCTCAGATTCCCCTCAGTGCATGGCTTGACCATTGTCGTTATAAGCAGCGAATTATCGCTGCTATTCTTCTGATATCAGGATTGAGTATTTTTGTATTGACCCATACTCATCGATTTAAAATCTTAATGGGAGTTCAACTCTTGGTGGGAGCGGCCTGGGTTCTCTACCAACCTGCTATCAATTCAATCAGCGTCGGCTTGGTTGGAACGGGACAACTCTCGAAACGATTGAGTCTTAATGAGGCTTTTAATCATGGTGGAAACTTCTTTTCAGCCATGATTGCAGGGCTTTTAGGTCAATACTTTCGCCTGACTGCGATTTTTGATTTCCTGATTGTTCAATGCATTATTGGAGCCATTCTTGCGTTTCAAATTCGACAGAAAGATACGGAAGTCTACGTTCAGGAAGAAGCAATTCTTGAAGTTCAGGCGAGTAATCAACATTTAAGCCGTATTTGGGAAGTCTTAAGGGATAAGCGGCTCCTGATTTTTAGTTTTTCGTCCTTACTCTTTCATATGGCGAATGCGGCAATGCTTCCGTTAGTAAGCCAGGTGCTGATTCTGAGTACTCCCAGAAAAGCGGCTTTGGCGACATCGGCTTGTATTATTGTCGCTCAATTGGTGATGGTTCCGATGGCCTTGGCAACTGGTTTTTTGGTTGAACGAATCGGTCGGAAGCCTGTCTTTGCCTTAGGGTTTTTAGTGTTAGCCTTACGAGGATTCCTGTTTACTTTATCTTTGAATCCCTATTACCTGGTTGCTGTTCAAGGTCTCGATGGGATTGGGGCGGCAATTTTTGGGGTTTCACTCGGTATTGTGGCTGCTGATTTATCAAAAGGGAAGGGTCGTTTTAACTTAATACAAGGCGTGATTATTACAGGAATGGGTATTGGAAGTACGTTCAGCCAACTTTTAGGAGGCTGGCTATCGGATAAAGTAGGTGGTTATAATACGGCTTTTCTTGCTTTAAGTGGCGCCGCTTTAATCGGGTTCGTTTTCTTTTGGATTCTGATGCCGGAAACGAAGTTACCTACGCCTACTGAAACGTTAGAGAACTAGTTTTGAGGGTTTGAAATTTAGAATCGGACAAGGCGCTTTTGCCGAAAATTGAATTAAGGGTAACTGGACTCAATATTAAGGATATGAATTGTAGCGCTCATCTGTGCTCTGTGTAATCTGTAGAGGGATGTTTAAGGTGATACGTCTGTAGTAATTTGAAACCTCAACATTAGGACTTTAGATATCACAGTAATGCAAAAACCATATTAAATGCTTTATAGATATTGACATCTGCTTTCATTATTTTGCGTAAGTCCTATATTTTTCTGAAAACTTCCTAAAAGGTACACCTCATGAAAACGTTTTTTAGCCGTTTCAATCCCCAAAAACCTGACGCATGGCCCCTCATTAAAAATACTGTGGAAGCAGCAGGAATTGATGATACTCATATAACACCTTTCCACACATCCGATGGATATAACGGCGCTCCCGATAAGAAAAATAGCTTAGCTTTGCAAAAAATGATTTCCGATGAATTTG
>Ga0190273_10000405_pt1 | contig 16804 bp, 17 predicted proteins | sample Popmic504IS_FD_134513 | JGI IMG/M metagenome (GOLD analysis project Ga0190273, IMG submission 134513) | Populus adjacent soil microbial communities from riparian zone of Shoshone River, Wyoming, USA - 504 IS | ecosystem: Environmental > Terrestrial > Soil > Riparian zone > Trees stand | place... | reverse complement strand
GCCGCGGCGGCGGCGAGGGCGGCGGCGTTCTTCGCCGCGCCCGCCATCTCGACGCCGGTGACGTCCTGGGAGCGCTCGCAGACGAGCCCGGCCTTGTCGAAGACCTCCCCGATCTGGGCCCGCAGCTCCTCGTCAGCGGAGCCCAGCACAAGCGCGGCCGAGCCGGAAACCGCCTCGCGCGCGTGGGCGGGGCCGCCGAGGCAGGCGATCGCCCGCGCCCGCACCCGGTCGCCGACGTAGTCGGAGGGCAGCTGCCCCTGCGGCGCGATCAGTCCCTTGGTCAGCATCAGGACGGCGCTGCGGGAGCTGACCCGGTCGGCAATCGCTCCCACCGCCTGCGGCAGCTGCGCCGAGGGGATCGCCAGGCAGATCAGGTCGAGGCCGGCGAGCTCGATCGCCGAGGCCGGCCGCACGTCGATCGCCTCCGGCAGCGGCACGCCCGGCAGATAGCGGCGATTCTCGCCGTCCTCGAGCAGCTCCTCGACCCGCTCCGGCGTCCGCGCCCCCAGCTGGACCTCAAGGCCGCCGCGCGCGAGCAGCACCGCGACAGCCGTCCCCCAGCTACCGGCACCGATCACCGCGGCGCGGCGCATCGGCGGCAGCCCACCGAGGTCTTCCCACTGCAGGAGCACGTTGGGCCAGATCCGGCCGGTCACGGTTTCAGCCAGCGCCGGCGAGGGCTCCTCGGCGCGCGGGAAGGTCATCGGCGGCCCCAGCCGCACCTTCACCTTGCGGGGGCGGATGCGCCAGCCGCGGCGGACGTGTTCGGTGCCGAGGACCGCGGTGGGGATCACGACCGCGCCGGTCTGCAGGGCGAGGCGGCCGACCCCCCGCTTGGGGTTGGAGAGCGTGCCGCGGCGGATCCGGGTCCCCTCCGGGAAGATGCAGACGGCGCCGCCGCGTTCGGCGATCATCCGCGCGGTCAGCATCGCGTCCTCGTCAGACTCGCCGCGGCGGACCGGAAAGGCCCCGAGTCGCGAGAGCACCCACCCCTGCCAGGGTCGCTCGAAGAGCTCGACCTTGGCCATGTAGTTCATCGGCCGCCGCCAGGGCAGGCAGGCGCCGACGACGAAGGGGTCAAGGAAGCTGCGGTGGTTGGCGGCGACGATCACCCCGCCCCGCGCCTTCCCGTAGTCCCGCCCCAGCCGGGCCAGCCGCAGGTAGACGAGGAAGAACGGCACCAGGAACGCCCTGGCCACGCAGTACATCGGCCAGTTGACGCTGTGCTTGCGGGTATAGGCGTGGTAGGAGGCCAGCCGGTCAGGAGTCACGCGTAGCGCTACACGTTCGAGCCGGCGTGGTTACTGCCCGAGTCTGCGGCAGCACCGAATAGTTCCGGTCTGGCGCGGACTCGCGGTGGACCTACCAGGCCCGCTCGACCAGGTCGAATAGTTCGCCGCGGGTCGGAGGCCGTGGGACGTGGTGCAGCTCCGGGCGCTGCAGCATTGCCTCGATGGCGTCGCCGAGCTTTGAGGGGTCGCCGCCGACCTCGCCGAGGCGCGGGGGCTGGCCTAGCCCTTCAACCCGTTCCGGAAGACCCATGAGATCGGTGTCGAGCGCGGCCGCCAGGCGCTCGTAGGGCTCGGGCGCCTGCTCGCTGAGGAAGCCCAGGGAACGCGGCAGGATCGCGGCATTGGTCTCGGCGTGCGGGGTGGCGCAGAAGCGGACCAGCGTCTGGCAGACGACGTGATGCAGGCCAAGGCCGGCGGAGTCGATCGCGTAGCCGCACAAAAGAGCGCCGAGGGCCAGGGCGGCGCGGTCTCGGCCCTCCCCCTTTTGATCAAGCGCCAGCGCGATCAGCTCGGCGCCTCGCAGGGCGGTCATCTCCGAGACCGGGTTCGAGCCGGGGACGTAGAGCGTGTCGGCGCCGTGCGCCAGCGCGTTCATCGCGCTGGCCCGCAGCGCCGGCTCGTCCTGGCTGGTCATCGCCTCCGGGTCGGCGATCACCAGCGAGGGCCGGACCATGCCACGCACCCGTTCCTCGGCCCCGGCCGGGAGCCGATGAATCGCCGTCATCGGCGCGCCGGAGAGAGTCGTCGGGATTGCGATGACTTCGGCACCACTCACCGCAGCCACTGCCTTAGCCGTGTCAATGACCCGGCCGCCCCCAAGCGCCACAAGTGGGCGCACTCGCACCCCCTCCTCAGCATGTGAAGGGGGTGCGAGTGCGCCCAACAACGGCGCCGCGGCGGCCGGGACCTGGCCTGGTGGCACCTCGTGCACCCCCGCCACCATCGCAGTGAGCTCCTGCGCCCCCGCCAGCGCCCGCTCCGTGCTCAGCAGCTCGAACTCCTCGATCCCCTGCTCACGCAGGACCTCGACGGCGCTGCCGACCCCGCCCCGCCGAAAGACGATGGTGCGACCGCCGTCGCGCCAGGTGAAGTCCGCGCTCAACCCGAGGCTTGAACCCGCGGGTTGACCACCGGCCGCAAGCGCGGTTCGACCTCGTCGCGCAGGTGCTCGAAGGCGGGCGGCAGCGAGAGCTTCTCGCCGAGGCTCTCGAGCGGCTCGTCGACGGTGAAGCCCGGGCCCAGGGTGGCGATCTCGAAAAGAACACCGCTCGGCTCGCGGAAGTAGATCGAGCGGAAGTAGAAGCGGTCGATCTCCGGCGTCGGCTGCGCTCCGCCTTGCTCCGCCTTCTCGCGCCAATCGAGCAGCTCCTCGGGGGTCGAGGCCCAGGCCACGTGGTGGACGCTGCCGGCGCCCTGGATGCCGCGCTCGCTCGGGGGCTCGTCGATGATGTAGAGGCCGCCGCGCTTCTCGCCGCGCGCCTCCCAGCCGCCGTCGACCTGCTCGAACTCGAGCGCCTCCAGCAGGCCGCTGCTCGCCTCCGGTGCCGCCGCGAAGGCGCGCACGGCGTGGAACCCCTGCAGCGCCAGATCCCCCGGCACCTCCGGGTGGTCGGCGATCAGCGGCGGGTCGGGCACCTCCACCACCGCCAGCTCGTGCTCGAGCCCCTCGGGATCGGCGAAGACGAGGCTGTCGCCGTCGCGCTCGGACTCAGTGCCGTTGGCGGCCAGCCTCGTCGCCCAGAAGTCGAGCGCGTCACTGGAGGCGACCCGCCAGACGACCCGGTGGACCATCCCGTCACCGGCGCGTCCGCGCGCCGCCCCCGGGTACTCGAAGAAGGTCAGGTCGGACCCCGGGTCGCCGTCCTCGTCGGCGAAGAAGAGGTGGTAGACGGTCGGGTTGTCTTGGTTGACGGTTTTCTTGACCAACCTCAGCCCGAGGACTCCGGCGTAGAAGTCGACGTTGCTCTGGGCGTTCTCGGTGATCGCCGTGATGTGGTGAATCCCCTCTAGCTTCATTGCTCACGTATACCATCCGACGATGAGCCGCGGACGCCGTCGGTTGGTCAGGGGGCTTGTGATCCTCGGTTCGATCCTTGCCTTCCTCAGCGTCTTCGCGATCTGGACCGAGCGCCAGGCGCTCGACACGGACGACTGGGTCGACACCAGCGGCCGGCTGCTGGACGACGGAACGATCCGCTCCGCGCTTAGCGATTACCTCGTCGATCAGCTCTACGAGAACGTCGACGTGCGCAAGGAACTGGAGGAGATCCTGCCCGGGGACACCAAGGAACTTGCCGGCCCGGCGGCGGGCGGGCTGCGCCAGGTTGCCGGCGACGGCGCCGAAAAGGTGCTGGAAACCTCGACCGCGCAGGAGCTCTGGGAAGAAGCCAACCGCACCACCCACGAACAGCTGCTGGCGGTGCTCGAAAACAAGAAAGAGGCGGTTGAGACTGACGAAGGGAACGTCCGCCTCAACCTCGGCAACCTGCTGACCAACCTCGCCGAGCAGGTGGGGATCGGCGAAGACCTGGCCGAAAAGCTGCCGCCGGACGCCGCCCAGATCGAGATCCTCAAGTCGGACGAGCTGAAGACGGCGCAGGACATCGCGATCGCGATCAAAGGGCTGGCGCTGCTGCTCTCGATCCTCACCTTTGCCGCCTTCGGGGCGGCGATCTACCTCTCTCGCGACGGGCGCTGGGTGACGGTGCTGCTCAGCGGCATCGGGCTGATCGCCGCCGCTTTCGCCGTCATCGTCGCCCGCCACATCGCCGGCGGCATCGTCGTCGACAACCTCGTCAAGACCGAGAGCGCGAAGCCCGCGGGCGAAGCCGCCTGGTCGATCGGCACCTCACTGATGACGAGCATCGCGACGACCGTGGCCGTCGTCGGCATCCTCTTCATCGTCGCCGGCTGGCTCGCCTCGCCGCCCCCGACCGCGCGCACCACCCGCCGCTACATCGCCCCCACCCTGCGCCTCCACCCCGCCTACGTCTTCACGGGGCTCGCCCTGCTCGTCTGCTTCTACTTCCTCACCGGTCCCTCGCAGGGCCTGCGCGCCTTCATCACCACCCTGATCGTCGCCGGCATGGCGGCCTTTGGGATCCACGAGCTGCGCAAGCAGACCGCGCAGGAGTTTCCCGACGCCACCTACGACGACGTCTTCGGCCGCACGAAGGACAAAGTCGTCAGCGCCGTCAAGGACGCGAACATCTCCGAGCGGGTCGGCGAGCAGGCCTCGAAGCTGCGCCTGCCGGAGGTGCGGCGCCCGGGTGGAGACGGAAGCGATTCCCCCGACTCGGAGCCGGAAGCGCCGGCCCAGCCCGCACCGGCTCCCGCCCCTCTCCACGATGAGGATGCCCGCCTCGCTCGGCTCGAAAAGCTGGGCGAGCTGCGCGACAAGGGCATCCTCTCCGAAGAGGAGTTCGCCGCCGAGAAGGCGAGGCTTCTCGGCGGCCCTCCCGTCAGCTAGCGCTCGACGCCCAGCTGGATACGCACCCGCGCGCCCGGGGGCAGGATTTTGCCCGGCTGCGGGTTCTGCTGCAGCACCTTGCCGAGTTTTTTCGGGTTTGGCGCGTTGACTTTCTTCACGTGGCCGAGCTTGCACCCGCGGCGCCGCAGGAGCGACTTTGCGACCTTGAGGGTGCGGTTCTTGACCCGCGGAACCACACACGCCAGGTAGGTGTAGTCGTCGAACCTGGTGTCCGGGTTGGTGCCGGCAAAGGTGCTCACCGCAACGCTTACCTGACCCGGTCGCAGGGCGGCCGGAGCCGTGGCGATGATCTGAGTGTCGGAATCGACGGTGAAGGTGGCGGTGCTGGTACCGAACTTCACCTCGCTGGCATTGGTGAAGTTCTTACCGGTGATGGTCACCACAGTCCCGCCGGTGACGGTCCCGAACGGCGGTGAGATCAGCGTTATTTCCGGCTCGGGCTGGATTTCGGCGCTGAGCTCGATCTCTTTGCCGCTGAACGTTTCGCTCGGCGGCACAACCGAACCGTCGAAGGGGGTCGGGAAGATCGACGCGTAGCTAGCTCCCGACGCGTCGGCGACGCCGATTTTGTCGCTGGCGTTGGTGGAGTCGACTCCGATCAGGTCGCCGGCCCTGATCTTCAGGCTGGTATTGAAGGTCTGCAGGCCTTCGCTGGTGGGCGTTACGCCCTGGCTGGTGCCGGCCGCTTCATAGCCGCCCTTGCCGTTCGGATGAAGGACCCGCAGGTAGAACGGGCCGCCGGTCGCGCCCTGGATACGCCAGCGCACGATCGCTCCGTTCGAGGGCGAGGAGATGGTCGCCCCCGGCTCCGGCAGAGCCGTGTTGAAAAACGTCTGCACCCGTTTGAATTCCACCGCTTCGAATTTCTCGGGCAGCACGCTGCCGATGCTGATCACGGACGCCTGCGCCGTCGTTGCAAAGAGGGCGCAAATTGCGGCGGCGGCCGCGACCACCATCGCCAGGCGGTGTGCCCGCCCCGATCTCGAAGTCTCACTCTGTTGCCGCATCATCTTTCCCTTTCTTTCGGTTCCCTTGCCTCAGCGCGTGGCGCCGTCTGAGCTAAACGGGAAATAAAGAGAAAGTTGCGGTTTCTAAGTGGAACAGGTGCTACGGCGTTTCAGAGCCCGCCGTCGGGTTCGAACCGACAACCTCCTCATTACAAATGAGGTGCTCTCCCAGGTTGAGCTAGGCGGGCGTGGTGGCGATGATGGGGTTAATGGACGTTGCGTTCAGACTCTTGGGGCCTGAGGAGGGTACCGTGCTGACGGGCGCGATCGAAGCCGCTTATGGTCAAAGTTATGACGTGCGGTGGGTGTACGACCCGGAGGAGGTCGGGCGCCGGATCGCCGCCGGGACCTACGTCTCCTGCATTGCCGAAAGCCCCGCAGGGGAACTGCTTTGCCACATCGGCATGGGCCTCGGCGCAGCCGGTGACGCGGTTGCCCACTCAGGGCAGGCGGTGACGCTGCCGGCGGCGCGCGGCCACCACCTCTTCACCCGCACCAAGCGCTGGCTGATGGAGCGGGCGCGGGAGCGCGGATTGGCCGGGATGTACAGCGAGGCGACCGCCGCTCACCCCTACAGCCAGAAGGCGAACATCGAGCTCGGCGCCCACGAGACCGGCTTCCTGCTCGGCTGGATCCCGGCCACCGTCAGCAACGATGCCGCCGCCGACCGGCGCGGGCGCCAGTCCGCGGCGCTCCTCTACCTGAAGCTGAACGACGGCCACGAGCGCAGCGTCTACGCGCCGGAGCGCCACCGCGAGGTGGTCGCCCGGACGATCGAGCTCTGCCAGATGCGGGGCGAGCCGGCCGATCCGCCCGCCGCAGCGGCGCTACCGAAGCGAAGCGATCTGCACGTGGAGGTCGACCGCGACCACAACCTGGCGCTGATCACTGTTCTTGCGCCGGGAGCCGACCTGGAGGAAGCGATCGGGGCCGAGCGCCACCACCTTTTCCACCGCGTCAACCTCGACGCCGTCTACATCGATCTCCCGCTCGAGCAGCCGGCGACCGCCCTCGTCGCCGACCACCTGGAGCGCCTGGGCGTCTCCTACGCGGGGATCTTCCCCAACCACCGCACCGACGGCGACGTGCTGCGGATGCAGTCCCTGCACCGGGTCCGAGTCAAGGCCGACGACATTGCCGTCGCCTCGGACCACGGGCGGGAACTGCTCGAGTACGTGCTGTCGGACCTGCCGCAGACGAGCTAGTGCGTGACCTCGCGGGAGGAGAGGTGGTTCCCAACCTTGCGCTTCACCCGCTGCAGGGCGTTGTCAACGGTCTTCGTGTCGCACTCCAGCCGCTCGGCGATCAGCTCATAGGAGTGGCCGTCGAGGTAGAGGGAAAGGACGCGGCTCTCGAGGTCGGAGAGGACACCCGAGACCCCTGAGAGACAGGAGACGAGGCTCTCCAGCTCTTCCGTCGCGATCACCTGGTTGACCGGGTCGTGGACGCTCGGTCCCGGCAGAATCTCGTCCAGGGTGGTTTCCGAGTCCCCTGCTGCCGCCGGGGTCTGGCTGAAGGAGACATACTGGTTGAGGGGGGTGTGCTTGTTGCGGGTGGCGGTCTTCACCGCGGTGATGATCTGGCGGGTGATGCAGAGCTCGGCGAAGTTGCGGAAGCTCGACTCGCGATCGGTGCGGTAGTCGCGAATCGCCTTGTAGAGGCCCAGCAGACCCTCCTGGATCAGGTCGTCCGACTCGCCCCCAAGAAGGAAGTAGGAAGAGGCCTTGAGACGGACGAAGCCGCGGTAGCGCTTGACGATCGTGTCGTAGGCATCGGGCCGGCCCTCCTTGGCGAGCGCGACCAGATAATGGTCATCAAGCTCGACTTGAGGGTTAGGTGGGGTACGGACGATGCTCTGCGCAACCGGCAGCGGCAGTTCCTGCGTAGGCGTAGATAGAGCCACAGATCCTTCTCCTTGCTGAAGGGTCGTGGCGCCGCTTACCTCCCCTGGCAGGCGCCTTCTACAGATGAGCCTCAAGCTGAGGTTCACCCTTATTTGCGCCGCTAGTTTACGTCCGCGCGGAGTTCTGTCAACCCCCAATTAGCGGAAATGCAACCGCTTGTGCATTTGAAGGCGACTTGCAGGCGCCTTACAGGGGTCTCAGCCGCGCTGGCGGAGGGCCTCGAAAAGCAGCGCCGTCGCCGCGGCGGAGACGTTCAGCGACTCGACCTCGCCCCTCTGGGGAAGGGCGATCAGGCCGTCGCAGGCGGAGGCGACGCGAGGGCGAAGGCCTTTACCCTCGCCGCCAAGCACGAGCACGGTGGAGCCGGTGAGGTCGGTGGACCAGGGGGCCGGGTCTGCATCGGCATCGGCGCCCCAGATCCAGAACCCGGCCTCCTTCGCTTCGGCAAGCCAGTCAGCGAGGTTGCGAACGTGGGCGACCTCCAGGTGCTCGACGGCGCCCGCCGAGGCCTTGCAGGTAACCGGCGTGATCTCTGCCGCCCGACGCTCGGGGATCACCACTCCGGCGGCCCCGGCGAACTCGGCCGAGCGGCAGACGGCGCCAAGGTTGCGGGGGTCCTGCACCTGGTCGAGCGCAACAAGCAGCGCCCCCTCGCGCAGCATCCCCTTAGCGTCGCCGTAGGGATAGGGATCGACCTCCGCCACCACCCCCTGGTGATCCGGCGACCCGCAGAGCCGCTCCAGCTCCCCAGCCGGCGTCTCAGGCGCCCGCCAAACCCGGTGAACCCGCCGCCTCCCCCGCTCCGCCTCGGCGACCGGGTTGCGCCCGTAGATGAACTGGTTCGCCATCAGGCTTTCGGGACCAACGTCGGACCCTCGGCAGAGTCCCGAACTTCCCAGCCCTTCTCAGCCAACTGATCCCGCAACGCATCGGCCCGCTCGAAGTCCTTTGAAGCCCGAGCCTCTTCACGTTCCTGCATTAACTGCTGAGCTTCCAAGTCGGACTCAGCACCCTCCTCCGGCTGGGTAAGGGTGCCGAGTCCGACGAGCTCCAGCATCTCAGCGAGCTCTCGAGCAGCGACATCGGCTTCCACCTCCCCGCGATTAGCTTCCCCCACTAGCTCAAACACCTCCGCAAGCGCCCTAGGCGTATTGAAGTCATCAGCCAGCGCATCCCTGAAAGCGGCTTGTCGGGTGGTCGAGGGGGACCCGGAGGAGCCTCCCCGCTTTTGCGACGGAGGGTCCCCCTCGACCACCCCGCCACCACCCACCGGGTTCTCCCGAAAGAAGTTCCGCAGCCGCTCGACCCGCGCCACCGCTTCCCCCATCTGCTCCTCCCCGAAAGCCAGCGGCTGCCGGTAGTGCCCGGAGATCAGGTAGGCGACAACCGCCTCGCGCCCGTAGCGGTCGAGCGCCTCGGAGAGCTGGAAGATGTTGCCCTCCGATTTTGACATCTTGGCGTCGCTGGTCTCGATCATGCCGTTGTGCATCCAGATCTGGGCGAAGGGACGCCCCGCCGCCTCGGACTGGGCGATCTCGTTCTCGTGGTGGGGAAAGACGAGGTCGGAGCCGCCACCGTGGATCGCGAAGCTGGCGCCCAGCTCCTGCTCGGCCATTACCGAGCACTCGATGTGCCAGGCCGGTCGACCAGGGCCCCAGGGCGAGTCCCAGTGGGTGTCCTCGTCGGGCTTGTGCGCCTTCCAGAGGGCGAAGTCGAGCCGGTCCTCCTTCAACGTGGCCGAGCCGGCGTCCTCGCCCTGGTCCATGTCCTCCGGCCGGCGGTTGGAGAGCTTGCCGTAGTCGTCGAAGCTGCGGACGCGGAAGTAGACGTCGCCGCCGGCCTCGTAGGCGTGGCCCTGCTCGACCAGCTCGGCGATCAGGGAGACGATCCCGTCGACGGTCTCGCTCGCCAGCGGCTCGGAGTCGGGGCGGCCGACGCCGAGCCGTTCGGTGTCCTCGAAGTAGAGGTCCCTCATCTCCGCCGCGAACTCGGCCGAGCTCCTCCCCGCCGCCCGGGCGGCGACGTAGATCTTGTCGTTGATGTCGGTGACGTTGACGACCAGCTTCGGCTGGTATCCCTCGCTGCGAAGGAAACGCGCGAAGAGGGAGAAGACGACGAAGGGACGGGCGTTGCCGATATGAATGCGGCTGTAGACCGTCGGACCGCAGGCGTAGATGCCGACCGCGGAGCCGGGCTCGAGCGGGCGCAGCTCGCCCGTCAGGGTGTCCTTGATCCTCACCTGCCGCATTGCGCAGGCGAGGTTAGATCAAAAAGTCCGGTAGCCGGCGGTTGATGCTTTTGACTCGCCGCGCAGCCATGCCGGCGCCGTCTCCTCGGCGGCGGCTTCCGCCTCCCGGCGCGCCTTGCTGACGCTGGCCTTGATCTCGTCTTCGCTTGCTTCCCGCACCCGCTCCTCGCGCTTCTGGGCTTGGATGCGGATGCGGTCGGACTCGACCCGAAGCTGGTCCTCGGCGCGAGCGCGGGCGGCCTCCTCGGCCTCGCGCTCGACCTTCTCGAGCAGGTGACGAACGCTTTCCTCGGCTTCCCGCCGCACGTCCTCGGTCCCCTCCATCACCCGGCGCTCGATCTCGGTCTCGAGCCGCACCGCAGCCTCGTGGGACTCCTCCGCCCTGGCTTCGGCGTCGGCCGCGCGCTGCTCGGCGGCGGCGATCCGTTTGTCGGCCCCGGCCTGGATCTGCTGCCGTGCCTCCTCCAGCCGACCCTGGAACTCGACCTCGGCGGCCTGACGAGCCTCGGCGATGGTCTTCTCGGCCGCGGCCGTGGCGGCTGCCGCTGCCTGCTCGGCCCTCGCCTCCGCCTCCTTGGCCGCTTCCTCGGCGGCGGCTCGGGCGCGTGCGGCCTTGCCGACGATCTCCTCGCGCTCCCGCTGCGAGCGCTGCTGCAGCTCCTCGAAAGCCTGCTCGGCCCGGTCGCGTGCCGCCTCCGCGGCGGCGATGCGCGACTCCGCCTCGGTCCGCGCCTGGCGCTCGGCGGCGATGCGCTCACGGGCCTCGGCGCTGACCTGGCGCAGCGTCAGCATCGCGCGCTCCTTCAGCTGATCCTTGATGCCGTCGGCGCGCGCCTCGGCCTTGGCCACGCGAGCCTCGCTAACCCGGACCCACTCGAGTGCCTGGTCGGCAACGCCGCGCATCGCGCGCGTCGCCTCTCCAACCTGCTGCAGCTGCCTAGCCGGCTCGCTCATTCACAGCAACCTACTATCGAGCTCGGAGGCGAAATCGCTATCAGCCCGCAGTTTGCGGCGGCCTGAGCGGGCGCCGGGAGAGGGGTTCGCCGGACCCTCCCCGCTGTTGTCCGCCGAACCCCTCTCCCGGCGCTCTACGAAGACGGTTGCGACTCGCGCGCGTGCAGGTCGCGCTTGAGAACCTTGCCCGTGGCGTTGCGGGGCAGCTCGTCGAGGAACTCGACCTCGCGGGGGGTCTTGTAGGCGGCCAGATTCGCCTTCACATGGGCCGCCAGGTCTCCTTCGGAGATCTCGGCGCCGCGGCGGACCACCACGAACGCCTTCAGCCGCTGGCCGAACTCGTCGTCCTCGACGCCGATCACCGCCACCTCCTCGACCGCCTCATGGTCGGCAAGCAGGTCCTCAACCTCGCGCGGGAAGACGTTCTCGCCGCCGGAGACGATCATCTCGTCGTCGCGGCCGTCGATGAAGAGGCGCCCAGCCTCGTCGAAGTGGCCGACGTCGCCGCTGGAGTAGAGGCCGTCGATGATCTCCTTGCCGCCGCCGCCGGTGTAGCCCTCGAAGGCCATCTCATTGCCGACGAAGATGCGGCCGACCTCGCCCCGCGGCACCTGGCTGCCGTTCTCGTCGTAGAGGCAGATCTTGGTCCCGCGCGGCGGCTTGCCGGCGGTGCCGGGGGCGGCGCGCAGGTCCTCGGGCGTGGCGACCGTCGCGTAGGCCACCTCGGTCGAGCCGTAGAGGTTGTAGACGTTGTCGCCGAAGCGGTCCATCCAGGCGATCGCTAGCTCGCCCGGCAGGGCCGAGCCCGAAAGAGAGGTGATCTTCAAACTGGGCAGGCTGTAGCGGTCGAGGACCTCGTCAGGAAGGGTGAGGATGCGCTGGATCATCACTGGGACCGCGCCCAGCACGTCGGCGCGGCTCTGCTCGATCGCGCGCAGCGTCTCCTCCGGGTCGAAGCGGCGCCGCAGCACCATCGTCGAGGCGGTCGGCAGGCTGATCACGAAGTGGAAGAAGCCCCAGGAGTGGAACAGCGGGGCGGCGATCATCATCGTCATCTTGCTGCGGAAGGGGATCTTGTCGATCAGCGCCGCGATCGGCATCAGGCCTTCGGGGCTGGAGCGCTGGGCGCCCTTCGGGGTGCCGGTGCCCGAGGTGAGGATCACGAATTTCGGCTTGTCGGGCGGCGGCTTCAGGTCGGACTCGTCGCCGCCTTCGATCAGGCTCTCCAGCGTCGGCTCGCTAACCGCGCCGTCGCACCAGCCGACGATCCGCTTCACGGCGGGGTCGACTCCGGCGAGCAGCTCGGTGAACTCCTCGTCGTAGATCAGCGCCTTCGGGCCCTCGCGCTTGGTCACCTCGACCAGCTGGGGCCCGGCGAACATCGTGTTCAGGTAGAGCGCGCTGGCGCCGAGCTTGGCCGCGGCGAGCGTCGCCTCGATGAAGCCGCGGTGGTTGCGGCACATCACCCCGACGCCGTCGCCGGGGCCGATCCCCATCGCCGCCAGCGAGTGGGCGAGCGCGTTGGAGCGGCGGTGCAGGCGCTCCCAGCTGAGCGCGCCCTTTTCGTCGACGATCGCCAGCTCGTGCGGGTGGTGGATCGCGGCGGTGGCGACGCCGGTCGCCGGCGAGGCCCCCCAGCGCAGGAAGGTGCTGCCGATCTTCAGCGCCTTGTCGGGGCGCATCGGCTCGAGGATGCCCGCCTCCCGCAGGACCTTCCCCTGGAAGCCCACATCGGAGATCGAGGCGCGGAGGCTTGCCGCGCTGAGACGAGAGTTCGCCATACCCAGCGGGAAGACTATTCGGATTCGACGCTGGCCACCGCGATGCAAGCGATTCCCTCGCCGCGGCCGACAAAGCCCATCCCCTCGTTGCTGGTCGCCTTGACGCTGACCCGGGCCGAGGTGGCCTCGGCCAGTGTCCGCTCCATCAGTGCCTTGTAGGAGCCGAGGCGCGGCTGCTCGCAGATCAGGGTGGCGTCGATGTTGACGATCGGGCCGGCAATCGTGCCGACGACGGTGCGGAGCAGGTCGATCGAGTCGGCGTCCTTGAAGGCGGGATCGTCGTCGGGGAACATCTCGCCGATGTCGCCGCCGCCGTTGGCGCCGAGCAGGGCGTCGATCACCGCGTGGGTGAGGACGTCGGCGTCGGAGTGCCCCTCGAGGCCCTGGTCGTGCTCGATCTCGACCCCGCCGAGGACGAGCCGCCGCCCCGGAGCGAAGCGGTGGCTGTCGTAGCCGAGGCCGACCACGGTCAGCGGACCCTGCTCCCTAGGGGAGCGAGACTGCGCTGGCGCTGCTCGAAGACGCATATCTCTCCTATCCCCAGTTCGTCCATGAACTGCACCCCCCGCTCGTATTCGAAGCCGACCTGCTCGGGCAGATGGGCGTCGGAGGAGAGGGCGAAGGCAGCGCCCGCCTCGACGCAGAGCTCGGCGAATTGGCGCGAGGGGTAGAGCTCGGCGACGGGCTTGCGGAGCCCGGCGGTCGAGATCTCGACCGCGACGCCGCTCTCGGCGATCGCTTCTACCGCCGGCTCGTAGAAGACGCGCGGGTCGCGCTCGGGCTGCGGCGTCGCCCGTCCCCAGACCTTGACTAGGTCCGGGTGGGCGAGGATGTCGAAGAGACCCGAGCGGGCGCAGGCGGCGAGCTGCTCGAAGTAGCGCCGCCAGATCTCGTCGGCGTCGCCGTTCCCCTCCCAGACGTCGAAGCCTTTGTGGTCGATCGCGGCGTCGCCCTCGCCGATGAAGTGGACCGAGCCGACGACGTAGTCGAAGTCGCGCGCCTCCAGCAGCGCCGCCGTCCGCTCCTCGGCGCCGGGGATGTAGTCGCACTCGATGCCCAAGCGCAGCGGCGTACCACGGACGAACTCGCAGTAGGCGTCGAGGTCGTCGACCCCGTTTTCGACCCAGAGCGGGTGCTGCCAGAGATCGAGCGCTTGGCGGAAGCGGTAGACGTGCTCGGAGACGCCCAGCTCCTCGATTCCGGCATCCCTGGCGGCGTCCAGGTAGCGCTCCACGTTCTCGGTCGTGAAATAGCGCTCGAACGTGGTTCCCTCCTCGTCCGGGCGCAGGTGCAGGTGGTAGTCGGTGAGCATGGGCCGAGCATAGACTTCGCGCCGAATGAGCCGTCCGCTCGCGCTACTCCTCCTCGGCTCGGCCGCGGCCACCGTGCTCGCCCTCCTCCTCGGCGCCAAGAACCTCGGCACGGCGCTGGGGGTGGCGCAGGTGTGCTTCGCGGGGCTGCTCGTCTACGTGCTGATGCGGGATTGAGCTAGGCGCGGACGCGCTCCGCCAACAGCAGCTCGGCGACGCGAAGGTCGAGCGGCGTCGTCACCTTCAGGTTCTGCTCGGCGACCGGGTGGATCAGGACAGTGCCATCGGCCGCCTCAACCAGCATCGCCTCGTCCGTCGCCTCCTCCGGCCGCTCGGCGACCGCCAGAGCCGCCCGCAGCGCCTCGGTCCGGAACACCTGCGGCGTCTGCGCTCGCCACAACCGCGACCGGTCCTCGGTCGCCTCAATCGCGAGCGGTCGATTGCCCCCCTCAGAGGGGGTGAATTGACCGCTCGGCGTTACCGCTCGCTTGATCGTGTCGTTGACGGGGCGGCGGCGATGACGCCGGCGGCCCCGTCGTCCGCGTCGAGGTCGGCGACCAGGGCTTCGACCAGCTCCGGCGTCAGCAGCGGTCGAGCGGCGTCGTGGATTGCGACGTACTCGGTCCTCACCACCTCGAGGGCTTTGGCGACCGACTGGGCGCGGGTGGCGCCGCCGGGGACGACGCCGAGGTCGTGCTCCGCCAGGTCGCCGACGTGGCCGGGCGGAGCGGCGACCACGATCGAGCGCACCGACCCGCACGCCCGGAAGGCGTCGAGCGACCACTCGATCATCGGCTTCCCTGCCACCGGCACGAAAGCCTTCGGGCCGCCGGCTCCGAGTCGCTCTCCAGAGCCGGCGGCCGCGATGACTGCGGTTACTGCGATGCCTCTAGGCGGTCGCGGTGGCTGCGAACCGCTCCTCGAGGAGGCTGTCGAGGTATTCCTCCGCGCCGTCCTCGTCTTTGTCGAGCGCGTACATGAACTCCGAGGCGAGGATCTTCTTCGCCCGCGTGTACATCTGCTTCTCGCCGGTGGAGAGGCCCTTTTCCATCTCGCGGATCGCGAGGTTGCGGACGACCTCGGCCAGCTCGAAGACGTCGCCGGTCTTGATCTTCTCGCGGTTGTACTTGAAACGCCGGTTCCAGTTCTTCGGCATCTCCGACACGTCGTCGGTGAGGACGTTTGTGACCTTCTTGATTTCGTCCTCGTCGATAATCCGTCGCAAGCCCGCCTTGCCGGCGTTTTCGCAGGGCACCATCACGGTTAGCTCGTTGTGGAGGATTTTGATCGTGAGGTACTCGCGTTCCTCACCCATCAGCTCGCGCGTCTCTTTCGTCATGACCAGTCCCGCGCCGTGGTGCGGGTATACGACCTTGTCGCCAACCTCGAAGTCGCAGACGTATTCCACGTCCTCCTCGAAGACAGCCTCCACAGTGGCCTCGTCTAGCTCGGAAATCGGTGACTCCTTTCGTTCGTCGACGGCCCGGTGCCGTCAGCTCTGCAAGTACCGGTCGACCAGATCGACCTCCTGGAGCCGTCGCAGGCCCTCGCGGATGTCCTTGGCGCGCTGCGCCCCGACTCCGTCGACGGCGGCGAGCTCATCGGGAGAGGCCTCGAGGACCTCCTCCAGCCCGCCCAGCTCCTGGGTGATCTTCTGGACGACAAGCTTGGGGATGCGAGGGACCCGGCCCAGCACGCGGTAGCCGCGCGGGGCGCATGGGAAGTCCAGGGTGTTGACCTTGCGGTCGTAGCCGAGCAGCTCGGCGAGACGACCGAAGTCGAGCACGTCCTGGTGGGGCATCCGGCCCAGCGACTGCAGCACCGCGGTCAGGTTCTGCTCGGAGTCCTCGACCGAGTAGTCGCGGATCAGCGCGGTCTTGTCAGCGGCGACGCCGACCATCGTCTCCTCCAGCTGCATCTCGATCAGCCGGCCCTCGGTACCAAGCTCGACGATGTAGCGCTCGACCTCGACCGCCATCCGCGTCACCAACTCGGCGCGCTGCAGGACTGAGAGCGCGTCGTGGAGAACGACCCCGCCGTCGAACTCGAGCTGCGTCAGCCGGGCCGAGACCTGGTCGAGGCGCTGGCGGTACTTCTCGAGCGTGGCGAGGCCCTGGTTGGCCTTCGCGAGCACGGCCGGGATGTCCTGAAGGATGTACTTGGTCCCCTCGACATAGAGGGAGACGACCTCGCGGCGCTGGGAGATCGCGATCACCAGCGCGGTCGTCTGTTTGGAGACACGCTCGGCGGTGCGGTGGCGGGTGCCGGTCTCCGAGCTGAGGATCGTCGGGTCCGGCATCAGCTGGACGTTGGCCCAGGCGATCTTCGTCGCCTCGCCGTTGAGCACGATCGCCCCGTCCATCTTTGCCACCTGGTAGAGCATCGCCGGCGAGTAGTCGACGTCGAGCTTGATCCCGCCCGAGAGCAGGTGGGAGATGTCGTCGAGGTCGCCGACGACCAGCAGGCCACCGGTCCGCGAGTGGACAATGTTGTCGATCCCCTCGCGCAGCGCACCACCGGGGGCAACCACGTCGAGAGCTCTGAGGAGTCGGGGATCTTGGCGTTCTGAAAGCTCTTGAAGCTCATCCCCAGACAGTGAAGGCATCGCCAAAGAGGATGGCAGAAACGGCTCTGGAATGCGGTCTCCCTGATTCCGAGTGGACAGGTCGGAATGGGCTTTGTCAAGTTGGGCGATGGGGAGGGGTCGGGTGGGGGTCCCTGGGAGCACCTCCGCCGAGAGACTCGCCTGCGGCTGACGCCTCAGAAGCTTGCGGCTCGGCTCCATGCTGAGTACCCAGGGACCCCCACCCGACCCCTC
>Ga0190273_10000404_pt1 | contig 16827 bp, 10 predicted proteins | sample Popmic504IS_FD_134513 | JGI IMG/M metagenome (GOLD analysis project Ga0190273, IMG submission 134513) | Populus adjacent soil microbial communities from riparian zone of Shoshone River, Wyoming, USA - 504 IS | ecosystem: Environmental > Terrestrial > Soil > Riparian zone > Trees stand | place... | reverse complement strand
TCGCTGCGCTGTCCCCCGGTCGTATATTTCATCTGCGTCAGCGACGGCGGGTTGGGATCGCTCAGCGTCGTGTTAAAGGTCGCGACGACCTGCGCGCTCAGGCTTACACCGCGATTGAAGTACGGGAAGCTGCTGATCTTGAATTGATATGGGCCAGGCGACGCCGTCCCGATAAAGGGGAGCGTCGGCCATGAAGAGGTCGCGAGGAATGTGGGCAGCGAGCCGGAAGCGACCACAGTGCCGTTGCTGGTCAATTGGTAAGGAACTGCATTGTAGTCCTGGTATGCGAAATCCTGTCTCAGGAAAGCCGCAGGGCGCGAGCCGTAATAGGGCAGCAGGCGAACGCCCGTACTGCCGTTCGCGAACTTCGCCATCCACAGCGATGGGCCAAGGCCATTATAAGCGACGCCGTTATCCCAGGTAGGATAACTGGCGGCGTCGAAGTAGAAAGCCTTACGTGTGTGCGAGGCCAGATCGAAATACGGAGACTGGAAGACAGATGCGCACGCCCCGCCGGAAGGACAGCCCGTCCGCGTCACATCGGAAACCTGATAATGAGAAGCGGAGGCTGGCAACAGACTGTTGATGGTCTGCGTTATGGGAAGCTGTAGCGTAAAGTTCACATTCCAGTTGGCGATGCAGGTGTTTGAACCCGGAGGACAATTAAAGACCAGCGGTAGAGCAGAGCCCGTATCACGATTGAGCTCGGTCTTGATCTGAATGGATTTGAAATCCGCCGGAGTGTTGGTGTAGGTACGAGCACCGCTTAATCCGACAAAGCCTCCGTAGTAAAAATCCAGTACGGGCGCGGCCTGTCTTCGACCATCATAAATCTCGTGGTGACGATAACTGGCGCTCACCGCTGAATAGTAGTTGGTCGTGTAATCGGTCGCGCCCGTCAAACGAATCACGCCGAGTCCGGCAGGCACATATTGATCGAAAGTATCCTTGATCCCGAGCGCGCCCGCGTTTGCTCCGGACGGGTCTGTTCCAATCATCTTCGTCTGGAACGCGGCATCGCTGCGGCTCGCCGTGACGGTCGCGCTTCCGCCGCTCAAAGTGATTCCTTCTTTAAAGACGACGTACTCATGCGTGCCGGAGGCATCCGTTCTTGGCAGATAGTAGAGCACCAGATCATAAGGCCCGGCAGTGTCCAGATAGATGGAGGTCGGATTACTTGTCACGTTAAAGATCATCTGCATATCGCTTCGGTTATGCAGAAAGGCCGTCGTGTTGAGAATGTCGCTCCCCTCAGGGTCGTTGATCGTCAAGACAAAGAACTTGGCGAACTTGGTCGTGACGCTCGTATCGACGGTCGCGTTTGACACCCTCAGCGTCCCGCTATAATTGCCGTTGGGTGTGACCGTGTTATCGACAACGAAATTCGTATCGATAGTCACAGCGCCTTCGGGCGGGATGGTGACGCTCGTTGGGCTCTGAAAACTGATGCCCGCGGGAAACGCAGAGGAAGAGATGTCGAGCGTCTGACTGATGTCTGAACGGAAGTTGGTGATCGTCAGGGTGCGCGTCTCGGAAGTCCATGAAGAGAGAGACGGATTGTCCGCTCCGTAATCGACGATCGGCGAGGGAGAGATTCTGACTGTAGCCGCGACGTGGACTGTAACGGGAATAATTCCTTTGGTCTGCCCTCCTTCCTTGAGCACAATACTGCCAGTGTAATTCCCTGTGCGTGCGAGATCGTTATCGACGAACATCGTGGCGAAGACTCCGTCGCTCGATTGCCCTGCGACGTTCAAAGTAGTCTTGTCGAAAACAACAGAGATGCCCGGAACTGCCAGGTTGAATGAAACTTCCAGAGTCTCTATGGTCGGGTCTGTCGGCATGACCATAAAGAATTCGTCAAAGCGTGTGACCTGCACCGAAGGGTCTGTGTAAACCTCCCACAGTCCGGGCTGAGAAGTCACTTTGTTGCTGCCGGGGATCGCCGTCTGAAGATTAATCATGCCTGCGCCCTGATCGTTGACAGAGGCATTCAGATCGCGCGCGGAGTTTTTTAACAACTGCTTGACCTGCTCAGGGCTGTAGCTTGGAAAAGCCTGTCGCACCAGCGCGGCAGCGCCCGCGACATGAGGAGTCGCCATAGACGTTCCGGAAATCCTTACGTGCTGAGAATCAAAGCAGGTGGGCGAACCGGCAAACGCGTTCCCCCAGCGCGCGGCGCAGATATTTACTCCCGGCGCAGTCACGTCCGGCTTGTGTATGTCTTCATTATTCCAGACGAGCGGCCCGCGAGAGCTGAAAGAGGCTATGGGCCCATTGCAGCGGCCATCTGTGCCGATCTGATCCGGTTTGCACGCGGCGGCGACAGTGACGGCTGAGCGCGCCGTTCCCGGAGAATTGATCGTCGAGAGGTTCGGGCCTGTATTGCCTGCGGCGATAGTGCTGAGCACTCCGGCGAATGTGGCGTTATCGACGGCCAGACTCATGCTGTCGTCAGGATTGCCGCCCGCGCCGCCGATGCTCATGCTCGCGACATCGACGTGGTCGCTCAAATCTCCGTCGCGGTCAGGGTCTGTGGCATATTCGATGGCCTCTATGATGTCTGAGCTTGCGCACCCGCCGCTCGAATTGCAAACCTTGTAGGCGAGGATTTTTGCATCGGGCGCGACTCCCTTGAGAAGCCCGTTGCCCGCAGCGGTCGCCGCGACGTGCGTCCCGTGCCCGTTATCGTCCATCGGATTGCTGTTGCCCGCCAGAAAATTCCAACCGCCGATGACTTTGCAATTTGGGCCAAGGCATCCGCCCAAATCCGTATGCGTGTAATCGACGCCGGTATCGATGATAGCTATGCGACGCCCGACGCCCGTGAGCGGATTATTGTTTCCGTCCGAGAGTTGCCATGTCTCGCGCGCATGAATCTCGTCGACGGAAGTATCCAGGGCTATATGAGCTGTAATATCCGGCTCGATCTTAACGACCGTTTCATCTTTGGCGAGCTGTTCCAGTATCGAAGGCTTGATGGTTGCGGCGACGCTGTTGATGATAAGCAGGTCGCGCTTGATACGCCCACGCCCATTTATCATAGCGGCCACACGACGGCGAGCATCATTGAACTCTCGCCGTTTTTGTGAGCGCACAGAGGCATTACGATTCGCATGGTCATAGAAACGCTGGAACGACATTTTGAACCGGATGATGACCCGCGTCTCCGGACTATTCAACGTCGCGCTGTTTAGCAGGCGGCTGTCAATCTTCTCATTCAAATCATCGGGCGCGCGGCCATGTACCGCCACCCCGTCTCCCTCCCGCACAAAGGTCGCGACTCCCGGCTTGTTTTCGAGGATCGTCGTCGTGCTTCCCACAGTTTGCGTAAAGCTGTATTGCTGACCGTCTGCGAGTTGTACGACCGCGTTCGTCTCGTCCGTCGCAGCCGTTTCAGTCGCGTAGCTTGAGACGGCGTATTCCCACGGTTGCAGCATACGAAAATTATTGGCCGCCATAATGGCCGTTGGCCCACCCGTCAAGACCTCGGCATCGGGGTTGGACTTGACGGCAGCATTTGTGTCCGCACGCCCGGCGACGAAGGCCGCGCCGTTTGCTCCTTGATCTTTAACCTGAGTGGGGCTCGGCTGCGATGCTTTGCCAGGCGGCTCGAAGCCTTTACCGGCGCTGCGGGGGGTTGCAGATGAAATCAGGGCAAAGGACACGATTGCCAAGACGAAGAGAAGGGAGAGGGGGATACGTAAGCTCATGGGTTGACTCCTCTGAGGAAAGCCGTTTGAGGTGCGAGGCGGAGGTTCAAGTCACGAAATGCACGCGCAGCTTAATCACGGCGGATGCCGATGTCAATAGAAAAATTTTTCTACCACGTCGAGCTCACGGTCTCGTGTCATCCGAAATCCGCATTGAAACTTAGAGTGAACAAGAGTACATTGATTTCGTCTTTGCTCAGTCCTTACGCCTTTCTCTATCGGGCATAATTTAATCAACTCCATGAGGCCACTCGTATGACGCGACCTCGTTCAAGCGGTCTCAAACTCCTTCTCCTGTTCATGGTTTTAAGGACGTGTGTGGCCGCTCAAACGGGCGCAGCGCTCACAGGCGTCGTCACGGACCAGAACGGCGCGTTGGTAGAGGGAGCGGTTGTCGAGGCGCACAATCTGGAGAGCGGGCAGACAGCAAGCGCGAAGACGGATTCGTCCGGTAAATATGAGTTGAAAGAATTGAAGCTCGGCGCGTACCGTGTTTCCGTCCACCTGGTCGGCTTTGCAACCTCCGCGAAGAGTATTCAACTGCGAGCCACAGGGATAACAGGCGCGGATTTTTTGCTCGTGCCCGGAGTCATAGAGGATAGTGTGACGGTGACAGCGGGCAGGGGCAGCGCGCGTCTGGCCGTCGATATTCCGCAGTCCGTGACACTCATCAGCGCTGCGGAAATTGAGATGCGCCGCCCCGCATCCGTAATGCAGGTTTTGGAAAGCGTGCCGAATCTGCTGGCAATCATTGCGAACCCTTTGGCTGCGCGCCCACGGCTGCGCGGATTGAGTTCAAATCGCCTGCTCCTCATACTGGACGGCGAGCGGCTCAACAACGTACGCACAGATCCGTTCTCAGGCATCTCGCCCGCGATCATAGACGTGATGCAGTTGGAGTCAGCCGAAGTGTTGGCGGGCGCGGGTTCGAGCCTGTATGGTTCGGACGCGATTGCGGGAACTATCAATCTGTTGACGAAAGCCCCCGTGCGCCCTTTGCACGGAAAATATCTGGGCGTGCGTTTTGATGCGGACGCGCGCACGAACGGTTTTTTCAGGCGCGGGTCGGCGACCATGAACCTGAGCAATTCATTAGCCGCTTTGCGTCTGAGCGGCTCGCTGTTTCGTCAGGATAATTACCACTCGGGAGGCAAGTCCATAGAGCAAGACGAGGTCGTACGCATCGGTAGATTTGCAAACGAACTGGGGAACGCCGCGAACAGTAACGTCGCGCGCACGTTCGCCGTCTGGCAATTGCCCGCCGGTGGCGAGATTCCGAACGGGCAGGGACACGGATTCTACAGTCGGCTGGACTTCTGGCTCTTTCCTTCGCCCAGGCAAAGTATTCGGTATCATCAGCTCAGCAATCAGCACAAGGACATCGGCTTCACTTTCCTTGCGCCGCCCTTCGACGTGCGCGAGCAGTCGAACAGTTTTCGTAGACTAGATAAATACGGACTCAGATACGAGGGGCAAGACCTCAAAGACTGGATGCCGCGTATCAGCGTCAGCGGATACTTTCAGAAATACTCTTTCCCTGACGATAACCTTACATATTCGATAGACATCGGCAGCAGTTGGGCTCTGGCCGCCTCTCCCGGCACTGCCGCGCTTCCGGCATTGACAGGCAACGCTTCTGCTTTCACTCCGGCCAATTTTACGAACGGCAAAAGTACTACTACCTCTTACGGTGTCGAGGCGCAGGCGACCTTCGCTCCATTTAAAAGAGCCTGGCTGACGATGAGCCTTGGCTACCTGCGAGATTCGTCCGTAGATCAGTTTTCACGATTTGATTTTTCTCCATTGACGCGACGGCCAGTGAACATCGTCAGCGGACGCGCGACGACGCCCGATTCCGCTTACAGTAATCTTGGTTGGTCGAGTCTGTTTGAATACGAGCCGTTCGATAGGCTACGCCTGAGCGGTGGGTTGCGTGTGGATAACTGGAGGACGCAGGCGAATGTTACTCAAGGGTTTCCGCTCACCACAGAGGCATCAATTCTGGAAGCGTCCTTCGAGAGTCTCACGGCGCAGCCGGGCGCGATCAACGTCAAAGGGGCTGACGGCATTCTGAGTCTCATCAACGGCGAGAGCGGCATCAAGACAAGCAGGACAAGCGTGACGGGTAATGCGGGTGTCGTGCTGCGTCTGCCGGGTCGCGTCCATCCGTATTTCCGCTGGGCGACGAGCTATCGCGAACCCGGCGTGACGGAGCGCTATCTGCTGCGTAACTTCGGCGACCCGACCTTCAGCGTACTGCTGATCCCCAATACTGCATTAAAGCCGGAGAGGGGAAGAAACTATGACGCCGGAGTGAAGATACAACGCGAACGTTGGAGCGCCTCTCTTGGATACTTCCGCAACGACCTGCGCGATTTCATCCGCAGCGAGTTCTCGCCCGCGCTGTTCGTGCCCGCCAATCCTGCACGCGGGTTGAATCCGCTCTCTGCGTCCTTTCCGTTTCACGGAGTTCTCTATCTACAGCGCACCAACACTGCGCGCGCGCGCATACAGGGATACGAGGCGGCATACGAAGTAAGTATTCCGTTGGGTTCATTCGGCAGCGTTACTCCCTTCGGCTCGCTAGGGTGGTTGAAAGGCTCGAATCTCACGCCGGACGAGAACACGCGTACACTCATTCGCACGTACTACAATCGCTCCGACACTCCTTTGCCTTTGCGCGGCTCGGAACAAGACGCGCCGCTGCCGGGCATCGCGCCGTTCGGCGGTTTCTTCGGAGCGCGTTACAGTGATCGGCGTGGCGGATGGGTGGGAGATTATCAGGTCGAGTACCGCTCGCGCGTGACTCGCGTCGACCCTGCTGATCTGTCGACGCCAATCTCGACGCAGTACGGCTCTTTGGCGAGCCTCGGTTCATTCGTCAAACATACATTGCATACGGGTTACAATTTTCGCCGCGAAAAGTATCGCCTCTTTTTAAGCTTCGGCGTAGACAATTTAACTAACCGGCTATACTTCGAGCCATTTCAGACAGCGCCCGCGACGGGACGCTCGTTTTTGTTGGGAGTGACAATAGACGCATTCGATTTGCTGCGCCGTCAACCATGAAACGCCACCTGATAATCATGGGCGTGATGATCGCCTTCTTCCTACTTCTTTTCCTGGTCGTAGAGGCGCTCGGCGTGCCGCTGTTGACAGACCCATCGCCTTGGCTCAGTCATGCAAGCGTGCTGGCTGCGGTGCTCGGGGTCGGCCTGCTCATCGCAGATGTGCTGTTGCCTGTGCCTTCAATTCTGGTGATGGTCGCGCACGGGGCTTTGTTCGGCGTCGTGGGCGGCACGTTCCTCTCGCTGCTCGGCAGCCTTGGGGCTGCTCTATTTGGGTTTGCCATCGGCAGGCGCGGAGGAAGAATGATGGAGAGACTCGTCACTCCGGCAGAACGCGAGCGCGCGGATTACCTGCTGAAGCGTTGGGGAGCGCTTGCGATCATCGTGACTCGACCCGTGCCTCTGCTGGCGGAGACCGTCGCGATCATTGCGGGCACATCATCACTAAGTTGGGGGCGCGTGGCACTGGCCGCGTTAGCAGGCTCGCTGCCGCCCTCTTTGCTTTACGCGATCACAGGGGCTTCCGTCGCGAACCTCCAGAACACGGCAATGGTCTTCGGCTTCGTCATCCTTATTGCCTGCGCCTTCTGGATCATCGGTCGCTGGGCAGAACCTTATATCACGCATCGCGAGCGCCGTCCCTTATGACGACACCGAGGCCGTTTTAACTCATCGCAGATGAATGTCTATGTTTGCATGATTCAATTAATCCGGACGACGAGGTATACAGCATGGGCACGCTGTTGCTATTAGGATTCGCTCTGAGCCTGGACAGCTTTCGCGTCTCGCTCGGACTGGGGGCAATGAAGCTGCGCCCTGTGCGGCAGGCTCAAATCGTCATCGCCTTCGGGCTGTGCGATGGGTTGGCCCCGCTTGTCGGGTTGTTGATCGGTCAATCGCTAGTCAAATATACGGACCCCTGGGTCGAGCATCTGGGCCCATTCGTGCTCTGCGCGTACGGAGCGTACGTCGTCTACATGGCGCGCCGTTACGCCGGAGAACAGGCGCGTGAAGAAGGACGTTGGATGGTGTTGGGTCTGCCTCTTTCTATGAGTCTGGATAATCTGATCGCGGGGACGAGTCTGGGGATGATCGGTTTTCCGTTGCTGCTCTCAGTCGTCGTCATCGGCGCGATGAGCGCGTTGATGTCACTGGCCGGTCTGTGGCTGGGAAGAACGGCGGTCAATTATCTAAAAGTTAAAACAGAGCTGGTTGGCGGCGTGGCGCTGATCCTGATTGCGCTCACACTGGCGCTCGATAAGTTTTAGAGATGAAGTTTTAGAGATTCGGAGAGTGAGGTAAGAAGATGGCGTGGAGAGCAGAATTCTCTGGAATCTGCTCTTCACATTTTTTTGAGCTGCTCTCTACACCTCTGCCGTCATGGCTGACAGCCATCGCTGATCCACTGCTCGAAAAGCTGGATTTGTTCGAGCGTCAGAGGGTCGAAGGGCGGCGGGGGCATACCACCACCGTCAATCCTGCCGAGGATAGTCGCGGCGTTGGCCTTCACGTGATTATAGTTGGTCAGGTCGAACCGCCACATCATCTGCCCTTTGAATTGATTGAAAATCGGCATGATGTCATTGCTGAAAGAAACAGCCATCGTCGTTCTCCCTCATCTTTATTTGTCCCTGGCGGCTTACGTCTGCGGCCTGTACGCCGTGCCTGCAATATGCCGCCACCGCGTGCCTTATGTGGTCTCAAGTCTGCTTCAAGCCGTAGATTCTCAGGATGCCGCCGTCTATGCTCTGTATGAGTGCTCCTGCCACCACGTAATTCTTCCAGATGGCTGGGCCGATGCAGTATCCATAGCCTCCGTTGTCGCCATCTGTCTGCGAGCCCAGATTATCCCACCAGAGCAGCGTGCCATCACGCACGTCAAAGGCGTAGATGGAAACTTTGGTCGTCGAACAGAAGACCACGTCGTTGACCACTGCGGGCGAACTAATGCCGCTCTCGCCTGCGGTCGTGTACATCCCCACTTCCGTATTGATGTTCGGATCCATGACCGTGGCCTTCGAGTACCGGCGCGGGTCGTTATTGTCCATCGGCCATACATCGGCGAGCGTCTCGGAGTTAAGGTCAATCGCGCGCATGAAGGGTGTTGATTCGAAGTCAATGCCGGGAGATGCGCTATGGTAATTGGGCCCACCCATCCCTATAAAGTAGCGCGGCGAAATCGTCTGCGGATTATCGTCAGAGCCGGGATAGAGCGCCGGAGTATTGAAGACGCCTGAATAATTTTCTCCCGGTATGGCGTTCGACTGATCGTTAGTCACCGAAAGATTGAGCGTCGGAATATTGCCGGGTACGTGGGGGTCTACGGTCTCGATCCACGTTCCGTCGTTGTGATAGGGGAGCAGTTGCCGCCACTTGATGAGTTTCAGCGTGTCGGCATCGAGGATGAAGACGCCGCCGTTTTTACAGGTGATTGAGACGACCTTTTGCCCGTTCAAATTGAAAATTACGGGCGCACTGCCGATGTCTATATCGAAGTCCGAGACGCGGTAATTGCTCTCCACAGGCACTTGAAAGAAAGCCTTGAACTCTCCCGTGTCGGCATCCAGAGAGAGCATGCCGTTGGAAAAGCCTGGGCTTGGCAACTCGGACTTGAAACAGGGCGCGGGCTCGGTCGGGAAATCGGGCCATTGCCAGTAGCCGTCAGGCTCCGGTTGCTGATTGCCCGTTGGACAATAGATGCGATTCAAATCCTTGTCGTAGGCTATCGCGCCCCAGACCGAACAGCCCATCACTATCGGCTCGCCGTCGAAAATGGTGAAAGGCGCGGGCGGCGGCAGACATGGCACGGCCTGCACGGGCAGCATGTTCGGCGAATTGACTTGCCCTGCGGAAAACTGATTCGTGCAGTAAATCCATTGGACGTTTCCGGTCGCGGGGTCGAGGCAGAAGACGAAGCTATAGAGTTCTGGGTTTTCACCTTCACCGCAGGCGACGTAGAGCTTCGTCCCGTCGGCGGAGATGACCGGCGATGTCCATATCACGGCGGCAGGATAACCCATGTCTGTCCCGTTGATGTTCATTATGGGCTGGTTACGTTGCAGGTCTACGTTGCGCAGGTCTGTCACCCAGACCTGGTTGAGCGTCTGCTTGTCCAGGCAATAGAACTTCCCGTTGAACGCGCCGAAATAGACGTACTCATTCGTCAACATCGGCGTGCAGCCCATGCCCGTAAAGCTGTGCGCATCACGCTGGTCGTTGCCTAAGTTCCAGCTAAAGGTCTGGACGATTGTGCCCGCCTCGATGTCTATCTTGAACAACGCGCCGCCGTTGCCGGAGCCGTCCTCTGTGTGATGATAATTGGCCACGCCGACGTAGATAAAGCCATCCTCAATGGCTGGCACAGAGAGCACTGGGCCGCCCAGATGAAGCTCGTGAAGCGTCTGGAAAGCTCCCTGCGTGCCGTCTGCATTGAGCTTGACGTTCTTGGTGTTGATGTCGCTGTCGGAGACGTAGCCTGTGTGCTCCGGGTCGCCGTGATACATCCACCAGCCTGTAGGTGTTTGAGGCGAGGCTGTAGACGGCGGCGACGCAGCGTCGGCAGCCTGAGGAGTCGTCGTCTTTGACGGTGCGGTCTGTTCGGGTGGCGGAGCGCTTCTGCGCTTGAGCATCGCAAGCTCGCTCTTCTTATCCATTAATGTGCCCTCCGGTTCAAGCCCCAGCTAAAATCAGATTGGCCTGCCCTGTAGTGACAGCTCATGCAGCTATTGCCGCCTGCTCCGGCAGCATCGTTCTGGTTTTGAAAGTAAGTTTCCATCGTCGTGTTGACCGCGCCGTAGACAGGGAATGCAGCGCCAGTGTCCTGCGGATAGACGCCGCCGTTTTGCATCAGCTTGAAACCGCTCAGACCCGGATTGAAAGGCCACTGCGTGACGACCAACTGGTAATACTGCCAGACCGTCCCTTTCAGTAGTTGCTGATAGTAGGTATTGAACTCGCGCGTGGACGCGCCCTGCGGAGTGTCCGGAATCGCATTGACGCGCGTGACCTGCACGGGGCTGGGCGTGGGCTGTGCACCTCCTTTAACGGAGGGCGCTTGCGGCGGTTTGTAGTTATAGCCGTTCGGGGTCGCCGGATCGTTCGTGCCGTTATTGAACGAATAGCCGCCGGGCGGCGGCGTCGGCTGCGGCGTCACACCGGCGTCGGGCGGGACATTATCCACCTGTTCAAAGGTTGACCAGACCCATTCGTTGAACGGATCAACTTTATGCGCGATGTGCAGTCCGACCAGCAGCATTGGTGTCTCTGTACAGGTCTGCGTCTGAGGATTGTAAATCTGCGCGTTGGTCGTGTAGTAGCGACTGGTGTCGTCCTTGTCCGTCTTGATGCGCCATGCCGCTTTCACCATGATCGAGCCGAGCGTGCTCGGCGGACTACTGCTAGGCATCTGCAAAGGCACTGGCTGATTCTCTTTCGGCGCGAGGTTCTTTAAGAGGTAGAGCCAGGAGGTCGGGTCGTTGTCCTGACCGCGAACGAAGTTGTATTGCGCCTGATCGTAGCGAATGTCGTAATAGACGTAGTTGTTTCGCTGGTCTATGAGCGGAAAGGAGAACGCCTGTGAGGTTTGCATCAGGGGCGTATTGCCCTTGGAGAGGAATATGAGAGTCTTTTGACCGGGCTGCCCATTCGGACAAGGGTTGATCGGAATGTCATTTGATTCCCAGGCGGTCGGCCTCTTATCCTTCTGCCCGAACAGTTCAAAAGAATCTTTGTAAGTGCCCCACACGACGGGCGTGCCCGGCGCGGCTTTGAGAAAGACATCCGGGGTGCCTGGCTGGTTGGGGACACCGTGCGAGCCGGAGGCCGCGGGCCAGTTTAAGGCGATGAACGATTGCCATGAGAAGTAGTCGAAGTTAGGGCGTATCTGCACCGGCGAAGTGATGTTATCGGGCAACGGGACTGCCAGAGGGATGTTGCCGCTCACGGTTGCCGCAGGCACGCTCGGCGGAAACGCTTGCGGCCTGGGCGGTATCACTACCTGCGAAGCGGACGGTGCGGGTGCTTGCGTCGCGGTGTTGTTGCTCGCAGTGTTTGTCGGCGTAGACGTGTCCCGGCAACTGTAATTCGTGAGGGTAAAGAAAGCAACGGCGACGACAACGATGAAGGCTCGGCCATATCGAGTCGGAGTGTTGCTCATAATGTGCTCCTTTATTTTCGTGTGTGAGACTGCACTCTTCGGAACATCTTGTTTGATGCTCCGCCGAGAGTGATAAAGTTTTAGCAGGCGTACCCGTTCCCTGGTGAGTTCCCCACGTCTGCCTGATTTGGCTGGATAGAATATTTTAAGACATCAAGCGTATCGTTCGCTTAGACCTTGTTAGCCGTGAGACTTCTTTAACGCCACGCATGTTAGTCCTATTGACGTGGCGAGTCAATAAATAACAATTCGCGGTCAGAACTTTGTCGCTTCAGTCTGCGACAGACGGCCTTAAGACTTAAAGCTCAGCCATGAGCGCAGCCAGCAGGTTTAGGGAAGGGGAGTGTGAGAGATGCAGCGGGCTAAGGCCGTCGCTTCCTCTTAAGAGTTCTCGCGGCTTTCTTCGGCGGCTGCTTCAGTTCGAAGATGAGAACGTGCGTCTCTGCACCGTCAGGGCCTGCGGTCTCCTCGCAATGCGTGACAGCCGCATGCGAGAGTACTTCGCCTGCGGTGAGCGTGATGGCCTTTGCCGGATGAACACAATCAGTGAAAAAACGCTGGGCGTCGGTGAACACATAAACGAAGTAGGGCGGGTGAGAATGGCGCGGGACTTTGTGCGGGGCTGTGTCCTTGTATTCAAGTACGCGTACCGTGTCGGTCTCTTTGAGAACCTTATAGTGCTGCGGGTCTACTTTGACGGGGTCTTGCGCTTTTGTGAGTTGCGCGGCACACATCATCATCGCGATGATTAAGAAAGTCTGCGGAATTATTCTAAACAAAATTTTCATGTTGCTCCTGCTCAAGAAAGTTGAGGACTGTGTGATGGGTGAATCTTGCCTTGCAGCGGACTTCGCTGTACTCTTGCCGCAGAGCGTGAAAGGAATGCGAGGTCAGTTGTAGACAGTATTTGCCCTCGAAGCAGATGTCAACAACCGGAGCATCTCTGATATAACCTCTGGCGGGGTTTGGTCGCATAACAATGACTCGCCGCCAGGCCCTGCGCACCTCCAAAGTGATCCAGGTTCTCCTCGCATCAATGTTGTCCGGCTTATCAAAATGTATTGTCGCTGGCGCGCTCTCGCGAGCATCGGCTGCATTACCTCATATACCTTAAGGAGCACGTCATGAACTCTAAGGCGAAAGCGAAGAAGCCTCCCTCAAAGAGCCTGCAAAAAAAGCTCGTCGGCACGTGGAGATTGATCTCAGCCGACGACATAGACCCCAAGACCGGCAAATGGATTCCATATACGTTCGGAAATCCTCCTTGCGGTTATTTCTTCTATGACGCGACGGGACACGCGTCCATACAAATTATGACGACGCCCCCGCAACAGCTCGCCTCGCCGGATAATCCGACGCCCGACGAAGCGCTGGCGATCTTCAACGGGTACATAGCATATTTCGGCACCTATACCGTCGACGAAGCCAACATCTATCATCAGGTTGAAGGCGCATGGGACCCTTCACAGGTCGGCTCAGTCCAGACAAGACCCTACGAGCTATCCGGGGATCAGCTAATCATCGGAGACCAGAAAACCTACCGAAGAACCTTAAAGCGAGTAAAATAGGAGGCGCACGATTCAATTTCGATTCGCACCTCGCCAGGAGAATTTGTCCTCCGACTCGATTTGCAGCCAGCCATTGTCTTTCCGTTTCTTCACCATAGTTTTTCGACCTCTCTATTCGCTCGTGCGCTCTTGTGAAGTGCCGTCGCTGGCTGAGAATCGGGCGCGATGACGACGACGCCAGAAAGGCGACGCAGGCCACCGCTGCTCCGCTCTGTAGTATTGCGAACGGGTATCCATGTAGGTTTGAAATTCACGCGTCAGCTCGTCTGCGTAATCCTGTAACGCCGTCTTACTTCCAGAGCGTGCGGCAATCACGCCCCGCGCTGCGCTTTGACCTGATAGCAAAGCCTTGAAAACTCCTTGAGCCGATAAAGGGTCGAAAGTCATGGCCGCGTCTCCGGCGGCAATCATCTTTGTGTGGACGGCAGACCGCCAGCGAGTGTCTGCGGCGAAACGACGGAACACGTTCAGAGTTACTGTGTGCGCAAGCCTGCGCCTGGTCAAATCCGTTTCCTGTAGCCGCTGACGGAAATACTCAAACGCTTTATTCCTGGCAGCGGGAATCAAATCCGCGTCTGTCATGAATACGACGACCAGGGTGTTTCCAGGGAGGCTGCTGGAATACCACCAGCCTTCCGGACGAGCTTCGATTACTGCCCTGGTCTCGTTGGCGTCCACCATATCCGAGCAATGAAAGAAGGCCGCGCAGCCGACGAGTCTGTCCAGGCGAAGGGGGCGGTTGACGTTTCGAGTCAGCCCCCCGGCTCGTCCTCTGGCTTCGATCACATAATCTGCAACGAAGCTTATCTGCGCATCCCTGCGGTTGGCCTCAATAGCCCACTGACCATCCGCTTCCAGGGTTAAGCGCCGAACAGAAGTGTCAACAAATAGACTTGCTCCGGCCCGGCATGCCGCGTCCGCCAGCATGCGGTCAAAAGTCTTGCGGTTTACGTGCCAGCCGCGACCGTAAGGGTTAAAGAGAAAATCGTTCTCGAACGGCTGCGGGCTTCCCCAGCAGGTGACGATCCCAGGGGATTCCAGATGTCCAGCATGTATGAACTGTTCCCAGACTCCCAGTTGATGCAGGGGAACAAAGATTTCCGGCGGGAGCGTTTCTCCTATTCGTTCGACGTTGTACGTCGTGCGCTCGATTAAAGCGACTCTGAGCCCGGCATTAGCCAGAACGATGGCCGCAGCACTTCCCGCCGGGCCGCCGCCAATAATCGCAACATCAAGCTTCATCTACGAACTTCCGATTACGGCATCTCTCTTTCTGACTCGTGGAAACGAGAAGGGCTCGCCGGATTCTGCGCCGGAACTACCACGCCGAGTAATGACCAGCGGTTGACCAGATCGATGTGACCGTTGATTCCTCTGGCCCATTCGCTGGTCGCGGCTGTGTTCGGGCTCACGCGAACCTGGTTGGGGCGTTGCGCGGGCCACCAGTTATCGGCACACTTCAGGAAGTCTGCCTGCCACGGCAGCGCCGCCCGCTTCGTCATGTCGCCCGGAGTGACCCCGTTCGCATCATCTTCTGAAGCCGCAAGGCGTAGACGAAACGCTTCCGCATAAATCTGAGGGTTTCGCAAAATCCAGCCTGCTTCAATACCGGGGAAGAAACCGCCGCCGCAAGCAGCTTCCAGTGACGCACGGTCAAGGCCGTCGGGCGTCACTTCGCTAGCGGGTGACGGCACACCTTGCCAGTCCGGGATGAATTGTCCGATAGCCCACCTGCGTAGCATTTCAAATTGAGTTCGAGTGACAGTGAGGCGTAGCGACTCCGGCTCTATACCTCCTGTACCGTCGTTGTGCAGGCGGGGCATATTTCGCTCGGGCGGCCCGTTGAGATTGTCCGGGTCGCGAATGCGGTTAAAGATGTCTGAGCGTATGTTTCCATTCGGGTCTTCGCCTGCCTGTGGCGCAGCGCCCAGTTCAGCGAAATCAACAATCGAGGGGGGATGGCCGGTTGCCTGCCGGATGACCCACCTGTACTCAAAGGCTCGTTTGAGAATCGGATATATACTTTCGGTGAAAGAAGGTCTCAAGTCCGCCTTGAACTGTCTCGTATTCGGATCGAAGATGTTCGTGTCGAAGCCCATTTCCCTCAGCGCTAAATCGTAGAGCACATCGTAGATCGTCACGATGTTTTCAATCGGCGGGGCATAATCCGGCGGGCCTACTATGAGCCAGGAGGGCGCAACCTCCGCCGATGTCCCGTCCTCGAAAACTACGCGCGCAGTCACCGGGCCATCCGATACATCGTCGAACCACTTGTCGTTATTGACGAAACTTTTGAGCCTACCATCCTCTGGCACTGCGTCAGCTTCGGCAGCTCCGGAAGTGCCGAACCCACCGGCGAGGATTAAACGGCCCTGCTCGTCTGTCACCATTGTGCCGAGGGACTTGATCTCTTGCCCGCCTACGAACGGGCTAGGCCATGTTTCCGCAAACCCGCCGCCATTGCCCTTCTCAATCTCTACGCGCTGGCCTGTGGTCGTGAGGCTGCGTGGCCCAGGGTTAATAATCAGCCTGCGGCGGCGTTCGTCGGGCTGGCTCGGCGGAATCCATTCTTGATTGCGCAACGGCCAGTTAGGTGGATAGGGGACTCCCTCGGTCACGTCCCCTGTAATGCCGTGAATCTCATCGAACCGAAACCAGATGGACTTCTTGTTCGCCAAATGAACAGTCCATTCTATACGTGCGACCCCGCCTTCTCCGGCGAACACAGGGCGGGCGGCGACACCGGGTTGTTCATCGTCTTGCTCGAACACCCAGAACCTGGTGGCCTGTCGCTTTAACTTCTTGCCGGCGTCACGGTAACGACCGTCCGCGGGGCGCGCGAAGGTTCCGGGTATCTCCGGCCCCAGGAAGAACTCATTACTGTTGCCGACCCTTGAGACGCCTATGGAGGGATGAATTTTGTACAGCTTGGTCATAAGTTACTCTCCTTTGGAGTGAGGGAGTTACGCTTCGAGCGCAGCGAGTATAAAGTCGTCTGATATTCGCAAACTGCCTATGAATTCCAGCTCATAGCCTGAGGGCTGGTTCGGAGGCGGCAGATTTTCTAACTCATTCATTAACTGGCGAGCCTCCATCAATGCCTCGCGCAGTTGCAAGCGAAGGCCATAGGTGTCTACCGGAAAACTGCCGTCAGGTAATTCGAAAGGAGCGCCAGCCATTTCGCCCACGGGGCTATCAGATCGGAGTGGCAAGCCGTTTAGCCTGTCGGTGATGGTCTTTATATTAACTCTCATCTCGTTATCCAAAGAAGATGAGATGAGTGACGAACGGCTTAGAGCACTTGCGTCGTCTGAGGCGCGCAG
>Ga0190273_10000403_pt1 | contig 16891 bp, 11 predicted proteins | sample Popmic504IS_FD_134513 | JGI IMG/M metagenome (GOLD analysis project Ga0190273, IMG submission 134513) | Populus adjacent soil microbial communities from riparian zone of Shoshone River, Wyoming, USA - 504 IS | ecosystem: Environmental > Terrestrial > Soil > Riparian zone > Trees stand | place... | reverse complement strand
TAGCGGCATAATTTCGTGAGATTACATTTTCTACAGCAACTCCAAAATTTGATGTGTCAAAAGGCAGCAGTATCCCATCATAACGGTCCTTGTCTGGGTTAACGGCAACTATAGGTACGCCACTGGCATACTTTGCCGTATTGGCTACCAAACCGTCCTGGCCTATTACAACAATGACATTCTGCCTGGAAAAGATATAAGACGGCAGGAATGACCTGTCCACCGTCTTATGTTTAATAATGTTTGAGAGCTGTGATTGAAGTGTATTTAGTGATTGTGTAAAAGCTTCGTGCTCATATTCGTAATCGCTAAAACTGCCGCCACTCCGCTCAATGTAGAATCTTGCCTGCGCTTTGGTATTGAATTGTTCAATTAAAGATTCCAGGCGGGTCTTATTCCTGACAATGATGGCATACTCAACAGCCATTAGTCTTTATCTTTCAGGATAGATTCCAGCAATTCCGGCGAGATGTTCAGGTTCCCTATTTTGTCGGCATTTTCTGCAAGCTGCCTGAAAGCAAGGGCAATGTTGAATTTAGGGTCAGGATTATTATTCAGCGCTGTCAGTATTTTCCAGTCCATGTCCCTATAAGGCTTAAGCGTTGCCTCGATCAAATAACCTTGTGTTTCGGCTTCAGCTTTCTCATTTTCTGTTTTTTGCTCTATCAGCTGCTTTCTTTGGTTCTCTACAGAAATATCAGCCTCAATCTGCATTTCGGGCAAGCGCCGGTCATTCTCAGATGACATGATCCTGCTTTCCATTTTCTTCTCAGAGATCTGCTTTTGTTTTTCCTCAACAGCAATCTCCGTATTAAGTTCGCTCTCCTTTATTTTCCTTTCCTGTTCAACGGCAAAGTTTCTTCGTTCGTAAATAGCCTGGTCAGCCTCTTGCTGCAGCTTTTCGCGGGTCTCCGTTTCAAGCGCCCTGGACATTTCCGGTGTTGCCGTTATGGCAAGAATGTTTGCACCAATGATCTCAATGCCTAGCATCGCAATGGCAGGCGATGATTTCAGCCCTTCCAGTATGCGTTCTTCGATTGATTTCGCCGACCGTATGGCATCTTTAAGTTTTATCTCATGGATGTAGGAGGAGGTAGCAGTTTGTGCTTCATTTATAATACGCTGGTTCAGCTTTTCGATATCATTCTTCTTATAGAAGCCTGCGTCGTTAACGGTAAAATCCAGCACATCAGCAAGTGTTCTCGGGTTGCTTATCTTATAGCTTATTTGTCCTTGTATGGCAACAGTTTGGTAATCATGCGTTGACTCGCTGAAAATAAACGGCAGGTCGTTACTTCCCATCGGGATTGCAACAATGGAGCTGTTAGGCGTGTAGTAAAAGAAAGAAAGGCCGCGGCCTTCCCGTGCAATGCTCCCATTTTTAAAATGGATGACATATGTCATTGAATCAAATTTAATGTGCCTGATGCCAAACATAGTATGATTATTTTGTTGAGGGTAAAAATATGGTTTTTATGATAACTTCCGCTATTCCTTTTTAAACACTACAGCGCTACCGCCCTGATCCAGGATCATGACGTTTTCAGCGGGTTTGAATTCAACTTTAATCTCTGCCGGTTTGAATCCAAATTTATGGTTGCCATAAGCGTCAAGCGGGAATGCCGATTGCCCTGTGGCCTGGGCCGTGAGGCCTTTGTCATTTTTGGCAATGATGATCTTCATCGGGAATTCGGTAGTGGCATAAGTGCCAAGATACGGTAGTAGTTCTTCCGGTTTGAGGGTAATAGCCTGTGCAGCCACGTCTAACTTTTCATTGTGTAAAATCTTGCGTACGTCCGCAGATGGGATCTTTGTTTTAGGAGTTCCATTGTTTTGCAATAGTATAATGGTGTAATCTTTCTCTATACCACGCTCAATATAGGTAATGTACCCGGCCCACCCTCCTGAGTGTGTCATCCGCTTACCATACTTGTCTGTAGGGGGGATCATCCACCCAAAGCCATAGTTAGTATTATTTCCGTCTTTGGTAACAACACCGTTAAAAATCAGGTCTTTGTCTTTTTGCGATACGAGCTTGTCTGTATATAGTGCGCGGTCCCATTTCAGCAGGTCGTGAATGGTGGAGTTCACCATGCCATCGCCCACAATGCCGTCAAGGTAGTACGTGTAATAGGCTTTCCCGAAACTGTCCGGCAGCATTAATTTGCCTATGCTATCGGTCACATAGCCCATAGCGTAATTCTTAATGGCCTGAGGCTTGTACCTGCTCCTGTAAACTAAGGTGTTTTCCATCTTCAAAGGCTTAAATATATTAGCCTGCAGGTAATCGCCAAACGATTTTTTAGAAGCGCGCTCTATTATGGTGGCTAAGAGCGCATAGCCTGTATTACTGTATTCAAACTTCTCACCGGGCGAAAATACTGCCGCAGGTTTGTGTTTGGCAAACAAATCCATGATATCCTGGTTAACCGCAAATTTGCTTTTATCCCAATGCTTCTCAAACAGCTCCATGTAATCGGGTAGGCCACCTGTATGGTTCAGCAGGTTGCGAACTGTTATGTCGCCATAGAAAGCAAGTTCAGGAATGTATTTGGATATCTTATCATCATACTGCAGTTTGCCCTGCTTTTGAAGCAATACGATAGCCATTGCGGTAAATTGTTTTGATACTGACGCCAGCTCAAAAACCGAATTCGTGTTAAGCTTCGTGCCGGTTTCAAGATTGGCAAAGCCGTAGCTTTTCTCAAAAATAATGTTGCCTTTTTCGGCTACCAGTATATTTCCGTTAAAGGATCCATCATTAAATCTTGCAGTTAGCAGGCTGTCGAGACGGGCTGCCCTGTCCTGGCCATATGCAAGGCATGAAAGGAGCAGAAGTGAATAAAGAAATTTTGATTTCATTGGTAATTGATTTGATGATTATTACCAAAGATAAAAATTTATTGACACCAATAGTTTAAGTTATAAAATAACTCAATTATAGTAAGTGGACGCAGGCTACAACCATACCTTTTCACTGCCTGTGGCATCAAGTACATCAATGTTCAGTGCCAGCTTCAAGTGATTGGCTACCTTAAAAGCATTGGCTCTATCATCTGTTTTATAAACCGTTATATGCTTATTCCGGTCATAAAAAAGATTGAGCATAATGATATCATTTGTAAAAGTTGTGGTTGCCGAAACAACATTTACGGTCTGGTTTTCTTTCGTTTTAAAAACAGAAACATACTCAAAGTCAGGGAATGCTTTCCATTTACCTATATTGATCCCAAAGACTGACTTAACTTTCCTGTAAGTCCTGGTACTAAGGTTAATTTCAGAACCTTCTGTAGAAACCATATTTATGCCAATGGCTATAAATATAAGGCCGAATAAAATATTGGTGGTTACAGCTATAAATAAGCCAAGCAGGAACAGGACATAGCCAAAAACGTTCTTCATTAAAACGTTTGGCTTCAGGTAAGTGATTATATTCATAATATTGGCTTAATGATTGAGCCAAATATAATAAATCATTTTAATAATCCTAGAAAGGATATCCTATCGCTAAATTGAATACTAAATTTTCCCTGCGCCATGTTTTGCTGCCAAAGTCTATATCGTCAAGGACCCATCGGCTATTTTCAGGAAGCCACGGTTTACGCAGCGGGAAGGCAAGGTCAAGCCGCAATATCAGGAAGGTAAGGTCAAGTCGGAGTCCCGCGCCGGTGCCCACTGCGAGCTCCTTGTAAAAGTCTTTGGATATTTTGCCTCCCGGTTTGTTTACATTCTCATTCATCAGCCAGATGTTCCCGGCATCTACAAATACGGCTCCTTCAACAATGCTGAATAGTTTCGCCCTGTACTCGGTATTCAGTTCCAGTTTCAGGTCTCCCGATTGATCCGGCAAAAAATCATTGCTTTCGACGTCAGGATTAAACGTTCCCGGCCCTATGGACCTGGCCCTGAAAGCGCGTATACTATTCGTTCCGCCAATGAAGAACTGGCGTATAAAGGGCAGCTCAACCGAGTTGCCATAGGGCACGCCCACACCCACTATGATGCGGCTTGCTAATTTTGAATCTCGTCCCAATCTCAGGTAATGCCTGAAGTCGTGCTCCATTTTTACGAACTGGCTAAAAGGCACATCAAAAATTTCTTCAACGTTACCTCCCTTGGCATCGGCCCCGGTTATTAAACCTGTTAGGGTGGCAGAAAGGTCAACCGCGCCTTTGTAATAGAAGGTGTGTTTTTTAAACCTGCGCATACTATTGGTGAATGTATAAGAGTAGGTAGGCCCAAAAATGAGCTGCTTCTCGATTACTTTATTCAGCGCGGGGGTTTCTAAAGCCTGCTCACGATAGAGGTCAGTTACATTAGAAGGGCTTACATAATTAACATCTATCACGTTAAGCTGGTGTTCTTTCCGTGCATTAGGTTTCCATAGATAGCCAAATGAGGTGCGGAATGAGTTGAGCGAGTAGAGCTTCGCCCTGTTCTGGTATTCATAACTGAGCGCTGCACGGGTGCGCGGTGTGAATTCGCTTGAGTCTTTAATATGAAAAGGCGTAATAAACCTTGGCCAAACCAGGCTGGCTTCGCCCCCCACACGGTACACATTGAATCCTTGGTTTTGCCCCGATACCTGCACCTCGGCACCACCAAACGCAGATATCGTAAGTAGTTCCGCCGCGCGGAAGGTGTTTCTGTTACTCCAGTTTATGCTGACTTCCGAACCGTTATAATTCGCCGAATTGGTCTTAGCCAATGTTTCGAAGCGTATCGATTTGCGGGGCAGGGGAGTGAGGTAGTAATAAGCATCGAGCGAATTTGGCACGGCTTCATTACGCTGGAACTCGTTCTTAACGAATTTAAATGTACCCAAGTTCACCAAACGGTTTAGCGACAGGTTATGGTCAGTACGGTTGTAAATATCGCCTTTATGGAAAAACAATGTTCGGTCATAGATTATTGGCCTGAAGGTGTGGTCAGGGTCTATGATAGTGAGGTCCTTATATTTCTCAGCATTGTCTATACTCAATGTGTCTTTCGCATTGGTCAGGTTATAATTCGGGAAAATGAAAATATTGTTGATGGTGTACACCTGTTTTGCTACATCAGGTGTCTCATCTTTCACTTTAACAATAAGGTCCACTTCATGGTCGCCCACAGTACTATCAACTTGTATCAGTAAATAATCAGGATTAAAGTAGAAGTACCCTTTCTCTTTCAGCCTTGTATCTATACGCTCTCTTTCAGTAATGATCGCATCAAGGTTATAGGCGCGTCCCGGCCTTAAACGTGTGCGCCTCGCGGTTGCAGCAATGGCGCTGTCTAACGCTACACCCGATGAATCGCTTGGCCATTTTACGTTCTTGATCATCCATTGCCTGCCCGGCCTCACGGTATATTCAGCGGTTGCCCTGCGATTGCGCGAAGTAGAGTCAGCGCTGGTGCGTGACCTGAAGTACCCCTGATTTTCTGTCCTGTTACTCAGTATGTCGGCATTATATTCAAGGTCAACCTGGCTCATCAACACAGGCGGCTCGCCCAACTTGTTCTTTACCCAATATTTGAATCCTTTATCTTTTTTTGGCGTACCTGCAATATTATAGAACCATAGCTTCGGCCTAAGGCCAAGGAAGCTGCTGTTCGGTTTTGGCCTCAGTAAAGCCTCGAGTTCACTTTCCATATCCTTCCTGTCACCGCGTGCCATAAGGCTGTCTTCTACCATCACTTCGCCGCCCACATACAGCATATCGCCTTCCGGAAGGTACTTTGTATTGCTGCAGCCATAGGCGAAAAGCGCCAGTGCCAAAAAATAATATAAATGCTTACTTCTCATTCTTTTCACTGTTAGGCGGTAACTGTAGTTTAGTGTCTTTATTTTTCTCTTCCTCTTTCGCTTTCTCTCTTTCTTTACGCTCTTTTTCTTTACGCTTGGCCTCTTTTTCTTCCTCTGTCCTGTGGAAAAGCTCCCGGAATTTATTGTAGTCCATTGTTATGATAAACGCCACACCGGTTTCTACAACTTGTCCTTGAAGCGCCACCTGGTATTCGTTTTTACGATAAGCCCTCACAAGGTACCTTCCATCAGGCGTAAGCTGGTAGTCCACCGCTACGTCCCCGGCTATATTGGTTGCTTCTTCATTAGCGCCTTGCTCACCCTCAATACCAAAGCTGCTGCCTACTGTAACCTTAACCCTGTCATTCAGCAATTGTTTGGACACTGCCACATTCAGGTCGGTCCTGTTTTGCATTTCCCCTGTGGAGTAATCTTCAGTAGATTCAAGGTCAAAGTTTAGTTCTACACCCTCAACAAGGCTTCCCGCAAGATTGTTTAACTGCTGGGAAAGTACTTTGCTCACACTCTGCCTCGCTATAGAACCCGCACTGTCGCCGCCTGCTTCGCTCGCGAACGGGTTTTCACCAATAAAGCGGTTCAAGAGGAGGAGGGCAAATACCTGCTTGTTCAACTCCGATGGCTGCTGGCGTATCTGTTCCAGCTTAGTATTAGTATTGTTTAGAATTTCTGTTGAAACGTTGTGGTTGCCTTCAGGTATTATTATATCAAAAGATAACTCCGGTTTCAACAGTTCTCCCTGCATTTTCAGGAGGGTGTGGAAAGGTATTTTCTGTTTGTATGTATTCCTGACCGATTGTGATACACTGCCTAATTGATCGTCCAGCAGGTCAATAGGCGCGGTTTCGGTCTCATAGATGGCAGTAACATTTATATTGGCTTCTGTAGGCTCGCCGGTCCATAATATGTAGCTGCCTTCTTGTATGTCAAACCTTCTCCTGATAAAATTAAAGCTCATCTCATAGGCGCCTTCGGTAAACTCATAACGGCCCGTAAGTGTGGTCTTACCCGATGGATCTACCCCTCCTGTTAATTGCGCTTCGCCTTTAAGCTGCAGGAAGTCCCCATTTCCTTTGTCAATTATCAGGTTAAGCTCAGCTTCTTTCACGATCTCAATATTGACCGAAACATCCAGTCCTTTTACGTTAGTCTCGTTCAACGCTTCTTCCATCTTCAGGCGCTGTTTGATCTCCATGTTGTCCTGGTCTATAAATTCAACGATGCCTTCGCGGTCGGCAATGGAAGGGTCCTGCTGTGGCAGTACTACCGTAAGCTTCGTTTCCTCGTTTATCCTTATATCCCCATCAATAACGGGAGTGTCCTGATTACCAGTTATCTCAAGGTGAGTATCAAGGTACAGGTCGCCATAGAACAAATCATTATCTTTGGCTGTCGAATTGATCGCCCTGAAATTATCGGCATCAACAGTCAGGTCAAAATTAAAATTTTTATAATCGGTGGTTGCTGCGGTTCCATTAAGGGCCAGGATGTTGCTTTTCTCATCTTCAATGGTAAAGTTATTGAGGGTAATACCCCGGTCGTTTACAATGATGCTTTCATCCATTCCTTTAAAATAGGAGTTAAGCTGTGTCACCCTGAAGGCCACATCATTAAAGTCGAGGTTGCCGTTCACATTAGGATCAGCAATAGTACCTGTCACCTTAAAGTTTCCTGACAGGTATCCTGTCCCTTCTGTAATATTGCCAAATGTAAAGGCCTGCATGCTCGCGACATTAAGGCGCTGCATGTCGAGATTTAGGTTAAAGCTTTCGCTCAGGGCGTTGTAGGTCCCGTCAAGGTTTACTTCATTGCCTTTACCCGTAATGGCAACATCTGCTGTATAAGTGTTTGCTACGGTATTGTGCACGTTAATTTTTATATCGCCCACCGTGTCTTTGCTTATCGCGAAGTTGGCGATGTTAATGTCAGACGTAAACACAGGGGTAGCGGTCAGGTTCCTCAACTGCGCGGTTCCGTCAATAGTTCCCGAAAGCTTCATCTCCTCTTTCTGGATCATATTGGTTAGTGTTTCTATCCGGAAGTTGTCCAATTCTACATTCAACGGAGCGTTTGGTGCCTCTGACTCCGACTGCAGTTTTATGGATGCGCCGGCATTGCTCATTACAAAATTGTTGGCATAAATGCCGTTTTTGCCGAACCGTATAAGGTTATCAACGGCGATGTTCCATGGCTCATAGTTCAGCAGGAGGCCATCAGGGTTTAGTGAAAGTTCGGTATTGCCATTGGCAGCCCTCATTTCGCCTGCAATCATGTAGTGCTCCTGGTCTTTCCTGTCCAATATCTCCAGCCTGTAGGTTAAAAGGTCTTCTTTAAGCGCGCCTACAATGGTGGTTTGGGGCAACAGGAACTGCGCGCCCTGCACTTCGTCAAGTACGACATTGTATACAAGGGCTTCGTCGCGGGTATCAACTGTTACAATACCATTAGACACCGTGTATGCGCCATACACCACCCGCGGCATAATAGCAGCCAGCACAATAGTATCGCCCACGCTATTGTACCTTCCGTTAATATCTATCGGTTCAAGGCTGGTGAGCTGTGGCATTAATTTTTGCAGTATGGGGTCATCATTCACCCTGATATTAAAGGTGAAATGCTGCGGGCTTGTTGGTTTTAATGGCGCACCCGGAGTTGTATTGTAATATTTTGCGATCGTATTAGAGAATGCAGCGCCTATTTCGGTCAGCTTGTATTTGCCTTCTATAGACGCATTAGCAAATTGAGATCGTAGTACCATTGAATTGCGTTCAGCAGTTGCTGTTGCCGCGATGTTCACCGAATCAAGCGCAAATTCCTCCTTGCCGTTGTTGAACATGAAGTGGTGCAGGCTGATGGTGCCGTTGAGGTTATCTGGATTGCCATCAGTTATATCGGCATCCACATTACCTCGCAGCTTCAAAGGCCCCGCATGAAGATTGAGCTTATCAAGATCGGCAATGTCTACGTTTAGTTTTATTTTTCCATTAGGGTATTTTCCTTTAAAGCCACCATTGGCTACCAGGTTAAACTCAAGGTTAGGGTCGTTTATATCGGCGGTAACGTTAAAATTACCACCGCTTATTTTACCCTCTAGGTCCAGATTGCGATAGGTGTAGCCGTTATAATCGGCCCTGATCACATTGGCCGCAACAGTTGCGTTGGCCGTCTGAGGGTCAAGCCCTGTACCGTTAACTCTTGCCTTCAAGCTGATACGGCCGATAGAATCGTTGCCAATGAGCTTCCCGACATTAAAATTAGCAATGTCTATGTCGCCATTATAGCGTTCCCGGCCTTTCACCCTTTGGTCGAACGAGCCTTTCACCCTGGCGTTGCCAAAGCTGCTGGCCAGGTTCATATTGGTCGTGAAGTTGTTTATCTTTCCTTTAAAAGTACCGCGTGCTGAGATACTTGCCGGAAGGGTGATATTCGCTGGGATGGTTCCCGCGGGAATGAAATTCTTAATATCCCTCGAGGTGGAGTGAAGTTCCCTTATGTTCAGGTCAAAGTAAGCGTTTGCAAAGTCAGGCAGCCCTGTCACCCTTCCTGATGCCGCTATGTTTGTATTGCCAATGCCGCTTAATTCCAAATTGGCGATGCGTAGGTCTTTAACTTTCCCTTCTACGCGGCTATTGAGGTATATCGTTGAATTTTGATTGCCTTTAAATGGTGCTATCGAAGCAAGTGCCGGCACAAACAGTAGCACATCTTTAAACCCGATATGGCTGCCGTCAAGGTTGGCGTCTACAGAGAGCTCGCCGATATCTTCGGTTACCGATTCAAGCGAAGGGTATCCTACAATGATCTGGTCTTTTAGAAGCGTATTAGGGGTTTCAAGATAAAGGTTTCGTACTTCGGCGCCGGCAGGGCCGTAGGCCAGTTCGCCGTGCATTTCCTGAATGTCAAGTCCGCTTTTATCGCGCACGGTAAAACTGCTTATATCTCCCGAAATAGCATCGGGCGAGTAAGAGAAATCTTTGGCGACCAGCTTAAAGTTGCTAATGTCAAGGTGCTTGTAATCTATGCCTCTTTTTACCGGCGCGAAATTCTGGTCATTGAATTTAAAGGCGACGTCGTCAATATTGGCATTTGCCAATTTCACTTTCCACTGGGCTTGTGATACCGCTGTAGTTTGTGCGGGAAGTGCTTCCTGTACCTGTTTCTCAAATTTTGTAAATGCCAGCTGGCCCTTCAGTCCATTCAACTCAATGCTCTTAACATCAATAAGCTGTTCCTTAAGATCTACCGAATTGAATACCAGCATCAGTTTTTTCAGTGACATTCCTGTATCAAGGCGGGAGCCTTCATTATCATAGCCAACATCAACATTCGTAATGTCGATCTCGCCGAATTTCACTTTAACGTCGGGCTTTTTTGAAGCTTCTTCAGCTAGTTCCTGGGTGTTGTGCGCCAATTCGGCTACAAGTCCCTGTTTAAGTATCACCTTAACGCCGTCCAGCTTTACCTTCGGCACTTCAAAATCCATTTTGTCCAGGTCAAATTTTGTAATGCGGGTATCAAAATGGTTTATGCTGGCCGTGAGGTTATTTTTAGCAATTTTATCGTCAAACTTTACTTTTACCCTGTCTAGGTTAATATTTTCGACAGAGAATTTCATTGGAGCGGCATTCGGGTCCTGCGGTTTGTTGCTGGCGAATGCTTTCAGGATGTAATCGAAGTTATAGACCGAGTCTTTATTTCGTTTAACATTCGCATAAATCCCGCGCAGATCCACCGAATTGATCTCAACTTCGTTGCTCAGGAGCTTCATCAGGCTAATATCTACAGCAAGCCGTTCACCTGAAATAAGAGTATCGCCACTCTGGTCTTCAAAGTAAACGCCTTCAAGAATTACCTTTTTTGGAAGGCCTATGACGATGCGTTCTACGTTAACATCGGCGCCTATTTTACCCTCCAGATAGCTGATTGCCTTATCTTTAACTACATTTTGTATATATGGGATCTGTAACAATAGGACAATTAAAAGAAACAATCCTATTACTGATCCTATTATCCAAAGAAATATCTTTAAAGCCTTGCGTAAGTATTTTTTTGTCTTCGTACTCATTTAGCCTTAAAAATAGTTATTATTAGGCAGTAAAATTTTAAAGTTTTCCTAAAGTTGCATTTTACAGCCTGAAAGAAATTCCTACAGTTTCAAAATAGCCATGGTAGTCGTTATTTGCTGTTAGTTCATATCCTGCGGCGATATCCAGCTGAACATTCCTGCTGAGCAGGAACAGGAAGCCTCCATCTACCCAATGGTCAGGATGCTCTTGCCGGGGCAGAAAACCGTAAGCTTCTATAAAAGTTTTTAATTTTTCGGTAAGCGTGAAATTCGGGCAGATAGTGTATTGATACGTTGGCCGGCCTGAATCTCCTTCCCATTCCGCACCAATATTGTATCCCAATTCAATCTTTTCCGATAGCTTGTTCTTCAGCAGCAGCCTGATCTCGGGAGCGGGATATGCCTCCTGAAATTCTTTTGAAGCTATTTTATGAAGTGCAACCTGCGGCAGAAGTGAACCTTCAGGCAATATGCCACTTTCGTCCCACAGCTTCAACTTAAAACCCACGGTCACAGGCTTCAATCCCGTTATCGCGTTTTCGTGCTGTTTTTCCCTGGCTAACTCTGTTATTATCCGCAGTTCAAGATTTTCAAAAAGGCCAAACTTCCACAACGTAGAGGGAATGTAAAACGTGCTCGCTTCTTCACCTTCCTGCTCATGCTCAAGACCGCTTTCCATTTGGAAATGTCCGCGCGGCACGGTAGATGTAGTTTCGGTTTCGCTAGGCCTGTCGGTTTCTATCTCTTTCTCTTCTTGTGCCCGAGCTGTTAGCGCAAGAGTAAAGAGTAATACAGCGGTCAGGTACGTGTTTTTCATATTGTAGCTTTCTTATTACATAAAGCTACCTATTAAAAACTGAGTTTTTTTTAAAGTTTTGTGAAAGTTACTGCGCGCTACACTTCGAGCTTTTCGACTTCCACGACTTCTCCCGGCTGTAAATTGTTCAGCATAATGTGGCCTATTCGCACCCGCACTAACCTCAAAGTTGGAAATCCTACAGCGGCAGTCATTTTCCGCACCTGCCTGAATTTTCCCTCTGTTACCGTCACCGATAGCCAGGATGTGGGTCCGTGCCGCTCATCCCTTATCTTCTTTCCACGCAGCGGGAAGTTAGGTTCCTCTTTCAAAATATGGGCCTGACAGGAGAGGGTAGTGTAGCGGAGGCCCTTAAAACCTATTTCAACACCTTGTTTCAATTGTTCAACAGCAGCTTCGTTAATCAGGCCATCTACCTGCACGCAATATTCCTTCTCCACTTTTTTGCTGCGCACAGCTTCGCTCATAAGACCGTCCGTGGTCAGCAGTAGCAGCCCTTCAGAGTCTTCATCAAGTCGGCCTATGGCCATTGTGCCTTCCGGGAAATCATGCAATTCGCCCAGCAATTTCTTGTTACGCTTCAGGTTGTAGGTAAACTGGCTCAGGTAGCCGTAAGGTTTGAAAACAAGAAAGTGGCGGTGGTTCATATTTATTTTTTACGGCGTGATTTAACAATAAATAGGATAAAACCCATTACCAAAACTGCTGTTGCAAGCCAATACAGATAGGTAATATGTGGAACGTTCTTGACTATTACCAGTGTCAGGGCACAGGAGGCAAGATAGATGCAGGCCAACGCAACATAGTAAGCCGCCTTTTTCATTCTTCGAAGCGGGCGAATGTCAGCCAGACATAACACTATAACAACGGGCATGAACAATAATAAAAACAGAAAGATTGCCAAAATTATTCCTATGCCATTGAACAGTCCTGTCATTATTACTGTCCCTTAGGTTTAATAACCCATGTTGAATCGCTCTGCCGCAGATTTTTAAGTACTCCCGTGCGGTGGCGCGCCCCATAGAGTACAGCTATCTTTTTACGAGGCTCGGCAAGTATCGCATCTGACAGATTTTTATTTCGCAATCCCATTATCATTTCATCAACCTGCTTTTTTGGTTCTTTATCGCATTCATATTTTTCTTCCGGGGCGGTGGTATAGTCGCAGGGATTCAGTTCTAAAACTCCATATTTAGTTTCATAGGCAGATACGATCCTATTCATGGGGACATCTACAATCCTGTCGGTGAGCGAATCACTGCCCATGATGCTGTACTTGGGCTGGTTGACCAGCTTCATCTTTTTGTTATTGAATTTGCGCCCCATAAGTCTTCCGTTTATCGTGTCCAGATAGCCTTTTTTACTCAGGTAAACGCCCATCATCTTTCTCATTTTAAGCGAAATAGTATCCTTTTGCTCTTTAGATAAAGAATCTATTATACGGGTGCTCTCCAGGAATACGATATAATTCTCTGCATGTAGTGAGTCTACGATCTTCTTCACGTCTTCATAAAACTCCTTCGGCCCTATGTGCTTCATTGGCACAAAAGCCACAGTTTTATCCTTGTTGGCCATGATGATGACCTCCGCATCGGGATTATCTATATCCAAAACCTTCAGGGCAAGCGAAAGGCATGAAGTAGTGAGCAGGGAAAGCATTAACAAGAGCAGGAGGTGTAGTGTTTTCATGTCTTTTAATAAGTGCTTAAAAATAGATAAACATACTGCCCAAACAAAAATTTTATTACTTTTATTCAGGCCTTATTGCTGAATTAATTAAATCATACTTCGTATGGAAAATAAACTTTTGGAAGCCAATGCTTCAATCAAAGTGCTTAAACCGGCCATTGAGGTTTTTGAAGCTATCGTAAACCCAGCGCAAATGACAAACTACTTTATATCCAAGAGTTCAGGCAGGATGGAAGAAGGTGCTACCGTACAATGGGGCTTTCCCGAATTTGAAGGTGAGTTCCCGGTGCGCATCGGGAAGATCGTTAAAGATGAACTAATCAGTTTTTACTGGGACCATGAAGGTACAGAGCATCTTGTAGAAATAACGCTGATCCCTTACAACGGGAATGAAACGGTTATTAAGGTCATAGAACGCGGGGAAGCGAATACTGAAGCCGGAATTAAGTGGGCAAAGGGCAATACCGAGGGGTGGGCCAACTTCCTTGCCTGCCTTAAAGCGTGGATGGAGTATGGCGTACACCTCAGGAAAGGCGCGTTTGAATTTAGGTTTGATCAATAATGGATAATTTGAACAGATAGTGGCCGTTTTCTTAGAATGCCAGCTGGTCCTTTATTTCCTTAGGGATATTGTTTTTATCCTTTATTTTATTGTAATACTTTAGCGCCTCTTTTTTCATCTTTTCATCTTTTTTAATATCCGAGACCTTAAGAAGGCTCAGGGCATAATGAAGATTATAATTGTCGTCTTTCTTATAAGTTGAATACACCTCCCTGAATAGGTCCAGTGATTCCTCATACCTGCGATTTAGCGTGAGCAGCACAGCTTTTACATAATAAGAATCGTCGCCGGGTTTGCGCGCGTTCTCCAGGTAAATGCCCATGGCATGGTCAATATTTTTTAATCCATCTTCCACATCACCTATCATTAATGAAGTAACAGCATACCCGTAATAACCTTCAGCGTTTGCAGGGAAATATTGGATCAGCTCATTATACTTAGTTCGGGCAATATCAATAAGGCCCACCTTCAGAGAGGTAGATGCAAGATTAACTTTAAATTCAAGAGATTTGTTTTGCGCCATGGAGTCAGCAGCGTAATAAAATACAAATGCTTCTTTATATTGTTTTTGTAGCGAAAGAGTGTATCCTGCAAAAAAGTAAGCATCGCAAAAAGTGCTGTCTGCTATAATAGCCCTGCCAAATAATTCTGAATTTGCTGCCAGGTATTTCGGGGCAAGGGAAGTATTCAGGTGCAGTACTTTGATACCGGAATTAAAATTCCGCATGGCCTCCGCATTATTAGAGGGGCAAACAAGATTCTTTCCTTGAAAGTAGTCTTGTGCGAAAGCGATGGAAGCTATCAACAGCAATAAGCAAACGTAAATGGTTCTCATAACAGGAATTTGTGGTAAAATTAAATATTTTTGATCGTTAACCTATCAACCTGTGTTTTAAATCAGGTATAAAAAAAAGCAGCCCTTTCAGGCTGCTTTCTCATTTAGTTGGATGCAATAGTATTAATTTTCTTCACGGTTAATGTAAATCCATCCGGTTTTGCTTTCGCCATTGGCGCGCTCTATGGAATAGAAATATGTACCCGTTGGTAGTTCATCCCCACCTTTATTTTGTCCGTGCCACTCATCCGTATAATTACCGAAAGTAAATACTTCCTGGCCGTAACGGTTAAAGATGCTCAGGCTGGTAACATTAAGCGCAGAAAGGTCGAAACTGTCATTTTTGTCGTCTCCATTAGGCGAAATACCTTTCTGGATAAGGCAGCTTGTAGATGCCACAGGTACTATCATCTGGCCTACGCACCCTTCAGGTGTAGTAACAGTAACTGTATAATCTCCGGTGGCAGGAACTACTATCTCAGCACCCGATGTAGTAAAGGCGTTCGGCCCTGTCCATGTTATTGTGGCTGTATCAGGATCAAAGTTCCCGTCTACATCAAGGACTTCAAGCTTGAATACGCCATCTTCGCAACCATCTGAGAAATTCAGGGTAATAGCTTCGGTGTCCTGTGTTACAGCAACCGTTTCAGAGCTGGAGCAGCCGTCTATGGTAACGGTTACCTCATAATCCCCAAATGCATCAGGTACAATAAATGAATCTGTTGAAGATAACGCGTCTCCGTTCAGGGTCCATACATAAGTAGCATCAGCAGTATTAAAGTTTTCTGCATTTACCGCTATAGTAACCACGTCAGATGAACATACATGATAAGGTCCGCCTAAAGTAAACACGGGCAGAGGGTTAAATATTACCTCAGTCTCCACGTTGTTTATACATCCGTCAAGGGAAACCTGCAATGTGTAAATTCCTGCCTCTGTCACAGTTACGGAGAATGATGTTGCACCCGGCATTGGGTTGCTATCCTTGAACCATAAAAAAGTGGCATCTGCAGCATTATAGTTTGCAGGGGTACCGGCAATGGTAACCGATTGTCCTTCACACGTAGTATAAGACGGAGGCATTGTGGTAACCGGCAGTGGTTTAACCACCAGTGTTACAGGAACAACATCAAAGCAGGTAGGAACCGCTATACTGGAAACATTCGCATACAAGGTCTGGGACCCTGCGGTTGTATTGCTAAATGTACCCGGATTTGTTATCGGGCCCGTATTGGTATTGGCAGCTGCCTCTGTGGTGAAGTAATTCAAGTTGTAAAGTGCCGGATCAACACTTCCTAATACCTCGTTATTCAGCGAAGTAAGGTTAAACTCAGCTATACCATCATTAGTTTCATCATCGCAAAGGGCATAAATCTGAGGGGTAACTGCATTCACGGCAGGCCCAAAGGTTACGGTAACCGAATCAGTGATAGGCTCAGTGTTAGATGAATTCTCTACAGTTATAATCACGCTGTAAACATGGCTGCCGGGCTCGTCAACTTCTACAGTTTGCGAAAGTTCTGTGTTGCTTACAACAGTTGGTGCAAAAGGTTCACCATCTATCAACCATTGATAAACGGGGGGCTCACTGTTGCCGGGTGTAGTCACTGTTGCCGTAATATTTGTTTCTGTAACGCCGCAAAGTATCTGGTCATTTCCTAAAGCTACATTGTAAACGATATTACAGTTTGTAGTACCGGTACTTGAGTCAAGCATTTGTAGCTTGATCTGGCCCTGCGAACCATTGAAGTTTGTAATCAATACTGCATACATTTCGCCCGGCTGTGCATTTGGTATTGAGAAGTTCTCTATATATGCCGCATCATAACTACAGTCAACAATATTTCCTACAGGATAATAAGTGGGGTCCTGCGTGTTGTTAGGACATCCGTTGCACTGCTCAAGCTGTATTTCACCACAAGCTTCGTTAAGCGAGGAAAAAGGCCCGTAGGCAACGAAGTCAACGTCCAGCCCTTGTCCTGTCGGATTACCCTGGGCATCAAATGCAGTATTTTGGATAAGCTGGAAGTTCAGGTCTCCCGCCGTATCTACCTGGAGGTAATACCAAACAGGATTAGGCGTAGAAAATAAACATGCCACCGGCCCATAATCTTCATTCT
>Ga0190273_10000402_pt1 | contig 16900 bp, 18 predicted proteins | sample Popmic504IS_FD_134513 | JGI IMG/M metagenome (GOLD analysis project Ga0190273, IMG submission 134513) | Populus adjacent soil microbial communities from riparian zone of Shoshone River, Wyoming, USA - 504 IS | ecosystem: Environmental > Terrestrial > Soil > Riparian zone > Trees stand | place... | reverse complement strand
GGGCTTTTGCGGGCTCAAGATCGCCGACGATGTGGGAAGCCCCGTCGAAGGCAATGTCGAGGTCGGCTGGCGCTTTCGCGAGGATGTCTGGGGGCAGGGTTATGCCAAGGAGGCCGCCACCGCCTCGCTGGATTTCGCGTTCAACCAAGTGGGCGCCGAGCAGGTGGTTGCGCTCACGGTTGCAGGCAACGCGCCGAGTTGGGGGCTGATGGAGCGGCTCGGCATGACGCGCCGGCCGGACCTCGATTATACCGGCCCCGAATGGGCGGAGGGCATCGTGATCGCGTATCTTATTCGGAGGGAAGAATGGCGGAGTTGATCCCCTTCGGCGGCAAGGCGCCGCGCATCGCGCCGGACGCGTTCGTGGCGCCAGGCGCGCGGCTGATCGGCGACGTCGAAATCGGCGGGCAGGCAAGCATCTGGTACAATTGCGTGCTGCGCGGCGACGTCAACCGGATCAGCATCGGCGCGCGCACCAACATCCAGGACGGAAGCGTCATCCACGTCGATTCGCCCAAGGCCGGCGATGAGACCGGGCACCAGACGATCATCGGCGAAGACGTTCTGATCGGCCACATGGCGATGGTCCACGGCTGCATCCTCCACGACCGCGCCTTTGTCGGCCTCGGCTCCATCGTCATGGACGGCTGTGAGATCGAGAGCGAGGCGATGCTCGCCGCCGGCGCGATGCTGACGCCCGGCAAGCGAATCCCCGCCGGGCAGCTCTGGGCCGGGCGGCCGGCAAAATATGTGCGGGATCTAATCCCGGATGAGCTTGCCGGGCAGCGCCAGGGCGTGGCGCACTATGTCGCCCTTGCCAAGGCGCACCGCGAGGCGCTCAGCCGCCGCTGAGGCTGGTGCGGAGGCGGTCCACCGCCTCCTGCTGGCGGTTCGCGACCCCGCCGATCCGCACCAGCGCCTCGGTCAGAAGCTGGTAGTCGGCGGTGCTGACCGGTCCCTTCTGGGCTTCCGCGGCGGCGAACTGGTCGAGATCCGCCGCCGCCTTTGAGGTCGCGGCGCGCGCGGCCTCGACCCGCGACACGGCCTCCTGCGCGGCCACCCAGCTTTCGCTGCCGCTGCCCCCGGCGCGGGATACCAGCGGCCGGGCGGCGGCGATCGCTGTGTTGAACGCCGACTCGCCTGCGCCAGCAGCCGCTGCAAAGGCCGCAACCTGCCCGGCCAGTCCGGCCCGGTCCGGCGCTTCGGGAAGTACCTGGAGCGGGTCGCCGGCCGCGTAGACCCGCTCCGCCTCGCGCGGGGCGAGCGACGGGAACGGCCCGGGCGCGGCGCAGCCGGAAAGCAAAGCGGCGGCGGCGAGCGCAAGGGGCGAAGCGGATTTCATGGATGCCGTCCTAGGGTGCGGCGCTTTTGCCCGCAACGCCCTTGCGTCCCCCGGACCTTCCCCTTATGTGCCCGTCCTGCCGCGCGCCCGTAGCTCAGCTGGATAGAGCATCAGACTACGAATCTGAGGGCCGGAGGTTCGAATCCTTCCGGGCGCGCCAATTTCCTCTTCAAATTGACCGGCACCAGCCTCCGCGGCGCGGGGGCGGGGCGGGCGGCCGCGTGTTGCCATGGCCGCCCAAGCGAGCCGGCTCTCAGCTTGGCAGCCGGTAGAGGGCGCAGACCTTGTTGCCGGCGGGATCGCGCAGGTAAGCCAAATAGAGCTTGGCTTTGACACCTTCGCGGATGCCCGGCGGGTCCTCGATCGCGGTTCCGCCATGCTGGAGGCCCGCCTGGTGCCAGGCGTCGGCCTGCTCGGGTGACTCTGCCGCGAAGCCGATGGTGCTGCCGTTGCCGCAGGACGCCGGCTGGCCGTCGATCGGCTTGGTGAGCGCGAGCACGCCGGTGCGGGTCATATAGAAGATTCTGCCTTTCTCGTCCTCGCGGCCGGGCGGCAGGCCGAGCGCGGCGAGCGTCGCGTCGTAGAACGCCTTTGAAGCATCGAGATCGTCGGCACCGAGCATCACGTGGCTGAACATCGGCAACTCCTGTGGGATGGCTGAGGAAAGCCCTTTGAACGGCGGCGGACCGATGAGCAACGGCGTTGCCGCACGGTACAAAGCAGGTAGGAACCGGCGCGCCCGCCGACCGGTTGGATCTTCGCATACGCATCCCGCGTCAGGAGAAAACAGCATGGCAGACGCCTCGAGCATTCAGCCGCACATGGAGGTCCGCGCGTCGGACGGATCGCATTTCGGAACGGTGGACGGCGTGGACGGCGACCGCATCAAGCTCACCCGCAAGGATTCGCCGGACGGCGAGCACCATTATGTCGCTCTGGCCTCGGTTGAGCGGGTCGACGAGCATGTGCATCTGGCCAGCGGCGCTTCCGCAAGCTGACTAGCTTCCGACGTGCCGGCTCCCTCCCTCGTCTGGCTTCGCCAGGACCTGCGGCTGCATGACCAGCCCGCGCTGGAAGCGGCCGCACGGGAGGGGCCGGTCGTCCCGATCTATATCTTGGACGACGAGTCGCCGGGGCGGTGGGCGATCGGAGGCGCGCAGCGCTGGTGGCTGCACCACAGCCTGACGGCGCTGAGCGAGAGCCTCGCAGGGCTCGGCTCGCGCCTGATCCTGCGTCGTGGGCGCGCCGATGCCGAGCTGAAGCGGCTCGCCGCCGAGCTGGGCGCCGGGCGGGTTCACGCCACCCACCATTATGAGCCGTGGTGGCGGACGATCGAGCAGCGGGTGGGCGAAGAGTTGGAGCTGGTGCTCCACACGGGCAGCGTGCTTGTGCCGCCCGAGCAGGTTCGCACCGGTGCCGGCGCTCCGTACAAAATCTACACGCCGTATTGGCGCGCTCTGCAGGCGCAGCTTCCGCCGGCCCCGCCCGTGGCGGCGCCCGGCAGGCTGGAGGCACCTCCGGAGTGGCCCGACAGCGACGACTTGCAGCAGTGGAACCTGCTACCGGCGCGGCCCAATTGGGCGCGCGGGTTCGGTGAAGAGTGGCAGCCGGGCGAGGGCGCCGCACTGGAGCGGCTCGCGGCGTTCGCGGATCAGGCCGAACATTATGGCGACCGGCGGGACCGGCCAAGCCTGGAAGGCACCAGCCGCTTCTCGCCGCACCTGCACTTCGGCGAGCTTTCGCCGCGCAGCGTGTGGCACGCGCTGCCGGGCGAGACCGGCGAGAAATTTCGCAAGGAACTGGCGTGGCGCGATTTCTCGCACAACGTGATGCTCACCCAGCCTGCAATTGGAGAGAAAGCGGGGAGGCCGGGTTTCGAACGCTTTCCCTGGCGCAGTGGCGGTGCGGCGGAGGCGGACTTCCAGGCGTGGAGCCAGGGGCGGACCGGCTACCCGATCGTCGACGCCGGCTTGCGGCAATTGTGGGCGACCGGATGGATGCACAACCGGGTCCGGATGATCGCGGCCTCGTTCCTGGTGAAGCACCTGCTGATCGACTGGCGGCGGGGAACGGAGTGGTTCTGGGACACGCTGGTCGATGCGGATTACGGCAATAACGGCCAGAACTGGCAGTGGATCGCCGGCTCCGGAGTGGACAGCCAGCCGTTCAACCGGATCATGGCGCCGCTTGTGCAATCGAGGAAGTTCGACGCGGCCGATTATATCCGCCGGTGGGTGCCGGAGCTTGCCGGACTGAACGACGATCTGATCCATGAACCTGGTGACTCCCGTCCGGCAGGGTATCCCGAGCCGATGGTCGGCCACCGGGAAGCGCGGGAGCGTGCGCTTGCGGCCTTGCGCGCGTTCGCGGCAACGAGGGGGCAAGAGGCCGATGCACCCGGCGACCACGCCTGACGGGCGCTACATCGTCGTCAGGGGCCGGCTATGGCGCGCCAGCAATCCTGGCCTCCGCGCGGACGTGCGGCAACGACTGGTAGACGAACTGATGAACGCCAGGCGGGCCGTGAAGACGGCGCTGAACGTCGAAGATACGGAGGGCCTGCGGGCGGCGCGTGCAAAGGTGCAGGCGGCGAAGGAGGCGCTTGGTGAGCGCGGCGAGGTCTGGTGGGACGACGGTGCTCCCGACCTCAACAGGCGGCTCGTCGGCAATACGCCTTATGCCGAGTGGTGGCAGCGGCAGGGCGGCCCCACCTGAGCGGCAGGGCCGGACGCCTCACGCTTCCGTGAGGACGCCCCGGTAGGCGAGATCCTCAAGAGCCCGCCCCGCGCCGATCGCCACACAGACCAAAGGGTCGTCCGCGACCGCCACCGGAAGCCCCGTCGATAGCGAGAGGGCGCGGTCCATGCCTTTGAGGAGCGCGCCGCCCCCGGTGAGCACGATCCCGCTTTCGACAATGTCGGCGGAAAGCTCCGGCGCGGTGTTTTCCAGCGCGGTGCGGACGACGCTGACGATCTGGCTGACCGGCTCGGCCAGGGCTTCCGCGACCTCCATCTGGGTGATCTCTACCTCTTTGGGCATGCCCTCGGACAGATGACGTCCGCGCACCCGCATGGTGGCGCTTTCGCCCACGGGGCGAACCGCGGTGCCGAGTTCGAACTTGATGCGCTCGGCGGTGGCTTCGCCGATCATGAGGTTGTGCTTGCGGCGGATCGCGGCGCCGATCGCCTCGTCCATCTTGTCGCCGCCGACGCGGACGGAGGTGCTGTAGGCCAGCCCCTGAAGCGACAGAACCGCAACTTCGGTGGTGCCGCCGCCGATATCGACGACCATGGCCCCAATCGGCTCGATCACCGGCAGGCCGGCGCCGATCGCGGCCGCCATCGGCTCCTCGATCAGCCAGACCTTGGAGGCGCCGGCATTGGTGGCGGCATCCCGGATCGCGCGGCGCTCCACCGAGGTCGAGCCCGATGGCACGCAGACGACGATTTCGGGGTAGCGGGGCAGGCGCGACGCGCCGCCATGGGCCTTGTCGATGAAATGCTTGATCATTTGTTCGGCGACATCGAGGTCGGCGATCACGCCGTCGCGCAGCGGCCGGATGGTCTGGATCTGGTCCGGGGTCTTGCCCATCATCAGCTTCGCCGACGCGCCAACCGCCTTGACCCGGCGAATGCCGTCTATCGTCTCCAGCGCAACCACCGAGGGTTCGTTGACCACGATGCCCTTGCCCTTGGCGTAAACCACGGTGTTGACCGTGCCGAGATCGATGGCGAGGTCGTTCGAGGGAAGCCTGAGGAGACGGGAGAAGAACATGCGGCTGAGGCTTTCCTGAGGCGGGGACGCGTGACTGGGATTGGGCCGCTCTACAGCCTCGCGAGCCTTCCTCCCAGCCAAGTTCGCCGATTTTCCGGCGGACGGCCTATCGCATCAGCCCGGCGGCACGCAGCGCCTTTTCGATCACCGCTTGCGGGCCGCGGACCTGCTCCGCGGGCTTCGGGCGTTCACGGGGCGGGGACGGCGGTGTCTCGGCGGCGCGCGGGGCGGGCGCCTTCACCTTGCTCCCTTGCGCGATGCCGAAGAAAGCGGCGATGTGCGCGGTCGAGCTCAGGCCGACGTCGAGCATGTGCGCGCCGGCCGCGCCGACCGAATCGTCGCCGCCGCTGGCAAGCGGGACGCCGTGGGCCATTCCGGTGATGCTGTATTGCTCGATCAGCGGCGTGCCGTTCGCGGCGGTCCAGGTCCGGCGCGGATAGCCCTCCACCTCGTCGAGGCGGTCCGGGCCGGCGTTGAGGCCGTGGATTTGCGCCCATTGGAGAGCGAGCGCATCGGCATTGCTGGCGGCGACGGTGTGATCGGACGTTCCCTGCCAGATCTGAACGCGTGGCCACGGTCCGTCGTGCCGGGACGCGCGGCGCACCTGACGTGCAAGCGCGGCCGAATCGCTGCGGCCGCGGCCGGCCATGCATTCGAATGCGTCGCCGACGCTGTCCGCGCAGCCGAAGGGCACGCCGGCAATGATCGCCCCGCCCGCGAATGTCTCGGGGTAGGTGGAGAGCATCACCGCGGCCATCGCCCCGCCGGCGCTCAGGCCGGTGACGAAGATCCGGTCCGCATCGATGGGGTGCTGGGCTTGCATCGCCTCGACCATGGCGCGCACCGAGGCTGCCTCCCCTTTGCCGCGCGCGGCATGGTCGGGGGAGAACCAGTTGAAGCACAGCATCGGGTTATTCGCCCGCTTTTGCTCGGGGTAGAGCAAGGCGAAGCCGTGGCGGTCGGCGAGCGTCGACCAGCCGGAGCCGTGGTCGTAGACTGCGGCGTCCTGGGTGCAGCCGTGGAGCACCACCACCAGGGGAACGGCCCCCGTCAGGCCCGGCGGCAGGTAGAAGCGGCCGCGAAGGTTGCCGGGATTGTCGCGCGGCCCCTCCAGGTCGGACAGTCTGTCGCTGACGGCGCTTTTGGGGGCGAAAGCGCTCCGGCCCTTGAGCGGGCGGCGGAGGCGGATGCGGGGGGTAATTACAGGCATAGGATGCTCCCGTGCGGCTCCCAAGGGGGAGCCTTTCAGCCGGTCAACCGCCCGCAGAGCACTTTGTTGCACTGCAACATGAATTCCATGTCAACTAGGCCGCACGCGGGAGCCCCACGGTGCCTGTTTACTTGCGCGCCTTGCGGGCAGCGTAACGGGCGTCGCGGGCGGCCTTCATGTCGGCGGCGCTTGCCGGCTTCAGGCGCTCCGCCTTGAGGGCGGCCGCGGCTTCGGCTTCGGCAAGCTCAGCCGCCTTCTGCGCGGCTTTCTCGGCCTTGAGAGCGGCCTTGGCTTCGGCCTTTTCGGCGCGCTCCTTGGCGAGCGCCTGTTCCCTGGCTTCCCAGGCCTGGCGTTGCTCCGCCAGCGCCGCCTCATCGGGGGCCGGCTTCGCCTTGAGCTGATCGAGCGCCTTTTGCTTCGCCTTGCCGGCAGCGGAGACTCGATCCTGGAAGGTTGGGTTTTTAAAGAAGGCCACGCTTTGTCCTAGGCGATTGGGGGTGCGCTGCCGCTTATGCGCCGCTCGCCCTTGTTGCAAGCTTTGGCGAACTGCGCTTTCGATTTGGCAGTGGTGGTTCGCTCCTCTAACGGGTGCCCCAATTGGAACCGCCGCGCCGCCGCCGCGGTTCCGGCAACGCACATCCGAGCGGAGGAACGATGGACGAAATCGAATGGTGGGAGTTCGACTCCGCCAAGGAAATGGCCGAGCAGGTCGCTGGCGACATCGGCTTCGTGATCGAAAGCGCGCTGGAGGCGCACGGGGACGCGCGGATCGCGGTGCCGGGCGGATCGACGCCGGACCTGATTTATGCGCAGCTTGCCAAGCGCAAGGACATCGACTGGAGCCGGGTGACCCTCATCCCAACCGACGACCGGCTGGTGCCGCTTGCCGACGCGCAGAGCAATTACCGCAAGCTGCAGGGCTATTTCGGCGCCAAGAAGGCGGACATCGTCTCTCTCGTCGATGAAGCGGCCTTGGGCGATTACAAGGAGGCGGGGCGGCTTGCCGATGCACGGCTGTCGCTGCTGCAATGGCCGCTCGACCTTGCCTGCCTGGGCATGGGCGCGGACGGGCATGTGGCGAGCATTTTCCCGGGTCCGGACCTCGACGCGGCGATCAACGGCCCCCGCTCGCGCCGGGCAATCGGCGTCAGGCCCGAGCCGATGCCGGAGAATGCGCCCGTGGATCGGGTGACGCTGACCGGCGCCGCGCTCACCTCCGCGCGGACGGTGATGATCATGCTCACCGGCGCCGAGAAGCGCGACATGTTGGAGCAGGCGATCAAGGAAGGCCCTTTGTCCTCGGTGCCGATCGGGCGCGTGCTGGCCAATATCGAAGTGCCGGTGGACATTTTCTGGAGTGCCGAGGGCTAGAGCAGCTCGCCCAGGTTGAGGGTGTGGAGGAGGGCGGCTCGTGCCCCCTCCATCCGGCCCCAGAGATCGGGATCGAGGAGATCGTCGGGGGCGATTTGCTCGGGCCAGTGTTCGGCGATGACGGCGGCCAGGCTGTCGAGTTTTGGTTCGTCGATCAGGAAGCGCGGGTTTACCGTGGCGGGATCGGCGGCGACGCGGAGGCGGAGGCAGGCGGGGCCGCCGCCGTTTGCCATCGACTGGCGGACATCGACGACCAGCACTTGGCGGATCGGGCCGTTGCCGGCGAGCATTTCCTCCAGCCAGCGCCAGACGGTGGGGGTCTCCCGGGCTTCCTCGGGGACTATGAGGGCCATGCCGCCTTCCGGAAGCGTGACGAGCTGGGCGTTGAACAGGTAGCTGGAGATGGCGTCGGCGAGGGTGACCTGCGCGGCGGGGACTTCGACGATTTCCACTTCGGGGACGAGGCGCCTCAGTTCGGCGTAGAAGCTGGGGCGGTCCTCAAAGGCTTGTTCGTGGGCGAAGAGGACGTTCTCGTTGGCGACGGCGACGACATCGTTGTGAAAGGCGCCGGCAGCGATCGCCTCCTCCGACTGGCTGACGAACAGGGTGCGACCTGGATCGAGGCGGTGGACGCGGGCGACGGCGCGGCTTGCTTCGGCGTGCTGGCGGACAGGGAAGGCGCCCCCCTTCTGGCCGAAGACGAAGATCTCGACGCCCGCCGCCCCATGGGCTGTGGCGATGCGCATGTGGTTGGCCGCGCCTTCGTCACCGAAGGTGGCGGGGACGGGCGGGTGGACGGCGAAGTGGCGCTCGTCGGCAAAGGCGATTTGGAGCTGCGCGAGGGTGTGCGGCCATTCGTGACTGCGGTGGGCCATGGTGCGCAAATTGGCGGCGGTGAGGTGACAGCGGGCGTCCGCGGTGTCGGGGGCGGGGGAGACGGTGGCGGCGTTGGCCGCCCACATCGCCGAGGCGGAGAAAGCGGCGGGGCGGAGGGAGGCGGGGACATCTTCGATCGTGGTGCCGAGTTCGGCCAGCCACGCCCGGTCGGGACGCGGGTGGGGGAGGAGGATGCCCTGGACCAGGCCCAGGCGAAGGTTGTGGCGCATCTTGTCCAACCCCTGCAGCGCGGCGGCGCGGGGCTGGGAGACGAGACCCTTGTTGATGGCGGAGGCGATGTTGCCGAGGCTGAGGCCCGAATAATTGTGGCTCGGGCCGATGATGCCGTCGAAGTTGATCTCGCGGATGCTCATGGCGGTCAGCGGCCGATGGCCGTGAAGCTGTCGCCTGGCTGGATGCCGAGCATTGCGGCGGCCGAGCGGGTGATGGTGGCGCCGCCTTCGGGCTCCAGCCGGACGTTGGAGCAGGCCGCGACGAAGCTCTCGAAACGGCCGGCAGCGAGCATCATGTTGGGGCCTTCGACTTGGTCGGCGATGGCGACCAGCTCGACATTGCGGGCGTCGCGGATCGAGCGGACCTGGTCGGTTTGGGCAATCATGGTCGGGCCGCCGTCGAAGATGTCGATGTAACCGTCGAAGGCGAAGCCCTCGCGCTCCAGCATGCGCATTGCGGCGCGGCCCGAGGGGTGGGGGAGGCCCATCACTGCGCGCGCGGTCTCGGGCAGCATGGCGGTGTAGATGGGCGTCTTGGGCATCAGATCGGCGATGAACTGGGTGCCGTGGGCGCCGTTGAATTCGTCGGCTTCCTGGAAATTCATGCCGAAGAAGCGGCCGGCGATGGCGTCCCAGAAAGGCGAGCCGCCGGCTTCGTCGATGACTCCGCGAAGCTCGGCGAGGATGCGGCGGTTGAAGCGCTCGCGGTGGCGCTTGATGAACAGGTAGCGGCTTCGCGCGAGGAGCAGGCCAAGGCCGCCGGCGCGCTCGCCGGGGTGAAGGAACAGGCCGCCGACTTCGGAGGAGCCTTCCAAGTCGGTGGTGAGGCTGAGCATCTCGGCGCGGAAGGTTTTGCCGAGCGCGCGGGAGGTCTGGGTGAGGGTGCTGATCCGGTAGGAATAGAAAGCGTGATCGGTGCCGACCATTCCGAACACCTGGCAGGTGCCGCGGATCTGGCCGGTTTCGGTGTTTTCGAGGACGAACAGGAACATGTCGTCGCCGGGCTCCGAGCGGTCGGCGGCGAAGCTTTCCTGCGAGCGGATGATCTTGTCGACAAGCGCGCCGCGGTCCGGCGGAAGGTTGGTGAAGCCGCCGCCGGTGAGCTTGGCCATTTCGTAGATCGATGCGAAATCGTCGTTGCCGGCGGGACGGACTCGGAAACTCAAAGACTCTCTCCGGATGCGAGCCGCAGGATGGTGAGCGCGGATAACTGCGCGCGCTCCGCCAGGCTTTCGACGATGAGATATTCGTCGGGGGAGTGAATGGCGCCGCCGCGCACGCCCATGGTGTCTACGACGGGGACTCCGCATGCGGCGATGTTGTTGCCGTCGCAGACGCCGCCGGAGTCGCGCCAGGCGATCGGCTGGCCAAGGTCCGCGCCGCAGCGTTTGACGAGGCCGAACAGGGCTTCAGCGCGGGCGTCGAGCGGCTTGGGCGGGCGGCCCCAGCCGCCATGGGCGCGGATTTGGACGTCGTGCTCGGACGCGACGGCGGTGATGACTGCGTTGAGCAGCGCCTGGGCTTCGGCCTGATCCTCCGGCGTGCGGGGGCGCATGTTGACGCGGAGCACGGCGTGATCCGGGACGACGTTGTTGGGGCCGCCGCCGTCGATCTTTGCGGGGTTTACGGAGAGGCCCGGGCGGCGGGCGCGAGAGAGGCGGAGCGCGAGGTCGGCGGCGACGACGAGGGCGTTGCGGCCGTTTTCGGGATCGCGGCCGGCGTGGGCGCTTCGGCCCTGGACGCGGAGGGAGAAATTGCCGCTGCCGGGGCGGGCACCGGCGAGGGTGCCGTCGGGGAGCGCGGAGGGCTCGTAGGTGAGGGCGGCTGTCTTGCCGCGCGCCGCTTGGGTGAGGAGGGGGGCGGAGCCGGGGGAGCCGACTTCCTCGTCCGAGTTGATCACCACTTCGTAGCCGAAGCGGGCGGCGAGAGGAGAGGTTTCCACCGCCTTGAGCGCCGCGAGGAGGACGGCGAGGCCGCCCTTCATGTCGGCGACGCCGGGGCCGCGCAGCACCTTGGCGCCGAGCCATTCGAGGCGCTGGAAGGGGTGGTCGGCACCGTACACCGTGTCCATGTGGCCGGTGAAGAGGAGCTGGACCGGGGCTTGCGCGCGGACGCGGAGGTGCAGGTTGCGGCCCTGGGCGAGGGGGCGAAGCGAGCCGTCCGGGTCCATGGCTTCCACCGGCGCGGGATCGGCCAGGGTGAGCGCGCCGGGCAGGGCTGCGTACGCGTCGGCGAGGAGAGACGCCATGCGGGCGAGGCCGTCCAGGTTGCGCGAGCCGCTGTTGACGCGCGCCCAGTCGCTCACCTGGTCGAGCATCGGCGCGGCCGCGGCTGCTTCCAGCACCGCCTGTTCCTCGCTCGTCACCCCCTGCATGGGCGAGCCTTAGCCAATGATCTGGCGGAGCGCCACACCGAGGGCTGCCAGCAATGCGATCAGAACTTGCCGCGAAATGCCGCCAAGACGTCTTCGTAGAGCTTGCGCTTGAAGGGGACGATGGTGGCGGGGAGGTCTTCCGGGTCGGTCCATTTCCAGGCGCGGAACTCGGGGTGTTCGGTTTCGATGTTCACGTCCGACTCCTGGCCGAGGAAGCGGAGCAGGAACCAGTGCTGGCGCTGGCCGCGCCATTTGCCCTTCCAGAGCTTGCCGACGAGGTCCGCGGGCAGGTCGTAAAGGAGGGGCTCGGGCGCGGTGGCGATGACCTCCACCTTGTCCCGGGGGATGCCCGTCTCTTCCTCCAGCTCGCGAAGGGCGCCCTCTTCCGGAGTCTCGCCCTCGTCGAGGCCGCCCTGGGGCATTTGCCAGGCCTCGAGCGTCGAATCGAGGCGTTGGGCGACGAACACCTTGCCCTCGCGGTTGACCAACATGACGCCGGCGCCGGGGCGGTAAGGGAGGGTGGAGGGATCGACCTGGGTCATTGCTTGGCCTGTGCTTCTTCGATGAGGAGGCGCAGCGCCTCGACGGCGGCGCGGATGTCGGTGTCGGAGGAGGGGATGGCTTTTCTCAGGTTGATGAAGCCGTGGATGTTGCCGCGGGCTTCGCGGAATACGGTGGTCACGCCGGCCTGAATGCAGGCAGCTGCGTAGGCGCGGCCCTGGTCGCGGATCGGGTCGGCGCTTGCAGTGAGGACCACGGTGGGCGGCATTCCGGCCTGGCTCTTGAGGAGGGGGGCGGCGCGCCAGTCCTTGCGGTCGGGCGCATAGCATTCGTCGAACCAGGCCATCGAGTCGCGGCTGAGGAGGTGGCCGTCGGCGAACTGCTCGAAGCTGGGGTAATGAGGGCCCGGATCGGCGGCTGGGTAGATCGGCCATTGCGCCAGCACCGGAACGGCGGCGGGCTCGTCGCGCAGCGCCAGGGTGACGACGATGGTGAAGTTGCCGCCCGCGCTGTCGCCGCAGGTGACGAGGCCGGTCACCTGGAGGCCGAGCTCAAGCGGGCTGGAGGCGGCCCAGCGGGCGGCGGCGATGCAGTCCTCGACGCCGGCCGGGAAGGGGTTTTCCGGGGCGAGGCGGTAATCGACGGCGAGCACCGGCATGTCGATCTGGCGGGCGATCTCGGCGCAGAACGGCTCGTGGCTTTCGAGGTCGCCGAGCACGTAGCCGCCGCCGTGGAAGAAGATGAGCAGCGGGCCGGCCTCACGGGTCTCACGGGCGTCGTAGAGGCGCAAGGGGATGTCGCCGGCGGGGCCGGGGCAGGAGAGGTCGCGGATGACGGCAAGGTCTCCGGTGGGGAGATCGGCGACGTAGCGCGATTTCACCAGCATCGCGCGGGCGCCTTCGGGGCCGGCCTCGCGGCTGGTCGGGCCGGGGAGCGCGTTGAGGAAATCGAGGAAGCTGCGCACTTCGGGGCGAAGATATGGCTCGGTCAAGAAAGGCTCCATGGCGCGGCGGGGGTGGCGCGCCTACCTAGTGGCGGTGATCTGCATCGTCCATCATCCCGATTATGTCGCGCCGGCGCCGGCGGACAGCCGCTACCGGTGGAACAAGAACGGCCTGGTGAAGGCGTGCCTGGAGGAGAGCGGCGCGGCGATCGACTGGGTGGAGCCCGACGCGATTCCGCGCGAGTGGCTCGAGCGGGTGCACTGTCCAACCTATGTGGCGGAGGTGCTGGCCGCCCGGGTGCCGCGGGAGAAGGAGCGGCGGATCGGGTTTCCGGTAACGGACGTGGTGGCGCGGCGGGCGCAGCGGGTGCCGGGCGGGACGTACCGGGCGGCGGTGGAGGCGCTGGCGCGGGGCTTTGCGTGCAACAATGCGGGCGGGAGCCACCATGGATTGTTCGACACGGGCGCGGGTTATTGCGTGTTCAACGACCTGGCGATCGCGGCGGTGCGGCTGACCGCCGAGGGGCTGGCGAAGCGGGTGCTGATCGTCGATTGCGACGTGCATCAGGGCGACGGCACGGCGGCGCTGACGCAGGGTCTGGAGGACATCGCCACCTACTCGATCCATGCGGAGAAGAACTTTCCGGTGCGCAAGGCGGTGTCCACGCTGGATGTGGGGCTTGCGGACGGGACGGGGGACGAAGCCTATCTTGAAGCGCTGGAGGGGAGTTTGGTGCCGCTGCTCGACGGGTTCGGGCCGGACATCATTCTTTACCAGGGCGGGGTGGATCCCTTCGAGGGCGACCGGCTGGGCAGGCTGGCGCTCAGCCAAGACGGCCTGGATGCGCGCGATGGCTTTGTGGCGGGGCTTGCCAGGGCGCGCGGGCTGCCGCTGGCGGGCACGCTGGGCGGCGGCTATGGCGCCGATGTCGGAGCAGTGGCGGCAAGGCATGCGCGTAGCATGTTGACTCTGGGGCACATTCTGTCGCCTGCGTAAGTTGTCTGGCCCCGGTGAATATCTACCTTGGGCGCCGCGCTCACTAGGGATAGAAGGGCGTCACTCTCAAGCGTTCAGGAACACCGCACGATGGCGACCACTGCCACCCATTGCCTTACCCCCGAAGAAGCCGGCGCCGATGTGACGCCGGAGGCCGTGGTGGTGCGCTTCGCCGGCGATTCGGGCGACGGCATGCAGCTTACCGGCGGGCAGTTCACGCTTTCGACCGCGCTGGCGGGGAACGATCTTGCCACCTTCCCCGACTTCCCGGCCGAAATCCGCGCGCCGCAGGGGACGACGTTCGGCGTTTCCGCCTTTCAGATCAACTTCGGCTCGGCGGCGGTGGATACGGCCGGCGATGCACCCGACGTGCTGGTGGCGATGAACCCGGCGGCATTGAAGGTGAATGTTGCCGACCTGAAGCCGGGCGGGCTGATCATCGCCGACGAGGGCGAGTTCGGGGCGCGCAACCTCGCCAAGGCCGGTTACGACGCCAATCCGCTGGAGGATGGCAGCCTCGGGCGGTGGCAGCTCATCAAGTTCAACATCTCGCAGATGACGATGGACGCGGTGAAGCCGTTCGGCCTCGGCAACAAGGAGGCGCTGCGCTGCAAGAACATGTGGACGCTCGGCCTCGCGCTGTGGATGTTCGACCGCGACCGGGCGCCGATCGAGGCGTGGCTGAGGGCTAAGTTCGCCAAGGCCCCGACACTGGTCGAGGCCAATATCGCGGCGCTCAACGCTGGCCACGCGTTCGGCGAAACGGCGGAGATCGGCGGGCAGATCCCGCAGCAAACGATCGCGCCGGCACCGGCCGAGCCGGGGCTTTACCGCACCGTTACGGGCGCAGAGGCGATTTCGATGGGCCTGGTGGCGGGAGCGCAGCTTGCCGGGTTGAAGATGTTCTTCGGCGGCTATCCGATCACGCCCGCGTCCGCGATCCTGCATCATCTGTCGCGGCTTAAGGAATATGGCGTCACCACCTTCCAGGCGGAGGATGAGATCGCCGCCATCGGTTCGGCCATCGGGGCGAGCTATGCGGGGTCGCTCGGCGTTACCTCGTCGTCCGGGCCGGGCATCGCGCTCAAGGCGGAGGCGATGGGGCTTGCGATCATGACCGAGCTGCCGCTGGTCATCGTCAATTCGCAGCGCGGCGGGCCTTCGACGGGCCTGCCGACCAAGACCGAGCAGTCCGATCTTTATCAGGCGGTTTACGGGCGCAACGGCGACGCGCCGATGCCGGTGATCGCCGCCCGCTCGCCCGCCGATGCGTTCGATTGCGCAATCGAGGCGTGCCGGATCGCGGTGCAATATATGACGCCGGTGATGCTGCTGACGGACGGCTATATCGCCAATGCGGCGGAGCCGTGGAAGGTGCCGGACATGGCGGGGTACGAGCCGTTCCCGGTCAAGTTCTTCGATGACGCGCCGGCCGAGGGTGAGGGGTTCAACCCTTATGCCCGCGACGAGAATCTGGCCCGCGTTTGGATCAAGCCCGGAACGCCGGGGCTGACGCACCGCATCGGCGGGATCGAGAAGAACGAAGGCACCGGCCACATCGACTACGCACCGGCCAACCACCAGCGCATGACCGACATCCGCCACGCCAAGGTGGAAGGTGTGGACATCCCCGACCAGGAGGTGACCCTTGGCGAAGCCGGCGGGCGCCTTGCGGTGGTCGGCTGGGGCTCGACCTACGGGCCTATTCACCAGGCGGTGCGCCGGCTCCGCGCCAAGGGCGTGGACGTCAGCCACATCCATATCCGCCACATCTGGCCGCTGCCGCGCAACCTGGGCGACCTGCTCAAGGGTTACGAGCGCATCATCGTGCCGGAAATGAACAAGGGCCAGCTTAAGACGGTGCTGCGCGACCAGTTCCTGGTCGATGCGAAGCCCGTCAACAAGGTGTCAGGCCAGCCGTTCAAGATCTCGGAAATCGAAGCGGCGATCGAGGAGGCACTGGCATGATCAAGCAGTTCGCGCTCGGAGTGGCACTGACCCTCACGGCGGCGTCCGCGGCTGCCCAGGCCCCGGCACAGCAGGCACCCGAACCGGGACCCATGGAGCTCCAGCCCGCCACGGATGTCATTGCAGCGCTCCCACCGGCGCTGGCCGGCGCGTTCGCGCTCAAGATGCCCAATTCGCCGATCACGATGTACATGCCCAAGCGGCTCGGCAAAGACCCAATGGCGCTGGTCATGGCCACCCGCAACTCCGAGCCTGCCGAGTCCGGAAACCTGGCCGAACAGGTCCGGGGCAGCTTTCACGAAAGCGGCCTTCGCAAGATTGTGCGCGAAGGCACGTTCAGCACGCCCAAATGGCCGAACGCCACCACCTTTTTCGGCGAATATGTCGCCGGCAGCGGCCGCAAGCAGAACTGGACGCTGATCGACGGCGACGTTCGGGTGAGCGTGATGGTCACCTTCTTCAACGCCAAGGACGCAGCCCGCCTCCAGGCCGAGGTCGCGGACAAGGTTTTCGGCGGCGCCGTTGTCAGCGCCGGCGCAAAGGATTGATGCAATGAACGAGATGACCAAGCTCACCGCCAAGGACTTCGCCACGGACCAGGAGGTGCGCTGGTGCCCGGGTTGCGGCGATTATGCGGTGCTGAAGGCGGTGCAGCGGACGATGCCGGAGATCGGCGTTCGGCCGGAGAACACCGTGTTCGTGTCGGGCATCGGCTGCTCGAGCCGCTTTCCTTATTATATGGAAACCTACGGCTTTCATACAATTCACGGCCGCGCGCCTACGTTCGCGACCGGGATCAAGCTGGCTAATCCGGAGCTCTCCGTGTGGATCATCACCGGCGACGGCGATGCGCTGTCGATCGGCGGCAACCACACGATGCATGTGCTCCGCCGAAATCTCGACACGCAGATCCTGCTGTTCAACAACGAGATTTACGGCCTCACCAAAGGCCAATATTCGCCGACCAGCCGGGTGGGGACGCGGTCGCCGTCGACGCCGTTCGGCTCGGTCGACCGGCCGGCCAGCCCATGCGCCTTTGCGCTTGGGTCCGGCGCGCGGTTCATTGCGCGGGGCATCGATGTGTCGAAGTATCTGCCGGATGTGCTGAAAGCGGCGCATGCTCACAAGGGCGCGGCGTTTGTGGAGATCTACCAGAACTGCATCGTCTACAACGACGACGTGTTCGCCGGCATCACTGGCAAGGCCGTCGAGGCCGATGCCCAGATCCACGTCACCCATGGTGAGCCGCTACTGTTCGGTAAAGCGCGCGACAAGGGGCTGCGCCTGCACCAGAGCGGCTTCGGCCTCGAG
>Ga0190273_10000401_pt1 | contig 16910 bp, 15 predicted proteins | sample Popmic504IS_FD_134513 | JGI IMG/M metagenome (GOLD analysis project Ga0190273, IMG submission 134513) | Populus adjacent soil microbial communities from riparian zone of Shoshone River, Wyoming, USA - 504 IS | ecosystem: Environmental > Terrestrial > Soil > Riparian zone > Trees stand | place... | reverse complement strand
GCCCGGCTCATATTCGGCAAGATGGTGGAAGAGCATGCCGGTGAGCGGATAACGGTCCGCGCAGAGGGCCGAGCCGGCAAGCGCCAGCCGGTAGGCGACGAGGGCGACGCGCAGGTCGTCCTGACGCAGGGTGGTGGAGGCCGCCGCCTCGACCGGCACCGGCGGGGGAAGCGCGAGCTGAGCCCGGGCCTGGGCGGCGCCGAGGGCGAGGACGGCAAGCGGGAGAAGGGCGGAGAGCAGCGCTCGGCGGCTCGGGCCCGGCCTTTCATGCACGATCGCGGCCTCCTGCGCTGGACAAGAAAATGGCCGGATGAAGTGTCCCTTCATCCGGCCAAAAACTCAAGACGGGCTGACTAGCCGCCCAAACCCTTACGGGCTGTGCGGCAGGTCGTCGTCGTCGCCGCCGCAAACGTCGGTCCCGGCGCAGATGCCCAGGATGATCGCGATGAGCGCGATCAGCGGAATGATGAAGCCACCGCGAAGCTGGTCGCCTTCAACCGTCTCGGCCGCCGGCGCAATCTCGCGCGCGTTCGAGGCGGAAGCGACCGCGCTCGTCGTCGCCTGCGCCGCCGCCATCGTCGGCGCCGTCATCAACGCAACCGAGGCGGTCGCAGCAATTAATCCCTTGAAACCCACGTCAGCTTCTCCCTTCGTACTGTACTCGAGCCTGATCTTCTCGATTTCGAGTTCTAACTAATCGGGGGCTCCGAGGCTGTCTACCCTCGAAAACGGCCACCCGATTGAAAACCCACCGCACTTCCTAACCTTCGAGAGGTTTACGAAGCCTGACGCGAACGTCAGGGCACGGATTTGGTTCAACCGCGCCGAGAGATGGAAACCGACTGTTGCGCAAAAGCGACAGCGCGCGAACGAATCGCTCGAAACGGGTTATGTTTCAGGGAGTTCGGGCACCCGCCTTGGATTCAATCCGGGGCCTTCGTCCATGCGAACCGATTCGGCTGTTCTGCATCCGCGGCTGCGCCTTCGGACCGCTCGGGGAGGCGCATGGCGATCGGCAATATTGAACGGCTCATGCGCAGGGCACGAAAATGGCCGGACGAAGAACCAGCTTCGTCCGGCCTGATTTCAAACGATCCTTCGAATCGTCAGCCCAGCTTACGGGCTGGTGGGCAGATCGTCGTCGTTGCCGCAGATGACGTCCGCGGCGCAGAGGCCGAGGATGATGGCGATGAGCGCGATCAGCGGAATGATGAAGCCGCCGCGAAGCTGCTCGCCATCCACGGTCTCGGACGCCGGCGCAATCTCGCGCGCGTTCGAGGCCGCAGCCACGGCGCTCGTCGTCGCCTGCGCCGTCGCCAGAGTCGGCGTCGTCATCAAGGCCACCGAGGCGGCCGCAGCAATAAGTCCCTTGAAAGCCACGTCAGCTTCTCCCTTCGTACCCGAGCCTGATCGTCTCGATTTCGAGACTTATCTAGTCGAGCGGCTTCGGCCTGTCTATCCCGAAATGAGCCACCCCCCCAAGGCCGAAACGGCCCTGTTCCCTCAGCGCCTTAGGGTGCCCGGGCGGATTTGCGGGGCCAAAAGACCAAGCGCCGTCGCGGAACTCGACCACAGTGTTGCCCACATGCGACACCAAGCTTGGGATTGCTCGAAATGGCATTTTGTTTCAGAGGGTTCGCGAACCCGACTTTGGGGAGGAGCCGGTGATCCCTGCCTTTCGTCCGTCGCGCCTGATCGCTATCCTGGCGGCGGCCTTGCTCGCCTTGACCGCCGCGCCGGGATGGGCGGCGGTCTCGATCACCTTCTATTCCAAGGAATTGGGGGCGAGCTTCCCGCACGCCTTCGTGATCGTCGAAGGCACGCCCGACCGCGGCGGGCCGCGAATCGAGGAGGATTACGGCTTCACCGCCAAGACGATCAGCCCGGCGATATTGTGGGGCAAGGTGGCGGGCGAGGTGATCACCGATCACACCGTGGGCTACGTCAAGGGCAGCGACCGCCACTTCACCGTGGCGCTCACCGACGCCGAATATGACCGGGTGATGGCGACGATCGCGCGCTGGCGCTCCGCCCGGCAGCCCAGCTACGACCTGGACAAGCATAATTGCGTCCATTTCGTCGCCGATCTCGCCGCGGCCATCGGCATGACTGCCGACACCGGGAAGCTGATGAAGAAGCCGCGCTCCTTCCTCGAGACGCTGGTGGCGCAGAACCGCGCCTGGCTCGCAGGCCGCAAGGCGATTCTCCATCGCCTCGCTCCCCAGACCAAGCGGCCGAACGCCCGGCCGGCGCCCCTCAAGGTCCCCCGAACTTGACATTAAGCGGCCGTCGAATGTTAGCGGCGGCAATCTCGGCGATACCGCCGTCCTCCTTTCCTGAAGTGATCGCCGAATGAACGCCTCCCGCTCAGAGCAGATCGTGGTCGTCGGCCTCGGCTATGTCGGCCTCCCGCTCGCGGTCGCGCTGGCGCGCAGCTTCAGCGTCGTCGGCCTCGACATAGACGAGAAGAGGGTCGAGGAGCTGAGGCTCGGGATCGACCGGACCCGGGAGGTCGAGAGCGAGAAGCTCGCCGCCTCGCCGCTCCGGCTCACCAGCCGGGCCGCCGACGCCGCCGGCGCCGACATCTACGTCGTCACCGTGCCGACCCCGGTCGACTCCGACAACAGCCCCGACCTCGGCCCGGTGATCAGCGCCACCCGAAGCCTCGCAACCCTGCTCGATCCCGCCCGCAAGCCGATCGTCGTCTACGAGAGCACCGTCTATCCGGGCGTGACCGAGGAGGTTTGCGGGCCGCTGATCGAGGAGGTTTCGGGGCTCCGGCGCGGCCGCGACTTCTTCCTCGGCTACTCGCCGGAGCGGATCAATCCCGGCGACCGCGAGCATACCGTCGACCGGATCGTCAAGGTCGTTGCCGGCGAGAACGAGGCGGTGACCGAGCGGCTCGCCGCGATGTACGGCGCGGTGACCGGCGCCGGCGTGTTCCGCGCCGCGTCGATCAAGACCGCCGAGGCCGCCAAGGTGATCGAGAACGCCCAGCGCGACATCAACATCGCCTTCATGAACGAGATCACCAAGATCTTCTCGAAGCTCGACATCTCGATCTGGGACGTGCTCGCCGCCGCCGGCACCAAATGGAACTTCCTGCCCTTCCAGCCCGGTCTGGTCGGCGGCCACTGCATCGGCGTCGACCCTTATTATCTCAGCTTCCGGGCCCAGCAGCTCGGCCTCGACCCCCACGTCATCCTCGCCGGCCGCTCGACCAACGACGGCATGGGCGCCTGGGTCGCCGACGGCCTCCACAAGAAGCTGGGCCGGCCGGGCCGAGCCCTGGTCATGGGCCTGGCTTTCAAGGAAAACGTGCCGGACCTGAGGAACAGCCGGGTCATCGACGTCATCCGCCGGCTTGAGGAGCTCGGCCATGAGGTGACGGTGCACGACCCGCTCGCCGACACCGCCGAGGCTCGCCACGAATATGGAATCGACCTGGCCGCCGATGCGTTCGACCGCCGGTACGATCTGGTCCTCGTCGCCGTGCCCCACGCGGCTTACGGCGAGCTCGACGATGCCCGGCTGGCCGGGCTGGTGGCCGAAGGCGGCCTGCTCGCCGACCTCAAGCATCTGTACAGGGACCGAGCGCTGCCCGGCGTGAAGCGCTGGACGCTCTGACCTCGCTCGTCATCCCGGCGAAAGCCGGGATCCATGAACACGGAGGCTGGCGATTATCCGAAAGCGTCCGTGTTCATGGATCCTGGCTTTCGCCGGGATGACGATATGCTATTGATAATCATTCGCAAGTGACTTAGCCGGAAGCCCATGCCAGCCCCGCCCCAATTCCGACTCCGCCGCCTCTGGTTCCAGGTCCACAAATGGATCGGCCTCGTCCTCGCCGTCCTGATCGTCCCCATTTCGCTGACCGGCTCGGCCCTGGTCTGGCACGACTGGCTCGACGAGCGGCTCAACCCTGAGCGCGTCGTATCGGGGAGGGCGAGCCTGCCGCCCTCCGCCTACGCGGCCGCGGCGGCGCGCTTCGCCCGGCCCGGCGAACGGCTGAACAGCCTCGCTTATCCGCGTGAGAGCGGGCCGGTCGTCGCCACCCTCGCGAGGACGGACCAGCCGATGCGCGGACGGCCGGTCCGCACCTTGCTCTACCTCGACCCGGCCTCGGGGCGGCTGCTCGACCGGGCGGCGAGCGACGAGGGCGCGGTGCGGATCATGCACAACCTCCACGGCTCGCTGATGGTCCCGGGCGTCGGCCGGCAGATCGTCGGCTGGATCGGCGTGGCGATGCTCCTCTCCTCATTGACCGGCCTCTGGCTGTGGTGGCCGCTCAGCGGGCGGTTCAGCCGGGGCCTGAAGTGGCGGCGGCGCGCCACGACCAGCGCCAATCTCCACCACCAGAGCGGTTTCTGGATCGTCCTTCCGCTCGCCGCGCTTTCCTTCACCGGCGCGTGGATCTCCTTTCCCGCCTTCTTCGCCGCCTTGTCGGGCGACCCGGCCGTTCCGTCCATGGCGGAGCGGATGCGGCGAATGGCCGCCCCGCCGGCGGCCGAGATCAGGCTCAGCCCGGACTCGGCCCTGGCCGCGGCGCGGCCGCTGGCGGACGGCGGCCTCATCAGCCTGACCTGGCCGGCCGGCGCCGAAGCCAAATGGAAGCTGTCTTTCCAGCGGCCGGGCGGTCCGGCCGAAGTGACCGTCGACGACCGGTCGGGCGCGGCGGCCCCGCCCAAGGCGCCTCGGCCCGAGACAACCGCACGGCTGATGCGGCGGATCCACGACGGCACCGGCATGGGCGCGCTGTGGCAGGCGATCCTCTTCATCGGGGGGCTCATCCCGGCGCTGCTTGCGGTCACCGGAATCCTGATGTGGCTCCACGTCCGCCGTGGGAAAGCACGCGCCGGAGTCACCGCGTAGCTCCCCTTCCTGAAAGGGAGGGAAACGCCCGGGTTGAGAAGCGGCGAACCGGCAGCTAGGCCGACGCCATGACGGCGCTCGCGGGCTATTGGGTTTTCGGCCGGGGCGAGGAGCCGCTCGGCGCCTGCGGGCGGATGCTCGAGGCTCAGCGCGTCTATGGCACCGCTCCGCCCGCCTGCCGCGCCGAAGGCGCGCTGGCGATGGGCAAGAGATTGTACCCGACCCTGCCCGAAGACGCTCATGACGAAGGGGTGGCGATCGGCGGCGGCGGCCGCTGGTGGCTGGTCGCCGACGTCCGGCTCGACGATCGCCGGGGGCTCGAATCCTCGCTGGGCATCGCCGGCGCGGAGGCGCGGCGCCTGTCTGACAGCGCCCTCGTCATGGCCGCGGTGGAGCGGTGGGAGGAGGAAGCGATCGGGCGGCTGGCTGGCGACTTCGCCCTCGCCTTGTGGGATTGGGAGCGCGGGCGGCTCCTGCTCGCCCGCGACATCCTCGGCCAGCGGCCGCTATATTATCATCGCTGCGGCGGCTTCGTCGCCTTCGCCTCGATGCCGGCCGGCCTCCAGGCACTCGACGAGGTACCTTCGGGCGCGGACGAAACGGCGCTCGCTTCCTTCCTGGCGCTGATGCCTCCCGAAGGGAATCGAAGCTTCTTCCGCGGCATCGAGCGGGTGCAGCCCGGCGAAATCCGGATCGTCACGGCCGCCGGCGCGAGCCCGAGGCGCCACTGGACCTTCTCCGGCCAGCGGCTGCAGCTGAAGCGGGAGGAGGAGTATGTCGAGGCGGTGCGCGAGGCGCTCGACCGAGCCGTCGAAACGCGGCTCCGCGGCGCGGGCGGGCGGGTCGCGGCGCATCTCAGCGGCGGCCTCGACAGCGGCGCGGTCGCGGCGACCGCGGCCCGGCTACTGCCGGACGGCAAGGTCAGCGCCTTCACGTCGGTTCCGGGGCAGGGGACCGGGCGCCGGGGCCGCTTCGCCGACGAAAGCGCGCATGCGGCGGCGGTGGCGGAGCTCTACCCGAACATGGAGCATGTCCTCGTCCGCACCGCGGGCCGCTCGCCCATCGCCGGGCTGGAGCGGAATTTCGCCTTGTACCAGGCGCCCGTGCTCAACCTGTGCAACTTCGTCTGGGGGGAGGCGATCGCCGCTTCGGCGCGCGAGCTCGGCCACAAGGTCCTGCTCACCGGCCAGGCCGGCAATTTCACGCTCACCCACACCGGCTTCGACCTCCTGCCCGGGCTGCTCGCCGGCGGGCGGCTGATCGAGCTGGCGAAGCAGGCCCGTGCCCTCCGGCGCGGCGGCATGCGCCTCGAGAGCGTCGCCGCGCACACCTTGTGGCCCTTCCTTCCGACCGGCCTGTGGCGGCTGATCAACCGCCTGCGCGGCCGCCGGGTCGGCGCCGGGGTCGGCGAGAACAGCCTGCTCAACCCGGCGCTCGGCGAAGCCATGGCGGAGCGGCTCGCGCAGGCGACCGCCGGCCGCGACCCCGGCGTCGGAACCCGGCTCGCGGCGCTGACGGGCGCCGAATATGGCAATTTCAGGCAGGGGGCGCTGGCCGGCTGGGGCCTCGACGTTCGCGATCCGACCGGCGACCGGCGGCTGATCGAGCTTTGCCTGTCGATCCCCGCCGAAATCTATCTGGCGGGCGGAATCGGCCGCGGGCTTGCCCGGCGGGCGCTTGCGGACCGGCTGCCGCCCCTCGTCGTCGACGAGACCCGCAAAGGGTTCCAGGGCGCCGACTGGCATGAGGGACTGCTCGCCGACTGGGACGGACTTCGCCGCGAGGTCGCCCGGATCGCCGCGATCCCGGCCGCGGCGAGGCTCCTCGACATCCCGAGGATGACCGCCCTGGCGGAAGCGCCGACGCTGAGCGACTGGGATTCCGACGAGGCTCATGCCCATTACCGGCTGGCCATGCTGAGAGGCGTCTCGGTCGGCCACTTCCTGCGTTGCGCGGAGGGCGCGGGGGGCATGGGCGAGCGGGCTTCTGCGAGGTTGCCTGCGGCCGCCGACCCGCCTATCGGCAACAGCTTAGCGTGTTTCAAGGAGGGCTTGTGACGAACAAAATACGGGACGGGATCGCCCAGAATCCGTCGAATTCGGGTAAGCGCCAGTGGATCGCTCCGGAAATCGAAATCGCCCCCGCCCGCGGCGCGAGCGCCTTCGGCGGCCCTCCCGGAGGCGTGGATTACGGCTTCTATTCCTGATCAGGGAAAAGCCGGCCGGGTCCGGCCGGGACGCACGTTGAATCAAGCTGCTTTCTATAGGTCCGTCGCCGTCCAGGCGGCGGCGGCGGGAGCGTCGATCCATCTCCTTTCACCCGGAACAGGGGAGTGGATCGTCCTCAGCGGCACCGCCCGCCGGATCTGGGAACGGCTCGAATATCCGGCCACCCTCGAAGATGTCTCGATTGCCCTCTCGGCCGAATATGAGGCGCCGGCGGAGGTGATCGGCGAGGCGGTCGCCGACACCGTCGGCCAGCTCGTGCGCCGAGGCCTCGTGGCGGAGCATCCGGGTGTCGCAGACCCGATGCGGGACCGCTATCTGTCGCTTCTCAAGAGCGCGCTGGGCAACATGCTCTATGCGGAGCTGGAGTTGCAATTGGAGCATTTGGAAGGCGGCGCGGGTGGGCTGACCGGTCCCTCCCTTCACCGTTATCAGAGGGACATTTCCGCCCGGCAGGCGGATCGCTTCGCCGGTCTTCTCGCGGCAAAGCTGCAAGGCACCGGGCCGTTGCGGTTCGCGCACACGATGATCGGACATTTCCGCCTTTCCAACATCGAGCGGTGCGCGGAGCTGGTCATCGCCGATGGAGTTCCCGGAGATTTTCTCGAGGCCGGCGTCTGCAAAGGCGGGGCCGCCATCTTCATGCGGGCACTGCAGGTCACGCATGGCGCCGGGGAGCGGCGGACCTGGGTGGTCGATTCCTTCGCGGGCGTGCCGCCTTCCGAGGCGCCCGTCGATGCCGCCTACGACCTCCACCTCGAAGAAAGCCGGTTGCCGTGGCTGGCCTGCTCCGAAGATCAGGTGAGAGAACATTTCCGGCGTTACGATCTGCTCGACTCCAACGTTCGCTTCCTTCCCGGCTGGCTCGCCGACAGCCTGCCCTCGGCGCCGACCGGCCCGCTCGCGATCCTTCGTATCGACGTCGATCTGTACAGCTCGACCATGCAGTGCCTGGACCTGCTCTATGACCGGGTGTCGCCGGGCGGCTTCGTCATCGTCGACGATTACGGCCATCTGCAATGCTGCCGCGACGCGGTCGACGAATTCCGGGCGCGGCGCGGGGTGAGCGAGCCGATCCAGTGGGTCGACGGCTCCGGAATCTATTGGCGCAAGGAATCGAAGTGAGCCTGATCTCGGTCGTCATGCCCGTGCTCAATGCGGGGCCGTGGTTGGCGCAGTCCATCGACTCCATCCTGGCCCAGACCCATGAGATGCTGGAGCTCGTCGTCGTCGACGACGGTTCGAGCGACGACAGCCGCGAGGTCGCGTCAGCCGCCGCGGCTCGGGACCGGAGGGTGAGGACGCTCTTCCTCGACCCCCTGCCCGGCAACACCAGCAGCGCCCGAGCCGCCAATGCCGGCATCGCCGTCGCCCGGGGAGACTATGTCGCCCGGATGGACGGCGACGACATCGCCCTCCCCCGCCGGCTCGAGCTCGAGCTGGCCTTCATCGAGGAGCGCCGATTGGACGGCTGCGGCGGCCAGGCGCAGGCGTTCGGGAGCGTCGACCGGCCCTATTGGTATCCGGAGAGCCACGACGGGATCGAGCGCGAGCTTCTGTTCAGGGTCGGGATCCTTCATCCGACCTTGCTCGCCCGCGCCGACCTGATGAGGGCGCACCCTTATCTGGAGTGGGCGTCGCACGAGGATTATGAGTGGCAGACCCGGGTCTGCGCGGCCGGAGCGCGGCTCGGCAACGTCCAGGAGCTGGTGCTTCGGCACCGCACCCACGCCGAGCAGGCGAACGTGCGCCATGCCCCCCTTTTCGCCCGCGACCTCAGGCAATATCGTTTCCGCCACGCGATGCGCCTCTTCCCGGGGACCCGGCCCGCCGAGTTCCAGGCGCTGGCCGCGATCGCCGAAAAGGCGCCGATCGCCGGCCGCGAGGAACTGGAAGCGGCGCTCGCCTGGCTCGTGCGCCTCGCCGACGTGGAGGAGACGGCCATGACCGATGCCATGGCCTATCGCTGGCGCCAGCTTTGCTACCGCGCCGGCCTCCCCGCCGAGGATCCGATGCGCGGCCGTTACGCCGAAGCGACGGCGTGAGCCGGTACCGGGCCTATGGGCTGGACATCGAGTCCGAGCGCCCGCTGCCGCTCCGCTCTGCCCCGTCCGGGACGAAGCCCGACCTGATCGTCGTCGATGCCGGCCGGGCTCCGGCGGAGCGCCCGTCGGGTCCCGACCGGCGCACCCTCGAAGCGACCGAGGACGGCTGGACCCTGCGCTACGACAATCGCGAAGGCGGCTGGATGGCCTTCGACTATTCGGCCGCGGAGCGCCGCCTGATCGTCTCCGGAAGCCTCGAATGGGAGGCGTTCGAAGGACCGCTCAGCGGAGTCGTCTGCGGCGTGCTGCTGCGGCTCGGAGGTGCGACCTTGCTCCACGGCGCCGGCCTCGGCTTCGATGGACGGGCGGTCGCGATCCTCGGCGCCTCGGGCCACGGCAAATCGACCCTGGCGGGGGCGCTGATCGCGTGCGGCGCGGTCCTGATGACCGAGGACCTGCTCCGGCTGAGCCCCGGCGCCGATGGCTTCCTCGCGGAGCCGGGAGCGCCGACCCTGCACCTGCTCGCCGACTCTTACCTGCACCTCGCCGCCCAGCTTCCCGGCGGCGCGGCCCGTCCCGCCGGCGACGGCAAGGTCCGGCTGCTTCTGGACGGGGATTCCGCGCAGGTGCGGCTTGCGGCTTTGTACGTCCTCGAACCGCCCGGGAAGAGCGGTAAGACGTCGCTGGAGCGGCTCTCGGGACCGTCGGCGGTCGGCGCACTGGCCGAGCATCTCTACGGAAGCCGCTGGATCAGGCCGGCCGGCGACGAGGATCTCGCCTTCTGCGCACGGCTGGCGCGCGAGGTTCCGGTCTTCGCTTTGTCGCGGCCGTGGGCGCTCGAAGGGCTGCTCGACACGGCGGAGTTTGTCCGGAGTCACACCTTCGAAGAGTAAGTCGATCTACGCTCGGGGCTGTGATATCACGGTACCACTCCACCTCGGCACCCCCTTGTCGATCGAGGTGATCGGAGCGAAGCCGAGTCGCGCTGAGCTTCTCGGAGCGATGGTCGCCAATATTGTAGAGGTACGGCTCGCGGCTTCCGCCGGCCTTAGGCTCGCCGTCGTCGGGCAGCGGGGATGTCGAGGGCGCCCCGAATTCGTTCAGGGCCGACCGCTACTCGGTCTTGTCTTTCACGCCACGCATGACCTTCTCCATAACCTTATCTATACGTCCAGCCATATTAACAGGTTCCTAGAGCACTTCAAATGAAACGTAAATCGTTGAGTTTGCAGCTAAATTCTCCACACGATACGCCTTGTGCTGCTGGTCGCCGGGATGCAACTCGAACGATCTGCTTTCCCGGCCCGAGATAGTCACGCAGAGCTTAGTTGGCAAGCTGTTCCGAACCTGAATGAGGATCTCATCCCAGTGCTTGACCGCCAGGATCTCGAAGGAATCGGGTTCCGGTTTGCGTGAGTCTTGCGTTTCGGCAATTGCTTCGGCCTGTTTGAAAAGTCGCTGCCAAGCCCGGAAGCGAGTACGAAATTCGCGCATCTGTCCAGGTTCGATCTGCAACAGCTTCGAGGGTGTTTTGTACGGTTCGCCTGCGTCGAGCTTCGCGCCCTCGCTTAGGACCTCGTCCTCCGTACTCTCAAAGCCACCGCGACCGTCCGGTAGAAGCGACGTCGTGATCGAGGGGTAGACGACGGCGCAAGGCTGGTTGCCGCAGGCATCATCCGGGGTGAGGTCGAGCTGGAATTTGTACTCAGCGGCTTCCGTCGCCAGGTAGTTCGCCACTTGAAAACGTCGACGGACATCCATTTGAATCAGCTGATGTTTGGAGTCGTGCTGAATAACGTCAATCTCCGTGAGATTGCTTCGGCAGTCGGCGCTGACCTTTCGCACCTGATCCTTGAGGTAGGCCACCTCGCCGCTCCGAAGCCGTTTGGCGTCGAAGAGCAAGTCAATCTTGTCGTCTATGTTTCTTCCTCGATCGGCCTCACGCCGCTGAATGAGGATCAGCATGAATCCGAGCAGCGAGAAAAAAATCAAATCATTCAAAAGGGAGGTGAAGACCCCTACGACGCCAGCAGCCCGTAACCCGTTGGAATTGACTTCGAAGTAACTCGCCACGCCAAGGAGGGCCGCAACGACTGCAAGGGTGGCAAAGGAGAACATGACGGGCCAGTATTGGGTCCAAATCGCTCGCCATGGCGGACGCGTCGGTGCGGCAAAGCGGCGATAGATCAGCCACGCGGAACCGATCAGGAACAACGCGCTACCGAGGATCAACAACCAGGAAATATCCATCCCCAGCACGACCGGCGGAAGCGTGGACCCAGAGCTCATGCCACCGTTGCTATCAGGTGCGAGATTAGGGTCAACCGTCTGACCTTGGCCAGATCGTCAAGAAAGCCGCAATGATCGGCTGCCCGGACTCACGCTGCACCGGGTCTGCACTGCCCGCGACCAAGCTGAGCGTCATACCCGGTGATACTCCCGATACCAGTCCACAAATCGCGGCACGCCCTCGTCGATACTGGTCGTCGGCTGGAAGCCGAGGTCGTTCTGGATCGCGCTGATGTCGGCATAGGTGTCGCGGACGTCGCCGGGCTGCATCGGCATCAGCACCTTCTCCGCCTTGCGGCCGCAGGCCTCCTCGATCAGGTCGATCATCCGGGTCAGCTCCTCGGAGCGGTTGTTGCCGATATTGTAGAGCCGGTGCGGCCCGCGGCTTCCGCCCGCCTTGGGCTCGCCGTCGTCGGGCGGCGGATTGTCGAGGGCGGCGACGACTCCGGTGACGATGTCGTCGATATAGGTGAAGTCCCGCCGCATATCGCCCTCGCCGAAGACCTGGATCGGCTCGCCGGCGAAGATCGCCTTGGTGAACAGCCACATCGCCATGTCGGGCCGGCCCCACGGACCGTAGACGGTGAAGAAGCGAAGGCCGGTCTGCGGAAGCCGGTAGAGATGGGCGTAGGTCTCGCTCATCAGCTCGTCCGCTTTCTTGGTCGCGGCGTAGAGCGAGAGCGGGTGGTCGACCCGGTCCTCGACGCGGAAGGGCAGGGTCTCGTTGCCGCCATAGACCGACGATGATGAGGCGTAGACCATGTGCGAGAGGCCGCGGTGGCGGGCCAGCTCGAGCAGGTTGACATGGCCGACCAGGTTGGACCGGACATAGGCGTGCGGATTCTCGATCGAATAACGCACTCCCGCCTGGGCGCCGAGGTGGACGATGCGATCGAAGGCAACCCCGTCGAGCGCCCGCGCCAGGGCGGCTTCGTCGGCGAAGTCCACCTCGATCGAGGTGAAGCCGTCATATTCGCGGCGCAGCCTGGCCTCGCGGTCGCGCTTCAGCGCGACGCTGTAATAATCGTTGAAATTATCGATTCCGACGACTTCGTGGCCACGGGCGAGGAGCCGCGCGCTGACGTGATGGCCGATGAACCCGGCCGCGCCGGTCACGAGGGTCTTCATGGTCGGGGCCTTACCGGCGGGGCGCTACCCTGCCAAGCCGCGCCGCGTTGCACCTTGAACCTCTCCCGCTTTTCGCGGGAGAGGGCGAAGTGACTAGGCCGCCGCCGCGGCGCCGGGCTCGCGGGCCTCGATGAACCAGCGCTCCTCGCCCTCGAGTCCGATCGCGGTCAGGGTGCCGGAGCGGTAGGCGCCGGTATCGACGGCGATCCGGTTGGGATGCTCCTCGGGCCTCTCCACGATCGTGTGGCCATGGACGACGATGACGCCATGATCGCTTCGGTCCTCGAGGAAGCCCTCGCGGATCCACCTGAGGTCGCGGCTGACCTGCTTGTCGAGCGCGACCCCCGGGCGGATCCCGGCATGGACGAACAGATAATCGCCGAAGCGGAAGCTGTCGTGCATCTCGTCGAGGAAGCGGACATGGCTCCGGGGCACCTGGTGGACCAGCCGTTCCATGATCGCCGTCGGAGTCGCGTTCAGCATCCAGCCGGTGGTGAGCCCGTAGCTTTGCGCGCATTCGGTGCCGCCATAAGCGAGCCAGTGCTGGACGCTCGAATCGTCGCCGGCGAGGACGCCGAGGAAGAATTCCTCGTGATTGCCCTTGAGGAAGACGTTGCGGGCGAAGGCCGGCGGGCGCGTGACGAGCAGCTCGACGACCCCGCGGCTGTCGGGCCCGCGATCTACGAGGTCGCCGAGGAAGACCAGCCAGGTCTTGGCCGGGCCGCGCCGCGCATTGTCCTCTTCGATCCGGGCGAGGAGGTCGACGAGGAGGTCGAGCCGTCCGTGTACGTCGCCGATCGCATAGGCGCGGCCGCCCGGCGGACCGCTTCGGCCCCGGGACGTCCGGCTCTTCGAGAACAGGCGACTCAACACTGGCGGCGGACTCCGGGGATACCAGGGCGCCGATATTTGGTGTTTTGCCGCAGTTGCAAGCTTTTAGCCTTGGAAAACGCCCGACTCTGGACGGCGATGGGGAAATAAGCTAAGCGGCGCAACGAGATAAAGGCAGCTCGCCTGGAGGGGCGGCGCGGGCACCGTTTCCGCAGGGAGCGGTGTGCGCCGAATCGGCGCATGGGCTGTTCCACGGAAGCCATGGATTGTGTAGAGGGCGTGTCGCCCCCGACCGGAGAAAGATGAACATGCGAGCGTTTCGGCATGAAGAGCGTGACTTTTCCCTCAGCGGGCTGATGACCCGGGCCTTGCTTGTCGTTGCGGCACTCGCGGCGGCCGGCTGCACCGGCCGCGGCGGCTCCGTCCCCTACGAGCCGCAGGGCTTCCAGGCGCCCGACACGCCGGCGCAGCCGGTCGCCAGCGCGGCGCAGCCGATCGGCGCTCTCGACACCGTCACGGTCAACGTCTTCGGCGTCGAATCGCTCTCCGGCGACTACAAGGTCGATATCCAGGGCAAGATCGATTATCCGCTGCTCGGCTCCGTCCAGGCGCAGGGGCGTACGACCCAGGAGCTGCGCGAGCAGATGGCCGCCGCCTTGTCGCAGAAGTATCTGCAGTCGCCCAACGTCCAGGTGGCGATCAAGGACCGGGCGGAGCAGACCATCACCGTGGACGGCTCGGTCCGCAGTCCCGGCCAGTTCATCGTCAAGGGTCCGACCACCCTGCTCCAGGCCGTCGCCATGGCCAAGGGCACGAGCGAGGACGCCAACCCGTCGCGAGTCGTCGTCTTCCGCACCATCCGCGGCGAGAAAATGGCCGGCGCCTTCGACCTCCAGGACATCCGCCGCGCCAAGTCGGAAGATCCGGTCATCTACGGCAACGACATCGTCATCGTCGACGGCAGCCGGGCCCGCGCGGTCTACCGCGACCTGATGAGCACGCTTCCTCTGCTTACCATATTGCGCCCCTTCTAAGGGCGGTTCGGACTCGAAAGACAGGATTCGAAGATCATGAATAATCATGGGGGCTATCTCCCGAACCAGGGCGCCGTTATGCCTTTCGATCCGAGCGGACGGCTGCCGGGGCATACCGGCCTGACCGACGTCGCCTTCGGACGCCCGGCCAAGTCCGACTCCCGCTTCGACATCAACGAGATCTGGCGGATCGTGGCGAAATGGTGGTGGCTGATCACGGCCATCGCCGTCGCCTGCCTGCTCGCCGCGATCGTCATCTCGCTGATGATCACCCCCCTCTATCGCGCCCAGGCGACGATCGAAGTCAATCCCGAGGGCGTGCAGGTCGTCGACCAGAAGATGGGCGAGGTCCAGCCGAGCCAGGGGAGCAGCCGCGAATTCCTCAACACCCAGGTCGGCCTGCTCAAGAGCCGCTCGCTGGCCGAGCGCGTCGCCCGGAGCACCAATCTCGCCAACGACAACGCTATTTTCGACCAGGAGCAGCCGCGCCAGGCGCGCGAAGGCGCCGCGGCCGGATTGGTGCAGGGCAGCGTCACGATTACGCCGCAGCGCGACAGCGCTCTCATCGCGATCTCCGTCGAGGGCCCCAATCCCGAGCTGACCGCCAAGCTCGCCAACGCCTATGCCGACAATTTCATCCAGTCGAACATGGAGCGGCGCTACGAGGCGACCTCCTACGCGCGCAACTTCCTCCAGCAGCGCATCGCGGCGGTGAAGGCCAAGCTCGAGCAGTCCGAGCGGCAACTGGTCGCCTACGCCAAGCAGATGGGTATCCTCACGCTCAGCGTCGACACCGGCGGCGCCGGCAGCGTCCGCCAGGAGCAGTCGATCGACGCCGCGACCCTCATCCAGACCAACAATTCGCTCGCTCAGGCCAGAAGCGACCGCATCGCCGCCGAGCAGCGCTTCCGCCAGGCCTCCGGCGCCCAGTCGCGTGCCGCCGGGATCGCCGATCCCACGGTCCAGGCGCTCGGCCAGCAGAAGGCGCAGCTCGAAGCGCAATATCAGCAGAAGCTCGCGCTCTTCAAACCGGACTTCCCGGAGATGGTTCAGCTTCGCAACCAGATCGACTCGCTCGACAAGGAGATCTCCCGGCAGCGGAGCAACGTGGCCGGCTCGGCCTCCGGTTCGCTCCAGGCGGACTATCAGGCCGCGCTGGCGCGGGAGAACGCGCTTCAGGCGAAGGTGAACGAGGGCAAGGCCGGTCTGATGGCGCTGCGCGAGCGCAGCATCCAATATACCATCCTCCAGCGCGAGGTGGACACCAACCGCAGCCTCTACGACGCGCTTCTCCAGCGCTTCAAGGAAGTCGGAGTCGCCGGCGGAGTCGGCGCCAACGTCGTGTCGGTGGTCGATCGGGCGCAGATTCCCGGCGGGCCGTTCAAGCCGAACCTTCCGCTCAACATCATGATCGGCCTCGCCGTCGGGCTTCTGCTCGGCCTCGGCACCGCCTTCTCGATCGAGTGGATCGACGACACGATCAAGACTCCCGACGATGTCGGCACCAAGCTCGGCCTGGCCTCGCTCGGAGTCATCCCCGGAGTCGGCAAGGGCCTGGCGGTTCGCGAGCAGCTCGAGGATCCGCGCTCGCAGGTCTCGGAGGCCTATCAGTCGGTCCGGACCGCGCTGCAATTCTCGACCGACCACGGCGTGCCGCGAAGCCTGCTCGTGACCAGCACCCGCGCTTCGGAAGGCAAGTCGAGCACCGCGCTCGCGCTCGCCCAGACGCTGGCCAGCCTCGGCGCCTCGGTGCTCTTGATCGACGCCGATCTGCGCAAGCCCACCTTCCGCGGCCCGAGCTCGACCAGCCAGGGCCTGTCCAGCCTTCTGGCCGGCTCGGACAAGGTCGCCGAGTGCGTCCACCCGACCCAGATGGAGCGGCTGTTCCTTCTCCCCAGCGGCCCGATCCCCCCCAACCCGGCCGAGCTTCTCGCCTCCGGCCGCTTCAAGGAGATACTGGACGAGGCGCTCCAGCGCTTCGACCATATCATCATCGACAGCCCGCCCGTGCTCGGCCTCGCCGACGCGCCGATGCTGGCGTCGAGCACCGAAGGCACCTTGATGGTGATCGAGGCCGGCGCCATCCGCCGCGCCGCGGCGCTCAACGCGGTCAACCGGCTGCGCGCGTCGGACGCCCGGCTGATGGGCGCCATCCTCACCAAGTTCAACGCCCTCAAGGTCGGCTACGGTTACGGCTACGGCTACGGCTATGGCGATGACATCTACGCCTATCGCGAAGGCGATTCGCCGAAGAAGCAGATCGAGCTCCTGAAGAGCTGATCGTGGCCGCTGGCGCACAGGGGGAGGGCCGGAGTTCCGGGCGGCGCATCGCCGCCTGGGCGGCGACCCTGGCGTCGCCGCTGATCGCCTGGCTGATCGTCAAGTCCGCCGCCGCGGGCTTTTCGACGGCGACGGCGGTGGCGATGGCGCCGCTGCCGCCCGAAAACCCGGCGCCGACCCTCAAGATACTCGCGAGCGCCGCGCAG
>Ga0190273_10000400_pt1 | contig 16994 bp, 12 predicted proteins | sample Popmic504IS_FD_134513 | JGI IMG/M metagenome (GOLD analysis project Ga0190273, IMG submission 134513) | Populus adjacent soil microbial communities from riparian zone of Shoshone River, Wyoming, USA - 504 IS | ecosystem: Environmental > Terrestrial > Soil > Riparian zone > Trees stand | place... | reverse complement strand
GCGCAGTCTGATTTTTGTAATTCGATGGAGGTGCTATGGTGGGCTTCAAAGTCGGCCAGAAAGTTGTTTATCCGAACCACGGGATCGGAACCATCGAGCAGATAGAGCAGAAGCAGATAGGTGCTACCTCACTTCCCTTCTACACGCTTCGTCTTGCTGCTACTAATTCACTGGTTCTTGTTCCGGTTGCCAACGCAGGAGAGGTTGGCCTTCGCTCCCCAATCAGTTCTGGCGAATGCGATTTGCTCTTCAAGAATCTCGCAGATGATTTCACTTCCCCCGCCAACGATTGGAAAGACCGCTTCAAAGACTTCACTGAAAAGATGCGCACCGGCGATATTTTCGAGGTCGCCGATGTGCTCAAAAACCTGACATACCTGAGCCATCTCAAGCCGCTCTCTTTCCGCGAGCAACGTATGCTTGAGCGCGCACGTTATCTTGTCATTTCCGAACTCGCCGCCGTTTGCCGCCAGCCCGAATGCAATATCGAGCCGCGCGTTGAACAGGCCCTCGCACGCTCTTGCACCAAGCATGATCGCCGCCCTGCGCGCACGCGCGCCGCCGGCGCGGCAGCCGGTCACTGACCGGAAAGCAAGACAAACCGTCATCCAGCAGGCAGGGAACTTTAATTTTCCGGCCCACTAGAGAGCGACCGAAGAGGTGCTTTATCCGCACCCTCTTTTGGCCCGCCGGTCTGATAGTGCCCTGATTTCTCAAAGCCCGAAGGCAGACCTCATACGCGAACAGGAACAAATTCATCGTTGACGAAATTCTCTACCGTCGCGTCCTGCACTCTCAAATATAGATAACGGTTCGCGCGCGAGCGACAAATTCTCTTCCTTTCAGGCGAGCGCTGAAAGACTTTCATCACACTATTCAGCGCTCGACAGCTCAGCCCCTTGAGGTAAAAACAGATGCCCGTCAAAGACACCATCGTTAGATATGCGATCTTCCCAGGTATAGGTATCGCCCGCGTCGGCAACGCAACCGAAGAATTTTTCGTAGGCCCTGAAGCGCCGGGCGAAGTGCCGCAGCCTGACGGCGGATTTAAGGATCAGCAGGGGCGCGTCAAGCGACAGGCCGCGAGGTTTCGCATCTACGGCCTGAACGAAGCGGGCGAGGCCGTCAAGGAAATCACCGCCGCCGACGCAGAGATAACCTGGCGCGTTCACCTGGCGAATCGCAAAGCAGGCTGGTACGAATTCAACAACGCCATGGATTTGCCGGGCCAGTACGCCAAGTCTGCCCTTTATCGCAACCCGAAGTTTCTGGGCGCAGAGCGCAAGAAGCTCATCATCGATCCGGGCTCGCGCACCATCACGGGCAAGAACACTGGCGGCAATAAGTACAAGTTCGACAGTGGCAAGTTTATGGGCCAGAAAGTTCCGCTCGGCGAGTTGCGCACGGACGAACAGGGGCGCTTGCTGGTGCTTGGCGGCTACGGCCATTCGGCTTCTGTTCCGCCGAAGCCCGCCATCACTTTCGCCAATAACGACGGCTGGCATGACGATATTTCAGACGGCCCTGTGCGCGCCACACTGAAGATCAAGGATCAGAAGTACGAGGCTGAACCGGCTTTTGTTGCCGTCACGCCGCCCAACTTCGGGCAGGGACTCTACGGCGTGGTGACGATGTACGATGTGGTTTATAACCTCTTTTGTCAGGACAAGAAGTTCGGCATGAACGCGGCGTCGCGTCCAGCCTTCTGGCGAGACATCTATCCTATCTTAGAGCGGCTCACAGGCAATCAGTGGGTCAACAGCGGCGTCGATTTCCTCTTCGGCGGAAGCTCTCCCTCCGATCTCACGTCGCCCGCGTTGTTGAAAAAGTTATCGAGCACCTCCGCGAAGCACAAACCTCTGCGCACCTCGCTCTTCCGTTGGTTTCGTAATCCGGCGCAGGCCCTTGAAAAGCAGAGGCAGATCAGGATACCGCCTTTTTACGGCGACGCTTTCGACGATTTCCCGAACCTCGGGATGAGAGACCTTGCGTTGACCGATACTCAGTTTCGTTGGATGCAGCAGTGGGCCGAGGGCGATTTTGATCCGGACGAAGCTTTGCGCCCGAAGATCAAGCCGCTCGAAAGCTATCCGCTCAAAGAGCAGACGCTTGCGCTCGACCGCGCTAATCTCGAAAGCTGTCTCGGCGGCCCGTTTCATCCGGGCATCGAGCTGACCTGGACTTTGCGCGTCTCCACCATGTGGGAAAAACCTTTCCGCCTCAACATCCTGCCCGAAGGCGTCGCCCCGAAGGATGATTACGGTGCGGTGTTAACACCAGAGGTCGCGCTCGGAGCGGGCGGCGTGGTCGAAACGAGCGGCCCAGGCACACTGACTTGGTGGATGGGCGTGCCCTGGCAGACGGACGAAGCGAGTTGCCTGTCCGGTTACGAGCTCGGCACATACTTGCGTCTGCCGTCGTTCTGGGCTGCGCGCGTTCCGAACCAAGTCTTGAGCGAGCAGTCCTACGGGCGTTTGATGGACGAAAGACTCTCGCCCGCGCAAAGACTCAAACACTTTAACTATCGTCTGGACTGGCTGCGCTACTTCGACCCGTCCTACCAGAAACGCATCAACGAGAACGTCGCAAGCTGGGACAGGCTTGGCATCATCACACAAAAGGAAGGCCCGCCTGATCTTGCTAAATTCGGCATGCCGCCGAGCGTGTGGGTCGAGACAGACCTTGACCCGGACTTCCTTAAAGGCGATGCGACGTGGATTCAAGTCGAGATCGCGGAGGGCGTCATAGAAGTGCCCGCCGATCAGGAAACGATGAGGTTTGCGGCGGAGCGTCTGGAGACGGAGAGCGCAGACATTCCGATCACCTCGCGCCGCCACGTGCTCAGGCGAGACGAGCTATAAGGGGATAGAGACGCGAAAGCGTATGCCACAGGTGGTGATTGTGGGAGGCGGCCCGGCAGGCGCGTCCGCGGGCGTCACGCTTGCCCGCCTCGGGCTGAAACCCATCGTGCTGGAAGCGCGTCCATGTCCGGAGCTAAAGGTCGGCGAATGTCTGCCGCCGAGCGCCGGGCCTATCCTTGAGCAACTGGGTCTCAAAGACAAACTGAAACATGACGGCCACCTGCCGTCCTACGGCAATCGATCCATCTGGGGATCAAGCACGCCAGTCGAGCGCGATTTTATCTTCGGAACTCAGGGCCACGGATGGCTTCTTGACCGGCTCAAGTTCGAGGCTGCTCTTGCAGCAAAGGCGCTAGAGGCAGGCGTGGACTGGCGCTACGGGCATCGGCTCATGTCTTGCTCACGCCGCGACCGCCGCATGGAGCTGGCCTTCCAGTGCGCGTCCGGCAGTGTCACGCTTGAGGCGGATTTTGTGGTCGATGCGACGGGTCGCGCGGCGCGCATCGCGCGCACATTCGGAGCACAAACAATCCGCTATGATCGTTTGATCGGCGCGGCGCTCCTGCTTCAAGCTCAGGCAGGCCAAGGCATTCAGGATTCCCTGACGCTTATCGAAGCGGTGGCCGCAGGCTGGTGGTACTCCGCGCGATTGCCGGACGATAAGCTGATGCTGGTTTACATGAGTGACCGCGATCTTATGGATCAGCGGGCGCGTGAGGCAGACGGGTTACTCGCGCTGCTCGAAAACACAGACCATACTTTACGGCGCGTGCGCGGTGGTGTTGGTGTTGGCTGTGGTATCTACGATCCAGTCGGCGGGCCGCGTATTCAGCAGGCGAATAGCTCCAGGCTCGACGCGGTCGTGGGCGAGGGCTGGGTGGCAGTCGGCGATGCTGCCGCCGCGTTTGATCCGCTCTCCTCTTACGGAATTAGCTCCGCGATGGGCAGCGGCTTTTATGCCGCATCGGCCATCGTAGATTATCTCTCGGGAAGCCGTGACGCGCTGCCTACTTATCAAAAGCTGATTGATGATGCGTACACTCAATATTTATTGATGCACTACGACTACTATTCGCTTGAGCGGCGCTGGCCCGAAGAGTTGTTCTGGCAGCGGCGACATGCGCGCCGACCCGTGTGACTGAAGCATCAATCAGGGGATGAGCAGAGACGTATAAGGCCGCAGGCACAGGCCGCGCTCTTGTTCCACTGCACGCCCCTAGCAGGTCTTTCTATATCCCGAACGGACGCTGCCGCGTGTTATACTCTGCGCTGTTCGACTAAGACTTTTTTCCGAGCCGTTCCCCTCTCCTTTTTAGACAATGGACGAACCTGCGAGTTATTTTCTGAGTCTGCTTCAAGCCGAGGGTGAGCTTCACGAATCCATTTCGCTGACGGCGGCTTTTCTCAAACTTGCCGCCGTCTTTATGCTGGTGCTGGCCAACGGCTTTTTCGTCGGCGGCGAGTTTGCGCTCGTTTCCGTGCGCCGTCCCAAATTGGAAGCGCGCGCCGCCGCAGGCAGTCGTGCCGCCAAGGCGGCGCTGCGTCTTTTAGACGAGCCGACCATCTTTATCTCCGCCACGCAGCTAGGCATTACTCTGGCGTCGCTCGCGCTGGGCTGGATCGGCGAGCCGACCGTCGCCGCACTACTCATGCCCGTCGCGGCAAAGATCGCGACCGAAGGTTGGGCCGGTTACATAGCGCATGGCGCGGCCATCGTCATAGCCTTCTCTGCGATCACCTTTCTGCACATCGTGATCGGCGAATTGATGCCCAAGATGATCGCGCTCGAACGCGCGGAGACGCTCGCGCTCCTGGCCGCGCGCCCGCTCGCGCTTTTCGCCAGAATCTTTCGCGCCCCGATCTGGGTCTTTAATAAGACGGGCACGAAGCTCGGTCGATTGCTCGGCCTGAAATCTTCACTCGAACACACGGCCATATATAACGAGACTGAGCTTCGCCAACTCATAGACATTTCGCAGCAGAGCGGCCATCTGGGCGCAGCCGAGCAGCGTATGATTCATCGCGTCTTCGAGTTCTCGGACACGCTTGTGCGCGAGGCGATGGTGCCGCGCACGGCGATGGCCGCCATCTCAAGCGACTGCTCGCTCGAAGAGATCGCGCGCGCCTTTAGCCAGCACGGCTATTCTCGACTGCCCGTCTATGGCGAATCCTTAGACGATGTCATAGGCTTCGTCCACAGCAAGGATGTGATGCCGTACCTTTTAGACCCGCAGAGCTTTCGTCTTGAGCATGTCCTGCAAGCGCCGCTGTACGTCGTCGACACGGCGCGCCTGGAAGATGTGCTTAAGCAGATGCAGAAGGCCAAATCGCATTTCGGCTTCGTCGTCGACGAGCACGGCGGAGTCGAGGGCGTCATCACGCTCGAAGACCTTTTGGAAGAGATCGTCGGCGACATCTCCGACGAGCATGACGAAGAGGTCAACGAGCAGATAGCGGAAGAGCCCGACGGCACATATATCCTGGACGGCGGCCTTGCCGTGCGCGACCTCAATCGCCGCCTCAACCTTTCTGTTCCGGAGTCCGAGACCTACACGACCATCGGCGGATTTTTGATGACCGCCGCCGGTCACGTCCTCCAACCCGGCGAAGTCGTGCGCCACAACGGTCTTCTCTTTCACGTCGAGCGCGTCGAGCGCCGCCGTGTCATACGAGTGCGCCTCGAACACACCACCACCATGCCAGTGTCAGCCGAAGCCGACGAAGCTCCCGCCACAGACGCGAAGGCCGCTGGTTGAGATGGATTTACATCTAGTGTCAAGGTGTTCTCTTAAAGGTGGATTTGAAATAATGCTCAGACCTCAAAGCGGCCTTTTCCCGCTCCTTAGCCTACTGCTCTTGCTGCTCTTTTTCAGTGACGCGGCTGTGAGCCAGGAGGGTAAATTATCCCCCCGGCTCATTCTCACGAAGATGGCCGAGAGCTATGCTACATGCTCATCCTACCAGGACACAGGAGTCGTCGAGACCACCTACCATGAAGCGTCTGGCGGGCGCATCGAAAAGATGCCCTTTAAACTTTACTTTAAGCGACCAAACCTTCTTCGCTTCGAATGGATTGACTATGCTCCGTGGAAAGATGGCCGGATGAAGATCGTCTGGTCTAACGGCAGGGAGACTTTTAGCTACTGGGAGCCCGACAGTTACGAAAAAGACGAGAGTCTGAGCATGGGAATCGCGGGCGCGACGGGAATATCACGCGGGGCCGCGCACACTATCCCCCGCATGTTACTAGAAGAGATCAGCGGCTTTGTGCTCACGGAGCTAACCGATCTTTCGCTCGTCGGCGAAGAAATCTTCGAGAACGAGCCGTGTTACCGCATCAGTGGCAAGCATCCGTCGGGCGACGTTTATGAGCTCTGGATCGGCAAAAGAGATTTTTTGCTACGCAAGGAGAGAACGCAAACAACCGCTGAGGGCGACCGTTACACTATCGAAGAGGAAATTCATAGAAACATAAAAATCAATGGGCCCATCGCCGCCGAGACGTTCAACTTCAAGCCGCCCATCGCGCTGACGGAACGCAAGGAGAGCGACCTGGAAGTCCCGCCGTTGGGTGATGAAAATCCCGTGTGGTCTGAGTTCCATTCGGAAGAAGGGCGTTTCAAGCTGTTAATGCCGAGCAAGCCCACGACTCAGACTTTGACACTGGAAACGGCGCAGGGGAAGATCGTCCATCATGGTTTCACTGCCGCCGGGGGTGGAGTCGTCTGCGTCATTGATTATGCGGATTTTCCTAAAACGATGCTTGACCCGGCCAACATGAAGCTGCTCTTCGATCAGGTCCGCGACGAATTCTTAAAGACTATAGAAGGCAAGCTGTCCAGCGAAACAACCATTTCCCTTGAGGGCCATCCCGGTCGCGAGGTCAGGATCGCTTTACGCGGCGGAGAAGCGAGAACCAAGTTTTTTCTCGTTAACGAGCGTTTTTACCAGTTGGCTTTCATGAACGTACTCGGTAAATCATCCGTCGATGCGGATAAGTTCTTCAACTCTTTCAAACTCGTCACGAACCCGAAACAGGTTGTGAGCCTGCCTCTGAGGAGGACAATGATACTGCCATCATTGTCAAAGTATCAGCGCTGATTGCTTGCAGCGTCACGCGCTGCCTCTGCTTTCAGCAGCGTGCCGCAACCATCCCGCTCGAAGGCTCGCAGAGCCATCCGCCCTCATCAAACACTACCATCATCAAATCTTTAAACCTGCTCCCTTCGCCTCTTCATCGAACAAATGGTAAAGTTGTCGCACATAGCAATGACGAATCAAGACAGTTTGCGGGAGGCTCGCCTTTCATTATGAGCATGATTGAATATATCAACGCGCGTGAAATCCTGGATTCGCGCGGCAATCCGACGGTCGAGGCCGAAGTGACTTTGATCGGCGGTGAAGTGGGGCGCGCTGCCGTCCCTTCCGGCGCATCGACGGGCGAGCACGAAGCGATTGAGCTGCGCGACGGCGATAAGAAACGCTACGGAGGCAAAGGCGTACTGAAAGCCGTGCAGAATATCAACGACCGTATCGCGCAGGAGATAGAGGGCATGGACGCGCTCGATCAGGCAGAGATAGACCAGGCGTTGATCGAGTTGGATGGAACTGAAACGAAATCCAAGCTCGGCGCGAACGCTCTTCTTGCCGTCTCGCTCGCCACTGCGCGCGCCGCCGCAACTTATCTTGAGATTCCTCTCTACCGTTATCTCGGTGGGCCAAACGCGCGCACGCTTCCAGTGCCGTTGATGAATATCCTGAACGGCGGCGCGCACGCCGACAACAACGTTGATTTTCAAGAGTTCATGATCGTGCCCACTGGCGCAACCGAATTTCGCGAGGCGCTGCGCGTGGGTGCAGAGATTTTTCACGCGCTGAAAAATGTTTTGAAGAAGCGCGGCTATACGACGAGCGTCGGCGATGAGGGCGGGTTCGCGCCGAACTTGAAATCGAACGAGGAGGCGATTGAGACCATCCTCGAAGCCGTCACGCAGGCGGGCTATCGCGCCGGAAGCGATGTATGGCTGGCGCTCGATCCGGCGGCGAGCGAATTCTTTGACGGCAAAGCTTACGTCTTCAAAAAATCCGATGGGCGCAAACTCTCCAGCGACGAGATGGTGGCTTACTGGAAAGGCTGGACTGAAAACTATCCGATCATTTCGATTGAGGACGGCATGGCCGAAGGTGACTGGGACGGCTGGAAGACCTTGACGGATGAGGTTGGCCGCACGGTTCAACTCGTCGGTGACGACCTGTTCGTCACCAACACTGCTTTCCTGCAAAAAGGGATTGAGCGCGGCGTCGCCAACTCGATTTTGATAAAGGTCAACCAGATCGGCACGCTGACAGAAACGCTCGACTGCATAGAGCTTGCGCGCACGCATGGTCGCACGGCGGTCATCTCTCATCGTTCTGGCGAGACTGAAGATTCCTTTATCGCAGACCTCGCGGTCGCGACCAACAGCGGCCAGATCAAGACCGGAAGTTTGTCGCGCACAGACCGCATAGTGAAATACAACCAGCTTCTACGCATAGAAGAAGACCTGCGCGGCGCTTCTCGCTATCCGGGCCTCAGCGCTTTTTATCAGATCGAGCGGAAAGAGTTGACGGCCAAAGCTACGGGGAATCGACAAAAGCGAGCACGTGCGGCGCGCAAATAAGCAACCATGACAAAGGGGGGTTGAAAAGGATGTTCTTCTTTTTCATCATCGGCACACATTTTTTCACCTGGGGCGGAGCTCGCACGCCGCAGCAGATGCGTTGCGGCGAGTGCGGCACGGTTGCGAATTTTATTCTCAAAAAGGGGATGCGTTTTATCACGCTCTTTTTCGTCGTCCCCATTATCCCCATAAGCGGCGTCAATCAACTGGCGCAATGCCCGAATTGCAAAGCTCGCTATCAGTTCAATGGTTGAGTTTACGCAAATCGCCTTTTGCTGAGTACATCCATACAAAGATTCGCAGGAGATAAGTCTTGACTGAGAAAAGAGGGCCGCTCGCTCTGATTATCATAGACGGCTGGGGTTACACGCCGGAGCGCGAAGGCAATGCGATTGCTCTGGCACAGACCCCTTTTTATGATGAGCTGGCGGAGAAATATCCGCACACGCTCCTTGAGGCTTCGGGCACACGCGTAGGGCTTCCCGCGGGCATTATGGGCAACTCCGAAGTCGGCCATCTGAACATGGGCTCGGGCCGCGTCGTTCGCATGGATGTCTCGCGCATAGACCACGACATACAAACGGGCGCTTTCTTTTCTAACGAAGTCTTAGTGGCACTGATGGACGGCGCGCTCGCGCGAGGCTCTGCGCTGCACTTGATGGGACTCCTGTCCGACGGGCAGGTTCATTCCTCACAGGAACATCTTTACGCGCTGCTGCGCATGGCCAAAGAGCGCGGGCTTCAGCGCGTCTATGTGCATTGCTTTCTGGACGGGCGCGACGTGCCGCCCTCTTCCGCTTACGGTTACGCAGAGGCTTTGCAGGTCAAGTGCGGCGAGATCGGTTGCGGGCGCATAGCATCTATGGTCGGTCGCTACTACGCTATGGATCGCGACAAGCGCTGGGAGAGAACAGAGCGCGCCTACAATCTGCTGGTCAACGCAGAGGGCGAGCGCGCCGTCGATCCCGTCGCGGCGATCAAGGCTTCGTACGAGCGCGGCATAACGGATGAGTTCGTCGAGCCCATCGTCTGCCTTCGTGAGACGGGCGAACCCGTGGCGACGATTGAAGAAGGCGACGGCGTTATCTTTTTTAATTTTCGACCTGACCGCGCCAGGCAGCTCACGAACGCTCTGGCCGTGCCGGGCTTCGGCGGCTTTTCCACACCGCGCCGCCCCAAAATCGATTTCGTCTGCTTTACGCAGTACGACCAGACCTTTCCGCTCAGTATAGCCTTTGGCCCACAGGCGCACACGAATGTTCTGGCAGAAGTCTTCGGACGCTGTGGGGTTCGTAATTTCCGACTGGCCGAGACGGAGAAATACGCGCACGTCACATACTTCTTTAACGGCGGAGTGGAGAAGGAATATCCTTGCGAGCGTCGGCTGCTCGTACCGTCGCCCAAGATTGCGACCTATGACCTTGCGCCCGAGATGTCCGCCTTCAAAGTCACGGACAAAATCCTGCGCGCCATAGAAGACGGCGAAACGGATGTCTTTATCATCAACTTCGCCAACCCGGACATGGTCGGCCACACAGGCAAGCTGAAAGAGACGATTGAGGCCGTGCAGTACGTGGACACCTGTCTGGGCTGGATTACCAAGGGGATGAGGACGGCGCGCGGGCGCACGCTGATTACCGCCGACCACGGCAACTGCGAACAGATGATCGATCTGGTGACGGGCCAGCCGCACACGGCGCACACGACCAACCCCGTCCCCTTTCATCTGATCGACGAGGCATCAAAAGGTTTGAAGTTGCGCGAAGGCGCGGCGCTCGAAGACGTTGCGCCTACCATCCTCGGCCTGCTCGGCGTGGAACAACCCCTTGAGATGACCGGACGCGACCTGCGAGAATTATAAGATAGACATCGGTCGTCCTTTGAGATAGACATTAAGTTAAGATAAACATAAAGACGCACGTAGTTGTAGTTTTGACGCACATGGTTTTAGTTTTAAGTTGGTTTTAAGGTTAATCGCTATGCTGCCGCAGAGAGAAACGAGAACGGGATCGAGTTGGATTATCTTCGCGCTCGTCATTATCCTGCTGGCCTGTTTCTCGGAGAGTGCTAGAGCATGCAACTGCACATCCTCCTTTGCGGGCACGCAACCCTGCCAGGCTTACCCTGTTGCGGGCGCTGTTTTCACAGGCCTCGTGACAAACATCTCGACTGTCGGGATTGATTCGGTCGACGGGAACAGCGGCTACCAGCAAAGACTTGTCCGCTTTGATCTAGAAGAGTCGTTTCTCGGTGTCAAAGGGCGGACAGCGGAAGTCATGACCGGGATGGGCGGAGGCGACTGCGGTTATGATTTTAAGCAGGGAGAGCGATATTTCGTTTATGCTTACAGAAACAACGAAGACAATACGCTTCACGCAAGCATCTGCGGACGAACAAAATCTCTCGCAGAGGCGACCGTTGATCTGGAATATGCCCGTCGAGTAGCAAGAGGGAACAGGGACGCGATCCTCTACGGCATCGTGCTTCGATACACGCGCGAAAGTTATCTTGATTACGGCCAGCACAAAGGGATGGAAGGCATACCCGTCATAGCCGAGAGCAATGCGAAGCGTTTCAGTCTTGTCACCGACGGCAATGGAAGATTTCAACTCGATGGCATTCCGGCTGGCACGTATCGCGTGCGCGCAGAGCTGCCCGATGGCGTAAGCAAGGCTGCCGAGCAGCGGGTCTTGATCGAGCCCGGACGATGCGCGGGGGCGGAGTTTCTGACCACCTCTCTTAGCAGCGTTAAGGGAAAGCTTTTCGATTTCAGGGGCGCGCCCGCTCCTCTCATAGAGATCAAGCTCATTCCGGCCAAAACAGAGGGCAAAGAAGAGCTGTGGCGCGGCAGAGAACTATCGGCCCGCACAGACAAAGAAGGGCTCTATAGCTTTACGCAAATACCTCCAGGGCAATACGTGATCGCCATCAACTATGAGGGCCAGCCCGGCTCTTTAGACTCGCCTTATCCACGCTCCTACTATCCGGGCGTGAAGAGTCTGGCGGAGGCTAAGATATTAGATATTGTCGAAGGAGAGGAAGTGGAAGTCGAGAGCTTTCGTTTGCCCCCGAGACTGAAAGAACGGACAATAGAGGGAGTGGTCGAGTGGCCCGATGGTCGTCCGGCCACGGGCGCATCCATCATCCTCGAATACACAGAGCGACGTTGGGTGGAAAGCTCCGGCAGCGCCGATAACGAGGGCCGTTTTTCAATCAAGGGTTTTGAAGGTTTCAGCTACCTGGTGCACGCGGATTATGAGGTTAACGGAAAGCGCATGCACGCCGAGCCCTTAGAAGTATTCGTCACCGATGACAATCCCCCTCTCAGGCTGTTAATTACAGAGTCCGGACGTTCCGCATATTTTCGTTCTCGACAGAACAGGAGAGCGCCGTAAAAGAGCGACGATGCGCCTCCTGCTCTCTATAATGGTTGTCAGTTAATTCGTTCGTCTTAATATTAGTATTCAATTGAGTTTCGATCCGCGCAATATACTCGTCATAGACTTCGGCCAGTTGGGCGATGTGGTCTTGAGTCTGCCCGCGCTGCGCGCTATTCGCGAGAGGTTTCCACAGGCGCGTATCACCGTCGGCGTCGGCTCTCCAGGAGCACCCATCGTAGAGTTGTCCGGCTACGCGGACTCTACGCTCGTGGTGGATCGCGTGGCGCTGCGCGATGGGCCCAAGCCGCTCTCTGTTATGCGTATCGCGCGGATCGTTAAAGAGGTGCGCCGCGCCGAGTTCGATTTCATCATCGATCTACATAGCCTGTACGAGACGAATCTTCTGGGCTTTCTCTCCGGCGCGCCGCATCGTCTTTATGCGCGCAGGCCCAATCGCTCGCTGGACTTTCTAGCCAACTTCAAGCCCCGCCCGCCCGTTGAAGACACGCGCCCCTCGAAGCACGCCATAGACCGTTATCTTGATGTGCTGATTCCGCTCGGCATCAAGGATGTCTCGCGCGTGCCGCGACTAAAGACGCGCGCAGCTGATGATGCGACCATCGAGCAGATGTTGAAAAAAGAGAAGGCCGCGATGGGCTCGCCGCTCGTCGGACTGTTCCCCGGCGCGGGTCATCCGGCGAGGCGCTGGCCGCTTGAGCGCTTCGTCGAACTGGCAGAGCGTCTGGTGCGCAACGATGAGGTGCGGATTATTCTCTTCGCAGGGCCGGAAGAGCGCGGGTTTGTCAAAGAGATGCGCGCGTCGTTTCCCCGCTCGACGCTTGTCTTTGACCGGCTCAGTATTCCGCAGCTTGCTTCGGCGCTGGCGCGTCTGGCCGTGTTCGTAACCAACGACACCGGGCCCATGCATATCGCCACCGCCGTCGGCACATCTGTCGTCGCATTGCTCGACCGCCCGACCCCACACAGTTTTATCCCCACGGAAGCGCGCCACCGCATCATCTACAGCCGCCGGATTGCCGAGATGACGACCGACGAAGTGTACGATGCGACGCGAGAGTTGCTGGCCACGGGCCGCACGGCCTCTCTCTTCGCCAGCTAGCAGAAGAGTATTCGGGTCTAATCAAATGATTGATAAAAAGTACACTGGCCGGAGCGCTCTGGTGTTGGGCCTTTGCGCGTCTCTGTTGATCGTTCTGTCGTGGGCCGTCTATGGGCCGCTCGTCGAAGGAAACGCGCAGAGGGCGAAGAGGGCGAAAACTCCCGCTGCGCGTGAGAGCACGCGGCAGGAGGAGAGACAGAAAACCAGAGACGAAGGCACGCGCGGCGCGGTGACGACGACCACGACGGCGACGCCGCGAATCTCAAACGATGAAAAGATTGAGCGCGGCGCGGGTGCGACAGAGCTTGGCGAAAAGATCGACCGCGCGATTGACGAGAGTGCTTTCGCCGCTGCGCGCTGGGGTATTTATGTCAGCAGCCTGCGCGACGGGCGATTGATCTACGCGCGCAACGCGCAGAGACCCGTCACACCGGCCTCTAATATGAAGGTGTACACGACCGCCATCGCGCTCGATCTGCTCGGCGCGGATTATCGCTGGCGCACCTCCGTCTATGCGACGGCTGAGCCCGACGGACAGGGCACGATCAATGGCGATCTCTTTCTCTACGGGCGCGGCGACCCGGAATTGTCTTCCGAGGCGAAGCGTGGCCGGAGCGTCGCGACTTTGAGCCGTTTGGTCGAAGACCTTTACGCTCGCGGCGTGCGGCGCGTGCGCGGCTCTGTCGTGGGCGACGAGAGTTATTTTCGCGGTGAGGTCTTAGGCGACGGCTGGCTGTGGAATGATGTGCAATGGTACTTCGGCGCTGAAGTAAGCGCGCTCTCGATCAACGGCAACGAGACTACTCTGACGGTCACACCCGCCGCGAAAGCGGGCGATGCCGTCAATATCAAGTTCGATACTCCGACAGACTATTTCAAAGTCGATAACGACGCTAACACAAGGGAGCGCGGCACGCCGACCTCTATCGGCATAACGCGCGGCCTCTCCGATAACGAGTTTCGCATCTGGGGTGATTTCCCCGCCGGTGGACGCGGCTTCAGCGCGCGTCTCGCGGCGCACAAGCCTGCGCTCTGGGCGGCCAAGCTTTTTCGCGAGGCGCTGCTGTCGCGCGGTATCGCGGTCGAAGGCGAAGCACGTATGAGGGATGCGCGTGAAAATTTGGAGGCGCGCTTTGATCCTCAAACAGCCGTCGAGCTGGCATCGATCAAAAGCAGAACCCTGGGCGAAGTCGCGCGCTCGACCAATAAAGAGAGTATCAATCTCTTTGCAGAGCTGATCCTCAGAACGCTCGGCAAGGAGCGCGGCTCGATGGCAGAGGATAAAGACCCGCAGCGAACGCGCATGCGCGGCGATGATGAAGCGGGCACGGCTGTTCTTAGATTGTGGATTGAGAGGGCTGGTATCTCGACGACAGGTCTCTCGCTTCACGACGGCTCGGGTCTTTCGCGTCTGGACCTGGTCACGCCGGAAGCGACCGCGCGCCTGCTCGCGGCCATCAGTAAGACCTCTGCGGCCACAGTCTTTCGCGATTCGCTGCCGGTCGCAGGCCGTGACGGCACTCTTGGTGGCCGCCTGCGCAGCGTCGCCGGGCGCATACAGGCCAAGACGGGCACACTCACCTACAACAACTCGCTATCAGGTTACGCCCTGACCGAAGACGGCGAGCCGCTGGTCTTCTCCATCATCTGCAATAACGAGACGGCGGAGGGCAGCAGCACGCGTGTGATAGACGAAATTGCCCGCCTGCTGGCCGCCTCCAGCCAATCTTCCCCCTAAAACCCGAACGGTATCTTCGAATCCCGCTCTAATTTTCATTGTTGGCTATAGACAAACTCTGTTTGTCAGGCTAGTATTAAGTAGGCGCGACTGGTGGCTAGGAGCGCTCTGTTAGACAAACGATCCCAGCCAAAGTCCGGGCCAAGTGCCAAGACCTCATCCGCCCCGGCACACTTAAAACACTCAGGCAATGCAAGTTATGGAGGGAAAAGCGATGTCCTATCGAACCAAGTGGGGCTTTCTGCTGACTGCTCTTTTGTTGAGCGCTCTCAATGTCAATGCTCAGGGGCAGGGCGCTGCCGCCAGCACCTCGACGGACACCAAGCCGGTGTTGGCGTCTGGCAGCGCTGTTTCCGACAGCGAGCGTGCGCGCGACGGGCTCAACGGCCCTGTGCGCAGAGTCCGCACGGAACTGGCGAAGCTCGCGACCAAAAGCGGGAATACAGTAGAGGGGCAGCGCACTGTGTTGGAGACGGCCTCTTACGACATCAAGGGCAACAAGCTTGAGAACGCATACTATCCCGTTGCCGGAGAGACCTTGACGGGCCGAGAGGTCTATAAGTACGACGAGCGCGGCAACATCAGCGAGATGACGCTGCATGGGCCGGACGGATCGCTGATTAGTAAAGAGACTTATACTTACGAGTTTGATTTCGTCGGCAACTGGACGAAGATGACGACCTCTGTCGCGGTCATAGAGGGCGGAAAAGTAAACTTCGAGCCCACCGAGGTCACTTACCGCACGATCACTTATTACCTTGATGAAAACATGGCGAAGATGGTTCAACCCGCTTCGCCCGGAGCGAGCGCGAGCGCCAACACATCATCAACATCTTCTCCTGCTGCGCCTTCCGTTTCAACTGCTGTTAAACCCGAAGTGAAAGCTGAATCCAAACCTGCTGCTGCGGGCGCGGCTAACGGTAATCACGCTGCGGCGGCCACGGTCAAGACGCAAACATCTGCGCCGCTGCCCGTCGCACGCACAGTCGATACGACCAACATGCTTCCCGGCACCAATCGTGTCGGCACAGGCAACATCGCGGCAGGCGTTGGTATTAAGCCGACGGGCAATGGAGAAACAGCGGCGGTGGTTCTAGTCGACGCTGGTGGAGAGCCTCCCGTCACGCCTATGCCGAAGCCTCTGATGAAGCCTGTCTCAGGCGGCGTGCTCAACGGTCAGGCGACCGATCTGCCCAAGCCAGAGTATCCGGAGATCGCCAGGCACGCGCGCGCCTCTGGCATCGTCAGCGTTGAAATTGTGATAGACGAGACGGGCAAGGTCATCTCTGCGCGCGCCGTCAGCGGCTCTCCGTTTCTGAGAGAGGCCGCGGTCAAGGCTGCAAAGCGCGCACGCTTTACGCCGAGCAAACTGTCGGGCCAGCCGGTTAAGGTTTCCGGCACTGTGAACTACAACTTTTCCGCTCAATGAGCGAACCCCTGGCGAGCAAGCGAGTCGCCGAAGCTACCATCTTGAATAAATATTTTGCCCTACAAACGGGGAGCACTTTATGGCACTGACCGGAGAATTGAGCGACCTTTCGCTCTCTGAATTAATAGAGTTCTTCTGTAACCAGAGGAAGACAGGAAGACTGAAGGTTATCTACCCGAACCTGCCCGGCTATTTCTACATACAGGCAGGCTCGCTCATCGATGCGCGGATCGGTTCTCTTTCCGGTATCGAGGCGGTCTACTACGCACTCACCTTGCCCAACGCTTCATTCAAGTTCGATCAGGAGCTGGAGGCAGAGGGCCGCACTATTCACCAGCCCTGGACGCAGGTGGTGTTAGAAGGTCTGCGTCGAATGGACGAAGGCATCACGCCCGATCCGCCGTTCGACAAGGACGAGCTGCCAGACGAGCATGATCTGGAAGAGGCTTTGGACAGTGTCATCGCCAGAAGCGAAGACGAAGAATCATCCACGGGGCCGATGGCTTTGACGGTCGAGAGCATGAACGGTGCGGGCGGAAAGCGCCGGATGATCTTCGCCACGGTGGCAGTAGCTATCTTGCTCGCCGTCGGGGCGGGCTTCGTGCTCGCCAACCGTATGTCGCGCGCAGAGTCAACGGCCTCGATCCCGCCCGTTGCGGTGCGCGACGTGATGGATAATTCTTCTGACACAAACGAGGGCGGGGCGGTCGATGCAGATGCGTCGCAACTAGCGGAAGCGGGTTCGACCGATCAGAGTCTTGCTGAAGGAGCTGCTCCGGCTGGCGATCAAGCGGCTTTATGGAGAG
>Ga0190273_10000399_pt1 | contig 17003 bp, 16 predicted proteins | sample Popmic504IS_FD_134513 | JGI IMG/M metagenome (GOLD analysis project Ga0190273, IMG submission 134513) | Populus adjacent soil microbial communities from riparian zone of Shoshone River, Wyoming, USA - 504 IS | ecosystem: Environmental > Terrestrial > Soil > Riparian zone > Trees stand | place... | reverse complement strand
CAATGCGCTGAACACTATCTCGTCTGTCATTTACGAAGACGTGCGTTTGGCCGATCAGTTGATTACTCGCCTGAGCGACCTGCTGCGTCTCACGCTCCGTCGCTCACGTGAGCAGGAGGTGACGCTTCAGGAAGAGTTGGAATTTCTCGACCTTTACCTTGAACTGATGCGCGCGCGATTTGAGGAGCGCCTGATCGTACGCTTCGATGTCGAGCCGGAGACACGCGCGGCGCTGGTGCCGCAGTTGATCCTGCAACCGCTGGTGGAAAATTCCATTCATCACGGCAACAGCCAGCAAGGAGGCGCTGTCACCATAGACGTTTGCGCTCGCCGTATGAACGGCGCGCTGCTCCTGGAAGTAAGCGACGACGGGCCTGGGATCAAGCCCGACGAGCAGCAGCGCGAGGTCGCAGGCGCAGAAGCCTCCGGCGTAGGGCTCTCGAATACCGTCGAGAGATTAAACCAGCTTTATGGCGAGGCACATGGTTTCTCTCTGCAAAGCTCAGAGGCAGGCGGGCTGCTGGTGCGTGTGCGTGTCCCGTTTCGTATTGCTCTGACGAATCAGGAGAACGGCTCGAAAGGAGGGGCGGACGCAGGTGACGAAGATTCGCGTGTTGATCGTTGACGACGAGCGCCCGGCGCGGCGCAAGCTTCGCCGTTTTCTTGAGAGCGAGCCGGACATAGAAGTCCTTGGCGAACAGGGTGGCGGGCAAGAGGCCGTCGAAGCCATCCAAAAGGAGCGCCCGGACCTTCTCTTTCTGGACGTGCAGATGCCCGGCCTGGACGGCTTCGGCGTCCTCGGTGCGCTAGACTTCGAGCCGCTGCCGCAGGTCGTCTTCGTCACAGCGCACGACGAGTTCGCGCTGCGCGCCTTCGAGGTTCACGCGCTCGATTACCTGCTCAAGCCCTTCGATCAAGAACGCTTTCGCAAAGTCATGGAGCGCGCCAGGGCATATCTCGCGCGCGACCGGCGCAGCGACGATCTGGACGCGCGAATAAACAGGCTGATCGAAGAGATGCGCGCAGGCCCGCGCTTCCATGAGCGTCTGCTCATCAATTCCGGAGACCGCGCCTTCTTCCTACAGGTCGAGCGCATAGACCGCATCGAGGCGGCCAAAAACTACGTCCGCATTCACACAGGAGCAGATGCCTACCTGCTGCGCGGCACGATTGACGGCCTTCAACGCAAACTCGATCCCACGCGTTTCCTTCGCGTCAACCGCTCGCAGCTCGTCAACATCGACAGCATCAAGGAACTCCAACCCTGGTTTCACGGCGAGTACCGTATCATCCTCAAGGACGGCACAGAGCTGATGTGGAGTCGCCGCTATCTGAATCGCTCGTCTGATCTCTTCATCAGGCAGTTCTAGAGCGGGAGCAGCTCTGTTTCAGCGGGTCATCAAATGAGACGAATTACGATTGCGATTCTTTTGACTCTTTTGCTCGCGGGTTGCAGCGGTTATCGCGGCCTCAGCTTCAAGGTTCCCGGCAACAGCATGTCTCCGACGATCAACGACGGAGATGTTGTTAACGCCGACACGGTTATCTATAAGGTGTCGCCCGTCAAGCGCGGCGACATCGTGGTCTTCAAAGACCCCGACGGAAAAAAAGGGCCTGACGGACAGGTAGAGTTATACGTGAAGCGCGTGATCGGCATGGGCGGAGAAAAGGTTCAGGTCAAAGCGGGTAAGCTTTATATCGCTGATCGCCCCGTGGGTGGAATATTCGAAAGTGGGAAGTATGCATCGGATGATCCGGTCGAGGATTTCGGGCCGGTCGTCGTCCCGCAGGGCGAGTACTTTGTGGTGGGCGATAATCTGGCGAACAGCTATGACAGTCGGCACTATAAGCGCTCCACCATCAGGATGGAAGATATTTACGGGCAAGTGACTATTGTCAAAGATAAAAGTAGTGGAGAAGTACGCTCTCTCTAGCGAATACTGTTGAGAGAGGAGCGGCCTACCACATCGGACAGGCGCAGATGGGTTTCGACTGTAAAGACGATGCTGCCTGAATGCTTTTCTCTCTGCGCCATCTTCTGCGCAGGCTCTCTGCTGCAAGCCATCCCTGATAGGACAATCGATTTGTTGATTGCTTATACGCTACAGAGATTTCATCCCAGGCTCAGGCCCGCATATCCCGTCTCATTCAAACTTCGTCCCGGAACTGTTTTCAAGGAACACGTCGCTGGTCTAGCTTTGACGCCGTGAGCACGTGCGGTTTGACGCGCGCGAGTATGTCTTTTGAGAGGAAGCAAGAGATGAAAAGAGTCTTCACACGCGAACTTTTGACGAGCGAGACGGGGCTTATCTCTTTTCTCTCGCTGTTCAAGCTCCTGCTGCATTTTGCGACCAACCGCAATTACGGATATTTCCGCGACGAGATGTATTACCTGGCGTGCGGCGAGCATCTGGATTGGGGTTATGTCGATCAGTCGCCTTTGATCGCGCTGGTGGCGTGGGGTTCACGCGCGCTGTTGGGCGATTCGCTTTTTGCCGTGCGGTTTTTTCCGGCAATCGCGGGGGCTGCGCTGGTCTTCGTGACGGGACTCCTGGTGCGCGAGTTGGGCGGACGACGCTTCGCTATTATGCTAGCGTGCCTGTGCGTCATCATCTCGCCGAGCTATCTGTATCTACACACGGTGCTCACGATGAATGCCTTCGAGCCGCTTTTTTGGACGCTCGGCGCTTATCTTTTGATCCTCATCATCAAAAGAGATAAGCCCAAGCTCTGGCTGCTCTTCGGCGTGGTGGCGGGCATCGGCGTGATGAACAAGCACACGACGCTCTTTTACGGCGCTGGAATAGTTGCGGGGCTGTTGTTGACACCAGCGCGCCGTTACTTTGCAGACAAGTGGCTGTGGCTCGGCGGCCTCGTCGCGCTTCTTATCATCCTGCCCAACATCATCTGGGAGATCAGACACGATTGGGCCACGATAGAGGTCTTGAGAAACGCCGACAAGAATCAGAACCTGCCGTTCTCTCTGTGGGAATTTGTGAAGGGACAGATGATGTTGACGCATCCTCTGAGCGTGCCCGTGTGGCTCGCAGGGCTCTTCTTTTATCTCTTCTCGAAAGAGGGCAGACCGTATCGCGCGCTCGGCTGGATGTACATAATGATGTTCGCGCTCTTCATAGCTTTGCGTGCTAAGGTCTATTACCTTGCGCCCATTTACCCTGTGCTCTTAGCGCCGGGCGGCGTGTGGCTTGAAGATTTTGTAAGACGGCTCGGCTGGAATTGGTTAAGACCTGTGGCGGTCGGTCTGCTGGTGTTGGGCGGCGCAGTGACAGCGCCGCTCACGCTGCCCCTTCTTCCCGTAGAGACTTATATCCGTTACGCGGGCGCTCTGGGGTTCGAGGGCGTCAAAACGGAAAAGCAGAAGATGGGAAAGTTGCCGCAGCATTACGCTGATATGTTCGGGTGGGAGGAGATGGTCGCTACAGTGGCGCAGGTTTACAATAGTCTGCCGCCGGAGGAGCGCGCGGGCTGCGCCATCTTTGCGCGCAACTTCGGAGAGGCCGGGGCGATTGATCTCTTCGGCGCAAAGTACGGATTGCCCAAGGCCATAGGCAAACACCAGAACTATTTTCTCTGGGGGCCGAGGGACTATACCGGCGACGTGATGATAACGGTCGGTGAAAGACTCGGCGATGTGAGGAAAGTTTATGCGGAGGTGGAGCAGGCCGCCACCTTCACCAACGAATATGTGATGCCGTATGAGAATAACCTGCCGATCTTTATCTGCCGCCGCCCGCGCGCGCCGCTCAAAGAGATCTGGCCCGAAGTCAAATGCTACAGTTGTTGACAGGGGAAGAGAGAAACTCATCCGCCGGGCGCAAACTTTATCAACTCAAAGCGCAGCCTTCCTCATTTAGAGAAAGGCTGCGCTCTTCGATTACTCTTTAACTTGCGTGGGGTGTTGATCTCAAACGGAGAGCAGGCGCGCGAGCAGTGCCTGCAATTGCCGACCGTCTTCCATGTAGGTTATCCAGTCATGGTCGCCGACACGGGCGTCCGTGCCCTCTAACTCTTTGTCGAACTTTTCCGCGATGACGACCAGCGGCGTGACACCGTCGTATTTACCTCTGTGACGAATACGTCGAGCGATTTCCATGCATTCTTCGGGCGTTTTACCGACCAGATTAATCAGAATCAAATCGGCGCGTGCGGCCCCGTCGCTCGCTCGCGCAATCGCGTCCTCCTCATCCACTGCCAACAGCACGCGATAGCCGTAACGCTGTAGATTGCTCCTCAGGATCGGACGAGTATCGTCGTCTTCCTCAATCAAAAAGATAGTCGCCTGCCCGTCATCACTCCTTATCATATCCTCTCATCCTTGTTCGTTCCGAGATAGTCAAGTAGTCGGAAAATTATATCCGCCTCGCGGCATAGTCGTCGGTACGTCGAGCTACATTGCGTCGAAAATTTTTGCCGACCGTACGCCGGGCTACATTTACGTGTGGGCCATATTGTATAATGCGTTCCGTAAATCCGAGAAGCGATTCTGCTTTTTAGATCACTTACCTTTCGTTACTGGGCGCAGACAGGCTTTTATCCGTCAGTTCCTGACTATCGTCTGTTGGACTCTTCAACGTGACAAGAAGGATCAAGCCCGATGGCCGGCCCTCCGAATGATCCCGTCACTCATGAGAATAAACTTCTGGCTGCCTTACCCGCGGACGAATACGGGCGTCTGCTTTCGATCATGGAAGAGGTCAAGCTTCATGTCGGAGACGTTATCGCGCGGCCTGACGAGCCTATAGAGTACGTTTATTTCCCGCATCACAGCGTGCTCTCCCTGCTCGCGATAATGGAAGACGGCTCGGAAGTTGAAGTAGGCGTCGTCGGTAATGAAGGAATGTTCGGTCTCCCAATCGTTTTAGGCGCAGACTCCGCGCCGTTTCAAACCATCGTGCAGATTCCGGACGGCGCGACCAGAATAAGGGCCGACCTGTTCAGGGAACAGCTAGACCCGGACGGTCAGCTTTACAAATCGCTCTTACGCTACATGCAGGCTTTCTTTATTCAGACGGCGCAGATTGCCGCCTGCCATCGCCTTCACAAACTGGATGAGCGGCTGGCGCGCTGGCTGCTGATGTGTCACGACCGCTCAAAGTCAGACGACCTTGCGCTGACACACGAGTTACTGGCTGTCATGCTCGGCGTCAGGCGCGCAGGGGTCAGCGAGGCGGCCAGCAAGCTGCAAACTGAAGGGTTCATCAATTACTCTCGCGGCCATATCCGTATCATTGATCGGCAGGGGTTGGAAGCGTTTTCTTGTGAGTGCTACGGAGTCGTCAAAAGGGAGTTCAATCGTTTGCTGCGCCCTTAGCCTTCCATTTCGCACCCGCCGAGCCGCCATTTCATCCCGTGTCCTTGAATTTAGTTTTCGCACGTTCAGCCGCCGACGACTTAAATCTATTGACTTTGCTTCCGAATTGTCATAGATAAGTGCGCGCCTTCCTCGCGCGACTACTTTTCACACTTTTTATCCGAAGTCCGAAGAGCCCGAGGCGAGCGACGAGATGCAAGGCAAGACCCACAGGCCGTAATCTTGAGCATGGGCTTGCAGGCTTTCCCCTTGATCTGGAAATGCGGATCAGCTGTTTCCGATCCATCTTCCTCAGGTAGAAAGGAACAAACGATGAACTTCAAGACCAGCACGAAGGCTTCGGTCTTTTTAATGATCCTCGCCATGTTGATGATGGCGAACCAGGCCGCTCTGTCGGCGACGGTGACGGCGCAGAGCACCTTGCCTAATCCGATCGCTATCCTTCTGGCTCCGGCCTACTTCGAGCAGAACGGTAAGCAGTGGACGCGCTACAACCTGATGGTGTTCAATTATGAAGTGTATCCGAACACCATGTTTGCGCCTGCTCCAAATTTGCCGCCCTGCGGTCAAAACACGAAAGCATCGCGCACGTGGGTCGAGATAATGGATCAGGGTGGCAAACGCCTCTACGGCTTTTGCGCGGTCGGCACTAACACTGATCTGACCAAGCTGTGGTTCGCTCTGGAGACGGACATCATCCCGCCAAGCTGGGTCTACGTCGTCTTAAACGACCGCCAGACAGGCAAAACCTACAAATCCAATCTCGTCGAGACAACGGAATAACACGGGCTCAAGCCCCAAGTCTTTCGCCAAACCATATTCAAACAGCGATAGACAGGATGAGAAGAAAAGGATGAAGGGTGAAGGCTACAAGGATGAAAGGAATGCTGATTCAAGTCGAATGCTTTCCTTTTCATCCCTCATCCCTCATCCTTCATCCTTTTCTTTACCCTGTCCATCCCTGTTAATTCCTCTCCTTAATTTCCTCGCCCCGCCCGGTCAGGGACGCCCGTCGTCTGTTCGTCTGCGGCCCATGTCCATGTTATCCTGAGGGCTAGACCTGAGCGCAGACGGTGGCGGTCAGCGGTAAATCAAACTGAAAAATGTACGTCTCGAAGGGACGCCCCTGGTAAGGAGAATTACGCGTGAAAATCAGAAGGTCTTCGTTCCTGAGTTTATTACTCGCTCTTACACTTTCGCTCCCCGCTCTTATTTACGGTCAGCAGGGCAGAACGTCCAGGCCCGCTGCCGATAATCCGCCCAATGCCCCTGCGGCCAGTGGCCGCACGACGCGCCGCACCACGCCCGCAACGACAGCCGTGATCGAGCGCGATGTCGCTGAAGCTCTGACCGTTATTCAGGACAACTATGTTGATGGGCCGAAGCTCGATTATAACAACGTCTTCAAATCTTCTATCACGGGCATGCTGCGCGCGCTCGATCCGCATTCCGATTATTTCGATGCGGCGGAGTACGAAGCGTTTCGCACAGAGCAGCGCTCGGAATACTTCGGCATCGGCGCGACCATAGGCGATTTGACCGAAGGCGACCGCACGGAAACCTATATTCGCGCTACTTTCGAGCGCGCTCCGGCACACCGCGCTGGCCTGCGCTTCGGCGACCACATCGTCGAAGTCGACGGCAAGTCGATGCGCGGCAAGCCGTACCCGGAAGTGCGCGAGCACCTGCTTGGCCCACGCGGCTCTGTTGTCAAAGTCACGGTCGAGCACCAGAACGGACAGGTCGAGACAGTCCAGATCACGCGCGACGCCGTGCCGCAGCCCTCGATTCCTGAGGTCTATATGATTCGCCCCGGTGTGGGCTATGTGGCGATGACCGGAGGATTCAATTTCACGACCGCCGACGAATTCAATGCCGCGCTCGATAACCTGCAAGCGCAGGGCATGAAGATGCTTGTCCTTGATCTGCGCGGCAATCGCGGCGGGTTGCTGATTCAGGCCGTGCGGGTGGCCAACACTTTCCTGCAAAGAGGCCAGTTGATCGTCACTCAAAAGGGGCGCATCGAAGGCAGCTCGGAAGTTTACCGCGCCATCAACGAAACGCCCGACACCACTCCGCTCGTTGTCCTGGTTGATCGCTCGACGGCCTCTGCCGCAGAGATCGTCGCGGGCGCATTGCAGGATCACGACCGCGCTTTGATCGTCGGCGAAACCAGCTTCGGCAAAGGGCTCGTGCAGCTTCCCTATCAGGTCGGACACGGCTCGGCGCTGCTGCTGACCATCGCCAAGTACTTCACGCCTTCTGGCCGTCTGATTCAACGCGACTATACCAACGCGGGCTTTTATGATTATTACACACGCGGCGGCTCGCTCAATTCAAATACGCAGCAGCAGCGCCCGCCCACGCCCGTCGGCCCTGAGAGCCGCACGGATACTGGCCGCACAGTTTATGGCGGCGGCGGCATTACTCCGGATGAGGCTGTCACTCCGCGCACTGTGACTCCGGCGCAGCAAAGACTCGTCGATCCGGTCTTCGCCTTCGCGCTTGAATTGACGAGTGGTCGCATACAGGGGTTCGATGCCTATCAGGTGCAGCGTGCGATTGATTTCGACCGCGATCTGCGCGCAACCGATTACCCCATGACAGACGCGCTCTACAAGTCTTTCAAGGATTTCGTGGCGCGCAAACCCGCCTTTAAGCTCACGCCCGCGCAGCTAGACCGCGACCGCGCCTATATAGAGTTGCGCCTGCGTTACGAGCTGGCGACCGCTGCCTACGGCGCGATTACCTCTTTGCAGGTCTTCAATACGGATGATCCGCAAATCGCTCGCGCCGTCGATCTGCTGCCGCGCGCACGCGAGCTGGCGCTGGCCGCACAACGGATTCGCAACCCGTCGGAATAGCAGGGATGAGGGATGAGGGATGAAGGATGAATGTTTGAGTGTGATGTTAACTGTCGTCTACACTCGAACCTTTTCATCCCTCATCCCTCCGTCCTCATCCCTTAAAAAATCACCCGTTATGTTTTACCGAACGTTTGCCGCGTTCCTCCCCGCGCGCGCTTTTAAGCTGTCAAAGATAGTACCGACACGGCTCATCATTGGGCTGGCCGTTGCCGCTTGCCTGGGCGTGCCTTGTCTGGGCCAATCAATCGAACGCGATATTTCTGCTGGGGATCGACCGGAGATTTCCATCAACAATCGTAATGGCCGCGTGCGCGTCATAGCCGCCCCTGAACAGCAGGGAAAGATTTCCATCAAAGCCGAATCGGCTGGCGCTCCCGTCCTCGAAGGCGACATCACGACCAAAGGCCAGGGCAATCGCCTCCTTATAGATGTCAGTGCGCGCTCGGAGCGTAATCGCATAGACCTGATCGTGCGCGTGCCCGAACGCTCACGACTGCATGTCACAAGCGAGGCCGGAGCAGTCGAGGTCATAGGCAACATCGCTGCCGCAGAGGTCTCGACCAACACCGGAACTATTCTGGGCAACGTGCCGCTCGATTCCGTCTCTTACGATTTTATCTGGCAGGCGAGCCGCCCGCGCTTCTTCAGCGACGTAGAGTTGCCCGCGGTCAAGGAAAAGGCCGGCGGCTGGTACGCTATCTCTGGCCGTGTCGGCGATAAAAAGGCCGATAAGGATTTGCGCGTGCGACTGGAATTCTCTACGCTGCGCGGCGTCATTCTTTTTAACGTCGATCCGAGCATGGTTCCGCCCGATTTGAAGGAACGCGCGTTGACGGAAGCGGCGCGCGCCATTGTTCGCAGCGGCGACGCTGAATTAGTCGAAGCCGTGCGCAAAGTCTCGCCGCGTATGTTCGGCGAGTACGCCAATACGCTGCCGCCGCCGAAGGACGCGCCGACTCTCGTCACACGCCACGCGCCCGGAGCAATCGCTTCGGCTGTCGCGCCGCAGTTGATGCGCCTTAATGCGAGCGTGACGGATCGCACAGGGAGGGCGATCAGCGGTCTGGGGGCTTCAGACTTTACGGTCTTCGAAAACGGTAAGGAGCGACGCATCACGGAAGTTGCGCCGACCAATGCGCCGTTCAATCTGGTGCTGCTGCTAGATGTCTCCGGCAGCGTCGAAGAGCGCATAGACTTTATACGCAAGGCTGCGCGCAATTTTCTGAACACCGTCAGCCCGCAGGATCGCATCTCGATCATCAGCTTTCGCGACGACATACAGGTCATCTCGGACTTTACGACAGATCGCACCTTACTTTCCGAGCGCCTCAATCAGATCGAAGCGGGTGGGCCAACGGCTGTCTACGATTCGGTCGCTTACGTGCTCGTCGAACAACTCAAACAACTGCGCGGCGAGCGCACGGCCATAGTCATTCTCTCCGACGGCGACGATAACAAATCCTTCGTCCCGTTCGGGACGCTGCTCAATTCCGTTTACGAATCGGGCGCTCTGATCTACCCGCTCTATATCCCTTCGGGACTGATTCCGGAAAAGTCTGTGCCCGCGCCCACCGTCACGCTCGATCCGCTGCGCACGCGTTACCTGACGCTCACTACCCGCGCAGATGAAGAGGGGCGAAAGCTCGCAGAAGTCTCCGGCGGTATCTATTATCCGATACGCCATCTGGACGACTTGCAGCGCGCCTATGATGATGTCGTCGCGCAGCTTCGCATGGCTTATACGATCACTTACGCTTCGAGCGCCGAGAGCAGCGCAGGGGAGCGCCGCCTCAGAGTAAAAGCCAACCGCGAGGGCGCGAGCGTCCGACTGAGCCCGGCTGTGACCGTTTCTGCTCCATAATTAATTGAATCACTACGCGGCCTACAAGTACATCGCTTAGATTGAGAGGAGCCTTTCAATGTTTCGACAGCGCTCACCTGTGCTGATGTGCATCGTCACCCTTTTGATATTCGTCTCGGTCGGCGGCGCAGAGGTGCGCCTTTTTGCTCAGGCGGAACAGAAACTTCCTGCAAACCTGGTATTCATCGCCCGCGATAAACAGAAGCAGTTCTTTAAGACGCTGCGCAAAGATGATATTCGTATATTGGAAGACGGCGTTCCTCAGGAGATCATCAAATTTGAACTACAGGATGACAGCCCTCTTTCGCTGGCGCTGCTGATTGATACCAGCGCCTCGCAGGAGACCATTCTGCCTGAATCGAAACTGGCGGCGCGCGATTTTATAGACTCGATCATGCGTCCCGGTCAGGATTCGGTCGCGGTCATCTCCTTCACTCATGACTCGCAGATCGAAACCGAGCTGACGCTTAACATCGAAGAGGTACGCCGTGCGATTGACGCGGTCGAATTCGTGCCGCCCGCGGGTTATATCGGTGGGGGAATGGCCAAGTCCCTGCCGAATGCAAATCCTAATTCGCTCGCGGGTTCGACGGCGATTTGGGATAACATCTGGACGACTTCGGAGCAAGTGCTCAAATCCTCTCCGCAAACTATGAGGCGCGCGATCATTTTACTGACGGACGGCGTCGACAGCAGCAGCAGCAAAAAGATAGATGAAGCGATCAAGAGCGCTCTGAGAGCGGACGTGGTCATCTATGCGATCGGCATTGGTGATGAAGCTCTGGGCGGGATTGACGGCGATACGTTGCGCAAAGTGGCAGAGAAGACTGGCGGACGCGCATTCATTCCCAAAAAGAAATCTGAATTGCCTGCCATCTTTGCCGAGATCGGACGCCAGATACACTCGCAATACTTTGTGACGTACATCTCAAACCAGACAACCCCCCAAAGCTCGCCAGGAAAAATAAAGATCGAGTTGGTAAATCCGGAGCTTCGCAAACAGAAGATACAAATCTTTTCCAGGTAAGCGTGGATTAAAATAAACGGCTCGGGGTTTCATTCTTTTTCTTTATCTTCCGCGCCCTTGCTTTTCAGTCTTTCATCCCGCATGCTTTGCGCTTGAGATGACGCATCCTTTACTACTTTCTCTGTTCGATGAAGCGGAGCGCCGACCGCTGACCGTCTCGGAGTTGACCGAGCAGGTGCGAGCCGCCGTCGAAACGCGCTTCCGCTCCGTCTGGGTCGAGGGCGAAGTCTCGAATTTTCGCGCGCCTGCTTCCGGCCACTGGTACTTCACGATCAAGGACGAGGGGTCGCAGCTTCGCGCCACCTGTTTTCGCCAAACCAATCGGGTGATACGCTTTCGCCCGACCGACGGCCTACAGGTGCGCGCGCGCGGTCGCCTGACCGTGTACGAGCCGCGCGGGGAATACGAACTGGAGATCGAGGGCTTAGACCCCGTCGGCGCGGGAGCGCTGCGCGTCGCCTTTGAGCAGATGCGCGAGCGCCTCGCTTCGGAAGGTCTCTTCGACGAGGAGCGAAAGCGACCTCTGCCCCTCTTTCCGCGTCGCATCGCGGTCGTGACCTCCGCGAGCGGCGCGGCCCTTCGCGACATCCTGACAGTGATCTCGCGGCGCACGCGCACGGTCGATGTGCTCATTGCGCCCGTGCGTGTGCAGGGCGAAGGCGCGGCCCTTGAGATTGCGCGTGCCATCGAACTACTGAACCGTTATCATCTGGAAGCAACCGCGCGGGGACGCGCCGAAGAAGAGGGTGTGGATGCGATCATCGTCGGTCGCGGCGGCGGTTCAATAGAAGACCTCTGGGCCTTTAATGAAGAGATAGTCGCGCGCGCCATCAGTTCGTCCGCCATTCCCGTGATCTCTGCCGTGGGCCACGAAACGGACACGACCATCGCAGACTTTGCGGCTGACGTGCGCGCCGCCACACCCTCTGCCGCCGCCGAGCTGGTCGCCGCGCGCGAGGACGAGCTTGAGGCCCTTGTCTTTAACCACACGCGCGACCTTGTGCGCGCCATGCGCTTTCGTCTCATGGACGCCCGCGCGCGCGTGGCCGAGGCGGCGATGTCACAGGGCTTTGACGAAGTGCGCGCACGGCTGCGCCGCACAGGGGCGACGCTGATCGATGCGCGCCACCGGATTGAGACGCTCGTCAATCGTCAGATGGCGCGCGCGCGTCGCCGCACAGATGCTCTCAGTTGTCGATTATCTCCGGCGAGGCTCGCCGCACGAGTGGCAGAGTCCCGCGTGCGATTCGCCGTGCTGTCGGCTTCGCGTGACGCGGCAGCACGCTCGCGACTCGACGACGAGCGTGCGCGTCTGGCCGTAATGGTCGCTTCACTCGATGCGTTATCGCCTTTGGCCGTACTCAAGCGCGGCTATGCTCTGGCGCGTGACGCGGAAGGCCGTCTCGTACGCGATGCGCGCGAGTTGAAAGTCGGCGATACTTTAAAACTGCGTTTAGCCGTCGGAGCTGTTACAGCCCGTGTCGAAAAACAGGAGAACAACTGATGTCCGCCCCCGTTGAGCCCGAGAAAAAAGATCGCCCGAAGAGAAGCCGCATCGTCGTCGATTTTGATAAAGCGAAACAGATGGCGCTGCATCCGATTGACAGTTTGCCGCGTCGTGGCAGCCGCGCGGCGCGCGTCCTCCTTATCGTCGCGCTCGTCTTCGGCGTCCTGCTCGCAGGTCTTGCGGTCGGCGGTTATTTCTACTGGCAAAGCTACAAGACCAGACCGGCCTACAGCCTCGCGCTCCTAGTCGATGCCACGCAGCGCAACGATCAGGCGGCCTTCGATCAGATAGTCGATATAGACAAGATCGTCACCAACTTTGTGCCGCAGGTGACGGAAAAAGCGCTCGGTCAATATGCTGCTGCTCTGACCGCGCCGCTGCGCAAGCAGGTCGAGCAACAGGTGCCAAAACTCGTGCCCGGCGTCAAACAAAAAGTGCGAGAGGAAGTCACCAAACAGGTCAAAGAGATGTCTGAGCGCGCCGGAAACTATCCGTTCCCCATCGTCGCGCTCGGCGTACCCTACGTCGTCACCATCAAAGAGGAGGCGGACAAGGCGATTGTCGACGCCACGCTCAAGGATCGGCCTGTGCAATTGACCATGCAGAAAAATGGCGAGCAGTGGAAGATAGTCGCCGTCAAAGACGACGCGATCGCCTCGCGCATCGTCGACGAGATCACAAAGAATTTACCGGCCATCGGCTCTGAACTGGAAAGAGAGATACGTCGAAATCTGCCCGCAGGCGTGCCCGATATTCCCCTCCTGGGCGGCCAGGGTGATAACCAGAATGGCGGGCAGCGTCGCCGTCGCTGAAAATAAAAATGAGAAAGACGGAAACACAAAACAAAAATTTTGAAGCGGGGCTGTCGGCCCTGGAAAAGATCGTGCGCGAGTTGGAGCGCGGCGACTTGCCGCTCGAAGAGAGCCTCAAACTGTTTGAAGAGGGAGTCCGCCTTTCGCGTGAATGCCAGGAGCGACTGAGCCAGGCGGAGCGTCGTATAGAGGTACTGCTCAGCGATACGGATGGCCGTCCGGTGCTCGGCGCTTTCGAGGCTGACGCCGCAGCCCTCAATGTTTCCGGCACACCCGACGACGAAGCGGAGAGTGATGAGAGCGTCTTCTGAAACTATTCCGATGGCGAGCGAGCAGGAGGCGCGCGACTTCTTCGCATCCGCACGCGAGCAAGTGGATGCGCGGCTTGACCAGCTTATTCCCGCCGAATCAATCGAGCCCACTAGTGTGCATCAGGCTATGCGCTGGAGTCTGTTTGCTGGCGGCAAGCGTCTCAGGCCCGCGCTGCTTTTGGCCGCTGGCCGCGCCTTCGGTGCGAAAGACTCAGACCTCCTGGACGCCGCCTGCGCGCTTGAGATGATTCATACGTACTCGCTCATTCACGATGATCTGCCTTCGATGGATGACGACGAGCTGCGGCGCGGGCGTCCGACCTGCCACATACGCTACGGCGAGGCGATGGCCATCCTCGCGGGCGATGCCATGCAGACCCTGGCCTTTCAGACGATTGCCGAAGCCGAAGCGCTTGAGCCTGAAGTGCGAGTGCGCGTCATACAGGAGGTTGCACGCGCGGCGGGCACGCCCTCAGGCATGGTCGCAGGCCAGGCTTATGATCTCGCGGCAGAGTCGCGCGCGGACGTTACGGGCGAGGAGCTTGAGCGTATTCATCATTATAAAACCGGCGCGCTGATTGCGGCGGCTGTACGCTGCGGCGCAATCATCAGTGGTGCGCGCGCCGCAGACCTGGAAGCCATCACGCAATACGGCACACTACTCGGACTGCTCTTTCAGATTACGGATGATCTGTTGGATGTGACGGCGACCCTTGAGGATTTGGGGAAGACGCCGGGCAAGGACGCGCGCGCACGCAAGGCCACTTATCCTGCGCTCTACGGCGTAGAAGATGCGCGCGAGCGCGCCGCTCATGTTCACGCCCGTGCGTGCGCCGCGCTTGAACAGATCGAGAGACCGATCGCACTCCTTCACGCCATCGCAGATTTTATCCTCGCACGCCGCACATGATACGGATCATGGCGAAGCCCCTTCTGTGCGTGCTAGACGGATTTCTCTTCACCTCGCACTGTCATGCTAAAGGTGCTCTATCGCATCAGCACTTACATCTTGAGATGCTCGATGAACAGCGGTCTGACATGCATTCACTCGGAGCGCGAGTTAGCTTAATTCTCATCGTCAACTCGGATGCTGCTCGGCGATCCTTCACGTCTGGTTAATTCGAGCGCCAGGTGTTCTACTATTTTATGGAGGTTTTATGGAAACAAAAGACATCCCTTATCAATTTCAATCTTATGAGCCGGGGGTCTTCGTTGAGCTATATTTACCCAAAAAATCTAAATATCAGGGAAAGTTGTATAAAGCTTTAACGGACGGATTTACTTTTGAAAAAGTTAAAGCTCACTTCCTGGATGAAGAGAAAAGGGAAAGGATTTATCAACTGCTTGACACGTATAGTGAGGTCAAGAACATAGAAGAAAGGATAAATAGAATAGAACCCTTTTATTGGGGGTATTCAATGTATGAAGTTGATGGTGTATTTTTCAATCTAGAGAAAGGGATCATAGAAGAAAGAACTCAAATTATCAGAATACTGTTCTTGCCCAATATAAAAATGATTCATAAGCTTGTTCCTGATATGGAATATAACGATCTGAGAAGAGCAGTCGGCAAAATCCTCAAGGCTGATCGAGACGAAAGAGGAAGGTTGAAAGAATACAATCAGCAGATTGTGGAATACATAGAAAAATGGAAAGGAGATGTCGGGCTTTTCTTATTCGGCTATATTATTTTTGAGTTGTGCTCAAGAATAAAGGAGATTAAAGATGACGCTGAAGGTGAATTAGAAGAAGAAATCTGGCTGTCATCTTTTTGGAATCTCCAAATCAATCGAGTCAAACTTAGACGAGATTGAAAACAATTGAGCGTCGCATATAATCCTCTGATTCCCCGGTACATGATGGTTTCACTTGAGCACGTATGAGTCTCGAAATACTAATCCAGATCGCGACTTTGATCTCAGTGATGGTGGGTGTCGTGGCATTGTACTTCGCCATCAGGGGATACCGTAGACAAATGAACTCACAAGTGTTTATTGAGTATACGGGAAGATTCGAGCAGATCATGCAGTCATTTCCCCGTGGAGCCTGGAATGCACGCCTCAATCTCAACGCAGAGCCCCCTGAATGTAGCGATGAACTGAGCCTGTGCGCTCTCAAATATTTGAATTTATGTGCTGAAGAATATTATCTATATAAGAGAGGTTACTTGGCGAAGGATGTGTGGAAGATTTGGGAGTGTGAATTGAATCGTACTTTGCAAAGCCCGTTGTTCAAACGTGAATGGAGAGTACTTATAGGAGAATTTGAATCTTACCCGGAATTTCGCGATTTCGTAGAAAAGAGACAAAACCAATTATCTCCGAGAAGCGACGCCTGACAACTCAGGTGATGCTGCTGGTCTTGCGCATGGCGCGCAGCGGTGCGGGGATCAGCGTGGTGATGTGATGAGTCTGCGTGCGACCGTCAGCGTAGGCTTGATAGAGATTAAACTCCGGCAACTCAAGACAACTGAGCGGCGAGTTGTGGTTATAGCCTGTGTCTATGCCGATGGCGCTGTGGAAGACGTAGATGCCGTGACGGCCCACTCGACCGCGCAAAGGCAGAAAGTGTGTCGGCGTGTGGCCGAACACACAGGGCTTGCCAGTATAGTGCGTGTAGAAATCCTTATCGCGTGCCCACAGCGAAAAATGTTCCGAGGTCTCGCGCGGATGCTTGCCGTGATCCAGCCCTGCGTGAACGTAGATTGCGTAAGCGTCTTCGTAAAAGATCGGGAGGCTTCGGAAAAAATCTAGATGCTCTGCGGGCACATTTTCTAAAAGCTCGCGGCGGGCCTCTTCAAAATCTTCCTCCGTCTCCAGACGAAGGGCGTGTCCCGTGTACTGCTCAAAGGTACGCTCGCCGCCCGTCGCGGGCGAGAACCAGATGAGCGCGCCTTCTTCTATACAATCGAGCAGCATCTGCTCATGATTGCCGCGCAGGCAGATAACACGCTCAGGATTCTCGCGCGTCATTTCAAGCACATCCGAGACGACTCCCGGCGCATCCATCCCGCGGTCAATCAGGTCGCCCAGAAAAACAAGCGTGTCCTGAGCCTTATTGCGCGGCAGCATGTCCAGTAGGAGGCGAAGCTGGGCGTGTCGCCCGTGAATGTCTCCGATGACGAAAGTTTTCATGGGCGATTGTTCCCCGCGTTGTTGTTGCTGCTGCTGCGCTCACGTCCCTGTTCGATTCGCTGCATCAACTCTTTAAAACGCGGATCGCTTCGGAGCGGCTCCCAGATCGGGTTTGCTTCAAACCACGGCTTATTCTCGTTGCCCAGAGAGAT
>Ga0190273_10000398_pt1 | contig 17018 bp, 15 predicted proteins | sample Popmic504IS_FD_134513 | JGI IMG/M metagenome (GOLD analysis project Ga0190273, IMG submission 134513) | Populus adjacent soil microbial communities from riparian zone of Shoshone River, Wyoming, USA - 504 IS | ecosystem: Environmental > Terrestrial > Soil > Riparian zone > Trees stand | place... | reverse complement strand
GTGCTGATCTCGCTGCTGCTGTCGTCCCTGCCGCCGCCGCACAACGCCCAGCAGCTGAGTGCGGGCACCGGTCGCTGGATCACAAGACAGCTGCAGGCGGCGCTCGGCTGGGTCGCCACACTCTGTCATGGCCGGAGAGCGCCGCTGACCAGCGCGGCGCTGGCGATCGTCGGCGTCGCGGTCCTTTACACCGCGAGCCAGATCCGCATCGGCAATCCGGTCGAAGGCAGTAATCTGTTGTGGAACGACGCCCCCTACAACGTCGCCGTTCGCGCCCTCAATCGCAGCTTCCCCGGCGTCAACACGCTGGAGATCGTATTGGAGGCGCGCGATCAGAGAAGCGAGGACTGGAACGCGCAGCGTGTCGAGACCGTCCAGACCATGCAGCGGCTGCAGCGCTTGATGGAAGCTGGCGCCGCGCCCCCCCGCGCCAGCTTGTCATTCGCCGACTACCTGGGCGAATCCAACCGGCTGTTCAATGGCGGCCATCCCGCCTGGTCACCGATGGACCCGCGGCAGAGCGCCATCGGCGCGGCCGCTGTCGGCTCACTGATGGGAGCCAGTGCAAAAAGCTACGCCAACGTAGTCGACGGGGCGCTGCAGCATGCCACCGTCTCCCTGTGGTATCCCGACAATCGCCAACCGACCGTGGGCGCGGCGCTGGCCGCTGCCCGTGTTGCGATCGCCCAGGTCGGTGAGAATCACGAGCACTTCCGGGTGAGGCTCGGCACCGGCACGATCGCGCTGCAGGAGGCAGTCAACCGCGTGATCGAGCGTTATCACTGGGTCGTGATCGCCTCGGTCAACGTGCTGATTTTCATGCTGGCAAGTCTGGCCTATCGATCCATCGTTGCCGGGATCCTGTTGCTGATCCCGGTGAATCTGGCCAACCAGGCACTGATCGCCGCGATGCACCTGCTCGGCGTCGGCCTGGACGTGAACTCGATGATCGTGGCCGCGATCGGCGTCGGCGTCGGCATCGATTACGGCATCTATCTCCTATCGCGCATTTGCGAGGAGCTGCGGGACAATGCCGGCAACTGGTCGGAGGCCATCGACGCCTCGTTGCGGACGACCGGCAAGGCGATTCTGTTCACCGCGACGATCATGATCATCGGCATTCTGCCGTGGTATCTGATGTCCGACCTTAAATTCGTGGCGGATATGGGCCTGCTGCTGATTGCAATCATGGCAATCAACATGCTGCTGTCGCTGGTGCTGCTGCCGCTGCTGGTGTGGTGGGTCAAGCCGAGCTTCGCGCTACGACAGGAATCACGGCTCGTCACTGACGCGCCGGTGGCTTGAACGACCAGCTCAGGCTGACATTTGCGGTGCCGTCGAACAGGCCCAGCACCGAGGAATTTCCGTCCAGCGGCTGGACCAGATGCAGCTTGGCCTGCTGCTTGCCGGTATCCGCGGCCTTGTGCAGCAGATCGTCGACCCAACGCATGACCTCATAGGGCGGCGGCAGGTCGACCTCGCGCCTGTCGTTGCCACGGCCTGTGGTACGCACCGACACGCCGCGCGGTGAAGGGATGAAGGCGTTCTCGACGTACATGTCGCCGGTTACGGTATTGAGCGTGATGACATAGTGTCGGCACAGGCTCTGTTGCTCTTCGGTCGTCCCTTGCGTCTTCGCCGCCCAGTCCATCTGGAACGGCTGCAACCGCTTCTTGTCGTGATCGAAAGCCTGCTCGCCAGCGAAATGCGCCTGGTAACCGAGCTGCAATCGATTGGGACAACCGGAATACGACATGAAATACAGCCACTGCCCGCCAGGCTTGTCGTAGGTCTTCATGAACGTTTCCAGTTCTGCAGGCGTGTTGTCCTCCAGGGCCGCGATCGCCGACAGACGCTCTGGACTCGCGCCTGGGCAATCGACTCCCATGATGCATCCCGGCGTCCTCTGCAGTGACTCCGCACTGATCTCGCTGGACATCGCGCCGGACGCCGGCAAGCGTCCGCCGTTTTCATGCTTGAGCTGCAGCAGGCCCTGATAGAGGTAGTACTCGCCTTTGATCCGTATGCGACGGTTCATGTCGGGATCCAGCAAATTATCCGCATACAGGCGCCCGTCGGACCGTAGCCGCGTCGATATGTCGTAGTGCTGCTGCGTAGTGGCCTTGCTCCACTGCAGCGCATTGCGCCAAGACTGCGTCGCATCGACGTCCACCCGAAGATCGAACTGGCGTTCGATCGGTGACGCGACGGCCGCGGTCGAAATCGTCATTGCCCATGACACGAAAAAGAGTCTTGAAAAGGTATCCATCAGCGCTCCGGGCCGCAAAAGATGTTCAGGGTGCGAGCTCGCGTGCGACGCGGAACCCGATGCCGTCGCTGCGGGCGTTGGCAGGATCACCATCGCGATTGGTGATCCGCAGACTTGTAGGCGGATTGCCCCAGCCGCCGCCGCGATTGACGCGCTTTCTGCAGCCCGGCTCGACCCACGCGCTGCCGTCATCCGGCGCGCCGCTGTAGTCGCTATGCCAACAATCGCCCACCCATTCCCAGACGTTGCCCAGCATGTCGTGCAAGCCCCAGGCATTCGGCGGAAAGCGCCCGACCGGTGCCGTCTTGGCATAGCCATCGTCGCACTGTGCCTGCCAGTTCCATTGCGGATTGGCATCGTGGCCGGAGTGGTCGAAGACATTGGCCTGCTGACAGGCCGAATCGATACTGTTGCCCCAGGTGTACTGAGTGATGAGCCCAGCCCGTGCCGCGTATTCCCACTCGGACTCGCTCGGCAGCCGATAGCGTTTGCCTGAGCGCCTGGAGGCCCAGCCCACGTACTGCTGGGCCTGCTCCCAGGTCACGCCCGTCACGGGCAACCGCGCATCGGCGGCAATGTCGCGCGGCGTGATACAGGCGCCAGCGCGCTCACAGGCAGCCCATTCCCCCCGCGTGACTTCGTAACGGCCGAGTGCAAAACCTCGGACCTTCACCTGATGCACCGGGCTTTCATAGCCCGAGCCGCTGCCAATTGCGTCACCCATCTGGTAGGCGCCACTCGGGAGGCTCACCATCACCGGCATCTCGGTGCAGTCGCGAAAGGCAGGACGCATATGGCTGGCCGGGGCATCGAGCGTTTGCAGCACGCAGGCGACCGGATCATTGACCGCGACGACCGCGGCGTCGGCAACCGGCTTCGCAGGCGCCGGCCGAGCCGCGGCGATACCGGCGAGCGACAGCGTGACGGCAGCGGCCAGCACCCGAGTCTTCATGGCGTGAACTCGATATCGATACTGCCCGCGCTGGGGCTACCGGCAGCAAGCGGCAGGGGCTGCGTTTTCCATACCGCGCGCTCGATGGAATCACCAAGGACTCGGTCGCTGCAGCCCGGATCAACAGCGACACCGGTCACTAGGCCGCCGGCGCGATAGGCGATGCGCAGGCGGCATCGGAACACCGGAGCCGATCGCGGCGGCGGCAGCCAGTTCGTGCGCAGCTGCGACAGCAGCGAGTCGGAGTCGTCGTCTACCTCAGCGCCGGCCTTGTTCACCGGCGCCGGGGACGTCGCCGGTTTGTTCTGTTTGCTCGTCGACGCCTGAGCTTGCGCAGCTTCAGCCTTCGTGGTGCTGCGTTCGATCACAGGCATCTTTTTGGGTGGCGGCGATGACACGGTTGGTGGCGGCTTCGGTGCCGCCAGCGCCGGCTTGGGCGCCGGCTTGGGCTGAGGTGGCGTTTGCGTAGGTAGCGGCACGGCGGCCGGCGTCGAGGTGTCGGCGCTGGGAGCCGCTTGCGGCCCCTCCTGCACCGTGGGAGCAAGCATCACCGCACGGATGCTCCGCCGCGCCGGTGGCGGCTGCGTGAGCTGCATCGACTGCATCAACAGGACAAAGATCAACGCATGCACGCCGCACGACATCAGCACACTGCGTTGAAGCCGCCAGGAATCGGCAGCGACCCGCTGGGTCGCATCCTTGGGCAGGATCGCGGTGTAGGCCAGATCGGTCATCGATCACAGGGTCTTGTGTCGTTTCCTCGCCATATCAATGCGCTGCATCGAGGCGCATGGGCGGCGACCGGAAGGTTAGCATCCGCTACAATTTTTGCGTTGCGAATCCAAATTCTGTATTGGATGGTCGAAGGGTTGTTGCAGCGCGCTATCACATGCCTATCACGGTCAGCAGATTCTTTGGAGATGAAATGAGCCAGTGTTATTCGTTCGAAGGAGTCGTTCCGGTCATCGATCCCACCGCTTACGTGCACGAGACGGCGGTCCTGATTGGAGACGTGATCGTCGGGCCACACTGTTACGTCGGGCCCCACGCGGTGTTACGCGGAGACTTCGGGCGACTGATTCTGCAGCAAGGAAGCAATCTGCAAGACACCTGCGTGATGCATGGCTTCCCCGACAGCGATACTGTCGTGGAAGTCGACGGGCATATCGGCCATGGCGCGGTGCTGCATGGCTGTCGTGTCGGTCGCAATGCCATGGTGGGAATGAATGCGGTAATCATGGACAACGCCGTGATCGGTGAGGAGTCCATTGTCGCCGCGCTCGCCTTTATCAAGGCCGATATGCAAATTCCACCTCGCAGTCTGGTCGCCGGCGTCCCCGGACGTGTTATCCGCGCGCTGAGCGAGCAAGAGGTCGCATGGAAGACCGCCGGTACGGCGGCCTACCAGTCATTGGCCATTCGCAGCCGCGATGCGCTGAAACCGGTGGTGCCGCTGGCGGCCGCTGAACCCGACCGCCGCCGTATCGGCCAGATCCCTGGACTCAATCCGCTTTACCAGGTGAAGAAACACACGGAGTCAGGTCTCAAATAGTACGGCCTGTCTTGCCGCCGGCCGCGCTTGGCAAACGATCGCGGCCTACGTCCTGCACGGACGTCGCGAGAAAACATAAATCTGATTTTCGTCAATGCAGCTGATGTTCCCGACGTAACAAGCCGCCCGGCATTACACCAGGCGGCTTGATCTGCCACTGCAGCTATCGGCCTACTGCAACGGCGTCCCGTCGGCGTTCAAAGTGTCGGCCGGCACCGACTCATCCGCCGGGTCGGCTGGTGCGGCGGTGTCTGCCGACGGCTCGGTTGCTGCTGCATCCGCAGGGACGGACTCGTCGCTGCCGACGGCTGTCGCCGGCTCGGCCGGTGTCGCGGCTGCACCGCTACCGGAATCGACGACCTTGAGCTCGACACGACGGTTCAGGAACTGGCCTTCTTCAGTATTGTTGTCCGCCACCGGCTGCGTCTCGCCGAAGCCTTGCGAGCTCATGCGGCCAACGTCAACGCCGCGCTCGACCAGGTAGGCCTTGACCGATTCTGCCCGCCCCTGCGACAGCTGCTGATTGTAGCTGTCGGATCCTTCGTCATCGGTATGGCCATTGAGCTCGACCTTGATGTCCGGGCGCGCGTTCAGTTCGTCTGCCACCTCATCAAGAATGCTCTTGGCATCCGGCGTCAGCGTCGACTTATTGAACTCGAAGGTTACGCCACGCAGTACGAATGTGTCGCCGGCCTTGCATCCTTCCAGGCTGATGCGTTCGCCGGCCTGCGGGGCAATGCACTCAGCCGTCGACACGGGTGCGGCTTCGGCTTGGGCTTCCTCGACGGGCGCTGCGGACTCGACCGGCTCCACGACCGCAACCTCCTCTTCCTGCTGCGGCTCTTCAGCTTGCTCGGGTTCGGCTTTGCCCCCAAAGGAATAGCGCAGGCTGACGACGGCCGAGCTCGATTCGTAGTTCAGCTTGATCTTTGACGGATTGCTGTCGTCTGCCAGCGGATTGAACTTGGCGTCCTGCGTCCACAGATAGCGGTAGTCGATCCCCACCGTGAAATGGTCGGTGATATCCACGCCCACGCCCGCTCCGGCCTGGTAAGCAAACACCGCATCGTGCTTGTCGAAAGTGGTGACGTCGTCGAAGCCGACATCACGTAGCGATATGCGGGCGAAGCCTGCACCGCCACCGACATAGGGATGAATACGGCTCTGCTTGAACAGATCAAACCAGACATTGAGCAGCATGGTGTCGCCAACTTCACGGCCGTCGACATTGTCGGCGCGGCCACCCCGGCCGCCCAGTAGTCCGGACGGCGGCGTATCTACACGCTTCAGATCGTTGAGGCGGCGATCGAAAGACAGTTCGGTGCGCAGGCCGCTCGCGAATGCGTAGCCGAGGTTGGCGCCGTACAGCCAACCGTCATCGAGCTTAACCGTGGCGAAATCGCCGTCCGGCTGCAGCGCCGTATCGTTTGCAAAATCGATGCTCAGATCCTGCTTCTTGACCATGTTGTATCCGGCGTTGGCGCCTATGTACAAGCCATCGCCTGCGTACGCCTCAGTCGACGCCGCGCCGATCGCCAGCATGAGGCCGAGTTTCGGCGCGATTCCTTTTTGTCCTATGAACACACTCTCTCTCCTTTCGTAATGGCCGCGAATCCGCGCGGTGTAATCGTCGTGCTGCTCTGCTGACGCGTACTGCATCAAAATAACGTGATACAGAATTAATGTAGTGTTAATATCAATCGTATCATAACAGTCACGGTACGGCGCAAGCCTTGCGTCCGCACCGGCGCGACATCGTGCTGGTACCAAGCCGAGGAGAAAAAAAGATGACCATAGTCAAAATGCTGGCTGCCACCCTGATCCTGGGAACAAGCCTTGTGTACGCAGAAAATGACGCAACGCAGCAAGCCCCCAAAGCTCCGTCGAGCACGATGGGGCCGACGTCAGGTAGCGACGCGAGTCAGACCACGCCCTCGCTCGGCGGCAAAGGCAAGGAGGTCTTCAACAAGCTGGACGCGGACAAGGACGGATCGATCAGCAAGGCCGAAGCAAAAAGGGATGCGGCGATGACGCAGGGCTTCGATGAAGCCGACGAGAACAAGAACGAGAAGCTGGACGCGGGCGAGTTCGCGCGTTCCAAGTCGGCGGCTGCGCCCGCCGAATCCGCAGTGCCGGTCAAGTAAACAAATAGCGGACGATCCAGGCGTCGAGTGCAGACCGGGTCCAGGCTGCATTCGACCATTGATATGACAGTGCAAGTAACAACGAGGAGAGAGTGATGCAGCAGTCGTTGAATTCCAGCAAGTCCGGCGTGGTGAAAGGAAGCCTACTGATTCTGGCCGCCATTGCCGTGGGGATCGGCAGTAGCCTGGGCCTGAATTATTTCCTGCCGGAACGTGGGCCCGGCATATCCAAAGTCGCAGCTCAGGCTGAGGAGTCTTCCGAGGAAGAAACCGCCGCCGAGGCCTCGACCGCCGACAGCGATACGGCCGAGGTCGCGGCGCCCGCTGAAGAGACCGCCTCCATCGCCGAGCCCGCTGGCAGCAGCGAACCGGAGCCAGCGCCGGAGCCGACGCCCGAGCCGGTCGCCCCGCAAGAGCCGGATTCCTCGTCTGCCAACGCGGAGATGCAGCCGGCCGAGGTCGCCGCCGCCGAAGAGCCGGCCGATGCCGAAGTGCCGACAGATGAGCCGGTTTCCTCGATGCCGGAACCGAGCAGTACCGCTCTCGCAGAATCATCGGAGCCGGTAGCACCGACACGCTCGTCCAAGACGCCTACTCGCTCGCCGCCCCCACCCGCCGCCCAGGTGTTGAGGTCATGGTGGAGCCCGTCGGGCTCTGAGGCTTTCGGCGTGCAGTACGTCGGACAGGTCCAGGGCCAGCCGGCGTTGGCGGTCCTGTTCTCACAGGACGTTCCTTCCAGCGCAGGCGCCAATCTGAAACTTGTCGACGAGGAGGGCAAGGAAGTGGCGGGCGACTGGCAAAGCGGAAAGAGTTCGCGGCTCCTAGTGCGTTCCGCGCTGAAGCCCGGCCGTTATACCTTGCTCATCGACTCCCAGATTGCAAGCGCAGATGGCAAGACACTGCCCGCGCCGCTTCGTGGCCCCGTCTACATCCAATAACAGATGCTGCCGCGTGACTGTCCCCAGGCGATCGCGCGGTATCTGATCTGATCATCGATATTGCAATGAACAATCGGCTGCGCGAACTGCGCATTAAACGCAAGTGGACCCAGTCGAACATCGCTGACTGGCTCAGGGTTTCCTCGAAGGAGATCCAGTCTATCGAACGCAACCGGAGCATCCCGAGCTTGCGCCTTGCGAACCGCATTGCCGACCTATTCGAGGTTCCTGTCCAATTGATCTTCGATCAAAAGACGGAATAGTCGCTCCACTGCGCGGCTCGGTCGGCCATCGCCTCCTCCAATTCGTTCGGAGTAGGCCATTGGTTCTTGAAGAGACGTTCCGACGTTGCTCTTCGAGCCCACTGCAAATTCACTAGTCGTCGATGCGCGGCCTGCGCCGGGGATCGAGACTCGAGTGATGTACTCGCGATCTCGAGTGTCACGACGGCCTGCGGTGCCGTGCGAAGGTCTTTTCACGAATCGACGCTCATGGCCATCTGCACGCCAGGTCGGGCTCGCCGCTGAACACAGGTCTCATTGGCCGCTGAGCGCCAGCGTCTCGGCCAGAAAGGCGCCAGCGATCTGCACGCCGTCGTGCGAGATGGTGTGACCGATGCCGGCCAGCACTTGCAAGTCGGCCGCGATGCCCGCAGACCGAAGTATCGCCACGGCCCGCTCGCTGCCAGCCAACGGCATGACCGGATCGGCATCGCCATGGATCAACAGGGCGCGCGTTGATGGCGACGGTGTCAGCGGCAGCGGGCTTGCCAGCCGGCCAGAGAACGCAACGACTGCCGCCACCGGCCAACGTCCCGATGCCAATGCATCCAGCGCCATGATCGAGCCCTGAGAGAAGCCGACCAGCGCGACGCGATCAAGGTGATCCGTCTGGCCGTGGGCGTCGATGATCCCCTTCAATACGCGATCAAATGTCGCTCGTGCGTCAACCACCCGCTCGGGGCGATTTGCTTCGGTGACACCATTGACGCTGAACCATTGGCGACCTTCACCGTGTCCGAACAACTCGGGGCCGTCCGGCGAGACGAAGTCCGTGTTCGGAAGCACCCGCGCCCACGCCTTGGCTAGCGGCATCAGATTGTTTCCGTTGCTGCCAACTCCATGCAGAAGAATGACCAGGTTGCGCCTCATAAGTGTTACTTGTTGATGGTTAGGCAGCGACCGCGGGCACGCCAAAGAGATAGGACTCCATCGACAGCACGCCATGGGTGATGCCGCCTTGCATCACGTCGACGGCCGCCCCATGGGCAGCTGCGCCCGCGGCCACGAGCAACGGAAGGAAATGGTCCGCATCGGGATGGGCCCGTTCGCCATGGGGCGCCCGGGACAGCGCATGAACCAAGAGATTCTGGTCCATCGCCGTTACAGCGGCCCTGATCCACTGCACGAACTCGCCCACATAGGCTTCGTTGTTCGAATGCGCCTGGCGAAACTCCCGCAGATTGTGCGTCAAGCTCCCGGATCCGAGGATGAGAACTCCCTGGCTGGACAGCGGCGACAAGGTTTCACCGAGCCTCCAGGCCGCCTCGGCATCGAGAGTGGCCGGCATCGATACCTGAAAGACCGGCACGTCCGCGCTCGGGAACAGATAGCGCAGAGGCACCCAGGCCCCGTGATCAAGGCCGCGGTTGACGTCGAGCTTCACCGGGTGCCCTGCAGCCAGCAGCAGATCAGCCGCGGTGCGAGCAAGTTCGGGATGTCCGGGCGCAGGGTATTGCAGCTGGTACAGGGACTCCGGGAAACCCCCGAAGTCGTGGACGGTACTCGGCGCTTCGGCAGTGCCCACCATGATGGAACGCGTCATCCAATGCGGCGAGAACACCAGCACGGCGCGAGGGCGCTCGATCGCCTGCCCGACTTTCGTCAACAAAGGCCCCGCGGTCCCTGGCTCCAACGCGAACGTCGGCGCGCCATGGGATACGAACAGCGTTGGTAGGCGGTCCACTGGGTCGTGCTCCTTCTAAATTCGAAGCCGGCTGCCAGGAGCGGTAGCGGCTTCAGTCGCCACAACACATTTTATAGGCTCGTTCTTCGGGATAAACTCGGCTATCTAAGATGATTTGTCTCGGATATACATATCAATGGACCGATTCCAGGAAATGCGGACGTTTGTCGCCGTCGTCGACGCCGGCAGCTTCGTCGGCGCCATGGCATCGCTGGGAATGTCGAAACCGGCCGTCTCGCGGTACGTCGGCGAACTCGAGTCCAGGCTGGGAGTGCGCCTGCTCCACCGGACGACCCGAAAGCTGTCATTGACCGAGGAAGGCGAAGTCTTCTACGCGCGCTGTCAGGAATTGCTGGCCGGAATGAATGAGGCCGAGGCCGAAGTCACGTCGCGGTCGGGCGAGGCTACCGGCTCGATACGGATCAACGCACCGGTCACCTTCGGGATCTCCCACTTAGCGTTCCTGTGGGGAGATTTCCGAATGCGGTATCCGAAGGTGTCGCTCGACCTGACCCTGTCCGATCGCGTGGTCGATCTGGTCGAAGAGGGATACGACCTTGCGCTGCGCATCGCCCAGATGCCCAGTTCAAGCCTCATCAGCCGCAAGCTGGCATCAACCCGCATGGTGCTCTGTGCGTCGCCGACCTACTTGCAGGGCGCAGGCGCTCTCGACCACCCGGCCGATCTGGCGCGCCATGCCGTACTGGCCTACAGCTATTGGGCGACGAAAGACGAGTGGAAATTCACCGGCCCCGATGGGCCCGTCGTGGTGAAGACCACGCCGTGCATACGCACGAACAATGGGGATACCTGCCGCGCGGGCGCGCTTCGGCATCAAGGTGTCATCCTGCAGCCGACCTTCCTGGTCGGCGAGGATCTGCGGTCCGGCGCGCTGGTTGAAGTGCTGCCGGAATATCGATCCATCGAACTGGGCATCTATGCGGTCTATCCGAGCCGCAAGCACGTGTCGCCCAAGGTCCGGGTCATGATCGACTTCCTGGTCAATTCATTCAGACAGCCGCGCTGGCAGAACTGAACTCCAGCGCGGCAAGCGCCCGTTGGGGACGTGCCGGGATTCGCCACTGCGATCGTCCATCGTTGAGCCTCGGCATCGGCGTTGTTCCTGAATCAGGAACTATAAGTCTTCAGTCGCAGCGTTTATCTCATAATTGGATACGAATACAGTTCCTTCACTCTCACAGAAAGAAGGAAGCCAAAAAAATGAAAATTTCGATCATCGGTGCCGGCAACATGGGCTCGGCGCTCACCAAGCAGCTCGTCACCGCCGGCCATCAAGTCCGCGTTGTTGCGAGAACCCGCGACAAGGCCGACGCCATTGCCATGAAGCTACCGGGCGCAACCGGCGTGCTGCCGCAGGATGCGGCGGCTGATGCCGACATCATCATCGCCGCCACGGGCTACGCGGACTCTGTGACGGCGCTGAAGTCACTGGGCGATCTGAGCGGCAAGGTCGTCGTCGACATCAGCAATCCGCTGTCGGCCGACTATATGAGCCTCACGCTCGGGCACACCACGTCGGCCGCCGAAGAGATTGCGGCCGCGCTGCCGGGCGCCATCGTGGTGAAAGCTTTCAACACGCTGTTCGCACAGGTTCTGAGCGCCGGCCCCGACCTGGGCGATGGACAGAAGGTCAGCGTGTTCGTTGCCAGCGACAGCGAGCGCGGCAAGCAGTCGGTGACATCGCTGGCCGCGAGCATGGGCTTCGGCGTGATCGACGCCGGCGGCCTGAAGAACGCGCGCTACCTCGAACCGCTGGGCGGCTTGAACATCTATTTCGGCTATGGCGCAGGCCTCGGCACCGCGATAGCGCCAACCTGGCTGCGCAAATCCTGAGTCCGCCGCTCGATATCACGAGGCAGACTGGGGCTCGGCGAACAGAACCAAGCTGCGCTGCCAGCGCTCTCACCTCGCAAGGCGCGCCGTTGCGGCCGCCGTTCAAGGAGATCGATCGATGGAACTCGGACTGTTGGGGCGTCGGGCGCTGGTGACCGGCGCCAGTCGCGGCATTGGCGCGGCTGTAGCCAGGGCGCTGGCAGCGGAGGGCGTGACGGTGTTTGCCGCGGCGCGATCGACCGACGCGATACGCGCGTGGATCGACGAGCTGCCCGCTGACATGGCGACGAGGATCACGCCGCTGGCCTGTGACCTGGCGGATCTCGGCGCGGTCGAAGCGATGGCGACAACATTGCTCGACAACGACGGCGTCGACATCCTGATCAACAACGGCGGCGGACCTCCACCCGGCCCGGCGCTGGGCCAGAGCACAGAGGCGTGGATGACTCATTTCCGCACGATGGCGGCGCATGTCTTTCGTCTGACGGATCTGCTGATCCCGCCGATGATTGAACGCGGCTGGGGCCGGGTCGTGACGGTTGCGTCGAGCGGAATCGAACAGCCGCTCGCCAACCTCGCCCTTTCCAACGCCATCCGCAGCGCGGTTCTCGGCTGGTCCAAAACCTTGGCGAGCGAAGTCGCGCGTCACGGCGTGACGGTCAACCTGGCATTGCCGGGCCGCATCGATACCGATCGTGTCGCACAACTCGATGCACTCGCCGCGGTGAGGCGAGGAGAGACGGTGGAAGCCGTACGAGGCGAGTCGGAAAAAACCATTCCGATGGGACGCTACGGACGGCCCGAAGAATTTGCCGGCGCAGTCGTATTTCTGGCCAGCAATGCCGCCTCATACATCACCGGCGCCAAGATTCGCATCGACGGCGGCCTGATTCGGGCCATCTGATTCGCCGATGCTGCTACTCAAGACTCACGACTTGAGCGTTATTCACGCCTGAAGCGCGCATACCGCTTCCCCTATTGATGCCGGAAAGACTCATGAAAAAACGCTTGACACTGGCCATCGCGCTCGCCGCGACTCTGTCCGCACCCCACGTAGTCGCAGCACCGGCCGTGCAGGTGCTGGGTAGTGACTACGTCTTCCCCAACCGCATCGACGGCCTGCCACAAAAACTCTCCGACTTTGCTGGTCTGCAAATCAACAGCTTCACCACCAGCGATGGCGTCAAACTTTCATACTGGGAGGCGGGCAAGGGAAAGCCGCTGGTGTTCATACCCGGGTGGTCGGCAAACGGCGCGGAATATATCAACGTGATGTACCTGCTGAGCAAGAGCTATCACGTCTATGTGCTGGATCCGCGCAACCAGGGACTATCGCAACGCGTCGCATACGGCGGACGCATATCGCGCTTCGCGATGGATCTTCGGGAACTGGCCGACCATCTCGGACTGAAGCAGGCCGACTACTGCGGCTGGTCCATGGGCGCTTCCGTGCTGTGGAGCTATATCGATCTTTTCGGCACCAAAGGCATGCGCAAGATCGCGTTCGTCGATGAGCCGATTTCCATCTACTCGCATGCGGACTGGTCCGAACAACAGCGCCTGAACGCCGGCGGCACCACGACCATGCCCGAGCGCATGATCTCGGCGTTCACTGCCGGAACTCCGGTCAACAGTCTGATTACGGACATGAAGCCGATTGAACGCTATATGGCGAAAGACTCGCCCTATTTCGTCAATTCCGAGGCCTTCGCCAACACGCTGGTTCACAACGATCCTCAGGCGATGTCACGAGTGCTGTTCGACCACGTCACCAACGACTGGCGCGACGTCATCGAGCACAAAATCAATATTCCCGTAGCGATTTTTTCTGGGGACGAGAGCAACAATCTTCCGAGTCAGCGCTGGATGCAGAAGACGATCCCAGGAGCCGTGCTCTACCAGTATTCCGCACAGGACCAGGGTGATCACTTCCTGATGTTCAAGAACCCGGTCAAGTTCACGCAAGACCTGCGGTCCTTTCTTGAAGAGTAGAGCGGCTGCTATGGAGCCGGGATGCGACTATCGCCCCTCCGATTCTTGGCCAATGCGCCGGCGATTCCCAAATGCATGGCGCTGCCGACCTTCGCCACGTCCTGCGAACCGACATATCGGGGCTGAAAGCATCAACCCGCGGGATATCAAAGAAACAATCCAGTCGGGCAGCCCATACCGCCATCAATGACCGCCGCAATAGCTCAGCGACGACGACGCAGCCCCCATCGCGATCAAGAACTCGATGCCCCGGTGCCGGATGAGGGGGGTTGCCAATTGAAGTTCCCGGCACGTTGCTTGGAGTGGATGAACAGCTCAGCGCCCAGGCTAGCCAAGGCCATCGTTGGTGCATTGGTGTTGCCGCTAACAATGTTCGGCATGATGGACGCGTCAATCACCCGCAGGCCGCGGACGCCGTTGACGCACAACTCGGCGTCGACCACGGCGCTTGCGTCCTTGCCCATGCGACATGTGCCGACCGGATGCCACATGGTCGTCACAACCGTCCTGATCCAGGCTTCTATCTGTTCATCGGTTTGGACGCCAGAGCCCGGCTGCAGCTCGGACGCCAGGAGGTCGACCAGCGACGGCTTCTTCATCACCTCCCGCATGAACCGGACCGACTTCACGGCCGATGCCATGTCGCGCTGATCGGCCATGAAATTGGGATCAATCAGCGGCGTCGATTCCGGATCGGCATTCCGAAGCCGGATGCTTCCGCGGCTTTCCGGCTGCAAAACCACGAGTTCAAAGGTGATGCCCGCCTGCGTACCCGTTGGACTCAGGCCGTCGTTGGAAACGATCGGGACGTGATAGCACTGGATTGTCGGCTCCGCGGTGAGATCGTCCGGGTCAAAATAGGACACCGTCTCCACGCCATTTCCGGATGCCGGCCCGTCGTTGGTCAGAACGTAGCGGAGCCCTGCCCCGATGGCGCCAAAACCTTGCGAAGTCTTCTGGTATCCCAGATCGCGGGTGCAGTAGGCCTGCACCGGAACGACGGTGTGGTCCTGCAGGTTTTGGCCGACCTCGGGTGAGTCATGTACAACCGCGATGCCATGCTCACGTAGGTGCTCTGCCGGTCCGATGCCGGACAGCATCAGAAGCTTCGGCGTGTGAACAGCGGCGGCAGACAGGATGACGTCCCCAGCTCGGACGAAGTGCTTTTTATGGTCGCGAACATACTCGACACCGATGGCCCTACCGTTCTCGACGACGACCCGCTGCACCGTGGAATGCACCCGAATTTCAACTCGACCCGCGTCCTCGGCGGGTTTCAGAAAAGCCACGGCCGAACTGCACCGTTTGCCGTCACTGAAGGTCGCCTGCACCGGCGAAACCCCGAGTTGGGAGGCGCCGTTATAGTCCGGGTTGTAAGGTAAGCCGGCTTCCTGAAAGGCCTTGAGCGCGCCTTGGTTAAGTTCATTGATGCCGCGGGGCAAGGACACTTTCAAGGGGCCGGAGGCGCCGTGATACCGGTTATGAAACGTATCGTTGTTCTCCTGCGCATGAAAGTGCGGGAGCAGCGCCTCGAATGACCAATTACCGGTGTCGCCGACAGCGTCCTGCCATTTGGCATAGTCGCGTGGCTGTCCTCGCACGTAGCACATCGCGTTGATAGAGCTTCCTCCGCCGATGACCTTGCCCGATCGGAAACGGCGCGTTGCTCCGTCGAGCTGCAGTTGCGGAACCGTCTCGTGCTGCCAAACGTGAAGATCGTGCTGCAATATCTTGGCGTAGCCCGCCGGCAGGTGAATCAGGGGGTCCCAATCGCTTGCGCCGGCTTCGAGCAGCAGCACTGAAGCAGACGTTTCTCTTGAGATCCGCCCGGCGACCACGCACCCTGCAGCTCCGCCGCCGATGATAATCACGTCGAACGATTCACCCTGTAGAGCAGGTTCGACGTGTTCTACGTCAACAGAATTTGACCGGTTCATCATGGTTCTCCAACAGAGTATTTGGATGTTCGCGACGGGGAACCGCCGCAAGTGAAACGCGTACGTGAATGCAGATCGCTCTGAAGCGCCGGATCGGGCGTTTGGAGGGCGATTCATGGATGTTCACGTCGGGGCATTGACGATGACCATCGCAGCACCCGGTTCGCTGATTGGTTTTCGCCGCGCGACGCTACGCCTAGGTTCCGCGTTCGGTCTTGCGGTATCCCAAGATCGCTTCGATCAAGGCGGCTGATCTCAGACGCTGCACATAGGCTCAGAACGGGTACGGCTGCGACGGATCCTCCAGCGTGATCCACTTCACTTCGGTGAATTCATCGATCACGGCACGTCCGTCGAAACGACCGTAGCCGCTGTTCTTCATTCCCCCGTATGGCGCCTGGGCTTCGTTCTGGACCGTTGCGCCGTTCACATGCACACAGCCCGATTGAATGCGTGAGGCGACCGACAGCGCTCGCTTCAGGCTGTTGCTGAAGACCGCCGACGTCAATCCATACTCCGTGTCGTTTGCGACCGCGAGCGCCTCTTCGTCCCCGTCGACCCGCACGATGGTGGTCACCGGGCCGAATGTTTCCTCGTCGTAAATCAGCATGCCCGGCTTCACGCGATCAACGATCGTCGCGGCCATCACAGCGCCCTCTGCTGGACCGCCCGCCACGATCCGGGCGCCTTTCTCGAGCGCATCCTTCAGCATGCGATTGATCCGTTCTCCCGATGCGCGGCTGACCATCGGCCCGATAACGGATGCGGGCGTCTGGCGTGGATCGGCGGCCGCCAGCTTGCGAGCACGATCGACGAACTTGGCGACGAACTCATCCGCAACCTTGGCGTCCACGACGAACCGCTCGGTCGACATGCAGATCTGGCCCTGATAGAGGAACGCTCCGAACGTTGCCGCATTGACGGCACCGTCCAGATCCGCATCATCGAGCACCACGAAGGGTGCCTTGCCCCCAAGTTCCAGAAGGCATCGCTTGAGATGGCGTGCCGATGTCTCGGCAATGATTCGACCGACTCGCGTGGAGCCCGTGAAATTGACGCGACGCACGGACGGATGAGCGATCAGGGCTTCCGTGATCACACCGGCCGATTCGGGCGCGGCGGTGATGAAATTGAGAACGCCCGGAGGAAGTCCCGCCTCGTGCACGCACGACACGAGCAGCGCGTGCGTCATAGGGCTGTTCTCAGAGGCTTTGAAAATGACGCAATTGCCACATACCAACGGATATGCGATCGCCCTTGCACCGAGCAGGACCGGGCCGTTCCAGGGCACGATGCTCAAGACGACCCCGGCGGCCTGGCGCAGCGTCATGGAGATCGTGCCGGCCTTGTCGGTCGGGATGGTTTCACCCTGGATCTGGGTCGCCAGTCCTGCGGCCTCGCGGAACAATGCAGCC
>Ga0190273_10000397_pt1 | contig 17081 bp, 16 predicted proteins | sample Popmic504IS_FD_134513 | JGI IMG/M metagenome (GOLD analysis project Ga0190273, IMG submission 134513) | Populus adjacent soil microbial communities from riparian zone of Shoshone River, Wyoming, USA - 504 IS | ecosystem: Environmental > Terrestrial > Soil > Riparian zone > Trees stand | place... | reverse complement strand
GTTGCTGCCAACTGGAGCGGCGCATTGCTGGCTACGCCTCCTGCCGGGAAGCGCTGTGAACCGCGGCTGCCGCCGTCAAGGCAAGCAACGCACGAAGGCCGACGCGACCCAACCGGTGGGTTTTTGGCGGAGGGACATTATCCGGTGAACCAGGCGGCGGCCGACGTGCGGGATTTGGATTTGAATCGATGCGGCCGTCGTACTTCCGGATCACCTGCACTGTATCTGGACGTGGCCGGCCGGCGACGCGGACTACTCGACACCGGTGGCGGCTGATCAAGACGAGTTTTCGCTGAGCCCGGATAGGGTTGCTGAGAGAAAATGCACTGGGCTTGTTGCGCAACGCGCAACATCTTATGATGGCGCATGATCAGGTCGTTCACGCATAAAGGGCTTAGAAAGTTCTTCGAGTCGGGAAGCTCGGCGGGAATTCAGCCGCAGCATGCGGCTCGTCTGCGCATGCAGCTCGCGGCGCTCGATACCGCTCAGACCGTTGAAGACATGGACGTCCCGGGCTTTCGGCTTCACCCGCTCAAGGGAAAGGAAAAGGGACGTTGGTCCATCTGGGTCAATGGGAATTGGCGAGTTACGTTTCAGTTCCAAGAAGGCGATGCGCACATTCTGGATTACGAGGATTATCACTAATGGCCATGCACAATCCGCCTCATCCTGGCGAGTTCATTACCCAGGTCTACCTTGAACCCAACAATCTGAGTGGCCGCGAACTCGCAATGAAGCTCGGAGTTGCGGCATCGACGCTCAGCCGCATTTTGAAGTGTGCCAGCGGCATCAGCCCCGAGATGGCGCTTCGGCTTTCGAAAGCGCTGGGCCGGTCACCGGAAAGCTGGCTTGCGATGCAGTTCAACTTCGACCTGTGGCATGCAAGACAGCGCGTGAATCTCGGCAATGTGGGTAAGGTCAAGCTCACCGCGGCATAGTTGGGTTTGGGCAAGCACTCGCTGTCGGCAAAAGTCTGTTTTCATCGGCCTGAGACTACCGCCCGGCTTCCACCGGGGCGATCGGGGCCTTACGAATTGACGGGCCGCAACACAAGACACACCATTAGAAGCCGCAGCTAAGCGGCTGGCTTTGTAAGGATTCCTCTGGTGCCCCTGGCCTCCACCGTCACTCCGGTTCCCCCGCTCGGCGGCCTCGCGCGCAAGCTCGTGGCCGATCAGCTGCTGGGCGAGGAGCAGGCGCGGGAGTTTCAGCAGCGGGCCAATCGCAGCGGCCAGCCCTTCGTCGCGCTGCTGGTGGAATCCAAGACGGTATCGCCCCGGCGTATCGCCGAGGTGGCCAGTGCCGAATTCGGCGCGCCGCTGCTGGACCTGAGCGCGATCGATATCGACCCCGCGCTGATGAAGGAGATCAGCGAGAAGGTGCTGCGCAAGGCGCATGCGCTGCCGCTGTTCAAGCGCGGCAGCACGCTGTTCGTCGCGGTGTCCGATCCGACCAACCTCGCGGCGCTGGACGAGATCCGCTTCGTCACCCGGATCGCGACCGAAGCGGTGGTGGTCGAGGAAGACAAGCTGGCCAAGGCCATCGAGGCCGCGATGCAGCGGATGGGTGCGGCCTCGATGGAGATCGGCGCCGGCGACGCCGATCTGGAGAACATCGACATCAGCGACGGCGCGGGCGCCGAGCTGCCCGACGTCGGCAAGTCCGACGCCGACGAGGCGCCGATCGTGCGTTACGTGCACAAGATCATGCTCGACGCGATCGGCCAGGGCGCCTCGGACATCCACTTCGAGCCCTACGAGAAGACCTACCGTATCCGCTACCGCAAGGACGGCGAGCTGCGCACGGTGGCGACGCCGCCGATCGCGACCGCGATGCGCCTGGCCGCGCGCGTGAAAGTGATGTCGCGCCTCGATCTGGCGGAGCGCCGCGTGCCGCAGGACGGGCGCATCAAGCTCAACCTGTCGCGCTCCAAGTCCATCGATTTCCGCGTCAGCACCTGCCCGACGCTGTGGGGCGAGAAGATCGTCTGCCGTATTCTCGACCCCAGCAGCACCCAGCTCGGCATCGACGCGCTGGGCTACGACCCGGTCCAGAAAGAAGCCTACATGCGCGCGCTGGACAAGCCGCAGGGCATGATCCTGGTCACCGGCCCGACCGGCTCGGGCAAGACGGTGTCGCTGTACACCGGCCTGAGCATCCTCAACCAGGACGACGTCAACATCTCGACCGCGGAAGACCCGGCCGAAATCAACCTGCCGGGCATCAACCAGGTCAACGTCAACCCGCGCGTGGGCCTGACTTTCGCCGCCGCGCTGAAGGCCTTTTTGCGCCAGGACCCGGACGTGATCATGGTCGGCGAAATCCGCGACCTGGAGACCGCCGAGATCGCGATCAAGGCCGCGCAGACCGGGCATCTGGTGCTGTCGACGCTGCATACCAACGACGCGCCGCAAACCATCGTGCGCCTGATGAACATGGGCGTGCCGGCCTACAACATCGCCTCGACGCTGACGCTGATCATCGCCCAGCGCCTGGCGCGCAAGCTGTGCCCGGTGTGCAAGCGCCCGGCCAGCATTCCGCGGCCGGAGCTGATCAAGGAGGGCTTCGCCGAAGAAGACGTCGACGCGCCGAGCTTTCGCATCTTCGAGGCCGTGGGCTGCGACCAGTGCGACCGCGGCTACAAGGGCCGCACCGGCGTCTACCAGGTGATGCCGTTCTCCGAGGCCATGGGCCGGATCATCATGGAAGGCGGCAGCGCGATGGATATCGCCGACCAGGCCGACCGCGAAGGCATCGCCAACCTGCGCCAGTCGGCGCTGAAGAAAGTCCGCGAAGGCGCGATCGACCTGCTCGAAGCCAACCGGACCACGGTGGGCGAGTGAGAGCCGCCGCCAGTCGGCGGACTGCTGCGCGATGCGCGGCGATGCGCTTTGATAGCGTGAGCCCTCACCCGGCGCTTCGCGCCACCCTCTCCCGCGAGCGGGAGAGGGGAATGATGCAGGTCTAGGAAGCAGGATCGCGATGGCGCAGGCAACACTCACCGTCAAGGAACACACCTTCCTGTGGGAAGGTCGCGACCGCAAGGGCGCGCGCGTCAAGGGCGAGAGCCGCGGTGCCAGCGAAAGCCTGATCAAGACCCAGCTGCGCAAGCAGGGCATCAACCCGCTCAAGGTGCGCAAGAAGCTGCAGCTGTTCAGCAGCAAGAAGAAGATCAAGGCCGTCGACATCGCGATCTTCTCGCGGCAGATGGCGACGATGATGTCCGCCGGCGTGCCGCTGGTGCAGTCGCTGGAGCTGATCAGCCGCGGCAACCAGAACCCGACGATGGCCGAGATGGTGCTCGGCATCAAGACCAATATCGAGGGCGGCAACTCGTTCTCGGAGTCGCTGGCCAAGTACCCGCTGCAGTTCGACGACCTGTTCGTCAACCTGGTCGACGCCGGCGAGCGCTCCGGCGCGCTGGAAACACTGCTGGACAAGATCGCGGTCTATAAAGAAAAAACCGAGGCGATCAAGAAGAAGGTCAAGAAGGCGATGACCTACCCCAGCGCGGTGCTGGTGGTCGCGTTCATCGTCACCGGCATCCTGCTGTACTTCGTCGTCCCGCAGTTCGAGGACCTGTTCAAGGGCTTCGGTGCCGACCTGCCGGCGTTCACGCAGATGGTCATCGCCATGTCGCGCTTCATACAGGACAAGTGGTGGCTGATCCTGGGCATCGTCGGCGGCTCGATCTTCGCGTTCGGCTATTTCTACAAGCGCTCGCTGAAGATGCGCCGGATCATGGACCGGGTGCTGCTGAAGGTGCCGGTGGTCGGCGACATCCTGTACAAGTCCGCGGTCGCACGCTTTGCACGCACGCTGTCGACGATGTTCGCCGCCGGCGTGCCACTGGTGGAGGCGCTGGATTCGGTCGCGCGTGCGGCCGGCAACATCGTCTTCCACGACGCGATCATGATCATGAAAGACCAGGTTTCCACTGGCCAGCAGCTGCAGCTGACGATGCAGCAGACCGGGCTGTTCCCGCCGATGGCGACGCAGATGATCGCCATCGGCGAGGAATCCGGCTCGCTGGACGAGATGTGCGCCAAAGTCGCGGAGTTCTACGAGGCCGAGGTCGACGGCATGGTGGACTCGCTGTCCAGCCTGCTGGAGCCGATGATCATGGCGATCCTGGGCGTGCTGGTCGGCGGCCTGGTGGTGGCGATGTACCTGCCGATCTTCCAGCTGGGCCAGGTGGTTTGAGCTTTGTTTTCCCCTCTCCTGGGAGAGGGTGCCCCGGAGGGGCGGGAGAGGGCTTTCCCACCGACCCTCTCCCGGCGCTGCGCGCCACCCTCTCCCAGGAGAGGGGAATCTAAGATGAACTTATGCCCCTGATCGACGCCCTTCAATCCAGCCCGGCGCTATTGCTGTTCGCGGTCACGCTGCTGGGGCTGCTGATCGGCAGTTTCCTCAACGTGGTGGCCTACCGGCTGCCGCTGCGCATCGAGCAGGACTTTCGCAACGCCTGCCGCGAAAGCTTCGGCGCGCCGGAACCGATCGCCGATGAGCAGCCGGTCTCGCTGATGCGCCCCGGCAGCCGTTGCCCGAGCTGCAACGCCGCGATCAAGCCCTGGCACAACCTGCCGGTCGTGGGCTGGCTGATGCTGCGCGGCAAATGCGCGGCCTGCGGCGCGGCGATCTCGGTGCAGTACCCGATCGTCGAAGCCGTCACCGGCCTGATGTCCGCGGTCTGCGCGCTGCATTTCGGCGCCACGCCGCAGCTACTGGCCGCGCTGGTGCTGACCTGGTCGCTGATCGCGCTGACGGTTACCGACCTGCGCACGATGTACCTGCCCGACGACCTGACGTTGCCGCTGCTGTGGCTGGGCCTGGTGCTGAGCCTCTGGGGCATATTCGCGACGCCGCACGAGGCGATCATCGGCGCGGTGATCGGCTACGGCCTGCTGTGGGGCGTGTTCCACCTGTTCAAGCTGGTCACCGGCAAGGAGGGCATGGGCTATGGCGACTTCAAGCTGCTGGCCGCGCTCGGCGCCTGGCTGGGCTGGTCGCTGCTGCCGCAGGTGGTGCTGCTGTCGGCCCTGGTCGGCGCCGCGGTCGGCGTCGTGCTGATCGTGTCGCGCCGCGCCGAATGGAGCTCGCGGATTCCGTTCGGGCCGTATATCGCCGGCGCCGGCTGGATCGCGCTGATCTGGGGCGAGCGCATCAACACCGCTTATCTCTGCATGATCGGCGCGCACTAGTGTCGCAACTGACGGTAGGCCTCACCGGCGGCATCGCCAGTGGCAAGACCCTGGTCGCCGATGCGTTCATTGCGCTCGGTGTGCCGGTACTGGACGCCGACCAGGTCTCGCGCGAGGTCGTCGCCCCCGGCGAGCCCGCGCTGGCACTGATCGCCGAGGCCTTCGGCGCCGAGGCGCTGCAGGCCGACGGCACGCTGGACCGCCGACGCATGCGCGAACGCGTGTTCGGCAACCCGGCCGAACTGCGCCGGCTGGAGGCGATCACGCATCCGGCGATCCGCCGGCGCATGCGCGACTGGCGCGACGCCCAGACCGCGCCGTACTGCATGCTGTCGGTCGCGATCCTGGTCGAATCCCCGCGCATGCGCGAACTCGTCGATCGCGTGCTCGTGGTCGACGTGCCGGTGGAGCTGCAAATGACGCGGCTGACCACGCGCGACAGCGTCGACCTGGCGCTGGCCAGGCAGATGATCGCGGCCCAGGCAACGCGCGAGCAAAGGCTCGCAGCTGCCGATGACCTCATCGTCAATGACGGCAGCGTCGAGCACACGCTGGCAGCCGTCGCAGCCCTGCATCACCGCTATCTGCAACAACTGCCGGCAACCGACGGGCGCGCGTGATTCTCGTTTGCGATGCGTGTTGCACTGCGTCACAATCCGGGCCACTTTCGTTCAGCTCCAGCCAGTGACTCCAGTATCGGCCGAGGCACTCGATTCCATTTGCTTCGAGCAACCGCTTAACGAGCGGGTGCGCACCTTCCTGCGGCTGGAGTTCCTGTTCGGGCAGCACGCGCATCACCGCCAGGACCGCAGCCAGTACGGCCTGCGCGCGCGCCTGCAGACGCTGCTCGACACGCTGACGGTGCTGTCGCGCTCCGACCTGAAGAAGGACATTCTCAAGGAGCTGCTGGAACAGCATGCCCACCTGACGCGGCTGGCCGCGCGTCCCGGCGTCGACCCCGAGCGGCTGGGCAGCGTGCTCAAGGAGCTGACCACCTCGGTCAACGGCCTGCAGCAGCTGGCGACACAGTTCTCGGGCAGCGCGCTGCGCGACAACGAGTTCCTGATCTCGATCCACAACCGCACCTCGATTCCCGGCGGCAGCTGCGGCTTCGATTTGCCGGCTTATCACTTCTGGCTGTCGCAGCCCTACGAGACCGTGAATCGTGACCTCGAGGCCTGGTTCGCCGATCTGGCGCCGTTCGAAGTCGCGATCGGCCTGTACCTGAAGCTGCTGCGCGGCAGCACCGAGCTGACCGCGGCGGTCGCCCGTGGCGGCCTGTACGTGCACGCGCCGCAGGGCCCGGTGCAGCTGCTGCGCGTGTTCGTACCCCACGCCGCCGCCGCGTATCCGGAGATCAGCGCCGGCGCGCACCGCTTCACGATCCGCTTCGTGTCGCTGCGCGACGTCAACCGCCGCAGCAGCCAGGTGCACAGCGACGTGCCCTTCAGCATCCAGTGCTGCGCGCTCTGAACGGAGCCTGGCGATGAGCGCTGCGCCGCGGATCGGCCGCTGCCCGCAATGCGGCGCCCCGGCGACGCTGGAAACCAGCAACGCGTTCCGGCCGTTCTGCAGCGAACGCTGCAAGCTGCTGGACTTCGGCGCCTGGATCAACGGCCAGTACACGATCCCGGCGGTCGAGAACGACATCGACGGCGAAGAGCTCGACCCGTCGGAGATTCCTCGGGATCGCCTGCAGTAAGCATCGCGTGTAGGAGCGGGTCATACCCGCGACCGCGCCGGTAGGGCCTCAGTCGCGGGTATGACCCGCTCCTACAGTTCGCCGCCCCAATAGGCGTTGATGCCCGCGCAACCCTGGCCGCCGTGGTTCCAGGCGCGGTCGTGATCGCCGGGGCCGACGCCACCGATCGCGTAGACCGGCAGCCCGGCTTCCAGCGCGGCGTCGGCGAAGCCGCTCCAGCCCAGCGGCGGCTGGTCCGGATGCGTCGACGTCGCCTGCACATGGCCGAGCACCGCGGCGTCCGCGCCCAGCGCCTGCAGCGCCAGCAGATCGCTGCGCCCATGCGCGGAGCCGAAGAACGCCGGCACGTCGGGCCGTACCTGTAGACCGCGCCAGGCTGCGACCGGCGCGTGCCAGCCACAGCCGAGTTCGCGCGACAGCGCCGGCGCGCGGTCCAGCACCAGTTGCAGGCCCTGCTGCCGGGCCTCGTCGACCAGCGCTGCGGCGAGCGCCGCATAAGCCGCGTCGGCCAGCCTCGGTAGCCGCAGCCGCACCAGCGCGCGGTTTGGCAGGCGCGGCAAGTGCGCGCGGATGAAGGCGGCATCGGCGTCCACCGGCGTGAAGACGTAATCCGCCGGCAGCTGCAGCGGCTTCAGGATCGGTGCCACCGTCGGCAGCGTGTCGTAGCCGGCGATCGCATCCAGCGCGGCCCAGGCCAGGGCCTGGTTCTCGCGCGGTTCCGGCTGGTTTTCGAAGTCCGTGACCAGCCAGGTGTCGAGCACGACGATGCGGTTGCTGTAGGCATGGCGCAGGCGGATCAGCGGTCGCGCCTTGCGCACTTGCACGCCGAGTTCTTCCGAGAGCTCGCGGTCCAGTGCGGCGCGGGCCGACTCGCCCGCTTCGATCTTGCCGCCGGGGAACTCCCAGAATCCGGCGGCGATCTTGCCCGGCGGCCTTTGCGCCAGCAGCACCGCGCCGTCGGCCCGCTGCAGCACGCCGCAAGCGACCTGCAGCAGCGGCCGCGGATCCTGCTGCACTAGTGGCCTGTAACAGAGGAAAAGCTAGTGAGCATGGCCGATGGATCGTGCGTCGAGGCAAGGCGCCAGAAGGAGCCATAGCCTTCGCTATGTCGACGACGAGCAACGCGGCATCGGCGCACGAGACGCGGCCAGGCGCTATCGATTCCTCTGTTACAGGCCACTAGGTGCGGTACTCGGCGTTGATCTTCACGTAGTCGTAGCTGAAGTCGCAGGTCCAGACGGTGGCGCTGGCGCCGCCGGCGCCGAGGCCGATGCGGATCGCGAACTCGTCCCGCGCCACCACCGCGGCGCCGAGATCCTCATGATAGTCCGGGTGCGGCTGGCCGCCGCGCAGCAGGCAGACGTCGTCCAGCCACAGATCGACGCGGGCGGGCTCGACCGGCACGCCGGACTTGCCGATCGCCATCACGATGCGGCCCCAGTTGGCGTCGGAGGCGAACAGCGCGGTCTTCACCAGAGGCGAATGCGCGACCGCCAGCGCAACCTGCCGCGCCGCCGCAGCGTCGCTGGCGCCGCCGACTTCGATGGTCACGAACTTGGTCGCGCCTTCGCCGTCGCGGACGATCGCGTGCGCGAGTTCCAGGCAGACCTGCTCGATCGCCTGGTAGATCAGCGCGTAGTCGGCGCTGCCGGCTTCGACATCGGCGCCGCCGACCTGCGCGGTCGCCATCAGCACGCAGGAATCGTTGGTCGAGGTATCGCCGTCGACGGTCACGCAGTTGAAGCTGCGCGACACCGCGGTCTTCAGCGCCGCGTCGACCGCGGCCGGCGTCAGCCGCGCGTCGGTGGCGACGTAGGCCAGCATCGTCGCCATGTTCGGGTGGATCATGCCGACGCCCTTGGCGATGCCGGTCACGGTGACCTCGCCCTGCGAGGTCGGCACGCGCCGGGTCGCGCCCTTGCCGACGGTGTCGGTGGTCATGATCGCGCGCATCGCGTCCAGCCAGCCGTCGGCGCGCAGATCGGCCTGCGCCGCCGGCATCGCCGCGGTCATCCGCGCGACCGGCAGGCGCTGGCCGATGACGCCGGTCGAAAACGGCAGCACCTGGCCGGCGTCGCAGCCGAGCGCGGCGGCGACGCTTTTGGCGACATCGCGGGCGTCGTCGAGACCGCCCTGCCCGGTCGCCGCATTGGCATTGCCGGCGTTGACCACCAGCGCGCGCACGGCGGCGCCGCTGGCCAGCACCTCGCGGCAGACCAGCACCGGCGCGGCGGCGAAGCTGTTTTGCGTGAACACCCCGGCGACGCGTGTGCCGGACACAAGTTCGATCAGCAGCAGATCTTTTCGGCCGGGCTTCTTGATCGCGGCCTCGGCCACGCCCAGGCGCACGCCGGCGACCGGATGCAGAAATTCGGGTGCCTGCCAGCCTACGGCCATGGAAGTTCTCGCGACGATGGGCCGCGGATTGTAGCGAAGCGTGACTGCTGAAAACCTGCGCCATCTAAAACACCCCGTTCGTCCCGAGTAGCCGGGCTTGCCCGGCGTATCGAGGAACCCGCCAGCGGGTGGCTGCCCCTCGATACGCCCGCGACAGCGCGGGCTACTCGGGGCGAACGGGGTTTGGTGTGAACCTCAGGCCTCGACGATCGCGACCACGCCCAGGCCGCCGGCCGCGCAGATCGAGATCAGGCAGCGGCCGCCGCCACGCTGCTGCAGCAGCTTGCCGGCGGTGGCGAGGATGCGGCCGCCGGTCGCGGCGAACGGATGGCCCAGTGCCAGGCTGCTGCCGTTGACGTTGATCTTGCTGCGGTCGATCGCGCCCAGCGGCTTGGCCAGGCCGAGACGCTCGTGGCAGAACTTGGGGTCTTCCCAGGCCTTCAGCGTGCACAGCACCTGCGCGGCGAAAGCTTCGTGGATCTCGTAGAAATCGAAGTCCTGCAGCGTCAGGCCGGCGCGCGCCAGCATGCGCGGCACCGCGTAGGCCGGCGCCATCAGCAGGCCTTCTTTCTTGACGACGAAATCCACCGCGGCGGTTTCGCTGTGGGTCAGGAAAGCCTGAGGCTTGAAGCCGTGGGCGTCGGCCCATTCCTCGCTGGACAGCAGCGCGGCGGAGGCGCCGTCGGTCAGCGGCGTGGAGTTGGCGGCGGTCAGCGTGCCCTTGCCGGACTTGCGGTCGAACACCGGCTTCAGCGTTGCCAGTTTTTCGAGCTTGGTGTCGGCGCGCAGGTTGTTGTCGCGCTTGACGCCGGCGAACTCGACCAGCAGGTCGTCGAAGAAACCTTCGTCGTAAGCCCTGGCCGCTTTCTGATGCGATTCCAGCGCCAGCAGATCCTGGTCTTCGCGCTTGATCTTCCATTCCTGCGCCATCAGCTCGCAGTGCTCGCCCATGCTCATGCGCGTGCGCGGCTCGCCATTGGTCGGGATCGCCGGCACGATCATGCCCGGGCGGAACTTGGCGAGAATCTGCAGGCGCTGGCCGGCGGTCTTCGCGCGGTTGAGTTCCAGCAGCAGGATGCGCAGCTTGTCGCCGACCGCGATCGGCGCGTCCGACGCCGTGTCGACGCCGCCGGCGATGCCGGATTCGATCTGCCCCAGCGCGATCTTGTTGCCGACCAGGATCGCGGCCTCAAGGCCGGTGCCGCAGGCCTGCTGCACGTCATACGCGGGCGTTTCCGCCGCCAGGCCGGACGACAGCACGCATTCGCGGGTCAGGTTGAAATCGCGCGAATGCTTCAGCACCGCGCCGGCGGCGACTTCACCGATGCGCTCGCCCTGCAGCTGGAACTTGTCGACCACGCCGCGCAGCGCGGCGGTCAGCATTTCCTGGTTGCTCTTGTACGAATAGACCGTGTTGGAACGGGCGAACGGGATGCGGGCGCCGCCCAGCAGGGCGACTCGACGACCGATGGTGCTCATTGAGGATCCGAGGTGATGAGAAATTAGTGGCCAAGCTTAGCGCTGTCATCGGCGAACGGTAGATCCGCACCGGAACCGTACTCGCCGAGGCTCTTGACGCACGCAGATTCAGGCGTTGATCCTGCGCGCGCCATGGCGGGGCCGACATGCGCGCCTGGCGTGCGTGTCAGTGCCGGCCAGCCGGCTGCGCCATTCACCTACGAAACACAGCTGCGTCCCGGACGCGGAGATGCAAGCGTGCTGCTGCGAACCCTGAGCATCGTGTTGAGCCACTGGTTGCGCGGCGCCCTGCCGCTGCTCGGCACCAGCGTGCTGCGCATGCGGGTGCTGCCGGGCGATCTCGACAGCAATCTGCATATGAACAACGGCCGCTATTTCAGCGTCGCCGATCTCGGCCGCTTCGATCACGGGCTGCGCAGCAACTTGTGGCGCCAGGCGCTGCGCCGCGGCTGGAGGCCGGTTGCCGGCGACGCCAATGGCCGCTTTTCGGTATCGCTGCGGCCGTTCCAGCGCTACGAGCTGCACACGCGCCTGCTGGGCTGGGACGAAAAATGGTTCTTCGTCGAGCATCGCTACCGCCTCGGCGCACGCGTCGCCGCGCTGGTGGTGATCCGTTACCTGTTCGTCAGCGGCAAGGGCAGCGTGCCGACGGCGCTGGTGCTGCAAGCCATCGGCCACGATGAGCCGACGCCGGCACTGCCGGGCTGGGTCGCGCAGTGGCGCGACACGCAGAACGCGCTGGTCGCGCAGCTCAAACAGGATGCCGCCGAATCCGCTGCAATCACCGCTGCCGCTGCTCGCTGAGGTCAGGCCATGTCCCCATATCCGCATCTGCTGGCTCCGCTGGATCTCGGCTTCACCCGGATCAAGAACCGTGTGCTGATGGGCTCGATGCACACCGGGCTCGAAGATCGCCGCAAGCATTTTCCGCGGCTGGCCGCGTACTTCGCCGAGCGTGCGCGCGGCGGCGTCGGCCTGATCGTGACCGGCGGTTTCTCGCCGAACATCGAGGGCTGGCTGCTGCCACTGGCGTCGAAGCTGTCGACGAGCGCGTCGGCGCGCGCGCATCGGGTGATCACCGACGCGGTGCACGCCGAAGGCGGCAAGATCGCGCTGCAGATCCTGCATGCGGGCCGTTACAGCTATCACCCGCTGTCGGTGGCGCCAAGCCGGCTGAAGTCGCCGATCACGCCGTTCACGCCGCGCGAGCTGTCGACGCGCGGCGTCGAGCGCCAGATCCGCGCTTTCGCGCGTTGCGCCGCGCTGGCGCGCGAAGCCGGCTACGACGGCGTCGAAATCATGGGCAGCGAGGGTTACTTCATCAACCAGTTCCTGGCGCCGGGCACCAACCTGCGCGAGGACGAATACGGCGGCAGCGTCGAGAACCGGCAGCGGCTCGCGATCGAGATCGTCGAGCGCTCGCGCGCGGCGGTGGGCCGGGATTTCATCATCATCTATCGCCAGTCGCTGATCGACCTGGTGCCCGGTGGGCAGACCTGGAGCGAGGTCGTGCAGCTGGCGCGCGGCATCGAAGCCGCCGGCGCGACGATGATCAACACCGGCATCGGCTGGCACGAGGCACGGGTGCCGACGATCGTCACCAGCGTGCCGCGCGCGGCCTTCGCCTGGATCACCAAGAAGCTCAAAGCCGAAGGCCTGAAGATCCCGCTGGTCACGACCAACCGCATCAACGCGCCCGACGTCGCCGAGAGCCTGCTCGCCGACGGTTACGCCGACATGGTCAGCATGGCACGGCCGCTGCTGGCCGATCCGGAATTCGTCAAAAAGGCCGCGGAAAACCGCGCTGACGAGATCAACACCTGCATCGCCTGCAACCAGGCCTGCCTGGATCATGCGTTCAAGAACAAGGTCGCGTCCTGCCTGGTGAACCCGCGCGCCGCGCACGAAACCGAGCTGAACTACACCGCGGCCGCGATCAAGAAGCGCATCGCCGTGATCGGCGCCGGCCCTGCCGGCCTGGCCTGCGCGACGGTGCTCGCCGAGCGCGGCCACGCGGTCGAGCTGTTCGATTCGGCGGACGAGATCGGCGGCCAGTTCAACATGGCCAAGCTGGTTCCCGGCAAGGAAGAATTCCACGAGACGATCCGCTACTTCGCGCGCCGCATCGAAGTCACCGGCGTCAGCCTGAAACTCGGCCAGCGCGTCGATGCCGATCAGTTGAAAGCCGGCGGCTACGACGAGGTGGTGATCGCGACCGGCGTGCTGCCGCGCGATCCGAAGATTCGCGGCCAGGCTCAGGGCATCGCCGCCGGCCGCGTGCTGTCGTATGTCGACGTGCTGCGCGGCGGCGCGGCCGTCGGCAAGCGCGTCGCGCTGATCGGCGCCGGCGGCATCGGCTTCGACGTTGCCGAATTCCTCGCCGGCGACGGCCATTCGACGACGCTGGATCTGCCGGCCTGGCAGCGCGAATGGGGCGTCGGCGATCCCGAGGACGCGCGCGGCGGCGTCGCCGGCGTGATCCGCGACACGGTGCCGTCCCCACGCGAAATCTGGCTGCTGCAACGCAAGCCCGGCAAGCCCGGCGCCGGCCTGGGCAAGACCAGCGGCTGGGTGCATCGCGCGTCCTTGCAGATGAAGCAAGTGAAGATGATCCCCGGCGTGAACTACGAGGCGATCGAGGCCGGCGGCCTGCTCGTCAGCTTTGGCGACAAGCGCGAGCGGCCGCAGCTGATCGAGGTCGATCACATCGTGCTGTGCGCCGGGCAGGAATCGCTGCGCGAGCTCGAGGAGCCACTGAAAGCTGCCGGCGTCAGCGTGCATCGCATCGGCGGCGCGGACGTCGCCGCCGAACTCGACGCCAAACGCGCGATCGACCAGGGCTGCCGGTTGGCAGCACGGCTGTAAACGTCCAGTGATCGACCGACTGTAGGAGCGGGTCATACCCGCGACTGTGCTCTGCGAGTTCCGAGTCGCGGGTATGACCCGCTCCTACAGTTGCGGATTTACCAGCCTGCTTGATCGGCCACGGGGCTAAAATAAAAACATGTTGAACGAGCTTGTCGCCACGATTCACCGAGTCGGCATCGAGAAGATTTTCCTGCTGCTGATGGCGCCGGTCTTCGTCGTCTGCATGACGGCGGAATTCTTCGTGCTGCGCCGCCGCCGGCAGCAGACCTACACGCTGCACGAAACCGGCACCAACGTCGTGCTGGCGCTGTCGCATGCGCTTACCGACGGCATCGCCTGGGCGCTGCTGATCGGCCTGTTCTACTGGATTTACCAGCACCGCTTGTTCGACGTGCCGTTCAACGGCTGGACCTTGCTGCTTCTGATCGTACTGCAGGATTTCCTCTACTACTGGTTTCATCGCGGCAGCCATCGCATCCGCTGGATGTGGGCCAGCCACGTCACGCATCACTCGTCGGAAACGATGAACCTGTCGACCGCGCTGCGCCAGAGCCTGACTTACCCGCTGAGCGGCATGTGGGCGTTCTGGCTGCCGCTGGCCTGGATCGGCTTCAAGCCCGAGCACGTGATCCTGGTGGTCGCGGTGAATCTGGGTTACCAGTTCTTCGTGCACACCGAGGCGGTGCGCCACCTGCCCCGCTGGTTCGAGGCGGTGTTCAACACACCCTCGCACCATCGCGTGCATCACGCGCGCAATCCGCAGTACATCGACCGCAATTACGCCGGCGTGCTGGTGATCTGGGACAAGATGTTCGGCTCCTTCGTGCCCGAGCAGGCGCCCTGCGACTACGGCATTACCCGCCAGATCCACACGCGCAATCCGCTGGTGATGATGTTTCACGAATGGCGCGACATGTTCGCCGACGCCCGCCGCGCCGGCCCTTTGAGGCTGCGGCTGAAGCACCTGTGGGCGCCGCCGGAATGGCTGCGCCCGCCGGGCTGAAACGAACCGCAGTTCGACAGGCGTGTGTCGCGCCGGCCAATCCGGCAAACTAGACGATCAGATTTTAAGGGCGCCGATGCGGGATTCCGGTCAACTGCTGCAGATCGTGCACGAAGGCATGGTGAAAGCCGGGCTCGACGTCGCTGCGATTTATCAACGCCTGGGCTACGACGCAGAAAAGCTGGCGCTGCGCGAGCTGCGGACGCCGCATCAGCAGCAGGTGTTCTTCTGGAGCACGGTCGAGTCGGTCACCAAGGACCCGGAGATCGGCCTGCATCTGTGCCCGCACCTGCCGATCTTCCGTGGCGAGGTGCTCGAGTACCTGATGTTCAGCAGCCGCACTTTCGGCGAAGGCCTGGGGCGCTCGCTGAAATACCTGCGCTTGATCTCCGACGCCATCAACGTCCGCCTGGTGCACGACGCCCTGGGCGCACGGGTTGCGATCGTCAGCACCGCGGTGGACGCGCCGCAGCTGCGCCATACCGAAATCTGCGTGGTCTACGAGCTGATGCAGTTCGCCAAGGCGGTAACCGAAAACCAGTTCAAGCCGCTGCGCGTGCTGCTGCGCTGCAGTCAGCGCGCGCCACACCCGGAATACGCGACCGTGTTCGGCTGCGCGGTCGAGTTCGGCAGCCGCGAAAGCGAGATCTGGTTCGAACCGGCCCTGCTCGACCGGGCCTCGCCGCACTCGGACCCGGACCTGCTGCTGCTGCATGAAGGCCTGGCCGAGAAGCGGTTGTTGAAGCTCAAGCGCGAGGACCTGGTCGAGCGCATCCGCGGCGTGTTCGCGCAGCGGCTGGAGCTGGAGAACTGTGACCTGGAGGACGTCGCCCAGGAGCTCGATATTCCGCCGCGGCGGCTGCGCTTCGAGCTCGCGCGCGCCGGGACCAGCTTCTCGCAGATCCTGGCCGATTTCCGCTTTCACCTGGCCAAGCGCCTGCTGGCCAAGACCGACGAGGCGATCGAGAACATCGTCTATCTGACCGGCTTTTCCGAGCCGAGCACCTTCTACCGCGCGTTCAAGCGCTGGTCGGGGCAGACGCCGGTGCAATATCGCGAAAGCCGGCGTGCGCGCCGCGCCGGCCCGCCGGCCGCTTCAGCCGGAACCGCCTGAGCTAGACGCCCTTGAAGAAGCGCCGCGCCAGCCAGGACAGCACCACCTGGTAGAAGCTCGGGAAGATCCGCACCAGCAGGTCGGTGGCTTTGGCATCCGGGCCCACCAGCACCCGCCGCGCGTTGCGCTCGACCGCGCGCAGGATCGTATTGGCCGCGGAATCGGCAGTGGTGATGAACAGCTTTTCGAAATGCGCGCCGCTCTTGCTCGAATCCTTGACCAGCAGGCCTTCGATGTTGCGCGAGACACGACCATCACGGGCAATGTTGGTCTTGATGCCGCCCGGATGCACGCTGGTGGCGCTGACGCCGTTGTTGGCCATGTCCAGCTCCTGGCGCAGCGCCTCGGTGAAGCCACGCACAGCGAACTTGGACGCGTTGTAACCGCCCATGCCGGGCTGCGCGCACAGCCCGAACAGGCTGGAAGTATTGATGATGTGGCCCTCGCCCGAGGCTTTCAGATAGGGCATGAAAGCCTTGGTGCCGTAGACCACGCCCCAGAAATTGATGCCCATGATCCATTCGAAGTCGGCGTATTCGACGCCTTCCATGGTTGAACTCAATGCAACGCCGGCATTGTTGAAGATCAGGTTGATCTTGCCGTGGGCGGCGGCGCTGCGGGCGGCCCAGGCCTCCATCGCCTCGCGATCGGCGACGTTGACGATGTCGGTCGTGACCACCACCGGATGCACACGCGCCAGTTCGGCGGTCTTGGCCAGCCCTTCCTGGTTGACGTCGCTGAGCGCCAGGTGGCAACCGCGCTGCGCCAGCTGCAAGGCCAAGGTGCGACCCATGCCCGAGCCGGCTCCGGTAATTGCCGCGACGCGGCCCGCAAAGTTCTTCATGTTCTCTCGTTTATTTGACAACGCCTGATGTCACTTTGCATCTGACAACGCCGGGAGTCAATATGAAAGACATGGTTGAAATCGCAAAAACTGCGGGCCGCCCCTATCGCGGTGCCAGCGCGGACGAGCGCCGCGACGAGCGCAAGCGCCGGCTGATCGACGCCGGCATCAAGGTTATCGGCCGCGACGGTTATGCCGCGACGACGGTGCGCGCGGTCTGCGCCGAAGCCGGGCTGACCGAGCGCTATTTCTACGAAGCCATCGGCGACCGCGAACGGCTGCTTGGCGCGGTATACGAGCACCTGGTGCAACAGCTGCAGACGCAGATCGCGCAGACCATATTCGAGGCCGGCCACCAGCCGCCGGCCGAGCTCGCGCGGCTGGGCCTGCGCGGCTATTTCGGGGCGATGCGCGACCGCCCGGACGCCGCTCGCATCCTGCTGTTCGAGATTCTCGGCGTCAGCCCGGAAGTC
>Ga0190273_10000396_pt1 | contig 17083 bp, 11 predicted proteins | sample Popmic504IS_FD_134513 | JGI IMG/M metagenome (GOLD analysis project Ga0190273, IMG submission 134513) | Populus adjacent soil microbial communities from riparian zone of Shoshone River, Wyoming, USA - 504 IS | ecosystem: Environmental > Terrestrial > Soil > Riparian zone > Trees stand | place... | reverse complement strand
TTAGTGCTGGCAAGAACCATGACGTCATGTGCGCATTCAAAGCAAGCGATTTTCCTGACAGTTTATTAAATAGGGGGAGCGCGAATTCTACAAGAACAAGGGAGATCATCAAAGCAACCATTGTTATGATTAGTGATTCGACAAGAAACTGCCAGACCAATTGCGATTTCAATGAGCCCATTACTTTACGGATACCTACTTCGAGCGCCCGTTTACCTGCGCTTGCCGTTGACAAGTTCATAAAATTGATGCATGCTATTACGAGCATGAAGATTGCGATTACACTGAATATGTAGACGTAGCTTACGTTCCCCGCTGGCTCAAAGTCATTGGTAAAATCAGAATGAAGATGAATGTCGCGAAGTGGTTGAAGGAACAAACCTATATCGTTGCCTGCTGCTTTGAATTGCTTCAAATCCATACCCATTGCCTGTTGCATTTGCGGACCCATATATTTGTCAACTGCCAGCGGAAGCTTTTTTTCAAGTTGTTGGTAATTATATCCTGGTTTCAAAACGAGGTAAGTGTAATAGTTGGAAGTCATCCACGAATTTGACGAAGCGTCCGGAACACCGGTAAGAGATGCAAACATTTCAAAGTGAAAATGAGAAGCATCAGGAATCTTATCAAAAACGCCGGTTATTCTGAAATCCTGTCCGAAATTTTTGAACTTCAGCATTTTTCCTATTGCATTTTCGGAACCAAAATACTTCACTGCGATATCTTTATTGATAACTATGCTATTTGGTTCAGTCAATGCGGTTGTTGGGTCCCCCTGCAAAAAAGGGATGGTAAAAACTTCAAAAAAATTAGGGTCCGCCAATGCTATGTTCTTTTCAACAAAAGTTTTATTACCACTCACAACGGTTGGGGCACCCCCGATACTGAGCCTTGTAGCCTGCTGTACCTCAGGGTAATCTTTCATCATTGTTTTTGCCACAGGAGGAAATACATTAGCTTCCCGCATTTGTTCTCCCTGCACCTTTCCCCGGAATACTACCCGTACAATGCGGTCAGCCTTTTCGTTGTAAGCGTCATAGCTCAGTTCATCTTTTACAAATAACATAATCACGATACAGGTTGCAAGTCCTGTCGCAAGGCCAAATATGTTAATGGCAGAAAAAGCCTTGTTGCGCCAGAGGCTGCGAAACGCGATTTTCAGGTAATTTTTGAACATGATTTCGAATTTATGGCTAAGGCCGGGTTTGTTATACATGATCCGCTAATCAAGTGCCATATTGCTATGCTGCTGATTGTCAAATGTGTTGTCCAAAACTGGGGCGAGGGTGGTGTACGGTTTTGTTACAAGAGTGCGTTAAAGTGTCTCATTTAACTACCGGTTATTAAATGCCGCCGGAGTGCGAACTGCCTATTTGTATGTTTTTATCATGGCGTCAAGATCGTGCCCGGCCCAGCAGTTAGCGAAATTGGATTCCGCTTCAATCACCATTTTATAAAACTCCGATGAGAACTTTGAACGGCTTATGGTCATTCTTTGCGCATTTACCGGAACAATGCCGGCAAGAACATAATTATCTTTTTGACCAAGGCGGTAATTGTTTGTTGTGGAGATCCAGACTTTTGCTGAACCGGTTTTTTTGATTGCGGTCCATGATAATTCAATCAGTGAATCGGTTAATACTGCTGACGGATTTACAACGGAGACCTGCCCGGTGATTGGCACACCATCCAATTCCATGGCATGATCAGGTGGTATCCGCAGATTCATAAAACGCGCAATGGAAGGCATGATGTCAACTATTGCTGGCTTATTCTTAATAAAATACGGGTTTATATCTTTTGCGTTTGTTACTATCCAGGTGTTTCGTTCACGATTCGATTGGTGGCCATGTCCTCTACCGGTTACTGAATCGCGGCCATGATCGGTTGTAATATAAACCTGCCACTGTTCACCATAATTCTTTTCGCGAAGTTTTACTGCGTCCCATAGTTGTTTTATTTGGTCATCCGCCATCTTCACTGCACGGGAAAACGCTTCACCATCACCCGACATATGGGCTACATCATCAGTATATTCAAGGTACACCCAATTCAGATCGGGTGCCTGGTTTCTAATAATGCCTGCAGCATGTTTTACAACAGCCTCATCAATAAGGTGCATATAAACTTTTTTCGCATCATGCGGGAAGCTTATAGTGTCTTTCTCCAGGCCATCATAGGAGAAGTCAACTTTCATATTATTTGTCGCGATTAATCCATCGCCAACCAACTTCGTACGGTTATCCAGCCAGCTTGAGAACACCCCTATTTTTTTGCCAGGATATTGGTCTTTAAGAAGTTTGAATATTGTATAATAATGATAATTTGGTTTGGCAATATCATTATCCCATACATTATGTTTATTTGCCCAGGTGCCGGTTAAGAGGCTGTTATAACCAACAGCAGAAATCGTGGGCGTCTGATTATAACCGCCTTTTTTTCCACCCACAAAAGCGGCGAGGTATTTTCCTTCTTTTGCAATCACATCAAGTGCCGGAGTTGGTACTTTTTCAATTACGTCAGCCGGGATACCATCGACTATAACAAAGAGGACTTTCCGCACCGGGGTCAAAACAGCCTTTTGCCCGAATGATGATATGGCAACCAGCATAACCACGAACAGCACAGAAAGCTGTAAGCGTAAATCTGATACCACCTTAAGTTTTGTTAGGATAAAAACAATCATCATCAAATACTATTCAAACTTAAATAAATAATTATAGTAGCTTAAAGCTTAAATTAACACATGACATAATGTTATCAATACGTGAACTAAGTAAGGACAGCTACGAATGTGTATTTCCTTTTGCCGGATTGAAAGTACACAATATACTATTCGCACTGTTATGCGTTATCAGCCAGGCCAATAATGCATCCACTGCCAGTCCTTATAACTTCGGGCAGGAAGCGAAAAAAAACAAAGGCGGTGATATAAGGTTCAGGGTCATAGCATTTTTTACATCCCGCAATGATCGTGCACATATCAGCTTCGTAAAGGAAGCCAATGCATGGTTTAAAGAAGCTGCTGTAAAGAATAAATTTATTTATGACACCACATCCGACTGGACAAACATGAATGCAGCCTTTATAAACTCTTACCAAATAATTGTATTTCTCGATACAAGGCCTGATAGCGCCGATCAAAGAATTGCCTTTGAACAGTACATGCGCAAAGGTGGTGGATGGGTTGGATTTCATTTTTCAGCTTTCGCCCTTACACCCTCAGATTTCCCCCAGAACTGGAACTGGTATCATGAAGAATTTCTTGCATCCGGCCAATACGTTAGTAATACCTGGAGACCGACATCTGCCATATTAAAAGTTGAGGACAAGCGTCACCCGGTTCTGAGAAATTTACCGGCAACGTTTAAGACATCTCCGAATGAATGGTACCGATGGGAAAAGGATCTTCGCAAAAATGAAAATATCCGGATCCTGCTTTCGATAGATTCGTCAAGCTTCCCGCTTGGCACCGGACCAAAGAAACATGAGATCTGGCATAACGGTTATTACCCCGTCGCCTGGTCAAACCGGAATTACAACATGGTTTACTTTAATATGGGTCATAACGATATAGACTATGAACATGGAACAAATAAAGAACTTTCATTCACATTTCACAACACAGTTCAAAACAAGTTGATTTTAAATACGGTGCTATATATTGGCAATCATAGTATGATGACTGTAAGAAAAAGAAAAAAGGCTGCCGGCGAAGCCAACAGCCAATAAGATGAACGTGAAATTTTATGGGAGGGAATCAGTGCCTGGAGAACCAATCATTTCAATCATTATTTTTTTGCGATCCGATACAACCTGCCCTGGTCAGTAACCGCATAAAGTGCGCCGTCAAGGCCCTGCGTGATATCACGAAAACGCTGACCTTCACTTTCCAGTAATCTTTCTTCACCGGTTACCTTGTTGTTTTCAATGACAAGTCTTACAATATGCTGTCCGCTAAGTGCCGCCAGAAAAAGATTATTCTTCCATTCAGCGATACTATCGGAATTATAAAATGTACTGCCGCTTGGTGAAACAACCGGATCCCAATAGTAAACGGGTTGTTCAAGGCCGTCTTTTTGTGTTGCGCCGGGTCCCACTTTAAGACCACTGTATTCAAGGCCATAAGTAATTGCAGGCCAGCCATAGTTCTTTCCTGCCTCGATGCGGTTTACTTCATCGCCTCCCCTTGGTCCAAATTCATTTTCCCATAGGTCGCCGGTTGCGGGATGGAATGCGAGGCCCTGTACATTTCTGTGTCCATATGAATAAATCTCCGGTCTGGCATTAGCGTTAGACGCAAACGGGTTGCCTGCTGCCGGCTTACCGTCAGTAGTAATGCGTATAACTTTACCAAGAGCAGACTTAAGATCCTGTGCCTGTGGTCTTGTAACTGTATCAGATCTTTCGCCGGTACTCACAACAAGGTTGCCCGATTTGTCGATCAGGATCCTGCCTCCATAATGCAAGTCGCTTTTATAAGCAGGAGTTGCGCGGTAAATAACAGTGGCGCCTTCAATAGACTTTTCATCACCAGATAATTTGCCCTTTGCAACTGCGGTAAGATTTCCGTCTGCTGTCTGTTCCGAGAAAACCCAGTATAGAATTCTGTTTGTTGCAAAAGCAGGATCAACCCTGATTCCAAGCAATCCTCCCTGGCCAGCCGGATTAACTTTTGGTGCACCGGTGATAGCGGCACTTAACTGCCCGGTGGTGGTAGCGATGCGCATCGTTCCTCCTTTTTCTGTAATCAGCAGGCGTCCGTCGGGGAGGTTGGTAATGCCCCAGGGACTTTTCAAGTCTGTTGCTATTGACTTCCCTTCATAAGCTGTGGTAGTTTTCACAGATCCGATCCTGGTTTGACCCTGGAATGCCGGCTTATATGTACTGTTAGGATCTTTCTTTTCTACCGGGGCCCCGGCTGCTGATGAATCGGTTGTTGGTGCAGTTGCTGCCTTATCCGTTTTATTATCACAAGCTGTAACAAGCAGCGTAGCTGCGACCAATGCTGATGGCAAAACCTTAATCGTTAATTTCATTTTTCTATTGTTATATGCGGGCAAAAGTAAGCATATTCACACAAACCGGCTTTGGCCTTACATTACAAAAATGGCCACCCAGAAGGCAGCCATTTTTCATAAGACTATAATTTTTATGGCTTGTCCCACCAAACCCTTGATGTCATCTTATCACCACTACCAAGTCCGGCAACAGCGGCACTATAATTATCAGGATTCACGGCCGCTTCATTAAGCGGATATGTGAACCTGCGGGGTATCGTTCCGGCTGTAACGTTCCCGAAATAATTAACCGGTGTTAATGCTGGGAACCCGCTTCTTCGCCAATTTGCCCAGGCTTCATACGAATCCATAAATGTAGTAATCCAATATTGTGTATTGATCTGTTGCAAGCCAGTCGCCGCAACATAAGGATTTGCTGCCAGGTAAGTAGTGGCTTGCGCAGTTGTTAATGCAGGTGAAGCCCCCACCTGGTTCATCATCAGGATGCCGGCAGTAACACCAGCATTATAGTATGTTGCTGCAGAACCAGGAATCCAGCCGCGCTGTGCCGCTTCAGCAAGCAGTAACTGTGTTTCAGCATGCGTGAGGAAGATGATTGGTGCATCAAGACGTGCAAAGGTATTGCGATTAACTATGGAATATTTATTTACACTGCCCGGGTAGCCAGGTGCATTACCAATATAAGTTGCAGTGGTACCGAGGTCATACCCGTTTGGCTGGCCCTGCTGTACAGCGGGAGTATTATCTCCTTTGTCTGCTTTATTGGATGGATCAGTTGCTACTGTTGCAATGGATGAAAGCCTTGGGTCATTAGTGCCCTTTAACAGGTCAACCAACGTTTTACTGACTCTTGAAGCATTTGGATCCTGCCCCGCTAATATCCAGGCATTGCCATTGGCCGTAGTACTACTTGGTCTGTCTTCATGAGCTACCAATGCGTTGTCATTGATATCTGTGAATACTCCGCCGGCTACCGCAGTGCCCACCCAGGTCTTTGCCTTATCAGGATCAACCTTGCTTAGCCGCATTGCCACCCTTACCATCAGTGAATATGCAAACTTTTTCCATTTCGCAACATCACCGCCATATAGCAAGTCCGCCGAACCAATTGAGTTTAGTGCTGAAGCATCCAATTTTTCAGCGGCGTCTTTCAGTTCTGCCAACAGGTCGTCATAAATGGCTTGTTGTTTATCATATTTCGGATGAGTTACCCCGGTTAAATAACCAAGGCCTGCTTCGCTATAGGGGATGTCGCCGTACATGTCCGTCATGCGTTGCATCATAAAGGCCTTGAAGATGCGCGCAATCTGGTGAAGGTTTTTGTTCGCTTCATTGTCGCGTGTTTGCTCCACCACATCAACTATGTTCTTTATACTGTTTGTGTAGTTTGCATCCCAGTATGCGGCATTGTAGCCGGCGTTGTAAGTATATTTATCACCGGCCCAATAACCTGTTGTGGACGACAAATGTTGTATCATCGTTGATCCGTAAATGAGGTTGTTTCTCCAATCCTCGTAAGCGTTAGCATCGCTGTTACCAGATGTTACTAGTTCGGCAGCTGTGAACAGGTAACTATAATTCATGGTTTCCGGTGTCAACTTAGTGGGATCTATATTGATCTCTTCAAAGTTTTTATCACAACCGGCAGCAACCAGCACACCGGCACCAATTAAAATCGAATATATTTTGTGTCTCATTTTTAGTGGTTTTGTTTGTTGCTGATCAGAATTTGAGATTGACATTCACTCCAAGATTTCTTACTGCAGGGTAGCCGGAAAGCTCAAGTCCCTGTGCATTTGTGTTTGTAAGATTTGATTCAGGATCAATATTTGGCGTATGTTTCATCAACGTCAGCAGGTTCCGGGCGACCAACCCTATCGTTGCTCCTTTAACAAATCCTCTTTTCAATATAGATGCCGGAAGCGAATAGCTTAGCGCCACTGACCGGAGTTTGATAAAGCTGGCATCATAAACAAATTCTTCACTTACATGATGTGCATCAGTTGAAATACCAGACCAATAAAGTTGAGCGGGAACCGCCTTAGTGTTAGCCTTGTTTGATTCATCCACACCAGGACCTATATAACCACCCTCGCGCCCTAGCAGTGTGTTTTCGTGCAAACCATAAGAATACATCAGTAGGTTTGTACCTGAGTAGATCTTGGCACCATATTTAAAGTCGATAAGAAACGAGAGGGTAAGATCTTTAAACCTGAGATCATTATTAAAACCACCTGTTGTTTTGTATATGCCGGAACCAAGCGGCACGGGCAATTCTGAACGCATCGGGAATCCATCTGCATCGTAGATGACCTGGCCGGCATCGTTCTTTTTATAAGCGTAGCCGGAAATTTGTGCATAAGGAAGGCCCACAATATTTTTCACGCTTACACCATCACCCCATCGGGGAAATGCACCGCCTATTACGATCTCTTCGACTCCCGGACTTAAGGCAAGTACTTTGTTGTTGTTAACAGCATAATTGAATGAAGCTGTCCAGGTAAAGTTCTTAGTCTTTATAGGAGTGCCAGTAAGTAAAAGCTCAATACCCTGGTTTCGCAGTTCTCCGATATTCACTACGCTTCCGGTGTAGCCGGAGGTCGGGCTGATGGTAACCGGAAGAATATCATCGGTTGTTTTTTTATTGTACCATGCAAAATCAACTCCCAGTCGGTTGTCCAGGAATTGAACATTTATACCAACCTCCTGCTCGTTTATCTTTACTGGTTTCAGAAAGTTGTTTGGTATTTCAGACTGGGTGATAAAACCAACGGATTGATCGCTGATAGTATAACCCTGCAAACCGTAAGTTAACAGGTTCCGGTAGGGCGAAGTACCATTCGACGACTGTGCATAAGACGCACGTAATTTGCCAAAACTTATCCATGATGGCAGGGCAATAACATCAGAGAATACAAAGCTTGCACTAACTGATGGATAAAGAATATCATTTGAATTGATATTCAGTGTCGAGAACCAATCGTTTCTGGCAGTAACCGTCAGGTACAGGAAATCCTTATACCCGAAATCGGCACTTCCATAGATGGAATTGACCCTGTAATGTGAATAACTGTATGAAAATGGTTTTTCAGAAATGTTGCTGGGACTATAAAAGAAGGGAACCTTAAAGGGACCGGCGCCAAAGATGCCTGCCTGTTTCCAGACATTATCCTGGGTATTCGTACCCACGTTAGCATGTACTGAAAAGCTGCCGAATTTCTTGTTAGCGTCAAGACTCACATTGCCGTTTATCTCATGGAAGTCGGTGGTATGTTGAGTGAGGTTACCTCCTTCGCTATAGCCGGTGCCGGTTGGTAAAATGTTGGTCACATCAAAAATATAACCATCACGTGTAACCGCAGCCTGTACAGACAACCAGTCCGTTAAACTATATTTCAACGAGAGCCCGCCGGTAAGCCTGTTCCGGCTCGTTTTGTTTTGATACTTATATGCGACGAAATATGGATTGTTGAAATATATATCCAGCCCCGGGAGCATCTCGAAGTTGTTCGCATTAACTGCCGGCTCAAGCCATCTGACATCGAATGAGTTGGCAATATAAGTGGTGCTCGCGATCACATTACCGGGAGCATCTGAAAACGACACACGGTTTTTTACCGTTTCAAATACATAATTCGCATTAATGTTCAATTGAAGTTTCGGTGTGATGTTATAAGTACTGTTGAAGTTGACTCCCTGCTGCTTCATGTTTGAATTTGGGATAACAGTATTCATATAGAGATTGGAAAGACCAAGCCGGAAGTGCCCCTTATCATTACCACCTGTAAGGGCAATGGATGACTGGTTGCTGACGCCTGTCTGGTAAAAATTCTCCCAATTATCTTTTGCCGGCAGGTAGGCATATTTATCACCCAGAAAGTTTATTGCTTCTGATCCATCGAGTTTAGCACCCCAGCTGGAATTTGGTGAACCCTGCGCTGCAGCCGTCGTGATAGGTTTTACACCTTGTGTGCCCTGACCATACTGGTATTGATATTCATGTTCATCAATAATTTTTTGTGCAGTGAGGTTATTATTCACTTCGATGCCAATGCCCTTTGATTTAAGACCGGATTTAGTGGTGATGAGTATGGCTCCGTTTCCGCCACGGTAACCATACAATGCAGACGCTGCAACTCCTTTAAGCACCTGTATAGTTTCGATATCATCAGGATTAATGGTAGACAAGCCATCACCAAAATCAGCGCCTCCCCATTGGCCCGATGAGCCCTGGTTGCTGTTATCGAAAGGCACACCATCGATCACATATAGTGGCTGATTGTTACCGCCAAGCGAAGAGTTGCCCCGGATCGTAACCCGGCTGCTACCAGAAGGTCCGGTAGACACCCCGGAAACACTTACGCCAGCTATCTGGCCGGTTAGCGCATTACCAATATTTGTTTCTCTTGCCTGGGTAAACTTTGATCCGTCCACATCTGTAGTTGAATATCCCAGCGAACGCTTTTCTTTGCGGATTCCAAGAGCGGTAACTACAACTTCCCTCAACTGCGAATCTCCGAGAATCAGGGAAACATTTAAACTAAGATCATCACCAACCGTGATATTTTGTGAAGCATACCCTATCGATGAGAACACCAGTACATCACCCTTTTTTGCATCTATGCTGAATACACCGGCGGCATCAGTTGAAGTGCCTATTGTAGTTCCTTTTATAGTGACGGATACACCCGGTACGGCAACTCCATTTTCACCAGTGACCTTGCCAGTGACGATCTGGACGGTTGTGCGGTTAATTATTCGGCTGTCTTCATTTACTTCAAAGTCTACACGGGTTCCGGCTTTCGTAATATCAACATTGTCTTTTGATTCCAGTATGACAAAGGTTTTTTCATTAACTTTTTTGTATTTGAGACCGGCACTGGCAAGGATTTGCCTCAGGACACGTTCTACGTTTTTTTCTTCACCTTCCGGTGCATTAACCATTGTGTTACCCAGTGATTGATCAGCAAAAAGAAAATAGACACCGCGTGTTTTATTGAGTTCTTTCAATACTGCGAACAGCGTCTGTTTTTGTTCAATGGGATCGGTCTCCATTGTCATTGCACGCTTGTGCCTGGAGTTGACCTGCGGCTGATCACCTGAATAGGCCAATGAATTTTGTGCACACAATTCATGCACACCTATGAGGTGAACTAACAACAGGCAGCCCATCACGTGAAGGTTGGGTTGGATCTTTCTCATGTTACAGTGTTTAGTTTAGTTATTAGTTGTAGTGTTTGGCCAATTTGATTGTTGCACTTATAGGATGTAATCGCTTTATGTGTATTCTGATACTAGCAGCGTACTTTAATTACTATTTAATTTTGAGATCTCAATTCCCTCCTTGTTCTTTATAACCCTGAATTCGTTTAATGCAGCAAGCGCCTCTATTAAAACATCAAGATTATCATTGGGCAGAATTCCGGTTAACCGGAGCCTGCCGAGATTTTCATCTTCCAGGCGAACCGTGACCCCATAATGCTGACGTATCAATTCAACCGCGTCAGACAAAAGGGTATTATCAAAGTTGATCTTTCTCTCCTTCCAGGCAGTTACAGTCTCAGCATTGACGCGTTTTTTCTGCAAGTGATCATCATTGAATTCGAGAAAGTCGCCCGGTGCCATAACGATGTCTTTTCCCTCCTCACGTCTTAGGATCACCTGTCCTTCCTGAAGAAGCACATTTGACTTATCATCCCTGTTCATTACATTGAAGCGGGTGCCTGTTACATAAATATCGAATTGACTTGCATGCACTATAAAGCGTGTTTTATTGGGTGTTTTTGTCACCTGGAAAAATGCTTCACCTTTGATCCATACTTCACGATCCTCGCCTTGCTTCCAGTGCTCAGAATAAGTCAACTGGGTATTTGCATTCAACAAAACTTCGCTGCCGTCTGGTAATATTTTAGATTTAATTTCTCCAAATTCAGTATTAATCTTTGCCCTGGAAAACAGGATGCTGCGAACCACGATGCCGGAAATAAGAAGCATTATAATCGCTGCAGCGTATTTCAGCCAGCGGGTTTGGGTAAATGCCTGTGTGGAATTTTTTTTGCGTGGATTTAATTTGTCGTTGGCCATCAACCGTGCTTCGGCTGCGACTACCTGGGCTTGCGATATCTTTGTATCATTAATTTTTACACTATCAAAAATGGCAACAGCTTCCCTGATCATTGAGTGAGCGGAAGGATTTTCTTTGATCCATTGATTCCACTCAAGTACATCCTTTTCGTTCGATTTAAAATACCAGTTTACAAAGCTTTCATCAGTGAGGAAATCTTCTACCTGGTCATAGTCCTGGGGCATACTTTGGTTTTATTCTAAAGTATAGTGACACAGAATTGATTTTTGTAACGATAATTCAGAAATTATTTTTTATTTTCACTGAGTATCACGTTAAACATCTCCGACGCCTGCCTTTGTTAGCATGATATTTCGCTGTTGCGCTTGACTATATTTCAGAAAAAAATTTTTTACGAAATTTTAAGTCTATTGAGCACGATGAACCGGGATACTGCGCTTTGGGAATCTTTCAGGAATGGTGATAAGGAAGCATTTGCGATTTTATTCCGCACTTATTATCCGCTGTTGTTTCAGTTTGGAGTTAAGGTAACGACCGACAGTGCTCTGCTCGAAGATTGTATACAGGAACTTTTTGCAGATATCTGGCAATCCCGCCTGCCGCCTCCGGTATTGTCTGTCAAAGCTTATCTCTTCAAATCTCTTAGATATAAACTTATAAGAGTGATGCGCAATAACCGCCATCAGAGCTCTTTGGAGAATGTTGATGACTACCATTTTGAATTAAGCCATGAACATTTTGTGATAACAAACCAGGAAAGCCGGGAGAAGTCTGATAACGTAAAATCTGCTCTCAGTTTTCTGTCAAACCGCCAGAAGGAAATTATTTACCTCAAATATTACCAGGATCTGAGTTATGATGAAATCTGCACCATCACAGATTTGAATTACCAGGTTGCACGCAACCTGCTTTCACAGGCAGTTAAATCGTTAAAAAGAATTATTTTGAAGGAAGCTATGGTGGTTTGTATCTTCTCCCTTCTTTATTACAATTAATCATTGACGATTAATCATTGACAGTTAAAGGGCTGGCCTGTCGCCGGGCGACTTCAACCTTTTCCTAATTATCCATGCGGATTTAATAACTATCTACTAAAGCTCGCTTATTCAATTACTTTTACTACCCATGGCATCAAAAACACAAGTTTGGTTATTCCTGCTTTTATGCGCAGCCTTGCCCGTATTTAGTCAGCGTTCAACTTTCAAAGTAGTTGGCTATTATTCACTGAAAGCCGCGCTAACTGTTGATATAGCCACTTTCCCATTTGAAAGGCTTACCCATGTAAACCTATATTTTTTAAATCCGGATAGCTCAGGCAAATTCAGGATCGATCTTTCTGGTTTGGCAACCTTTGTTAAGGCAGCACATAAAAAAAAGGTGAAGGTGTTACCTTCTATTGCGGGCGGTGGAAGGCACGACTATTACCATGAACTATTGAAACCTGGAAAGAGACAAAAGTTGATTGATGATCTGGTTAACATTGTTATTAAATATGATCTTGATGGGATTGATGTTGACCTTGAAGGGCCGGATATCGACGAAAATTACCAGGATTTTGTTATAGAATTAAAGACTGCACTTACTAACAAAAACAAATTAACCACTGCGGCTATTGCTGTGTTTTATAAAGACCAGTTAACAGATTCAGCGCTTGCAGCGTTTGATTTTATGAACCTGATGAGTTACGATCATACCGGACCATGGAATCCATCAAAACCAGGACCCCATTCCACCTACCAGCATGCGTTTGAGGACCTTGATTATTTTACACGTGAACGAAATATACCAGCGGAAAAAATAGTGCTTGGAGTAGGTTTTTATGGCTATGGTTTCGGACCCGAATTGAACACTCCGCCCACCAGTTTGAATTATAAAGATATAGTCGCAACGTTTCCCGGAGCCGATACAACTGACCAGGTACTCATGCCAGGTGGGGCAACTATGTATTATAACGGCTCTGAAACCATCAGGCGAAAGACGCTACTTGCAAAGGAAAAAGCATCCGGAATTATGATATGGCAATTAACGGGTGATGCTAGTGGCTCAAAATCTTTGCTAAGCGTTATAAACCAGGCGGCGCGGTCAGGTAAACCTTAAGTTAATACAAACTGAAATTCGTCAGCGCGGCAACAATATTTATATTTAAGGCTTAACAATTGCATGGCATACTGAAATCAGTCGTGGCTCATTAGCCGGGACTATGCCGAACATTTAAATTATTTTAAGTAATGAACAAAACACCCAGGGCAATCATTTCAGCATTCGCCATTACTATGACTTTCAGTGCAACCTTTGCTAACCCGCAGCAAGCGCCGGACACCACCGGTGCCCCGGTCGAAACGAAGTCACCAAACAGTGATTATAAACCTGCCATTGCCGGTCAGACGCGGGTTGCCGGTGTAAAAACCAAATCAGCCTTTGATGGTAAACTTCTAGCCAGCGGGTTAAACAGTCCATGGGGAATAGCGACATTACCCGATGGACGGTTCCTGATTACCGAAAAACGTGGTCAGATGCGGATTGTAACGCCTGCCGGCAAAATAACCGAACCTATTACAGGAATACCCGAAGTGAATCCGGCTGGTCAGGGTGGCCTGCTCGGACTGGCGATTGATCCTGACTTCGCAAAAAACAGAACGGTGTTTTGGTTATTCTCCGAAAAGACAGATGATGGTAATGAAACTGCCGTGGCAAAAGGTAAATTATCTGCGGATGAAAAGACCATCCAAAATGTGGAAGTTATTTACCGTGCAACACCTGCGTTTAAGAGTAATCTTCATTACGGCGGTCGGGTTGTAATCGATAAAACCGGTAACCTTATTATTAGTACCGGGGAACGGTCAGATATCAAAAGTCGCCCCCAGGCCCAACAGTTAAATTCGGCGCTTGGTAAAGTGATCCGGATAACGAAAGACGGAAAACCCGCCCCGGGTAATCCGTTTGCCGGTAAAAGTGATGCAAGACCCGAATTGTATTCCTATGGTCACAGGAATGTTCAGGGCCTTGCGCTTAACCCAGCGAACGGTGATTTATGGGAACATGAATTTGGTCCACGCGGCGGTGATGAATTAAATCGCATACAACCAGGTAAGAATTATGGTTGGCCAACAATTACGTACGGACTAGAATATAGCGGTCAGAAAGTCGGCGAAGGAAATACGCAGATGGATGGATACGAGCAACCTGTTTATTACTGGGATCCGGTTGTTTCTCCAAGTGGTATGACGTTTTACACCGGTGACAATATGCCGGAATGGAAAAACAACCTTTTTATTAGTTGTTTAAGCGGTCTCCATGTCGCGAGGTTGGTTATTAAAGATAATAAGGTGGTTGGGGAAGAGCGACTGCTGGCCAATCTGCAACAGCGTTTTCGTGATATTACACAGGGGAAAGACGGCGCATTGTACACTATAACTGACCAGGGAAACTTATATCGGATCGGTAAATAAATGAATGCTTTTCGGATGAAAATTAAATTCATCGAATGGAAACGCGGCCAACCTGGCTGCGTTTTCTATTTATTTCCGAAGTTTAAATTGCTGAGAGATGCGGAACTGATCAATTCGGGCCATGATTCAGAGGTCGACAAGCCGGGCGGAACGGGCATTACCCTGACGTTCACCCAGTTTTTATAATTTACAAGGTAGGTCTTGGCATCATACCGCAGCGGATATGAAAACGGGTTATCAATTTTAAGCGTAACGGACTGATGTGCTTTTTTCTTTACAACCTGGTTAAGGCTGATCACCAGAGTTTTTTGTGGAAACCTGATTTCAGTAACTGCCTTTACGTTTTTTACTACGCCGTTTTCCTGTTCAATCTCAATAAATACCGTTTCACCGGGATACAGCTGAACCGTTTGATCTGCCAGAACATAGGGCGCCTCGGGTAAGTTTTCTTCGTAAGTTGTTTTCTTATCGACAGCAACTGTCAGCAAATAAGGCTTTCGTTTGAGCGGAAAAAAATCCTGGGCAAATCCGGATGGAAGAGCCGAAATGAGCGAGATAATGCAAAGCAGGAGTTTCATAGTGTTAGGATTTTATTCAGTACATAACAAAATAATGATTATTCCCCAGAATTAAAAGTGCATCTGTTATATTTAAGACAGACAATACCAATCTATTCTTATGTCAGGTGAGAGTTTACAACAATGCGCGGTTTGTAGTAATTATGGTTCCGGCAATTTCTGCAGTAATTGTGGTCAGCCGTTTTCAACAAAGCGGATAACGCTAGGTGGAATGTTGCACGAGGTCTTTCATTTCTTCACGCATCTTGATAAGGGATTTCTGTTTACCCTTAAACAGCTGATCCGCTACCCGGGCAAGATGCAACGTGAATATATCAATGGATTACGGGCAAAACATCAGAAGCCCTTCTCAATGTTTTTTATCTGTGCAACGGTTGCAGGTTTGTCGCTATATACTGTAAATCTATTGCTGATCAAGTATTTTGGCGCGGGCAATGATAAGGAAGCCCAGTTTTTTAATCACTATTGGGTGGTGCTGCAGATAGCACTCCTGCCGTTTTATACGCTTGTCACCTACCTTTTCTTCCGGCAACCAAATCTAAATTACGCCGAGGTGGGTGTGCTCCAGCTTTATCGTTTTGCCATAGTGTTCCTGCTGATAAGTATTATCAGTTTAATAAGGTTTATATTACCCGATTTCCAAACCAAATTTCTTGAATTCCCAATCATACTCATTTATTCGATCATTACAAATCTTTCGTTTTTTCATACTTCTAACCGTGGAATCGTTATCGTAAAATCTATAGTGATAATGATCATTGCATTCGGTATTGCCAGCCTCGTTCAAGCCTGGCTGGTAGGAACATGACGTCATTCCACGAATAATTGGTCTCAAGGCCTATACAGCCTTGGTCAGATCGCCCGCGCGGCGGACATGTCAGCGTATAATCAGCGATCGTTATTTCTTTCCAACCAGTTGATCAATCTCATGATTGAAATCCCTGACGAATTCATCATAGTACTTGCCCGTTGCCGGTCCCGAAAATCCGGTGTGAATCTGAGCGACCTTTCCATCTTTATCAATAATAATCATCGTAGGAAATGAGAGGAAGGTGTTTAATGCCGGAAGCGAGGCGGCTACAAACTGCTTATCGGCCTTTCCGCCAAACACCTGCTCGTATGGCACCTCGTATTTCTGACGGAAACGATCAAGCGCTTTTTTAACATATGCGGCATCCGTCTGCCTTTCGTAGAAAATTGCTATTGCTTCAACACCCCGGGCCTTATTCTTTTTATACCAGGGCACCAGGAAATTTGCCTCATCGATACAATTAGGACACCAGGTGCCGGAGATAGTAATTATCACAACTTTGCCCCGAAACTTTTCGTCTTTGATTGAAACCAGCCTGCCGTTAGCATCCGGAAATGAAAAATCAAGGGTTGAATATCCTTCCTTTAGCAATGTAAGTTTTGTGGCATCAGGTAGCGCAGCTGACTCATTTGGATTACCAGTAAAAGATTGACTTGATCTTGCTCCTACTTGTTCACCGGTTATTTTGCCGTCCCTTTCAATGCGACCACGGTAGTATGATGGAGATGAGCCGATGAACGAAGAGAGTTGAAAAGTATCGCCTGTAACAATCCCTTCCAGGAACCTGGAGTCACCGGTTATTCTCAAAAACGTTCCTTTCAATTTGTTCCCTTCCTGCGAAAACAAGCCAACCGTTTTTTCTTCCGTGCCATCGGCTGCTTTAAAAACAATATCATAAGTACCGGATATATTCTCCGAAGGCTTTTGACCTTTTTCTTCAAACCGGTAATTCACGTTTTTCCGTGCAGTAACAGGAGTTCCGGGAGTTCCTCCTACTTGCCGTCTTAATGTACCAGTGAGGCGATCACCATCCAGTTTAAAAGCAAGTTCATTGTCAAACTGGTCAAGTGCAGCAAATACTGAATCCTCAACCTGTCGTACATTGCCTCCTTCAAACCGCTCATCTCCATTCAAAAAAT
>Ga0190273_10000395_pt1 | contig 17117 bp, 17 predicted proteins | sample Popmic504IS_FD_134513 | JGI IMG/M metagenome (GOLD analysis project Ga0190273, IMG submission 134513) | Populus adjacent soil microbial communities from riparian zone of Shoshone River, Wyoming, USA - 504 IS | ecosystem: Environmental > Terrestrial > Soil > Riparian zone > Trees stand | place... | reverse complement strand
GGCCGGCGATGTTGATGTTGCGACCGGCCGAGTAATGGCTGGGGGTGGCGCGGTGGTCGTAGTCGACGTAGTACGCGCCGTTCCAGATGTTCGATCCGTAGCGGTGGACGAAGCGCGGCCGGTTGGTGCCGAGTTCGATGAAGGTCGGATGCGTGCGCCCGGCCAGCAGCGGGTTGTCCGCGATCATCTCCGGTGTGAGCCGCGTCTCTTCGAGCCAGGCGATCGCTTCGGGCACACGCTCAAGGTACTTTCTATCCCCGGTCAACCGGAAGTAGTTGAACAGCTGCTGGACGTTCGTCTGCGTGGTGTGTGTCGCGAGCGCTCTCGGCTCGTAGCTGCGCGCACCGGCAGGCGAGCCGGCTGGTCGGCCGTCCTGCTCGGCCGCCAGATGCTGCAGTGCCCACCCGGCCTGCGGCGCAGGCTGCTGCAGGCGTCGCAGCGACTCCATCGCCCGCATGACCGGTTCGATCAGACGGGTTTCGCCCAACCCTATGACGCACATCAGCAGGAACTTGATGTTCTCGCCGGCCACGTCGTCGTTGAAGGTCACCTGCTTCGTGTAATCACCGTCTTCCATTCCTGCAGTCGCCCCCGGCGGCAGTTGCTCCGGGTTGGGCGTGGGCATCGAGGTGATGGCAAGCGGGGACGGCGGGTAGCGCTGCGGCCAGCCGCCGTCGGCCACGCCTTCCTTGAACTGGGCATCCAGGACGAAATTGATGGCCTTGTTCAACGGCTCGAGAAAGCTCTGGTCGCGCTTTTCGAGGTACGTGCGGAGCAGAACCTGCGAAGCGATCGCGGTGGTTGCGTCATCGAAGGTGGCATTGCCGTAGTAGTGCTGGAACTCCTCCAGCCGCCACCCATTGGCGCCGATCGTCTCGTACCAGTGCTTGAGCGATTCTTCGCCCGCGAAGTCGTAGATGTAGTTCCACCCGCCTGAAGGATGCTGAGCTTCCACCAATGCCCGACAGGTGTGCTCTGCCGCGCGGTAGAAGGATTCATCGCCGGTGGCATGGTAGGCGTCCAGCAGGGCGTGAGCCATCGAGGGCGTCCCCGGCGGCTGGATCCAGCACATCGAGCGCTTCGCTTCCATCTCGCCCCAGCTGAGCGAAAGGTCTGGCAGGTAGCCCCAGACGTAGGCGCCCCGATACGATACGCGCCGGTCCATGTAGCGGACCGCCCGTTTCATCGCATGGCGGGCAGCGTCCTCGGTGCCTCCGTTTTCGTCGGGGGCTCCATGCTTGTCATTGTCCCGGTGACGGTCGCCCGCCGACTTCCCCGCAATGCCGGCTTCGGTCGGCGCCAGGTCCCCTTCGCTGCTGCCGCACGCAGCGGCGAGCGGCGCCAGGGCGGACAATACGAATGTTCTGCGTTTCATCGACGGGTCTCCTATCGTGATGACGACCCCTCGTCGCAACTGCGACAGGTCGTCGAGTCGGGTTCATGTCGGACTTCGACGGATGCCGTGTGGCGTCGGCTGTGGCAGATGGATCGGGATGCGCCCGTGCCTGGGGTTCCTCAGGCAGAACCGGTCCTGCGACCGCGCTGCTCGGGTGGCGTGTAATCTATGGTCACGAACTGTCCGCCCTGGCAGCGCTGCGCGACGGGATCGAGGGGGTTGGGCTGCTTCAGGATTTCCTCGGCCCATTTCTCGGCGTTCTCCGTCGGCTCGTAGCCGATGGCGTTGCCCTCGCTCAGGTCGTAGTAGCTGCGCGTGTTTGCAGAAATGCCCCAGACGGCAGCGTAGCCGACATCCTTTGCCTCGATCGAGCGCATGATGAGTTGCACCAGATCCTCGGTGCCCATCCAGGTGCTCAGCTGGCGCAGGTTCTCCGGCGGCCTGCCCATCGTCGTGCCGATCCGAAGCGAGATGCCTTCGATGCCGTGCTTGTCCCAATACATGCGCGCCATCGCTTCACCCCACACCTTGGACAGGCCGTAGAAGCCGTCAGGTCGGACGGGCGCGTCGAGCCGAAGCTTCTCGTCCACGGAATACATGCCGAAGGCATGGTTGGAACTTGCAAAGATGATCCGCCGCACCTTGTGCCGGCGCGCGCCTTCATATATCTGATGAAGCCCGATCAGGTTGTTCTGGACGACCTCCGGCAGCGGGCGCTCGACGCTGGTTCCCGCCATGTGCACGAGCACGTCCATGCCGGTCAGCAGCCGGTCGACGGTAGCCGGGTCGTTCAGGTCGCCATGCATGACGTCCTCACCCGGGTGCAGCGGCTCGAGCGGCGTCCTGCCGCCTGCCGAGCGCAGGTCGATGCCGCGCTTCTGCAACTCCACACGCAGGATGCGTCCGACGTTGCCGCTCGCCCCGCTCAATGCCACTTTGGTCATGCCATACCTCTCGAATTTGCAGTTCGGAATAGTCCGGGTCATCCGCGGTTTGACCCGCGGAGTTCATCCGCGATAAAGCGCCACCGGTGTGCCGGGCACGTCAAGGTCTACCGCGAAGAGACCGCCGGCAAGCGGCGTTGCCTCGATCTGCTCGGGCGTGAAATTCTCGCGCAGAGACGTGATGTAAAGCGTCTTGAGATCGGGCCCGCCGAAGCACGGCATCGTCGGATGCGTCACCGGCATCTCGATCCAGGCGATCAGTTCGCCGGCGGGCGAGTAGCGGTTGACGCGCCCCGCCCCGACGCCGCAGCCCCAGTAGCAGCCTTCACTGTCGGTGGCGCCGCCGTCCGGCCGGCCCCATTCGGGCGGTGGCGCGACGAATTCCTCGCGCGGCCCGACTGCCCCGGTCGACATGTCGTGCGCGCGGCGCCAGATCGCGCCGCTGCGGGAGTCCGAGTGGTAAAGCACGCTGCCGTCCGGGCTCCACGCCAAGCCGTTTGAGACCTTGAGGTTCGGCGCCATCCGTTGCACACGATGGTCCGCGCCCAGCCGGTAGAGCGCGCCGACGGCCTCCTTTTCCGGCCGGTCGTCCATCGTGCCTGCCCAGAATGCGCCGTCGGGGGCAACCTTGCCGTCGTTGAGGCGGTTGGTCGGTACATCGGGTTCCGGGTGGACAAGAAACGTCAACGCGCCACTGTCGAGGTCGACGAGGTGAAATCCGGTGCGAAGGGCTGCAACCAGCCCGCCGCCTTCGCGCAGGCCGATGCTGCCGACCGCCGCCGGCAGGGACCAGTTACGGCGTGCGCCGCTCGCAGGATGCAGACGGAAAACCGCCGGCGCCAGGATGTCGACCCAGTAGAGTGCCTGCTCGGCAACCGACCAGACTGGGGACTCCCCCACAGTGTTCTTCGCGTCCACGACGCAGCGGACGGTGACATCAAGCCGATCTGCCATGATCCTGAATCCGATCGCGGTGTTGTCTCGGGGGTCCGCCGTCAGCCGGTGTAGCCCATGAACAGCCGGGGCAGTGCCAGCGAGAAGGCGGGTACGTAGGTGACGAGCAGCAGCGCCCCAATCAGGGCGCCATAGAACGGCCAGATCGTCTTCATCACGGCGCCGACGGAGATGCCGCCGATGGCGCAGCCGACGAACTGCACCGTGCCCACCGGCGGCGTGTTCAAGCCCAGTGCGCAGTTGATCAGGAGCACCATGCCGAACTGCACCGGGTCCATGCCGTACTTCATGGCGATCGGCAGGAAGATGGGCGTCGCAATGAGAATGGTGGCAGCCATGTCCATGAACGTGCCGAGGATGAACAGGAGCGCATTGATCAGCAGGAACACGACCCACGGGGTCGTCGACAGGCTGGAAATCAGGTCGCCCATGGTGTCCGCTACGCCGTAGAGGCCCATGAGGTACTGGAACATCGCGGATACGCCGATCAACAGCAGCACCACACCCGTTGTTTTCACCGCCTTTGCCGCCGCCAGCAGAAAATTCTGCAGGGTCATCGTGCGGTAGACGAAGAACGTGAGCAGGATTGTATAGATGACGGCGATCGACGCTGCTTCGGTGGCGGTGAAGACGCCGGACAGGATGCCAGTAAGGATGATCACCACGATCAGAAGGCCGGGTATAGCTGCCGCTGCCGCGCGCCAGACTCCGCGCCAGCCCGGAAAAGTACCGGCAGGATAGCCCCGCTTGACCGCAACCAGGTAAGCCGCGATCAGCATGCAGATCGTCAGCACCAGCGCGGGCAGCAGGCCCGCCGCGATCAGCGCGCCGATCGACACCGACCCTCCTGCGGCCAGGGCGTAGATGATCATGTTGTGGCTGGTCGGCATCAGCGCGCCGACCAGCGCCGCGTGAGTGGTCACGTTGACCGCGTAGTCAGCGTGATATCCCTCCTTCTTCATCATCGGGATCATCACCGCACCCATTGCCGACACATCGGCGACCGCCGATCCGCAGACACCGCCGAACAGCGTGCAGGCAACGACGTTGGCCATGCCAAGGCCACCGCGAACATGGCCGGCCGCACTCTGCGCCAGGCGCACGATCTTGTCGGCCACACCGCCGTGCAGCATCAACTCGCCGCTGAAGACGAAGAAGGGAATGGCGAGGAACGAGAACACGTTCATCCCCGACATCATCTGCTGGAAAAGCACGCCCAGGGGCAGGCCTTCGTAGAGGATCGTGCAGATTGCCGAAAGCCCGATGGCAAATGCCACCGGCACACCGAGGATCAGGAAGCCGAAGAACGTAACGGCGAGGATCGTCAATTCCATGAGTGAATCGCCTTCGTCAGTGCCATGAGGGAACTACCTTCTTCTGCTGGACCAAGGCCATCACATGCTCGATGGAAAAGGAGATGATCAGCACGCCCGAAAGCACCAGCGGGAAATAGCGGAGCGCTTCCGACATGCCGAGATTCGGGATCTTGTAACCCACAACCGACATACCCAGGAGGTAGCCGTTGTAGATCATGGTGGCTCCGAAGATCATCACCAGAAAGTGGATGACCAGCTCGATCCGGTTCCGGGTGCGATCGGAGGCCAACACCAGCAGCGACTCCATCCCGATGTGCCCCGCGTCACGCACACCGACAGCCGCGCCGATCAGCGTCACGTACAGCACCAGCACGAGTGCGAGGCTCTCGGTCCAGGTCGGCGAAGCATTGAGCACGTAGCGGCCGAACACCTGGTAGAAGACGATCGCAACGATCACCAGCAGACCGGCCACCGACAGGAACATCCCCAGACGAGCGACCGGTGCGTTGATGCGGGTCAGCAGACCGGTCATCGGGGGCTCGTCGGGTTCGCCCAGGTGCAACTCTTCCGCTAGTTCAGCGTCCTTCATCGAAGCTCCCGGATGTTGATTCGGCAGGAGGAAGCACCGGAGAAACGCACATCCCCAGGGCCGTACTTCCTCGCAGCGACCTTCAGGCAGCGGCCGAAGCCGCCCTATCGGATTACTTCGTCTCCTGGAGCTTCTTGACGAGCTCCTTGAGCTTCGGCGTATCGGCGAACTTCGTGTAGACCGGTGCCATCGCGTCGATGAACGGCTTCTTGTCAGCGAGCTGCACCACCTGCGCCCCGCCGGTTTCGGCAATCTTCTGCGATTTGGCCTCACGCTCGTCCCAGAGCTTGCGCATGAAAGGCACCGATTCCTTGGCGCTCTTGCGGACCATCGCCTGGTCTTCCTTGGAGAGCCGGTCGAAGATCCGCTTCGAGAATACGAGCACTTCCGGCACCATCGAATGCTCGGTGACGTTGTAGTACTTGGCGGCCTCGAAATGGCGTGACGACTCGTAAGACGGCCAGTTGTTCTCGGCCCCGTCGACGATCCCCGTCTTCAGGCCGGTGTAAACCTCGCCGAACGGCATTGGCGTGGCGTTGGCACCCAAGGCCTCCATCATCGAGACGAAGAGATCCGACTGCTGTACCCGGATCTTCATGCCTTTGACATCCGCCATCGTCTTGATGGGCCGCTTCGCCGTGTAGATGGAACGGGCACCGCTGTCGTAGAAGGCGAGCCCCACCATCCCTTGGGCTTCCATGGCAGCGAGGATCTCGTCGCCGACCGGCCCGTCAAGCGCCTTGCGCATGTGCTCGATAGAGGTGAACACGAACGGCATCGAAACCGCGATTGTCTCGGGAACGATGTTGTTCAGCACGGCGGCGTTGATGCGCATCATGTCGAGGCCGCCGATCTTGAGCTGCTCGATGGTGTCGCGCTCACCCCCCAATGCACCGGCGGGGAACACTTTGATGGTCAACTTGTCCTTCGACTGCTCCTTGAGCAGCCTGCCCATCTCGCGCACGGCTTCGACCGTCGGATAATCGGTCGGATGGATGTCGGCAGAGCGGAAGTCTCGCGCGCTGGCGGTTCCAGCGAGCGCAACACAAGCTGCAAGTAGGGATGCACGCAGGGATATAGACATGGGTCTCCTCGGGGTGTTGTGACGCAACGTTGGACGGTCGGCCCATCACGAAGCCATGACTCTGACAGGTCCGGGACACGTGCCTGCAGCGGCATTCGTCGTGCCGAATATTCCGCCCAAAGTCAGGTCTATGTCAAGCGAACTACCGGAGGATGTCTGACAGAGATCGAGGCACTTCCTAGTATCAGTAGCGAGGCCATTCTCCTGCAGGGAAAGACGCGGTCAAGCTCTCTCCTACCAGCCGGCCTTGCGAAATTTAACAAAACTTGAGGGTCGATGACGTACTATCGCCTTACAAATGGATAGCTTACTTCCTGGCTCGAGGCCCGGCTCTTTGCCGGACAAGATATACGCGCACGTGGTCGAGTCGATTTTGCGTGGCGACTACGCCAAGACCGGCAAGCTACCGACGGAAAGCAGCCTGGCCGATCTCTTCAACGTGTCCAGGCCGACGGTGCGCGAGGCGCTGTCACGCCTGCGCTCGGACGGTGTCGTCGCCTCCCGCCGAGGCGCCGGAAGTTACATCGTCCGGGCGCCTCACGCGCCCCTGGCCGTTGTGCTGCCGATCAGAAATCTCGCCGACGTGGAGTGCTACTACGCGTTTCGCATGTGCGTGGAGGCTGGTGCCGCAGCAGGTGCTGCTGAATCTCGCACCTCAGCCGACATCCAGGCTATCCAGGATGCACTGGACGCATGGTCTCTGGCAATTCAGGAGGGACGCTGGGGCATCGACGAAGACGTTCTTTTCCACTTGGCGATAGCCCGAGCGTCTCACAATCAGTTCTTCGTGTCGAGCATCGAGGCAACCGTCGGGCCGATCAGGCAGGTTATCGAACTTGCACGCAACGTCACGCAGCCCAAGGACGATGCCCGAAATCGGGAAGTGAAGATCGAACATCAGGCAATCGTCGACGCGATTGTGCGCCGCCTGCCGGGCGAGGCGGTGGAGGCGATCCGTGCCCATACCGTTGCGGCTCGGCGCCGCATTTTCGAAGGTACGCAGCTGCGCTGATCCGCGGCGAGGTAGAGCCGTGATGCCGGCCAGCAATGCATCGGACGAAATGCCGTAGCAGCAAGCAGCAAGGGCAACACCATTGCGCCTCGCGGACGCTCTTGTGGAGGAATTACCGCTTCACGCGCCCAAGGTCCTTGACAACGTTAGCCCTTGCAGCTGTAAGTTTCCTTTAAACGCATATTCGCTCCTCGAATACTCGAAGAAGAGGCGAAAAAGCTGAAGACCCAGTCCACTGCGTCAATGACCCGGCACCGCCAGAATGCGCCGCGACGGATCGGCGTTCTTGCATTGATCGGCTTAGGAAAGCCTGTTGTGTTGAAGGATGCAGCGCATGTCGACGATGTCGCCTCGGCGATTCGCTCGCAGGAGTTGACCCGCAGTTTCAACCAGCGCTTTCAGTGCGACATCAATACTGGCAAGCTCATCGACTCCAGGATGGTTCGCGTGGCACCCCCAAGGACCCATTCCCGAGCCCTGCTGTGGCTATAGGCCCCCATCAACAGCATATCCGCCCCGAGGTCCGCGGCAGCTGACAGAATGTATTCACCGATACAGTCGGTCTCCTCGCCGTATCGATGCAGCGTCGCCTGGACCCCATGCTGGCCAAGGTACTTCTGGAGATCCACTAACCGCCGGCCCTCCGGCACCTGCTCGTTGCCCCAGGTGGCGATGTGGACTTGTTCTGCCTTCCGGAGCATTGGCAAAGCTGCCGCGACAGCGCGCGCGGTCTCGCGGGACTCTTTCCAGGCAATCATGACGGTGCGTCCCAACTCGGCCTGACCGCCGATGTATGGAACAACCAGCACCGGCTTGCCGGTGTCGAGTAGCACCGACTGGACGAAGTCGCCAGGAACGCTGCGCTCGAACCAGTCGTTCTGCTCGCGCTGGCCCAGAACGACAAGATCTGCGTAGAGCGCGTAACGGGCAAAGTTTCGGACAGACAACTCTTCCACCGGACCCAGCCAGGACACGGGAAGTGATTCTGTCGCAACCGCGCGGTCGAACATCGTACGGACAGCGAAGCGGCGCGCATCGTCTGCCGCGCTCAACTCCTCGAGCAATAGCGCATTGGCAGCAGCAACCGATGGCATTTGGAGAACCTGGGGCACGACGCAGTAGAGCGCCTTCAGTTCGGCTCCGTGCTGGCGCGCAATTCGCAAGGCGGTTTGAAGCCGTGACTCGCAGCGCGTCGATGCGTCGAGATGGACCAGAATTGATTTGATGGCGCTCATTGCATCCTCTTCAATAATGACCACGTTGCATCTTGGCATCTGGGATGCCTTGCCTATTGACGCGGATCAAGGAGACTGATGGCCGATCATTCGACAAGTTCATAGGGCACTGCTTTGTCCGCTATCCAGAACCAGCAAACCGGAAGGCCTTTGCGGATCTGCTTGTACGGTCTGAAGGTCACCTGAAACCGGCCCATGAACCCGGCATCCACCGCTATACCTTGGTTCGCGGATCCGGGGCCGCACGTTGGCAGCTTGTCCATGGCAGCGAGGATGAGATGGCCGGGAACCTGACTGATCTTTTCGGATCGCATACGCTCACTCCATGAATGCGGGTCCAAGAGGCGGAGCAACAACAGTTATCTTCGGTGAATTCCGGTGGAAGGAATTGACGTAGAACAAGCGGGAGAACTCCCGGTATTCCTCCGGGCGATTGTCGTGGCCGGCGCGGCCACAAGCGCGAATGCGAATCCGCAATCGGGGTCGAGGATGTCCGGGCGTTGCGCGTCGGCCAGCGTGTTGGGATACCCTGGCTCGCCGGTACCTGCGGGCATTGCCGTTTCTGCCGTATCGCGCGTGAGAACCTTTGTGACGAGCCCCGGCCACGATGGCGGCGGACCTGGCGGCAGGACGAGTTCAAGGGCTGCTGTGCTTGTGCCTAAGATGGCGCTGGTTTGATCAACTTGTCAATCGAAGTGTCTTAGGGCACGGATACTCGCTAGGCCGCCGCGAGAGGGACATAATCTCTGCTCCGACTTTCCTGTTGTGAACTAATGTCCAAGCCCCCCTCGCCCGTCGCAGGGCACATAGCGGTGCTTGACGACGAAGTGGAGATCACTCGGCTTATAGCCAACTACCTGCAAAGCCAGGGGTTCCGGGTTACTGAACTGCACGACGGCGGCTCGTTGATGTCACTGCTGAAGGCAGACCTGCCTTCCCTCGTCCTTCTGGATCTGGGTCTCCCGGGAGAAGACGGCTTTTCGATCGCCAGGCAGGTTCGGGAGCACTGGTCCTGTGGCTTGGTTATCGTAACTGGCAGAGGGGAAGCCGTGGACAAGATCGTCGGACTAGAAGTCGGCGCGGACGATTACGTGACGAAGCCCTTCGACCTGCGGGAACTGCTCGCGCGCATCAAGGCTGTCCTTCGCCGTACCGCTCCAGCCTTGTCAACTGCCTCACCTGATAAAGAAAAACTGCGTGTCGTACACAAGTTTGTTGGCTACGCACTCGACTCCGCTGCACGTCGGCTTTCGGGACCGCATGGCAAAGAAGTTCCGTTGACGACCGGAGAGTTCGACTTGCTTTGCGCGCTGGTGCTCAATCCCGGGCGGGTCCTATCGCGCGATTTCCTTCTGGAGCAGACGCGTGGACGCGAAGCTGCGCCCTTTGACCGCACCATCGATGTCCAGGTGGGACGGTTACGGCGGAAGCTGGAGGTGGACCCTGAAAACCCGCAGATCATCAAGTCGGTTCGAGGTGCCGGCTACATTTTCGTCGCAGACGTCGTAAAGGGTTGAGCGTTGTCTCAATCGTCCTCCGATGAGAATCCCACCTTCGTGGTTCAGTCAGAACCTGGCGACGCACAGACGCTCTACCGTTCACTGTTTCTGGCCTATCCGGATTCTTTGCTGCTGGTGGATCCCGCCGGAAGGATCGTGTTGGCCAACCCGCCGGCTGCCAAGTTGCTTGGCTATACACTGGAGGAGATGACAGGGCTGGCTGTAGACACTCTGGTGCCAGACGGCATCCGTCCCCGGCACGCTTCATTTCGTGAATCCTACGGGCGTAGTCCCCGCCCGCGGCCGATGGGCACCCAGATGGATCTGGTGGTACGGCGCAAGGACGGCAGCGAGGTCATGGTCGAAATCGCCTTGAGCCCGCTACAGGACCAGAGCCTTCCGTTCGTCGTCGCCGCCATTCGCGACATCTCAACCTATCCTCGAGTTCTGCAAGCCCTGCAACGGGCTCGCTATGGCGAGTGCCTTGCTCAGTTCGGCCGGCTCGTCGTCGACGCCCGCGATCCGCAGATCCTCCTGGAAAATGCCCCAGTTCTCGCCACGGAGGCTCTGCAAGTCGAACGCGGTGAGGTGCTCCTGCTGGACGCCAGCGGGCTGGAATTCCGCGTCAGCGCGTATGTCGGTGTGGTGCCAGGCGTACAGATCGGCGCCACCCTGCCAAACCGTCCTTCGAGCTTGCCTGGCTACGTCCTCTCGCAGGGCGGGCCGGTAACGGTGAGTGATTATCTGCTCGAGAAGCGATTCGAGGTTCCCAGAGGCTATGTCGAGGCCGGGCTCACCAGCGGACTTGCGGTACCGCTGTCGGATCGCGGGCGGATCATTGGCGTCATTGGTCTCAGTTCATTCTTGAAGCAGCGCTTCGGAGAGGAAGAAATCCGGTTCCTCGGGTCGCTTTCCAACCTGCTCGCCACTGCGCTGCAGCGTGCGCAATCTGAAGAGGCACTGAACCATGCTCAGCGCCTCGAGAGCGTCGGCCAATTGACTGGAGGTATTGCTCACGACTTCAACAACCTCCTTACGGTCATCCAGGGAAATCTTCAGTTGCTTGAAGAAGCACAAGGGCTGGCCGAGAACCCCGCGCTGCAACTGCTTGTGGGAGACGCAGCGCGCGCGGCCAAGCGCGGTGCGCAACTGACTCGCAAGCTGCTCGCATTTTCGCGCCGCCAGGTTCTGGAGCCCACCCCGGTAGACGTGACCGTCATGCTCGGGTCCCTTACAAGCATGCTCAGGCGTACACTGGACCAGCGCATCCTGATCGAGTTCGACGCACCGCCCTTCGATGCCACGGTGTTGGCGGATCCTTCCCAACTAGAGTCGGCGTTGCTCAACATAGCAATCAACGGCCGCGATGCAATGCCTGCGGGCGGAACGTTGCGGTTCCAGGTGACATCCTGCAAGACTTTGCCAGAAGAGGTCAGGAGCGAGCTGAAGGACCAGGAGCCAGACCAGATTGTCGCGGTGTCTATATCGGACACAGGCGTCGGCATGTCGGAGGAGGTCAAGGAACATGCTTTTGAGCCCTTTTTCACGACCAAGGAGGCAGGGCGCGGCACGGGTTTGGGGCTCAGCACGGTTTACGGTTTCGTCAAGCAGTCACGCGGCGCCATTACGATCAGCAGCAAAATAGGGGCTGGGACCACTATCACCCTCTACGTTCCTCGCCCTTCCGGGGAGGCCAGTGCTCCTGAGGAAGCGTGCCGACCGGCCATGCAAGCAGTACCCGCCGGCCTCAAGGTTCTTCTGGTGGAGGATACGGTTGATGTCCGTGCAACCATGCGCGCTTTGCTGCACTCCCTGGCTTGCCAGGTCGCCGAGGCCGAAAGCGCTGAACACGCGCTGCTCATGCTCGGACCGGACGCGCCCTATGACCTTTTGCTTACGGACATTGCCCTCGGCAGGGGCATGCGAGGGACCGACTTGGCGGCTGCCGCTCAACAGCGCTTGCCGGCACTCGCCATTCTCTTGATGTCAGGCTTCTCGGCCGAGTTGCTCGAGGCAGACCGCACGACCCCGAGCGAGTGGCAGCTGCTTCAAAAACCGTGCAGCCGAGAGGAATTGGCAAGGGCCATCACTCAAGCGGTCTCCCCAACCCACCCTGGTCAATCTTGACAAAGCTACTGCAGCACTCGGGGAGCAGGCGAGAGACTGCGAGACACGAAGCTTTGAAGGGCCTGCACGCAAGGGATTCGGATGTCCCGACGCCCTTTCTCCGTGAACTGAATCAGTTGATCTCGTGCCAGTCGCGACAGCGAACGGCTCACGGTTTCCAGCGTCATTCCAAGGTAGTTCCCCATCTCGGCACGGGACATTCGCAACGTGATCTGGTCGGTGCGCATGCCGCGTCGGGCGATTGAGTCTGCCCAATAGCGCAGGAAATCGGCAACGCGTGCCTCCGCGGTCAGCGTGCACACCGACATCAGAGAGTCCCTGTCGCTGGCGATCTCACGGCTCATCGCCTGATGGATCACCGTCAGCAAAGCCGGCCTCGCAGAGCAAGCGGAAAGCAGGTTCTGATACGGGATTACCCAGACTTCGCCGGTATCGATCGCCACCGCGTCGCACGTGTACCGCTGGTCAGCAATTCCATCGAAGCCGAGCCAGTCCCCGCGGAACTTCAGAGCCACGACCTGTTCCCTGCCATCGGCGGAGAGATTAACGATCTTGCAGTAGCCGGAATTCAGGACGTACAAGTTACTGAAGTGTTCCCCGACCCGGTACACCACGTCTCCCTCGCGCACGACTCTGCGTTGAGGCGTCATGGCCTCCCTTAGAAGTTCGAGGACGTCTGAAATGGCCTCACCCGGACCATGCAGAAGGTGCTCGCGAGCCGCAACAGTTGCGGCACTGTTTGAACCTGAGTTGGGCTTCATGGTGACGTTGAGCATTTGTGACCCCCGATAGTCATGCAGTGTTCGATGGCGTTGATGCTAAGAAAGGCGAGCCAACAGGGTGGGAACGCTTCGAGGCGTTCGGTAACACTGCGTAAACGGACTGCATTCCCGGAGACTGAGCCACTGAGCCACTGAGCCACTGAGCCACTGAGCCACTGAGCCACTGAGCCACTGCGCCGTCTTCGTTTGACGCTGGTCAACTTACCTCCACGGGATGACCGTAAGCTTGGTGGAGATGCAGGTATCCCTCATGGAATCAAAGTTGAAACGTGCCATTGCGACGGTGGGCCCTCGCGGCCGCTGGGACTATGGAGCGGTCCTCGGCAATGCCCGTGCGTTGCAGTCCCTCGAGGAGACGGGCGGCGCACGCACGATGCTTGAAGGCAAGCATGTGGCCATGCTGTTCGAGAAGGTCCGATCTGGCGATGCTGACCTGTTTCTCAGTGCGGCCAGGGGATTAGGGGCCCAAGTGGCGGAAATCCGGACGGATCTTTGGCCCACGCTTCCGCGGGAGGAGGTGATTCGCATGGCCGCCTTGCTTGGCTGCTTGTACGGGGCTGTGGAATGCCAAGGAATGGTCCAGCCCATCGTTCAGATGATCCAGGCCGCTACCTGCATTCCGGTCTATGACCATCTTGCCTCACCAAATCACCCTACAGCCCAAGTCGTCGAATGGCTGGAAGGTGACGCACCCGGGGAGGAGAAGCGCAGGCTGGTGATGCAAGCCGTGCTTCTCGGGACCATTGCGTGAGAAGCCGGGCGTCGCCGCCGGACGACTCGAGTGTCCGTCTGAGCCAGCTGCCCGAGGGATGATTATTGAACCATGAGGACCGATACTGTAGTGGAGTGCAGTATTGTCCTGGTAGCGCCTCGCAGCGCCCACTCGAACGCGCGGCTGTGGCCGTAGCACCCCATCACAAGCAGATCCGCGCCCCGATCCGTTGATCCAGCGCAAGTCCACGCACGTCAAACAAGCCTACAGTGATCACGGCGGGCTGGGCAGGGAACAGCCTACATCTTCAACGACAGTGCGACTCCCGCCGCACGTCATACAGGAAGGATGCAAGCATGAAGACGGATGCTCAAGTGACGAAGGAGTTCTTGACGAGGTGGTTCTGATCCTAAAGGCCGCCGCTGCCCGCAGGACTGCCTCGGTCGTCATCTCACCTCACTGATCGGAGGACATCGTGCTATGCGACCTTCTGCCGTCCCTGTCAGGCATCACCCTGGACGGCTCGGCTGTTCCCCTCTACGCGCAGTCCGATCGTGCAAGATGGGGCGGTGCAGATGATGGATGGCAGATAAAGCGCGGGGCTAGACCGCTCGCAACAGCTTGCCAGTCTTTGGCCACGCCTGATGACGGCATGCATTTAGACCTCCGTCGCCACTTTGGGGAAGGTCTGTTGCGGGACATCCGTCAAGACTTGATGGATGGCTATGGCATGGAGCCTCATGCGAAATGGGGATCCGCCGGCTGGGCGGAAAGTCAGCTGGCACTCTCCGACGAGCAACGTATCCGGACGAGACGGATCGCTGACAGGCTGCGCGAACAGCACTGGGAACTAAGGGGAAGGCTCATGAAGGGGCAAGCCAAGCTCCGGGACCTGCTGCAAGAACAAACTCCCGACCCCAAGGCTGCTGGTTCGGCCTACGCGACCGTCTCTAGACTATATCAACAGCTGCTCGAATCGCACCTGCAGGCGCATAACGATTTTTACAAACTCCTCACCCCAGAGCAGCTTATCGCGGCGGAGCAGCAGCGGCGCTCTGTCCGAAGCCTCCAGGGTGACGAACACGGGTACAGGCGCGGCCTTACGCCACGATAGCTCCTCGCAGTCCAGGCGAGTCTGCGCCCCGGGCGACGATGCGTCCGCCATCCAAGTTTCGCCGTGCTTCGGGTTCAGCGGCCGCACGGAGCCGGTTGCAGGCATGGAGACCCTGAATCTTCAGAGAACTCGCTCGACTACATCTCATCAGGCGTCCGCCCGGGAAGCATTACAGGGACCATGCTGTTGCCGATGACCTCTTCAGCCACGCTACCCAGGAGGGCCACAACAACTTGACGCAGACCCTTGCTTCCGTGGCTGCCGAGCACGATCAGATCCGCGCCATGGCCTTTCGCAGCCTTCAGAATGACATCGGAAATCCTGCGCCCTTCCGCAGGCAGCATCTCACTCTCTGCGGTTACTCCATATTCGCCGGCGCGCTCCACTGCATGGGTCAGCACCGCTTTCCCGTGTGCGAACAATTCATTCTGGTCGAGTGCGTCGTCAAGCACGTGGATCACCTTCAAGGATGGTCGGCCCGGACCGGCATCCGGAACTGCGGGCGCCCGCAAGACCGGTGCTTCCTGTGCATGCAGAGCCGTTACGGGACGACGACGACCTGAAGCCAAGGCCAAAGCCTCCTCCAAAGCCCTGGCAGAGGGTTCACTGCCGTCAACGGCAACAAGGATTCGCTTATACACTTCTGCTCCCTCCTCCACGGTCATGAAATAAGCTCAGCAGCTCGATCTCTCTGCAGTACTGCCGTCGCTCCCCATCGCACAGACTAGCGGATGAGCAAGACGGGTGTCGTGCACAAGGCCAGAACCTTAGTTGCCACCGAACCCAGTATCAAATTGGCCAGGCTTCCGTGACCACGCGATCCATCAAGAACCGCTGCGGCTTCTTCCTTGTAAAATTCGTGTACGGCAGCTGTTCCTACGCAAGACGGCACTGTGCGTGGCAACGCGTGAACCGGGTGAATGACGGTGTACTCATGCCGCGGACCGAGCAGTTCGTCATTGGCAGCCATCTAATCGAGCATCCGCTTGGTGTAGTCGCTGCCATCAACGGCGATCAAGATCTTCATATGTGCCTCCTTGCTCGCCGATTATGGCCGCAGAGGAATCGATGCACTTTGTCCCAGATCAACTCGCGCCAATACCATGACTCAAGGCAGCAAGGCGTCAGCTGACCTTGCAGCAGTTCTCAGGGACTGCGTCAGGCTGTCGTGTCAGATGTGTTTCAACGAGGAACCTGGATCCGGGGGACGAGGGTCTTCAAACGTGGACCGTGGCTTCACTCATTGCCGGCGAAGTGCATGAGGGGGTCAAGGCGCCAGTTCGATGTCATCGATGAACCGGGGGAAACCGAATGAAGTGGAGGAGAGCTATCGCGACAACTGTTCCAGTCATGGGAGCAGGAGCCGCAGCCCTTGCCCTCTCGTCCTACCGGCATGCCATGGCACGAGCCGAAAGTGCCTGGCAGGACGTCGCCTCCCGTGCGGAGCCTTCCGGCGGCAATTTCGACCCGGCCATGGTCGTGAAGCTGCCGGAGATCGCGCAGCGATACTTCAGACGCGCCATCGCTCCCGGCACCGCTCTCAAGACTTGCGTCAAACTCGAGATGCAGGGCAGGTTCCTGCTGGGGGACAAGTGGAGCTACCGGACCTATGCCATGAGGGCGCGGCAGATCTTGCGTCCTCCCTTCGAGTTCGTATGGATACCGAAGATGACATCCCGATTCCTGAGCATCTCAGGATCGGATGCTTTGGTCGCTGGATCCGCGTGGACTCGCTTCTGGCTGTTGGGGCTTGTCCCGGTAGTGAACGCCGGGACTTCACCGGACCTGGTGCGATCCGCAACCTTTCGAACGGCGATGGAGGGCCTTTGGGTTCCCGCCAGCCTCCTGCCGCAGAACGGTGCAGAGTGGGATCAGCTGGGACCGGACATGGCAAGGATCCGTCTCCGGCACGTCTTTCCTGAAATCGTTCTGGAAATGACCTTGGCAGCGAACGGGTCGGTTCGGGAAGTCAGTGGTCAGCGTTGGTCCAACGCGAATCGTGAACGGGTCTTTCGTCTACAGCCGTTCGGGGGATCGCTTTCATCAGACGCCACCTTCGGCGGATACACGATACCAAACGTCCTACAGATGGGCAACCACTTCGGAACCGACGAGTTCCTTCCCTTCTTCCAGGTCGGAGTCTCAAGGGTCGCGTATCTCTGATGCCTGTAGCAAGCCCAGGCAAGACCGGCTACCCCCGGAATTCTTGACGATGCGCAAGCTGCCTTGCGCGGTGGAAGGTAACTTCTCGACGAGGAACTCTATAAACGTAAGAGAAATCAAACCAGGAATCTATGCATCTGCGATCGCGGTCATCATCGCTGGTTGCGGGGGTGTCGGTGGCGGAGGTGGC
>Ga0190273_10000394_pt1 | contig 17123 bp, 14 predicted proteins | sample Popmic504IS_FD_134513 | JGI IMG/M metagenome (GOLD analysis project Ga0190273, IMG submission 134513) | Populus adjacent soil microbial communities from riparian zone of Shoshone River, Wyoming, USA - 504 IS | ecosystem: Environmental > Terrestrial > Soil > Riparian zone > Trees stand | place... | reverse complement strand
GCCTGCGGGTAAGGATCCCTGTTAGTCATACTGATATCTTCCCGCATTTGCCCATGTGCTGTAAACTGCCTGTCATTCGAATTAGAATAGCGCGGGTCAGGAATAAAAGGCATTTTCACCATCTTCAGGATGGTAACGGTAGGAAAGTGGTAGTCTACTTCTACAGTTCCCAAGAGCAGGTAACAGCCACCGCCCTTGAAAGGATAATGTTCTAAGCAATCGGTAAAATGAGCAGTGTCAAAATATTCGCCTTCAGCATCTATCCAGGTCCCAAAGTACATAGCCCCCCTTTTAGTAGGCACATGCTTTCTCGAAATTAAATATGCGAGCATCCGCACGGTTTGCTTATGGTGCTTTACGAGATCTTTGGCCATTACATCACCCCTGAACTTAGTCTGCAACAGGTCAAAAGGTGAGCAGGAAACGGGAAAGCTCAGCAGTTCTATCTCATCAAAAGCATCTTCAAAAGCAGAGCGTTCCAACTCGGGAAGCTTAAATTCTTTAACCGGTTCCTGAAGCAGCATCAGTGCCCTGTTCTCAGGCTTAAAGTTTACAAGCAAAAGCCGTGCAATAACCAGTAACTCATTTTTATTCTTGCCGGTAAAGCGGAAAGCGCCCATAAAGATCAGTATCTGGATGCTTTCAATTCCAACCGGAACCCTGTTGATGAAATTTTCAAGCGAAGTATACATCCCATTTCTTTCGCGCTCTTCCAGTATCATCTCAACAGCCTTCGATTCAAGGCCCTGAAGGTGCATGAACCCTAAATAGACGTCAGTGCCGTATAACGTTGTTTCATAGTCGCTCTTATTTACGCAGGGATTGAGTATAGTCCCGCCTGACATCCGGGCTTCATGTATGTAGACTTCCGTACGGTAAAACCCTCCTTGGTTGTTGATTACCGCTACCATGAATTCTACAGGGTAATATACTTTCAGATACAGACTTTGGTAGCTTTCCACAGCATAGGAAGCTGAATGTGCCTTGCAAAAGGAGTATCCCGCAAAAGACTCTATCTGCCGGTATATCTCCGTGCTCAGGTCTAATGGATGCCCTTTTTTCGCACAACTTTTAAAATAATTGTCTTTTACTTCCTGCAACTTTTCTTTAGAGCGGCCTTTGCCACTCATGGCACGCCGCAGTATATCACCATCTGTCGCTGCAAGGCCGCCATAATGCAAGGCGATTTTAATTACATCTTCCTGGTACACCATAATGCCATACGTCTCTCCAAGCTGCTCCTTAAATACCTCATGGAAATATTCGAACTGGTCAGGGTAATTGTGCCTGAAGATGTATTCCTTCATCATCCCGCTCTGGGCCACCCCCGGGCGAATAATGGATGAGGCTGCAACCAGCACTTTATAGCTATCACATTTTAAGCGGCGCAGCAATCCGCGCATGGCCGGGCTTTCGATATAAAAGCAGCCTATTGTTTTTCCCCTTCCCAAAAATTTATTGCATGTGTCTTCATCCTTGCTAAGCCGTGTGTCCCTGATGTCTACATCAATACCACGATTCTTTTTGATGAGCTTAACCGAATCGTCTATATGGCCAATGCCACGCTGGCTGAGGATGTCAAATTTTTCGAAACCTATTTCTTCGGCAACATGCATGTCAAACTGCACTATAGGAAAGCCTTTCGGAGGCATTTCGAGAGCCGTGAAGTTGGTAATGGGCTCTTCAGATATTATGATACCGCAGGAGTGCATACTTCTTTGATTGGGAAACTGTTTTAGCATCCCGCCATAGTGATGAATCTTACTTACCACGGAGTTTTTATCGTGCATGTCTATCGGTAGTGTTGCAAGTGCATCTAACTCCTCTTTTGGCAGGCCAAACACTTTCCCCAATTCCCTGAATATAGAGCGGTATTTAAACTCTACATTGGTCCCGCAAAAAGCTACATGCTCTTCTCCATATTCTTTGAAAATATACTTTATTATCTCATCGCGTTCTTTCCAGCTCCAGTCAAGGTCAAAATCTGGGGGGACTTTCCGGTTTAAATTCAGGAAGCGTTCAAAGTAGAGGTCGAGTTCAAGCGGGCAGATATCGGTAATGCCTAAACAGTAACTCACAATACTGTTGGCACCGCTCCCACGCCCGATGTGCATAAATCCACGCCTGTTACTGTATTGCACTATATCCCAATTAATCAGGAAATAACCCGAAAAATTCAGTTCGTCTATAACCTGAAGTTCCCGTTCAATTCGGGCTTTTGCTTCAGCATCATCCGATTTATACCGCCATTCCAGACCTTCTTTTGACAGCTTAGTTAATAGTTGAAGGTCTTCCTCCTTACTTCCCAAAAAATGTTTTCTATTTCGGGGCACGCCAAATTCATAGTCATAATTGCATTGGTTTATAATAGCAGTAGTGTTGGCAATAATTTGAGGGTAGTCTCTGTATTGACTAATTAACTCTTCCTGCTCAATCATCACATCTAATTTACTGCAGCAGTCAGCATCAGTAACCCGCGATAAAAGGATATTTAAGTCTATAGCCCGGAGTATCTTATGAAGCTTAAACTCTTCAAACTTATCTTCTTTCCCTTTGTATTCTATTTTCTCCTCCACTATTTTCCCTTCTATCGTGCTGAAATTTACAGGCTGTAATACGGCCATCTTACCTACCCGGTTTTTCCATTCAGGGCGGTACAGCAACAATAGCTCATCAGGCCGAATGCCAATATATTCATTGGATTTTAAATTTTCAGGTATATTGCTAACAGGATAAATAACGATAACATTCTTAAATTCCGGCGATATAAGGGGGATAGGAATACCCTCGCAATTGTGGGCAGTTAACAGGCGGTTTATTTCCCCCAGCCCTTCCTTGTTCTTCGCCAATGCGATGTATAAAAGTTTGTTGCCTTCCCTGAATTCCATCCCCACTATGGGCTTAATGTTTTTGGCTTTGCAGGCCTTTACAAATTCATAAATACCGGTTACGGTATGAATGTCGGTAAGCGCCAATGCCTTTACATTATAAAAATGCGCCTGCTCCACGAGTTCTTTCACCGGAATAGTTCCGTAACGAAGGCTATGGTACGAGTGGCAGTTAAGATACATTGGTATTGGATTTATTTTTGAAAACAGCACCTGCGCAATGGGTTACGGCATCAAAGCCAAAGCGGTTCTTCATGCGGTCCATAGCCTGGTAAAGCGACATCATTTCTACGGTATCTTCAAACATGTCTATCTGGTAAGTGCCGCGTACCAGCCCGGTGAAGCGTATTCCCACCAACCGAAGCCGCATACGGCGCTGGTACAGCTTATCAAACAGCCCCGTGACTGTTTTCAACAAGGTATGGTCGGCCGATGTATAAGCAACACGCTGTTGTTTAGTTTCGGTATCAAAGTTGGCATAACGTACTTTTACAGTCACCGTCGAGGTAAGCCACCCTTCTGACCGAAGCTGGAAAGCCAGTTTTTCTACCATGCCTGTCAGGAGCGACTTTACATTGACAATATCAATGGTGTCCTGGTCAAACGTATGTTCTGTAGATATAGATTTCCGCTCCGTGTAAGGCTCAACAGGTGTGTTGTCAATGCCATTGGCCTTCTTCCAAAGTTCCAGTCCATTTTTACCGACCATCTGCTGCAAGACTTCCGCAGGCATTTCAGAGAGGGTTCGGATAGTCCGGATGCCAATGCGTGACAACAGTTGGAAGGTCATATCACCTACCATAGGGATTTTTTGAATGGACAGGGGATTGAGAAAATTTCGCACATTAAATTCCGGGATTTCCATTTTTCCTATGGGTTTAGATTCCCCGCTGCCAATTTTTGAAACCGTCTTATTTATAGATAATGCAAAGCTTATGGGTAAGTGGGTTTGCTTTTTCACAGCTTCAGCCAGCTCGTTAGTCCATTGATAGCAGCCGTAAAATTTATCCATACCTGTTATATCCAGGTAAAATTCATCAATACTGGCTTTTTCCATCACAGGAGCCTTTTCCTCTATAATTTGTGTTACTTCATGCGAAAGCAGGGAATACCGTTCCATATCGCCCTTAATGACTTTTGCTTCAGGACAAAGGCGTAATGCCATACGTATAGGCATTGCAGCCCGCACACCAAATATCCGTGCTTCGTAAGAGCATGAAGCAACCACACCTCTGTCTGATCCACCGCCGATTATCAGGGGAATCTTTTCCAGTTGGGTATTATCACGCCTTTCGCATGATACGAAAAAGGCAGCAAGGTCCATATGTACAATTGAGCGTGCCATAATAAAACTATATACAAAGCTATAAGATTATTTTCTTATATGAGTAAGATTATAATAACTTTAAATATAAGTTGTGAACATCGTCAGGTTTAACAATTCACTAATACAATATGGTTTTTGCAAGCCGTAACTTTATGTTATGGCAGGCAAAATACACATAGGCACATCGGGCTGGAGCTACAAACACTGGCGGGGAAACTTTTATCCGCCCGATGTTAAGGTCAAGGACCATTTTGCCTATTTCCAAAAGTTCTTCAAAACGGTAGAGCTCAACAATCCGTTTTATCATTTGCCACCCAGGCAGACGTTCGTGAATTGGAAAGAAACCGTTGCCGATGATTTCGTGTACGCGGTAAAAGCCAGCCGCTACATCACGCACATGAAAAAGCTGAAGGAGCCTGCGGAAAGCATTGTCAACTTTATGGATAATGTGGTGGGGCTGGAAGAAAAACTTGCCGTAATATTGTTCCAGCTTCCTCCGGGATGGCAGCTAAACCTCGAACGGTTCAGTGAATTCCTCGAAAAGCTTCCCATACACCACCGCTACACCTTCGAGTTCCGCAATCCTACGTGGTACGTGCCCAAAGTATACGAGCTCCTGAGACAATACAACTGCGCCTTCTGCATTTATGAACTGGCAGGCCACATGTCGCCCTTTGAGGTCACTGCTGACTTTGTGTATGTCCGCCTTCACGGCCCCGGCAATAAATACCAAGGCAGTTATGGCGAAGAGGCCCTGCAGGAATGGGCAGCCCGGTGCCTGGAATGGTCACAGCAGGACAAAGATGTGTTTGTCTACTTTGATAATGATGAGGAAGGTTATGCAGCTTTTAACGCTATTCGCTTAAGAGAACTTACAGAGAAATAACTGAAGGTTGCGTAGAAAACCTTAATTTGCGCCATATGCAAAGTAACGCATCATTCGGTTAATGGAAGTTATAATTATACTCATAGTAACAGGCCTGGTGCTGTATTACCTTTTTAATTTGGTCATTGAGCCGGCTTACATGCTCCTCTTCAATAAGCCGGTGTTCGTACATTTTTATCTCGCGACAAAGCGGCTTCCGGAGTCGCATACAGCCCTCCTGCACAGCGGGTTTGAATTTTACCGCAACCTATCCGCTAGACGAAAACGCTTCTTTCAGCATAGGGTACGCAGCTTTATCGATACGTATAAATTTGTGGGTATGGGGCTGGAGGTAACCGCAGAGATGAAACTCAAGATCGCGGCTACATCGGTGATGCTGACTTTCGGTATGCGTAAATATCTGTATGATGTGTTTACGACTATCATCATTTACCCCGAAGCGTATCAGTCCTCAAAAGATAATGCGTGGCACAAGGGTGAGTTCAATCCTGCAGCAAAGGCTATTGTGTTTTCATGGCATGACTTTGAAGAAGGTTTACAGTATGGAAATGATAACCTTAACCTTGGCTTGCATGAATTTGCGCATGCCCTCCATTTCGATTCGCTCAGGCTCCGCAGGCCCGGCGCATCGGCCACGGTGTACAAGGATATGTTCGGCAAGATCATGGAATATATAAGCAGCCCCCAAAACAGGGAACGCTTGATTGCGGCCAACTATTTCAGGGGCTATGCCTATACGAACCAGTATGAATTCCTGGCCGTGCTGCTGGAATATTTCTTTGAGACTCCCCGGGAATTCAGGCAAAAGCTGCCTGACCTTTATGAGCTGGTAAGGAAAATGATCAACTTCAGGGAGGGGTAATAGGTGGCAGGAGCAGATTGCAGGGTACCAGGAGCAGACTTCAGATGCCGTTTAAACCCTAATCCTTCAGGCGCTCAGCAATCTTCTTCAACTGGTGGTTGTGCCGAAGGGTATGGTAAGTAATGAAATGCACAATCTCCAGCTTACTATTGCCTTGTAGCGGATGCCCGTCAGGCAAGGGCGCCAGTTCTGCCAGCTCTGCTTTGATCGCGGCTTCCAGCATTGCGTCTTTCACTGTCTGTAACGACTGCACCAACTCTCCCTTATCGTACACCTTGTCTTCCGGTACGATAAAATCAGGCGATTTCATCTTAATGTCAAAGTCCAGGAATACTTTTTTAAGCTCAGCCGCCCTTTCATCCGGTTGCCTGTCAACCTTTTCCATGGGGGCAAGAAGCAGTTCGTCCATCCCATTTTCCGATTTGAATAAATGCCGCCCTACCTGGCCCGCGGTCCAGCTGCCTTCAAAAGGAACGGTGTTTAACTCCTGTTCGTTAAACGTAGCCAATAATTGCACGGTTTCCCCCAGTGCAGCTTCTAATTGATTGATTATTTCCTGTGGCATAATTTTAATTTTTTGATTGATGATTGAGTGTAAGCAGGAGGTGTTATACCGCCCCGTTATTTGCATATTTAGGGTCAAACGACAGCATCCACTGAACACCGAATTTGTCGGTCAGCATTCCGTAGTACGCGCCCCAGAACATGTCGTCCATGGGCATGTCCGCTTTTCCGCCTACTACTAATCCGTTGAATATGCGGTCGGCTTCTTCACGGCTGTCTACGCTCAGGCATAGCGACATGTTAGAGCCAAAGCTCACCTGCGGCATAGACTTAGGGACATCGGTCCCCATGATTACATTACTGCCTACAGGAAGGGCAATGTGCATAATATAGTTCTGCTCTACTTCCGGCATATTTTCACAGCCCGGCGTGTCTTTAAAGCGCATCAGCATGGCAAACTCGCCGCCCAGCACCGACTTGTAGTGGTTAAAGGCCTCTTCGGTGTTGCCGTTAAAGTTCAGGTAGGGATTTAGTACATTCATGGTTGATAGTTTATTTGTTTATAATTAATTGTTTTCAAGATTTTGTTTCAGGGTAGCCAGGCTGGTTTCCATGTCTTCGCCCAGCATACCGTCAATCATGATATTCATGGCATTCATAGGGTACGTGCTCTTGCCATACATGGCCCATTTCACTTTTGTAACGGCCGGCGCCAGTGGTTCGGTAGCTATGTACGTGTTGGCTGTATTCTCAAATGGGCGTTTAAAACGCAGCTCCATCTCTACACGTTCGCCTTCGGTCACTTTAGTGATCTCCTGTTCGCCTTCTCCCACTTCGTCATCGCCGTTCCAGCCGTAAACAGCCCCTACAGTACCGTCGGTCCCTTTAAAGTCTTTTTTCATGGCAGGGTCGGCCATTACCCATTTGCTGTAGTGCTCTTGGTTCTTCATCATTTTGACATAGTCAAACACTTGGTTTGCAGGCTTATTGATGGTAATTTCGCGCTCTACTATGTAGTCCTTCTCCATAAAAAGGGCCGCAATAAGGGGTATGGCAATTAGTATAAGTACCACTGCCACAATAATTTTAAAGATCTTCATAGTGTGAATATTTAGTTTGAATAGGGTTTAGCTGTAATCCTGCACCTTCTTATTTTTATCAAACAATACAGCATCCAGCGAATATCGGCCGCTGCCTAAAATGAAGACAACGATGCAGAGCCAGATGTAAACAAACGGAAGCATCTTAACCATAAAGTCGTCTTTGCCATGCGCTACAAAATAGGCCACAAGCATGGTGACAAACGTGAAAACCACAGCAAAACGGGTAAATAATCCCAGCAGTATCAATATTCCGCAGAAGAACTCGGCAAAGATTACAAGGATCAGCGAAAGCTCACTCCCAATACCAATAGGGTCGCCAAACATCGCAAGCATGCCATTGTAATCGGCCAGCTTTGGCCAGCCATGGTAGATGAACATCCCACCGAATAGAAGCCTTAAAACCAGGGTGGCGAGTCCAGTGTTTAATGAGTAAGGAGAAAGTAAACGTTTCATATAATTGATTTGTTAGGTTCATACGCAACCTGAGAGCTTGGGCCCCAATTCGTCATTCGTAATTCATTACATGTACTTCATCGGCTCGTAGCCCAGCAGCCTGCGCCACAGCGCCATCTGGCCTATGTGGTTGGCCTCCCTGTAAATAATAAAGTAGACAAGTTCAAAAAGTATCATCTCCATCCCCGGCATCTCGATTTTTGTGTCAAGCTTCCCGGCATCCGCATTAAGCAGCGCTTCGCGCAGTATGGGTGTTATCCTGTCCCAGTCTTCCCGGTATTGCGCAAGCGAAGGATATTTTTCCCCCTCCTTAATTCCCTGGTTGTCTTTAAACAGCTCATTAGCACGCTGCTCCAGCTTTTCACCATTAATATCATTGGCCAGTTCAAAGCGCTGCTGTACCAGGCTGCCCGCGAGCCACGCAATATGGTTGGCCTTTGTATCCAGCCGGCTGTGTGCGTCATCATCCGAGATCCCATCTAAAACGCTATGGAAGAAGTTGGTCTGCATGTCATACAGTTCCATCAGCGAATACATCCTGCTATCTTGTACCGGTATTGTTTTCATAATCAGGTAATAAAGTTAATACTATTGGCCAACTTTTGAGCTCATTACAAAGTTAACTGAAACATCGTAACGGCGGGATGTCATAAAAAGTCATCGTTAGGGGGTATTTGAGACAAAAAAACTATATTTGTTTTACAGTAAGAGATTAGCATATGAAATTAGGTATTTTATTGACGAAGGAGCACCGTCTCCTGAGTGTCGCGGCAATGCTCGATGTATTTGAAACAGCCAATCGTTATTACGAAGACGAGGGTAAAACGCGTCCTTTTGAAATAGAGCTTCTGCACCTTCCGCAGCATGACCCGGTACCTTATCAAGGTTACACTACCCGACAGGTTAGCCCCGATTCTTGTTACGATCTGCTCCTGGTACCTGCTTTTAAACAGGAATGGCTCGCTGAATCTTTGGAGGCAAACCTTGGCTGGATCCCCTGGCTGCAGCACCAGTACCTGGAAGGTGCAGCAATAGCGAGTTTTTGCACAGGTGCGTTCCTGCTCGGGGCCACAGGGCTGCTGGACAATAAGCCCGCGACAACCCACATCAATGCAGAAAGCGCTTTCTCAAAGGCATTCCCCCTCGTACTATTGCAGGCAGAAGCCGTCGTGACAGGGCAAGACAGGATATACACCAGCGGTGGTGCCACCAACAGCTTCCATCTCATGCTCCTGCTGCTTGAATTGTACTGCAGCCGGGCAATCGCGGTGCGTGCGGCCAAGGTGTTTTCAATCGATATGGACAGGAACAGGCAAAGCTACTTTGGGACATTTGCGCCGGGCGAAGACCATGGCGACGACCTTGTAAAGCAGGCGCAGAGCGAGATACGCAAGAATTTCCATAAGGCCAATACGATAGAAGAACTTATAACCGATGTCCCATCCAGCAGGCGCAACCTTGTGCGGAGATTCAAGCAGGTGACAGGCATAACACCAATTGAATACCTGCAGAAAACCCGCATTGAGGCAGCGAAACAAATGCTCGAGCAGTCGCGCAACAGCATCATGGAAGTAATGCTCGAATCAGGTTACAATGATTTGAAAACTTTTCGTTCGCTTTTCAAAAAAAATGTGGGTATGACCCCGACCATGTACAGGGAAAAATTCTCAGGGCAAACAGCATAAATTAACATTTTGTTAACAGTAAAATGGACTCTACAGGAAGTTTTGTAACGGCCACGCCAACAAATGAACTGGTAGGAAAATATATTTCCTATTATTACTTCCATGTATCCGATGATTCAAAATTCAGCAAAAATTTCTTCTTCTATCCAAATTACAAACACGGGCTAACGATTTATAGAGGATCCGATGTTGAGATTAGTGCGAAGGGTTCTGTCGTGCATCCATCGGCTGAAAACAACATTTCCTGTTTCTATTCCATCAACACCGATACCAACCTGCACGTAAGTCTCAATGGTACTTTCAACAAAATAGGAATCGTGTTCAATCCGCTTGGGCTTAATCCTTTTGTGGAAGGGCCGCTATCTGAAATTTTCGGCAAATCAATTTCCCCTGTCACTTATTTCGGGCCTGAGTTTGAAGGAGCCCTCGCGCAGGTTTTTGATGAACCTGACATCGATAAAAAAGCAATGCTCCTCGACGGGTTTTTCGCGCAGAAACATAAAGGTTTCAACGATTTGCTTATTAAAAAAGCGGTGCAGGAAATACTGAATTCAAACGGGTCGGTGCGGGTTGAGGAGCTTTCCGATGCACTGAACGTCAATCGCAAGACATTGCTGCGGCTGTTCAAAAAACACCTCTGCTGTTCGGTAGAGGAATACAAGAAGCTGGTGATGTTCCGCAACGCACTCAATTATTCCCAGCAAGCCGGTGATGCATCGCTTACTGATGTTGCCCTGTACAATCTCTACTACGACCAGGCGCATTTTATAAAACACTTCAAATCGGTAACGAAGCTGCCGCCCAAAGCCCTCCTTTCCAAACTCACCCAATTAGGGAGCCGGGAAGTAGTCTACTGGCATTTTGAAGATTAAGGGGACATGTCCCAATTGTACAATTTCGGAGCGAAAGTTTGCTGTACTTTTGGACTATAATTAAAACTATACATCATGAAAATGCCTAAATCATTCCTGTTTTTGATCGGGTTGGTGTTGTTGGTTAGCTTTTTATTAGGATTTCTTATCGACACGGTATTTGGTGTGAAAGCATATGTCCCTGTTCTCATTGGTGCGATGGTTCCCTTGTTTATAGTATATTCTAACCGGCAAAAATCTAAAGAATAACACTATGATAAAACTTGTAGTATTTGTGGTTGAGAGGATTGTAGACTTGTTTTATTAATTAAGCATCCCCACCCCCGACGAGGGTCAACCCTCATCAATCGTTAATTATCAACGTTAATTTTAACTGGAATAGTAAGAAATGTCCTCCACATTCACTTGTTAAAATGCCTGTAATTGGCAATATAACCGTTAGCTTTGTGTTTGCATTTTACGAAACTAAACTATGAAGGTTAAATATATAGTCATTGCCATACTCATCCTGGGTATTGGCGCTCTTGTTTATTACAGGATATCATCAAACAAAGAACAAAAAGCGGAATCCGGGCCGGGTGGTGGCGGTGGCGGTGGCCCCAAGCCCGCAATGGGTGTGAGCGGTATGGTCGTATCCCCACAGGAATTTTCAAATGTACTGTCACTTTCCGGGTCTATTGAGGCCAATGAACAGGTGGAGCTCCGCAGCGAGGTTTCCGGCATAGCCGAAAGGATATTCTTCACCGAAGGTGCAAAAGTCAGCAAAGGGCAGGTGTTGGTCAAAATAAATGATATAGAACTCCGTGCGCAGCTTAACCAGGCGCGTACCAGGCAGAATCTCGCTTCGGAAAATGCACGCCGTGCAAAGCTCCTTTTCGAGAAAGAAGCCATAAGCCGTGAAGAGTATGATATTGCCTCCGCGGATTTCAAAACCGCACAGGCACAAACCCAGCTCGTCAATGCACAGATAGCCAAGACCTCTATTAAAGCTCCATTTTCAGGAACAGTGGGACTGCGTAGCATCTCCCCGGGAACATTTGTCACGCCCACTGAGCCCATCGCGACACTCGTAAACAGCAGCCAGATCAAGATCACTTTTTCGGTGCCTGAAAAATATGCTTCCCAAATCAAACAGGGTTCGACGATAACTTTCGACGTTGCAGGCCGCACTGAAAAGTTTGAAGCAAAAATTTATGCTTTGGAACCTGCCGTAGAGGAAGCCACCCGGACATTGCGCGTCCGTGCCATTGCACAAAACACCGAAGGTAAATTACTGCCCGGGACTTTTGCCAATGTTGCCCTGCCGCTTGGGAAAGTGCAGGATGCATTCCTGATCCCTACCGAAGCCATTGTACCGATACAGGGCGGAAAAAAAGTGTTTGTTTCAGTAAATGGCAAAGCCAAAGAAGTAACTGTCGAAACCGGTACGCGTACCGCCAAAGATATTGTGGTGCTGTCCGGCCTTAAGGAAGGCGACACGGTAATTACCACGGGTGTTCTAACCCTGAAAAACGAAGCTCCTGTAAAGGTTTCGGTTAAACAGCCTAAAAAATAATGAGTTTATCTACACTTAGCATAAAACGCCCGGTACTGACCATCGTGATGAACGTGGCAATTATCCTCTTTGGGATCATCGGCTACACATTTCTTGGCGTGAGGGAATTCCCGTCCATCGACCCGGCGCAGATATCGGTGCGTACGAATTACGCAGGCGCCAACTCTGACATCATCGAGTCGCAGATCACTGAGCCGTTGGAGAAGGCCATCAACTCCATAGACGGTATCCGTAACATCACCTCCTCCAGTAACCAGGGTTCGAGCAATATTACTATAGAATTCAACCTCGAAAAAGACCTTGAGGAAGCGGCAAACGACGTGAGGGACAAAGTCTCACAGGCCATACGCAGCCTTCCGCAGGATATTGACGCGCCGCCGGTGGTTTCCAAAGCAGATGCCGATTCAGAGCCTATCATTACCATGACGGTACAGAGCGCTTCGCGAAACCCGTTGGAGCTCAGCGACTATGCTGAAAACGTGATCGCCGAAAGGCTGCAGACGATTCCCGGGGTGAGCAGCGTGCAGATATGGGGACAGAAGCGATATGCGATGCGGTTGTGGATCGACCCTGTAAAACTGACATCCTATGGGGTTACCGTAGCCGACGTGCGCCAGTCGCTCGAAAGCCAGAATGTGGAATTGCCTACAGGAAAACTGACGGGCGCCAATACAGAGCTGACGGTAAAAACACTGGGTAACCTGAGCACCGAAGAGCAGTTCAATAATATAATCGTAAAATCAGAAGGGGACAAGATCGTTCGCCTCAGCGATATAGGGCGTGCGGCGCTTGAAGCGGAGAACCTTGAAACCAAAATGACGAATGAGGGCCAACAGCTGGTAGGCCTTGCCATTATTCCGCAGCCGGGAACGAATTACATTGAAATATCAGATGCTTTCTATGAGCAATACGAGCAGATGAAGAAAGAGCTCCCTGCCGACCTAAAGCTTAATATCGCTATCGACAATACTACCTTCATTAAAAAATCGGTACTGGAAGTCGCCGAAACGCTGGGAATTTCCCTGGTGCTGGTTACGCTTATCATCTACCTCTTCTTCAGGGATTGGGCCATAGCATTAAGGCCATTGCTCGATATCCCGGTATCGCTTATTGCGACTTTCTTTATCATGTATGCCTTTGGGTTCTCCATTAATGTGCTCACACTGCTGGCAGTCGTTCTGGCAACAGGCCTCGTGGTAGATGATGGTATTGTGGTGACCGAGAACATATTTAAGAAAGTAGAGGAGGGCATGAGCCCCATTGAAGCCGCGATGAAAGGTGCCAATGAGATATTCTTTGCGGTTATATCCATCTCGATTACGCTGGCGGCTGTATTTCTGCCCGTTATTTTCCTCGAAGGGTTTGTAGGCAGGCTGTTCCGTGAGTTTGGGGTCGTCATCGCCTCAGCGGTGCTGATCTCTGCATTCGTATCCTTAACACTTACGCCAATGCTTAACGCCTACCTGATGAAGGGCGGCGTGCATAAAAAATCAAGATTCTATAATTTCACCGAGCCGTACTTTGTAAAGATGAATCAGGGCTATGCCAACTCGCTCACAAAGTTCATGAAGCGCAAATGGCTCAGCTTCCCGATAATTGTTGTCTGCATCGGGCTGATCGCTTTATTTTTTACGATAATCCAGAAAGAAACCGCCCCTTACGACGACCGTAGTTTTATCGGGATGAACATTACAGCGCCCGAAGGGGCATCATACGAATACATGGACCGCTTTATGCAGGAGATCAGCCAGCTGATAAGAGACTCAATCCGCGAAAAGAAAGTGAGCCTTGTAATCACATCGCCGGGCTTCGGTTCGTCATCAGTCAACAGTGGGCGGGTAAGGATCGCACTGGTAGAACCGGGCGACAGGGAGCGCTCTCAGAAGGAAATAGCTGCCCAGCTTACCAAATGGACCAAACGCTATCCTGAAGCCCGTACATCGGTCTCAGAGCAGCCCACCATTGCCGTGAACCGAAGGGGAGGGTCGCCCGTACAATATATTATCCAGGCACCCAACTTTGAAAAGCTGCAGGAAAAAGTGCCGCTGTGCATGGACGAGATAAGCAAGGACCCTACGTTTTCAATGACCGATGTCAACCTGAAATTCAACAAGCCTGAGATCAACGTGACCATAGACCGTGAAAAAGCGGAAAGCCTGGGCATATCATTGCTTGATGTGGCCCAAACGCTGCAATTGTCACTGAGCGGCCAGCGGTTTGGTTACTTTATGATGGGGGGTAAGCAGTATCAGGTCATGGGGCAGTTTGAACAGGAAGACCGCGACACGCCGTTGGATCTAACCTCGATGTTCGTAAGGAGCAATACCGGCGAACTGATACAGCTCGATAACGTAGTGAGCGTGGAAGAGCAAAGCAGCCCGCCGCAATTGTACCACCACAACCGGTTCATGTCAGCCACCGTGTCGGCAGGTTTGTCACCCGGTATGAGTATTAGCGATGGTATAGATGCCATGGAACGCGCACGCGTAAAAGTGCTTGACGATACCTTCAATACCGATTTGAGTGGAGAATCACGCGACTACGTAGAAAGCAGTTCTAACACGCTGTTTGCATTCGGGTTGGCGTTGCTGCTCATTTACCTGATTCTTGCCGCACAGTTCGAAAGCTTTATCGACCCGTTCATCATAATACTTACAGTACCGATGGCGGTTGCGGGAGCTTTATTATCGCTGTGGCTCTTCGGGCAGACGTGGAATATCTTCAGCCAGATAGGCACCATCATGCTTATAGGGCTCGTCACGAAGAACGGTATATTGATTGTGGAGTTTGCCAACCAGCTTAGGGAAGAAGGCAAATCGAAATATGATGCTATTTTGGAGGCCGCCGAATCGCGCCTTCGCCCGATATTGATGACCAGCCTCGCCATTGCGCTGGGTGCACTGCCTATTGCAATGTCACTGGGTGCGGCATCTACCAGCCGTATAGGTATGGGGGTTGTGATTGTGGGGGGTACTATATTTTCACTGGTGCTAACGCTATTCATCATCCCTGCCATTTATTACATGTGGTCGCGCCAGAAAAAGCACCGCCCTGAATTTGATACAATAGAAGATTAAAATGAGGTTATATATTATTTTACTTACACTATTTACTGTTGCACTGCAGGCACAGGACACAATTGTGCGGCCTGTGTATCCTTTGCTTACAGCCGAGGAAGCTGTGGCCCAGGCATTGCAGAACAATTATGATATCAGGCTTGCCGCCAATGACCTGCGCATTGACGAGCAGAACGTAAGCCTTGCTAATGCGGGCTTGCTGCCCACAGTTTCAGGCACATTCAACCAAAATAACACGATACAGAATTCAACACAGGTGCGTAGTGACGGCACATCGCAGGAGCTTGATAATGCCGAAAACAACAGCCTTAACTATGGCGTTAACCTGGGTTGGACGGTCTTTGATGGCTTCCGAATGTTTGCACGCTATGACCAATTGAAGGAATTGGAACGCCTGGGCGAAACAGAATTAAAGTTGGCCGTGGTATCGCGTATTGGCGATGTGCTGACAACCTATTATGACCTTGTGCAGCAGCAGGCCAACCTAAGGGCTCTTGACACGGCAGTGATGATATCGCAGCAGCGTGTAGACATGGCCCAGAATCGCTTTACGATAGGCAAAGCCGCCAAACTTGAGGTGCTAAACGCGCAGGTCGACCTGAATGCCGACCGTACTAACCTGCTTCGCCAAAGGGAACTATACGAGAACACAAAAACCTTCCTGAACGAGCTTATGGCACGCGAACTTACCACGCAATTCCGCGTAGTGGATGAGGTCATGATTGATGACCAGTTAAAGTTGGTCGACCTGATGTCGCTGGCTAGCCAACAAAACCCTGAAATACAGATTGCGCTTATCAGTAAACGAGTCGCAGAATTGAACCTGAAGCAGGTGAGGGGCAACCGCTATCCGCAGATACGGCTAAATACGGGCTATGTAGTTAATGAAACGGAATCGAGCCTTGGGTTTACGCAATCCACCTCAGGGCGGGGATTTAATTACGGTGTTGCCGCAACGATAAATATATTCAATGGCTTCCTTCAAAACCGCGCCGAGAAGATAGCAAAGATACAGATTGAGAATTCCGACATACTCATCAGCCAGCAGAACCAATCCATCAACTCACAGCTTATATCGGCATTCCAGACATACCTGACCAATCTTGAACTCGTAAGGCTTGAAGATGCCAATGAAGATATTGCCCGCCAAAACCTTGACATCACGATGGAGAAGTACCGCATAGGCACCATCACCACCCTTGAAGTTCGCACCGCCCAGTTAAATTATGTAAATGCCGTGGTGCGCAACAACACCGCAAAATTTGAAACCAAGATATCTGAGGTCAGGCTACGGGAACTGGCGGGGAATACGACTTTTTAGTCAACTTCGCTTAGTGAGGTTCCCCTCGTGAGAGAGCCTGTCCCGAAATATCGGGAGGCTAGGGGTGTGTATTCTTCTTTAAGGAATAACCCCGCTCGCGTCATTGCGAGCGGAATGCAATGAAGCGCGGCAATCTTAAAGTTAAAGATTGCTCCCTCTCCCGATAACTAGCAGGAATCCTCGCAATAGGGAGTAATAAGAGGTCAGTCCCATACGGCGTTAAGCTCCGGAGGAGCGAAATATTTATAGCACGGGTCAGCCAAATAAAAAAAGAGCTCCGGAGGAGCGGCATATTATATACCGCTCCTCCGGAGCTCTTTTACTCTCTTGCTTGTTTTCTATAAAGATGCCGTTCCTCCGGAACTTCTAAAAATTCGTCAACTTCTTCAAACTCGCAATAGTGGCCACAGGATCTGATGCCCTGAATACATAATTGCCGGCCACCAATACATCGGCGCCGGCTTCAACAAGCTGTACCGCATTTTTATTGCTCACGCCGCCATCTATTTCGATCAATGTAGATGCGCCGTTGCGGACGATAATTTCTTTCAGTTTCCTCACTTTATCATAGGTCTTCTCAATAAACGACT
>Ga0190273_10000393_pt1 | contig 17140 bp, 12 predicted proteins | sample Popmic504IS_FD_134513 | JGI IMG/M metagenome (GOLD analysis project Ga0190273, IMG submission 134513) | Populus adjacent soil microbial communities from riparian zone of Shoshone River, Wyoming, USA - 504 IS | ecosystem: Environmental > Terrestrial > Soil > Riparian zone > Trees stand | place... | reverse complement strand
TACCGTTCTTTTCGGTAACTGTTACACCAGGCAGAAATTCACCGGAAGAAGATCGCACAAAGCCGGTTATGGAAGTATTTTGTGCAATAAGAAGCTGGACAAAAAGTAGCAGTGGTAGGATTGCGAAAAATCTGATCGACTTAAACATAGCTTGCGGTTGATATTTTAATGGTTGGGCAAGGCATAACATACTCTGTAAGAGCTAAACCTTTTGTTAGAACCCGGTAATTGAGGTGATTATTTTTGAATTCAGATTATCCCTGACAACAACAACAGCGTTGCAGGACGGGCAGAGTTGAAGAAGAAGACTTCATAATAGAATGACTAATCATCATAGAATGATGAACAAACGAATGATTACTGATGCAGTAGGTGGCATTACGTTGATTGGCACTGACTTTTTTCATCTTACTGTTTTTTCACATTTTACCTCTGGCCAGGCGTATCGTTAGTTGTCTGCTAGTTGTATCTGTTTAGTTCCTTTCAGCTACCCCACCACAAAAAAAAAGCACCCCTTAGTCAGGAGTGCTTATTATGTTGTCATAAATTCTGCAGTGTACTGACTTAACTGTCCCCGCATGCGGGAAGGAATTAGCACCATTTCCATGTTTAATGGACGGTTGCTAAGGCGTCGCAGGGCCATTCCCTCAGCCTTTCTTGATAAGTGTGATAAAGAACTGGCGCAAAGATAATACAGAAATATAATCAGTCTATCATTTCAATAGGGTTTATTAAAAATTTTATTTTCATGAAAAGAATAGAGGATTATTTAACGCCTCGCCAAAGGCGTGCGGGCTGAACCCTTAATTAATAGGTCAGCCAAAAAATCTACTGCTACCTAACTTTAACATAATTATGGTTTTTTATTCAAGCGCTTACCAGGCCTTAACTCCCGCATAGTGTTGCTAATAGTTATTCACAGAATTCTTTACATGTAATCGTAAAACATCGTACGCTGATCTTCAATCTCAAGAAAGCGTTAACTTAACTAAACCTGTTAAAGAGGCTGCTATGATAATAAGTCGCACAAAATTTTTTATTGCGATTGCTTTACTGATCACAACCCCATTGGTGATAGCAAAGCTGGTATGGCTGGCCCGAACGAAAACCACAACCGGCACTTTTTCATTCGAGGGTATGGGCAATGCGCTTGACCAGATGCGACCCACATATTCGGTAATTTCATTTGTACATAATAATGATACTACCTGGTTCAACGCGACGGCTGCTACTATGAACTTTAAACCCGGCGACCATGTACCAGTACGATACAACGTTTCTGATCCGGAGGATGCAACTATAGACACGTTTAGTGCGATATGGACGGGTACGTTAATATTTGGTGGTATACCGGTATTTATATTACTTATAATATCACTTGACCGCCACATAGTCCCGTATAGAAGCCGCATCAGGTTCAGCAAAAAGAAACCTTACATTTTCGTGTTGGAAACACGATAAATTACACTAGCATAATTCTGGATGATCTTGTGGATGTTGATATGCCTCATGTTGTAAACACACGTCGAACAAATTTAATTATGGAAGACTCAGATAAGCTACGGCGGATAGTTGAAGCACGGATGAAACTGAAAGCCCGCTTTGAAGAAAAGATGAGCCGGACCCCTTCTGTGTCGGATCCCGCGCCTATGGGATCAGGTAAATTAAACAGGCATGGGATGCCTGAAATACCGGTTGGACAAACGATTACCAAAAAATGGCCGGTGTTGGATCTCGGAACTCAACCTGCAATAGCAACTACTGAATGGCGACTTAAACTTAATGGCGCGGTGGATAATTCGGTCATTCTCAACTGGGATGACTTTAATGCATTACCTCAAACAGATGACATTTCTGATTTTCACTGCGTAACTACCTGGTCAAAATTAAATATAAAATGGAAAGGAGTTCGTTTACTGGATCTGGCGGCGTTGGCACAGGTTAAAGACACTGCAACGCATCTGCTATGTTATGGTTACGACGACTACACGACTAATATTTCATTAGAAGAAGCATTGAAGCCCGATGTGTTGCTTGTTCATACCGTTGAAGGATTGCCACTGCCAACGGAACATGGTGGACCAGTAAGAATGATTACGCCGCAATTGTACGCATGGAAAGGAGCAAAATGGATCAACCGGATCGAGTTCCTGACACATAACCGGCTTGGATTTTGGGAAAGAAACGGTTACTCTGATACAGCTTATCCATGGCGCGATGACCGGTACCGGTAATTAATTTGCTTCCTTCATTTTTTGCAGCATCCTGATGCAATTGCTGAGTGAACGAAAGTTATGATATGCAGCTTTCCAGATATGAGACTTTGGAGAAGTCTTACGTTCGGGGTCATTGTCAAGTCCTTCTTCATACCAGTCACCATGTTCATGATCGATAAGATATGATTGCGTGTAGTTCCACAGTTGCAAAAACTTCTGCCCATATTGCATTTGGTCCGACGGGTATAACGTTGAGAAGATGAGAAGTGTATTCAGGCCTTCTGCCTGGGCCCACCAGTTTTTACTGTTCTTGATTATAGTAATGGAGTCCTCGTTTTTAAAATAATATCCCTGGTCATAAAATCCGCCTGTTTTTTTATCCCACCCATTGCGAAGGGCATGTTCAACCATCTTTCTGCCAACAGAATTTGTAACCTTGTCATTATGATTACCCAGGGCTTCAGTTGCTTCCATCATGAGGTAAGCGGTTTCCACATCATGACCAAAGGAAACGTGATCGATATACCGGTTGCTAAGTATCAGTTTGCGTGTTGAATCGCGGTTTGAAACTGGGTTCCACTGCGGTGTAAAAAAAAGCTGAAGATACCCTTTTGGATGCACCATCTTATCTCTCACCAGTACAAGCATTTCCTGCAAACGTTGCCTGAGCAACGGATCTGGCCACACAGAATATAGTTCAGTAAAAGCTTCAAGCAAGTGAATTGAACTATTCTGATCTTTATAACCGAGGTTTGATGCTGAAGGCGTTTGTGTACTTCGTTTAATCGGTTTACCATTCCTTTCAAGATGCTGATAGTAGCCTTTATACACGGGATCATGGCTGTTTTTTTCGAGCCAGTGGAAGGCTTGCTTTGCAAATGTAAGTGCCGCTGTATCCCTGGACATTTGATAATAGGCAGCTATTGCAAAAATGGCGAATGCATTGCCATACGCTTCTTTTGTGGGTGAGAGCATCTCGCCCTTTTTTGAAACCAATGTATAAAAGCCTCCAAATTTCTTGTCCCACATCTTGTCGCGCAAAAAATAATATCCATGCCTTGACATGGACATATACCCGGTGTCCTTATAAAACAATGCCGCTTTTGCCGTGGTCCATACGTGCCTCGCTTGGGTGACTATCATCTTATCCTGCTTTTCACCGGCTTTGAAATCAAAGCTGAAGTTGCTCAGATATCCGCCGTCTGCTGAATCGATATTGGCCGGATAATAAATATCTATCAGCTCTTTTTTTGCTGAGAACTTCATTTGCACCAGCACCGAATCGAGGGTAACAGCATTCTGCCCCCGGCCCGTATAACAAGCGATGATCACAAGGCATGCAGTCAGCTTAATCATGTGTCTTCTCACGAAATACTTTCTATCATTCAAAAAATGGTATATCCCTGATCGCATATTTCTTCATTCCTTCTTCATTTATCTCGACGCCAATGCCTGGTTTTTCGGACAATGTAATGAAACTATCTTTTACCCATTCGCCATCATACTTAACTATTTCCTTAAACATCGGATCTGTATGAAAATAAGATTGCCATTCAAGGATCATAAAATTTGGCACTGAAGCGCAAACATGCGCGGAAGCCATTGCACCCAGGAACGAAGCTACCATATGAGGTGCAAATGGAACATAATAAAGATTTGCAAGATTTGCGATTCGCTGACCTTCGCCGAGACCGCCCGTTTTCTGGAGATCAGGCATTATGATGTCCACTGCCCCCATCTCGAGCAAAGGTCGGAAGCCGTGTGCGAGATAGTGATTTTCGCCGGCACATATCGGGGTGCTGGTTGAATCAGCAATAATCTTATAGGCAGCCGGATTTTCAGCCGGGATCGGTTCCTCGAGCCACATCAGGTTAAGATGTTCCAGGCGTTTGGCGATCTGCTGCCCGGTAACCGCGTCATAACGTCCATGCATATCCGCACAAATATCGATGTTCGGCCCTACTGCTTCGCGTGCTGCCGTAAGCTGATCGACCATCCTCTGCAATTCAGCCGGGTTAGCCGTCCAGTTATACGCGTCATATTTGTTCGGATCGTTTGCCTGGTCAAGATCAAATTTGATGGCGTTGAATCCCATCTTCTTTGATTTTAACGCCGCATCAGCGAAGTCTTTTGGTGTAGGAAGATTCCGTTGGTAAAGTGCCGTATCACAATAAACCCTGACTTTGTCACGGAACTTACCACCCAATAACTGGTACACCGGTAAACCAAGCGCTTTACCGGCAACATCCCAAAGTGCGGTTTCAATAGCGGATAATACCGCTATATACATTCCGGCCTGTGCGCCCTGAAAAAATCCCGACCTGCGAATGTCTTCAAAAAGCCGATGTACATTTAATGGGCTTTTACCGATTAAACGGGCGCCAAAATTTTTTACGAGGTGATAAGTTCCAGGAATGGCATCAACCCCTTCACCGCAACCCCAGATGTCCTGGTTCGTATACACCTTCACAAACACGCTGCCTTTTATATATCCGCATTTAACGTTCGTTATCTTAAGGTCGGTGGGCGCTGAAGTAAACGACGTTTTCTCAACAGCATTTTCAAGCCCCTGTCCAAACAACGCAAAAGGTGCAAAAGATGCGAGGGCAGAAGCTTTGGCAGTTTTCGCCAGAAATTTTCTTCTTGATGACGGTTGCTGCATATTTGCGTTTTAAGAATTAATGGATTTGATTTCGAAGTACTGGAATTGGTTTCGGATCAATGATGTGGTTTCGAATTAATGAATGTGGTTTGAAACCGTATGTGCAGGTTCACTACTTAATTATTTACCATGTTCTCGCCTTTAAAAATTCCTGGACCTGTTCTTTCGGAACAGGCAATTCATTTATATGATCGTTAAGCCATTTTGAAAAGTCCTTTTCAATTTCATCAGACCATTTTGAGTCAATCTGGCCCGCTGTATACTTACCTTCCTTTAAGCGGAGATGTCCAAACATATCCCTGAGCCTCACTATCTCTGATGTTTTCACAACTTTTTCTGCGAGATGCGGCGGGATAAATGATACAATGCCCTGCTTACCCAGCACAATATCTCCGGGCATAACTGTAACCGTTCGTATACGGGTTGGTTGATTGATGCCGATGATCATTGTATTAAGATCCCCGGTGGGATTATGATAGGAAGGATCATAACTTGTAAAATAGGAAGTGAAGCCACCAATTTCCTTCAACCCTTCGATGTCCCTGATTGCGCCATCATATACTATCCCGTTGCCGGTTTTTGCAAATATGGCGTTACCGACATTATCACCGATCGTTGGTCCGTTCCGGTGGGCCCCAAACTGATCAGCCACATATACGTCTCCCATCACCAGCAGATCAACGGGCCAGCTGTTTTGTCCGCGCCTGCCAGCCTTCTTACCCCTCGCATCAATAGCGCCCCAAACATCAGGTCTTGCAGGCATGAAGGTGGCTGTAACGGCACGACCAACCAGTACGCTGTCCGGGTTTATTTGCTGCCAGTTCTCAGCAACCTGGTATCCGTACCCTTCGTTCTTCATCACCGCCCATGCTTCTTCCTGGCTTACGTTCCGCATACGTTTTAATATAGCATCGGAAACTTTCGGCCGGCCATCAGCGAAACGCTCTCCTTTCCATTCAGGAGTCAGAAATATCAGTTCTTCTTTTGTGATCTGTTGGCATTGCAATGTCATCAGACCAAACAACAATAAAACAACAACAAGAGAAACAATCTTCATAACACTGCATTTATATTAGAATTGGCGGGAACCGTTTCATCTTCTGTTTCAGGCAGGCGACTGTGCCACCAGCTGGAAAGAAAGGAACCTGTAATGTTCATCGTTGGTCCGAATATAGCAGGTGCCAGGCCCACAGTTGCGAGCTTACCCATCGTTAGCGCGAGTCCCGAAGCCAGGCCGGCGTTTTGCATACCGACTTCTAATGCGATGGTACGACAATCTCGTTCATCAAATCTGAAGAGCCTGCCGGACCAGTACCCAAGAATAAAACCAGCAACATTATGAACAAAGGTCGCAATGATCAACAGGCCACCCACCTTCAGGAGACTGTCGCGGCCCGCGGCGGTGATGATCATAATGATGAGGGCAATACCGGCCATTGAAAGCAATGGCATAGCCTTATCGAGCCAACCGAATTTTCCACGCACCAGGTAATGGAATGCAAGACCCGCCGCAATTGGTATGATCACGATTTTCGTGATATCCCACATCATGTCCCAGAAATGCACCTCAACAAAGCCGCCGCCAAGAAATCGCATAAGCAATGGCGTTATAAATGGTGCCAGTAGTGTTGAAACGGTTGTTACCGATACGGATAGTGCAAGATTGGCACGAGCCAGATATGACATTACATTTGAAGCCAGGCCACTCGGGCAACATCCCACCAGGATGATCCCGGCGGCGATCTCACTGGGAAAGTCAAACATGTTGGCAATGCTGAAACCGATCAAAGGCATGATGGTATAATGACAGACTATGCCAACGATGATACCCTTTGGCATCCGCAGCACATTGTTGAAATCTTTAATACTTAGCTCCGTTCCCATACCAAACATGATTATCTGGAGCAGCGGAACAATCAGGCCCGACAACTTGAAATCCCCAATGGTTTTGAAATATTGCGGATAATACATAGCAAGGCTCACTACACCCAGGATAATAATCGTATAAGACAGGCCTTTCAACAGTTTATGCCCACGAAACGCAATCGCAATACACAGCAGTGAGAACATAAGCAGCCAGCCTGCAATATCGTGGCGTTGCATGACAGTGATGACGAGGTAAGCAATGAAAAATACTGCTGCAGACAAATAAAAATATCGATATGGAGAATTTTTACCCATTACAACTTGGTTGGCATTATTAGAATTGCAGCAGTTACTTTTTAATAGACATTTGGCGCAAAAAGATCTGACAGCGTTTTATTCTCTCAGATAAAACCTGTATTTATTCTGTCAGGCAAAACCTGTATTTGTTCTGTCAGGTAAAACATGTATTGTTCTGTCAAAAAATCTCTAACTCCATGTTCTGTCGTGCGAAGACAAAGCATCCCAGTCTGGCGTAGGTGCGAAGAACGTTTTGTCCTTGGCATGCAGATGTTTTTTGACTTCGTCTTCATTCAGTTCAATACCTAGTCCTGGTGCTGAAAGCGGTAAAGGCGCAAATCCTTTATCAATTAACTTGCGGCCATCGGTGGTTTTAACCAGTCCTTCCCACCATGTAAGATCGACAGAATGATGTTCGAGTGCCAGGAAGTTCTGCGTGGCTGCCGCACAATGAACGTTTGCCATAAACGATACCGGTGTGCCGGCCTGGTGCATGGCCATCGCAATACCTTTTTCCTCCGCATAGTCGCCAATGCGTTTGGTCTCAAGTAAACCACCTGAGGAAGCTAAGTCGGGGTGAATGATATCCACCGCATGTGTATCTATCAGGGGTTTAAAATTTTGTAACAGGTATATGTCTTCGCCGGTAAGTGTTGGCGTTTCAAGCGCTTCAGTGATCGTTTTGTGCTGCTCAGTCAACTGCCATGGCACCATGTCTTCCAGCCACGCGAGCCGGTATTTTTCTACAGACTTACCAAAGCGGATCATATTGTTAAGATCGAAATGTCCGTAATGATCAGTAGATAGAGGTATTTCCGGTCCGATAACATCACGAACTTCAGAGACTCTTTTGGCCATCAGCTCAATCCCTTTTTCTGTGAGTTGGATACCAGTAAAGGGATGGCTTGCATTGGCATAGGACATATAGTCACCATTCCATTGGGCAAGGCCCGAGCCCCAGAACGCGCTGTTGACAAGTGCGCCGGGAACACCTCTCAGCATACCGATAGAAACATCCATTTTGAGCCAGGTGTAGCCCTGGTCAACGGTACGATATTTAACCTTAGCCTTGAATTCATTAACGTCATCTGATTCCGGTGTGTCGGCATACAAGCGGATCTTGTCGCGATAGCGTCCACCAAGGAGTTGCCAGCATGGTACATTATATGCTTTTCCGCAAAGGTCCCATAGAGCCATCTCAACCGCACAAACTCCCCCCGCCTGTCTTGCCTGTCCGCCAAATTGTTTGATAGACTTAAACAACATCTCGACGTTGCAAGGGTTCTGTCCAAGGATGCGGCTTTTTAACGTCAATGCATACCTGACGTCAGCACCATCGCGCACTTCTCCAAGTCCGTATATACCCTGGTTCGTATCAATGCGAATAATCGCCGTACGGCCAAGTACTGTGGTTACACAGTAGCGCATGTCCGTAATCTTTAACTCAGATGGTTTTGAATTCCGGTTGATGTTTTGTGTTGTCTGGGCAAGGATATCTTCTATAGGAGAAGCGGCAAAAGCGGCGCCAAGTGTAATGCCACCGAGCGTTGATTTCTTTAAAAAATTACGTCTGCTGTTTTCCTGGATCTCATTGCATAGATCAAGTTGCAATTCGGGCTGTGATTCTTTTAGTCCAAGCTTTTGCAGGAACTTTTGTGATGGAGTCATGTGAATTTTTTTATGGCTTAAAAACAGTTTTTTGAGAGCTATGTCATTTATAATGGACCGCAACTACCATGTACGGCCCTTCATAAATTCGTCCAGTTCTTTTTTAGACATCGGCAAATTCTTTTGTTCTGATAACCATTGCAAAAAATCTTTTTTAATTTCTTCTGTCCATTGCTGGTCTATCTGCCCCGGCGTGTATTTGCCTTCAATGAGGCGCTGATGACCAAAACCATCTTTCAATTGTATGAATTCAGAATTTATTAAAAGATCTTCCAACAGGTGTGCCGGGATAAAGACTGTACCAAACTTTTTTGCAAGTATCACGTCGCCGGGCAACACAGTAGCGCGCCCGATTCTTATCGGCACGTTGATTCCACCGAGCATCATCTGCTGTATATAAGAAGGATCGTAACCCTTTATCCAGCCATTAAATCCTTTAATGGCAAGCAATCCTTCCACGTCACGCACCGAGCCATAGAATATCACACCACGATGTGTTTTTGCGTAGATAGAATTGCCGAGATTATCACCAATCAGTGTACCATCTGCAATCTTACCATAGCTGTCTGCAACGTAAATATCACCATCCTGTAAAACGTCAATCGGCCATGAATTAGTTCCACCTACCCTGCCTTCTGTTTTACCTTTGTCTTTTATCATCTTATCGTAATCGGCCCGCATCGGCAGGTATTGTGCGGTCACTGCCTGACCCACCATCACGGAGTCTGGCCGGATTATCATCCATTCACCTTCATATTGATTCTGGTAACCTTTATTTCGCAGATAACCCCAGGCTTCTTCAATAGAAATATTTCTTAACCGCGATAATAACCGGCCAGATACCTTAGGGCGGCCATCTGCAAATCTGTCTCCTTTCCATTCTGCGGTTAACAGTTTTACCTGTTCACTTGTCAGCGAAACCTGCTGTGATTTTGCCGGTTCAACACTTAAAAACATCACTGCCAGTAATACGATCTTAAACATCAATTGAAAATTTAATTAAGCGTTTTTTTAATCAGTTTATTTATCCCACCACACGCGGGTATCCATTTTGTCAGGCCCTTGCCTGGCTATTGCTTCATTAACATTGGTCGTATTAGCAGAGATTTCTGATACCGGGTAGGTAATGCGCCGGATAAATGTCCCGGCCGGTATATCTCCTACATAAGGGTTTGCAGATAATGCGGGGAAGCCACTGCGTCGAAAGTTTGACCAAGCTTCGGCCCCATTAAGAAAGGATGCAATCCAATACTGAGTGTTTATCTGCTGCAGGGCCGTAGCAGGAGAAAATGGATTGGTTGTAAGATAGGTTGTTATAGCTGCAGCCGGAACCGCAGCATTGGCATCATGCGTGGCAAGTTCTTCCATATGTGCACGGACGCCTGCATCATAATAACCCTGGACTGTCCCTGCCGTGATCCAGCCTCTTTGTCTTGCCTCCGCAAGTAGTAATTGCGATTGAGCAGCAGTCACAAAAAATGCAGGAGCTGTGCCCTTTGTTAGTCTGCGGCGGTCTACCTGGCTGTATTCATAATAACTCGCAAGGCCATCTGCCGTCGCAGCCGCTGCAGCGGTTCCATTATCTTTTCCCATTGGCATTCCTATTTGTTTGGTTGGATCGGTTGTACCAACTGCAGGAGTCTGGGCAGGACCAGATGTTGCGCCAACATACCGGATCGCAATAGCAGACAGCCGCGGATCAGCAGTATTTTTCAATACATCCACAAATGGCCGGGCAAGAAAAAAGTTTGCACCTTCCGTTCCGTTCAATGTATTACCAATCGGGTGAAGATAATTTGCATCATGCCTGAGGATGGCATTATCGGCATTGCTAAGGATTACGCCACCGGCCAGCGCCGCCTTTGCAGTTGCTTCTGCTTTTGCAGCATCCGCCTTACTTAAACGCATACCGGCGCGTAACAGTAACGAGTAACCGAATTTTTTCCATTGGGCAATATTCCCACCGTACAGAATGTCTCCCGCCTCGACAGCCTGCGCCGCATCAAGCGCACCTGAGGCTTCTGTGAGCTCTTTGATTATGTCAGTATAGATTACCTGCTGCGCATCATACTTTGGCAGAAAAAGCTGGTCAGAATATCCAAGCCCGCCTTCAGTGTAAGGAATATCTCCATAGGTGTCTGTTAAAACCATAAATGAAAATGCCTGCAGGATGCGACCCATGTTCATGAGGTTACTACGGGCCGGCAGGTCCTTAGTATGTGAAATAACATCCCGGGTATTGCGAATTACATTGCGGTAATAAGCCTGCCAAAGCGGCGATAACGGACTACGGTTATCCTGGTTAAAGTTGGCCCCGGCCAGTACACCGCCATTAGGAGAAATCACCTGCTGAACAATACCCATATCATAAACAAGTGTAGACACCGGGAAAGATAAATTGATTAAGGCATTATTTAACTGGAAAAGCGGATCGATAGCTGTTGGACTCGTTTTATTTTCGTTCAACTCTGAAAGGCCTTTATCACACGAAGATTGAAAAGCAAGTACGAGCAATAACAGGATGTATTGAAATATTTTTTTCATATGCGCTGTTATTAAAATTTAATATTAAGATTTAACCCAAGACCACGGGTTGTTGGCAAACCGGTAGATTCCATACCGACCAGGTTGTCGGAACTGTAACCAAATGATTCAGGATCGATATTATCAATCCATTTTTTCAACAACAGTACATTATTTGCAACAAAGCTCAGCTTCACTCCTTTGATGGGCCAACCACCGGGAAGGTATTTCGTGAAGTCGTATCCAAGGGTTATCTGTCTCAACTTCCAATAACCACCATTGTAAATAACAGGCTCAATGATTGCCTGTGAGCGCAGATGTTCCCAGTATGTCTGTACCGGGGTTACGGCTGTATTTTCGCCACCGGCAAGATTAACTCCTTTTCCTGTAACTCCACCTACGCGCCCTTCGAGAGTGATTTTATGATGACCTTCCCTGATCATATTGAAGTTTGTACCTGATAACATCTTATTACCAAGTTTGAAGTCAACCAGGAACGACAAGCTGATACCTTTATAGTTAAATGAATTCAGAAAGCCACCGACCCATTTAGGCAGTGCTGATCCGAAACTTACAAGATCATCGCTTTTAACGGGAACACCATTCGCTCCAAAAACGCGGTTACCTTTCGCATCTCTTTTGTATCCAAAACCAGCTATCTGGCCCATTTCCATTCCCACGATCTGGCGAAGCTCGCCGTTAAATACATGGGTTCCAACAGTGATCCTTTCACCTTCCCTGTCAGTCAGGATGCTTAACACTTTGGTAATATTGTATGAACCGTTTGCAGTGAATTCCCACCGAAAATTTGCAGTCTGGACCGGCACAAGACTCAATAACCCTTCAACGCCAAGATTGCGGCTCTGGCCACTGTTTATACGTGTGTCGATAAACCCTGAGGCGTCGGAGATCTGCGCCTGGACAATCTGATCACTGGTGATTTTCCGGTAGGCGGCCAGATCCAGACCGACCCTGTTGTTAAACATTTTAAGTTCAACACCAATCTCAGCTTCTGAAATACGCATCGGTCTCAGATTCGCGTTAGGCACAGTTGTACCGTTGGGGCCGCCAACCGGCTGCGCTGCACCAGCAGGATTGGGTATGAGATTAGCATTGATCTGATAGAACAAAACATCTGCATAAGGTGGAACATCAGTATCGCTTCCGACTTCACCATAAGCGAGTCGAAGTTTACCAAGATTTAGCCAGGTGAGTGATTTAAGGTTTTCAGAAAAAAGATAACTGGCAGAAATGGAAGGATACAATATGCTTCTGTTCTCAGGTGACAGCGTCGAGAACCAGTCGTTTCGTAAAGTACCATTTATAAAAAGGAAGTTGTTATAGGAAACTTCGGCTGAGCCATACAGTGAGTTCACACCCCGTTTCTGAAGATCGTAGAGGGGGTCTTTTGCACGCCCGTTTTGTACCGTATACAATCCGCGGACAACGAAGTCTGTGACCTGGACACTGTTCAGGTCCGATCTTCTTCGCATTTGGTTACCACCGACATTTACATTCAGACCAAATTTACTCAGTTCGAAATTTGATGAAATAAGAAAGTCCGCGTTAGTTTCCCGGAACCGCCGGGCTTCCTGGGTATAAACGCCGTTTACAAAGCCAGCAGGTGCCGCTGGTCTTGAGGCATGACCGGTAGGGAAATTATTGAAATCCTGATCACGCGACCAGAAATCCTGGCCTATCCTTGCCTGCACAAAAAGCCATTTGAAGAAATCGTATTTCACTGAAAAATTTCCGAATAAACGGTCGCGCCTGATGTTTTGAAATTGCTCGGCAAGTACCCAGTAAGGATTTGTGCGATTCATAAACCTCGAATAGATAAACTCATTGCCTGCCGCGTTATACTTGTTTGCATTCAGCAAATCAAGTGGCATTGAATTCGACATATTGTAAATTACCGTTGGAATTGAGTTGTCCTGGTTGGCAATGTTCGGAGGATTATTGTTCTTTTCAATCGAATAATTTGCGTTGCCAAGAATGCTTAATTTATCAGATAGGTTATAGCTAAAACCAAGGTTCATCGTTTTTCGGTTGAAAGTGTTGTTCGGAACAATTCCTTTGCTATCAAGATTACCAAGCGAAATATATAAACCACCTTTCTCGCCACCGGCTTCAATTGTAACAGTGTTGGTAAGATTTTGACCGTTTCTGAAAAACTTTTTAATACGGTCACGTTGTGGTTCGTAGGGCACAGTCAGGTTATTAAAAAGCACCTGCGTCATCCCCGGTTGAAACTTTTCACCGAATGACCATTGGCCTGATGTTGGATTTGCAGTAGTCGGACGAAGCCCGTTTTCACCCTGTCCGTACTCGTATTGGTAGTCGGTATAATCAAGGGGTTGCTCATTGGTATAATTCAGGTTGTAAGCAACACCGATGCCTTTTCCTTTACCGCGGGTTTTCGTAGTAATCATAATAACCCCATCTTTCGCCCGTGAGCCATATAAAGCAGCCGCAGCAGCACCTTTCAAAATGGTCATCGATTCAATGTCATCTGGATTTATACTTGTTAAGCCATCACCACCATCAGAAGTATTTCCTCCCCCACGAACCGCAATAGAATTGTCACCACCAACAGATCCATTGGCAGTCGGGTTCGTCCCGAAATTTGTATTGTCCAACGGAATTCCGTTCACTACGATAAGCGGATTGTTCTGACCTGAAATGGAAGACTGGCCCCGGATCCGGACTTTAGAAGTACCGGCGGGACCGGTTCCGAGTCCGGATATATTTACACCAGCCACTTTTCCCTGGAGGGCATTCATCAGGTTTGGAGTACGGTTCACTGTTAATTCATCGGCCCTTACCGTGGTTGTTGCATATCCCAATCGTTTAGACTCTTTGCTGATGCCCAGGGCTGTAACAACAATCGCATCAAGGCTCTGGGTACCGCCTTCAAGCGTCAGGGTAACGTTATCGCGGCCGCGGACGCCAATGGTTTGGGATACGAATCCAACGGAAGTGAATTCAAGTGAATCGGTGCCTGTTGCCCGGATCGAAAATTTTCCGGTTGCGTCAGTGAAGGTGGCATCCCCGCTTCGTTTAACCGTAACCGTTACCTGAGGGATGGGTTGGTTGCGGCTGTCACTGACGGTGCCTGTCACCGTTTGGGACCAGATAGTCGCCGGGAGTAAAAAGGAAACGAGTATAATGGTGAGCGCTTTGCTGAACCCCGGCATGGCTGCCCGGAAAAAGAATTTTGTCATAAGCAAGTCGTTTGAAGGATTTTTTAGAGGCTACAATTACTTAACAAAGTATCCTTTCTTATAAACAATAAACTTCCAATAAAATACACCGGTAAATAATGCACATATCAAAAAACATATTATATTTAGTTAAGTGTTGTAATGACATTTCGTTGCAGCATCCTGAATTACCTCAATTTGCCATTATGAACTCTTTTCTGCTTACAAGGTTAAGTAAAGAGCTTGCACCCTTTCCGCACATCGCCGAATTCGGGCTCAGGAAGTGCAATACGGTACAGTTCAATTCACTCAGAATAAGTACTAAACCAGGTCTTCGGCTCTACTATGTTTTACAGGGCAAATTCAATTGGGTTATTGGAAAAAATTCAGTGGTGTTGTATCCCGGCGATGTTGCATTAGTATTACCAGGAATGAGTTTTGGCGGAGCCGGGAACTATTATGATATAGGTGCAGTGATCTGGATTGATATTGCGCTGGATGAGTCGCAGCCTATTAATCAAAACTTTCCAGGTCAATGGAGCCAGTTAAATGCCAAGGAGAAAGGAACGATACAAAAGATACTGCTGGCACATCACAAGCCCGTGCTCGTTAATCTTTTGCCGTTGGGTGTTGCGTTACAGGATCTCCGGTCAGAACTGACATTAATGGAAATCGGATATGTGACGCGTGTGAATCAGTTGCTGGATGCGGTGTTCATTATGTTAGCCCGTACCCTCAGCCGGCACAAAAACGCACATCATGAACTTCCCGTGGTTTTTGTAAAGCTCGAAAAATCATTAAAGGAGAACCTTGCGCATCAGTGGACCGTCGATGAAATGGCATCGCTTGTTGGCCTGGGACATACCGCGTTTTCCGAAAAAGTAAAAAATTTTACTGGCTTCTCACCACTCAATTACCTCATCAATATCAGGATCTCGCGGGCTGTGAACCTGCTCAAACGAAAGGATGTGAGCGTTACTGATATTGCGCTTGATACGGGATTTTATTCATCCCAACATTTCGCTACGACGTTTAAAAAGCTGACAGGATATTCGCCAAGGGATTTCAGAAAAACGCTTGAATGGCGCAGTTGATCGATCACCTGCATTTATCGGGCGTTTGCCCTATCAGAATAAATGACGTAGTTATAACTCCTCAATTCAAATTGATCATCTGAATTTAACAACTTCACAGTTACATTATGTTTTCTGTTTTCTAGCGGATACCTGGAAAATAATTCGAGGCGGCGATCGTGATTGCTTGTCGGAAGTTCAGCGGTCTCTACCTTAGCTCCATCAATAAAAAGTTCTGCCTGGAAAACATATTCCGCGGCAGTTCCATTCTTCTTTCTTGCTTCGCCACTTAATGTAAATCCTGTTCCGGTAAATTCGAAGCTAAGCTCTTGTGTAGTGGTGATGATGCGATTAAATTCGACTTTCTCTACAGGATAAAAACCGGCAAAGCCCTGTTCGAATTTTACCGGCTTTGGGATCTGCGTTTTTATGGTAATAACGTTTTGATCAGCCTTGCCTCCATTGGCTTCGATATTTAGCAAGGCATGTTTCAATCCTGTTTCATAAACTTTATTGAGTGACATGGCAGTATACTTAAAGTTTATGTCCTCGGCCTCTTTTAACCCGAGCTTCCATAGCGAAGGTATCTGATCATAACCCAAGACGGTTCCTAATATTCCTGCGACTGAGGATGGATTACAATCGGCATCCTGGCCTGCACGGGTGGCGATCTCGACAGATTTTCCAAAATCACCCGCGCCATAGAGGAGGGCCATAACGACATATGCTGAATTAATTTTTGCATCAATATTAAAGGGTGTAAAAACACCTTCGTTACAGCCAATATCACTCGTCCATTTATTTTGGATCTCGTACCATGTGCGATGCCAGTCGCCGGGAAATTGTTTGTGCCAACTAATTACGTCATTGATGCACTTATAGTACGTGCTTTCTTTTGGAATAGTTTTAAGAGCCTCTGCAACGATATATTTTATATCGTTTGAAAAGAATGCAAGGGAATACATCGCGCCGATGTAAACACCACCATACCAACCATCGCCATAGTTCATTATATGCCCGATTTTATCAGAGATAGCTGAAGCCGTATTTGGCATGCCCGGGCTCATGAGACCGGCATAGTCAGCTTCAATCTGGTAGTCGATATCTTCAGAATGGGTGTTATACTGCCAGTTTCCCGACATCGGTGCCTTTATACCATGAAGAATATTATAACGCGCTGCCTGATTTGCATGCCACAACATATACCCTGCATTTGCAAATGCATTGGCAAAGGAATCTAACGGCGCATTCAAACCATATTTCTCAAATACATCAACAAAGGTGAGATCCATATACAGATCATCATACAAACCCGGGTTATTGATCATTGTGGATTTCAAATATCCATCTTTCCACACCAGGGGCTGATAGTCCTGAATGAATGTGCCGTTAAAACGAAATTCATAAGGTCCGCCGAATGTGACACCAATGGTTTGTCCTGCCCAGCCACCTTTGATCTTATCATGCAACTTTTCGCGTGAAATAGTTACCGTCTTTTGTGCAACAGATGTTGAAGTAACAGCGAGAAATATGATCGCAAGAAATCTGTGTCTGAACATAGCGCTGATTTTTAACTAAGATACTTTATACTGCCGTTGGGTAACCGGGTTGTTATTTATGAAAGTTGAATTT
>Ga0190273_10000392_pt1 | contig 17207 bp, 17 predicted proteins | sample Popmic504IS_FD_134513 | JGI IMG/M metagenome (GOLD analysis project Ga0190273, IMG submission 134513) | Populus adjacent soil microbial communities from riparian zone of Shoshone River, Wyoming, USA - 504 IS | ecosystem: Environmental > Terrestrial > Soil > Riparian zone > Trees stand | place... | reverse complement strand
TGAATGCTTTCAATAATCGGCGGTCTAACAACTCATTCAACGCGAGCGGAATTAGCATGGATGTCATTCGCTAGGATTGAATGCTGCTCGGCAATGCTTCCCGCCGCGTTAATTCGAGCGTTAGGCATCTTTCTTGATATGAGAATATTTAAACCATTGGTAAGCACTGAGTGGATGATTAAATGGAGTCCAGCGTTTCTTCTGGCCTCTATCACCTTACTGTCTGTATCTCTAGTCTTCGGCAGATTCTCACTTGTGCTCTTCCTTAGCTCAATTATCTTTGGACTAATTTACACCGTCCTCACACTTATTTACTGGAAATGGGAATCTAATCCGCTAAGCTTAATTGTTGCCGTGATAGATATTGTTGTGATGGTGTGGGGGATGAGCTTTACGATGGGATGGGCTTTCCCAGAGGCGCGCTCTATTGATTCAGGTTGGGCGCCTTTTACTCAATATATCTCTATGATACTTACAATCTTTTTCGCTATTCTATTTTTGTTTCGTTCATGGCTAAGGAAACAATTGGTTACGTTAGAATGAATATCCATGGAAATGTATTGTTTACGCAGGCCGATGCCTAACAACTCATTCAACCGGAGCGCGAGTTAGCTTGGTTCTCATCGTCAACTTGAATTATTTCGGTGTTGCGTGCGCGCCCGGTTAATTCGGGCGTTAGACGCTAGCTATATGGTGAGGGCAATGCTCAGAATCGTCTTGGTGTTGGGGGCGGCGTGGTGCTTCGTCGCCAGTTGGCGCTACTTCGACGCGGGGATCATGTATGTCGCGGAGACGTCCTCGAACCCACACCCTTCGGAGGTGGCACAGATCATGGGGCCGCGGCTGATGGGCTACTTCAAGCTTTATTTCTGGGGAGGAATCGCCTGCGCCGTGGCTCTAGTCTTAACTTTCATTCGGAGGCCGAGGCGCGTCTAACAACTCATTCAACCGGAGCGGAAATAGCTCGTCTTTCATCCGCAAGATTGAAGGCTTGGTTCATTGTTTCCCGCCCGGTTAATTCGAGCGTTAGGCGTACAACACGGCTTTAGAGTTGTATAGAGAGATATGGATTACGTCGTAGGCAAATGACACACAGGTTTTATTTTTGGATTAAGCTTGCAACTGCTAAACGGTCGAGCGGCTGAATCAGTTAGAGAGTCCACAATCTATTATCACACTCTCAATAGGTATCTTGTGCTGGTTTATGATCGGCGTATTCTGCTGTGAGATGGATCTTTTTCTGGGGTAAAAACAGGTCGCAGATTATTGTTACTATCTCCATCCGCATCTCTGTTAGCACCACAATATATGCGGTATTATGAAGATGTTGGGAGAATGGAGGCAGAAGCCTGATGATTCCTGGTGTGAAGACGCAGATTTTCAGAGAGTTAGGTGAAGCATTTGACCAATATCCAGTTTCTGATATTGAGATTGTAATTAATGCTGTTGAAGAGATTCTAAAGCGATCTATTCAGACACATATTATCACGCACATTGCATCATTCGTTCCTGATGTGTACGTCTCTGACTCTACGGGCGAAATCATCTGGCATGATGATACGTTGAAGATTGCTATCTCAGACGTGGTTCTAGCCAAAAGGACATTGGATATTGCGTTCTTACTCAAGAATCCAGTGCGACAGAAATATCGCTTTGCCAGGAAAATTTTGCGTTACGATGGCTTCGGTCGGTACTCTCTCTTTCGTATTAATTGGCCCAAAGAACTTGAGGTTAGACATCAAGAACTGCTTGAGCTTATAGAAGCAATTGTAGCTACTACTTATTTTTGGCTTGAAGGTTTCGTAGCATCGAAACTTGCCGATGTAGAGACAGATCTAGCTCACGATTTATACGCTTATGCTCGCGCCACTTTCCAGTGTGGCGCTTATCTACAGCGGTTTTGGTTCGTCGCCATAAAAGATGAGAAGGGATATTGCCTATTTGACCGCCGCTCTGCATCGGAAATAATTTCGAGAGCATCACGGATTGCGCGAGGCACTGAACTTATTCCTTCAGCGATTTCAACTCGCTTTGTGGTGAATGAGGCTGATTTTGAGTTAATGGTTGCGAAGGACGCCATTTCTTTAGATAAGTGTATCGATGTTCCTTTCGTTAAGACTAAATATCGTAATCGGGATTTTGATTTCTCCGAGGCTGAGGCGGCATTTCATCAAGTAGATAGTATTTGTCTCTGTCCAATTGCACGGGAAGGGCAAGGATTTCTTTTGGCTGGCTTCCCAACGCCCTCTCGTCCAATTTTTGAGCCTCTACTAACGGAACACTCTAAAGAAATTATATCAATTTTTCAGAATAGCTTTGGGACTCTCAGGCATCTTACAGCGAAATTGAAGAAGACCCTTCATGGTACAAGTGTTGGAAAGATTGGTGAATTCTTAGGTGGTTTTACGAAGGCTTTCTTAGATTTTTGAAATGATTATAGGAAATCTTGATAGTCCGCCTAACAACTCATTCAACCGGAGCGGCGATAGCATCTTTTTCATGGTGCTTCCTGCGATGTGAATTATGTGGTTTCGCGCCGCCCGGTTAATTCGAGCGTTATGCCGCTCCGCATCAAAATAGAAGTTGAGCTGAATGATAGTAGCGAAGGAAGTCTACAGCGGCAGTTGAATGATCCAATCAACGGGCGGCATAACAACTCATTCAACCGGAGCGCGAATAGAGTTTCTTTCATGCGCGAGACTTGGCTTTATTGTCGTTGAATGCGCGCCCGGTTAATTCGGGCGTTAGATGCTGTGCCGCTGGCGACAACTTGAACCTATTGATGTTGTGTGTCGCCGCTTGCGCTATTGAATTAGTTGAGAGTTGAATGGTTTGACTCTGCGAGTGCCTTCAATGTTGAATGGAGGCGTGAGGCCAGCGACATGCGTCATGCGCTCGCGGCGAAAGATTGGCGCAGCGTCTAACAACTCATTCAACCCGAGCCCGCGATAGCAGGCTTTCATCATTTCTCCTTGCGGTGTAGATTGGAGGCTGCTCGCGCGGGCCGGGTTAATTCGAGCGTTAGACACGCTTCACGAAACAGGAGAACTGTGCATTGAGTGATGCGGCTCAGGAAAACGGATGCAGGGTTGAATGATGCAATCGAAGGGCGGTCTAACAACTCATTCAACCGGAGCGGCAATAGCGCGGCTTTCATTCGTCAGCTTGGAGGTTTGTTCAGTTGATTGCCGCCCGGTTAATTCGGGCGTTATGCCGTTGATAAGTAATCACAGTTAATCCAAAATATAAGCGATATGGAGGGACGAGCAATGGAAATAAAGCAAGACTTCTTTATATCGCACGCTAGTGCGGACAAAAGCACTTTCATCCAGCCCTTAGTCAAGTGTCTCACAGATCGCGGAGTTACATTTTGGCTGGATAGTCTCGAAATTGGTTGGGGGGATAACGTCGCCTTAAAGATTAATAAAGGATTGCGTGAAAGCCGATATATTGTCTTATGTTTGTCCGAAGCTTTCATTGCCCGGCCTTGGGCCGAGGCGGAGCTTAACGCTGCATTTACTTTACAGACAAATACTGGACAAAGGAAAGTACTGCCCTTAATCCTAAATAACAAAGAACGTATCTTCGAGCATTATCCACTCATCGCAGGGTTGTTATGGCTTGAATATGCTAACCAGCCGGGAAAGATTGCTGACGAGCTTGCAAAATTGGTTGAAAAGCGGATGGTTCCTGATGGGCTTATTCACGTAATAGTTGAATCCATTCATACAGGGCAACTTTCAAACGTCAACGTCTCGCCACGAGCAAGTGTGAAGTGGCTGGCCGAACAGGCAAAACAGGGTGCCGGTTTGAAAGATTCATTAGATACAGGTGGATTTCAACCCCTAGAGATAAGGTGGGTATTAGTTGACGTAAATGCTGAAGCAGAGTGGAAAGAAATGGACATCTGGGACAAGCAATCCCTATTGGCAATTGTGAAAACGAATGATGGCATCAGACGTTCAGAATCTTATTGGGATCGGTTAGAACACATTGGCGTCTATAATAATATTGTCTTTCATCTATACCCTGTTCCAATTGGAGATTGGGATAGTGCAGGCTATTACTATGTGGGAGACTTTGGTATGTGAAAAGGCAGCGAAGAGTCTTTGTCAACGCAACGGCATAACAACTCATTGAACCCGACGCCTCGATAGCATTCTTTTCATCATGCTTCCTTGCGTCGCAGCTTGAATGGCTGCGCTCGGCGCGGGTTAATTCGGGCGTTAGAAACCGCCTGAAGGTTGCGCCATGAAAGCAGCCAGGGCTATGCTCCATGCCGCAACCTGAAGGCTGTCTAACAAGCGATTCGACCGGAGCGGAATCAGCTTGATTGTTATCGAGAACCTGGATGGTTTCGCAGTTGTCTCCCGCCCGGTCAATCGCGGCGTTAGACGGCTTCGCTTGAAACCAAACGAATGAAGAGAGAGAGAAAATGAAGGTTCTTTGTTCCATCTTAATGGTTGTTTTGCTCTTAACTGTTTCACCTTTGGCAGACGCACAAGCCAAACGTATTCCCAAATATGTCGTGAGGTTTAACAGCTTCGGCCCTGTCAAAGTCGGGATGACTGTTACTCAGGCGTCGAAGGCTCTCGGCATTCGACTCGTAACGACCGAACAAGGCAATTGCCGCTATTTTGAAGCTAAACGCGGTTTTAAAGACATTGGCTTTATGGTCAACGATGGAACGATTGCACGGTTTGACGTTTTCGAGCGCGGTATCGCCACCGATAGGGGCGCGAGGGTTGGCGACAGCGAAGCCCGAATCAAAAGTCTTTATAAAGGTATGTATGAGGTCAGCAAACATCCTTATGTTGACGGGCATTATATTGTCGTTGATATGAAGGGTGGGAAGTTTAGTATTATTTTTGAAACTGACGGGAAGCGCGTTACAAGTTTCCGTGCTGGCAGGTCCCCAGAAATCGGTTATATTGAAGGTTGTTCTTAACCAACGCGCCGTCTAACAACTCATTCAACCGGAGCGGAATTAGCTTGGATCTCATCGTCAACTTGGATGCTATTCGTAGATTCTTCCCGCCCGGTTAATTCGGGCGTTAGACGCCTGCTGAATATAGTGATATTTTAGGTCTGAGGAATGAGCATGAAGACTTACACTTATATTGTCGAAAAATGCCCTGACACTAATTTTTATGTTGGCTATGTGCCTGGTTTCCCTGGCGCTCATAGCCAAGCTGGGACGCTCGACGAGTTGCAGCATAATATGCAAGAGGTGATCGGAATGCTGCTTGAAGATGGTGAGCCGGAATTGGAAGCTGAATTCATCGGTACTCAGAGTGTGAAGGTCGCCTAGAGATGGGCAGGTATCCTGTTCTGAAACCGAGAGAGGTGGCGGCCATTTTAGAGAAACTCGGCTTTATCGAAGCTCGTCAACGTGGCTCGCATAAACAGTATCGCCATCCTGATGGGCGAAGCACAACAGTCCCTTTTCATGGAAGTCGAGACATCTCACCCATTCTCTTGCGGCAAATTGCAAAAGATATTGGCCTTACAATCGAAGAGATGTTGCCTTACAGGTAACGGCGTCTAACAACTCATTCAACCGGAGCGCAAATTAGCTTGAATTTTATCGTTAACTTGACCGTAATGTGCTTGAATGTGCGCCCGGTTAATTCGAGCGTTAGACACGCTTCGCGAAATAAGAGAATCAAGCCTTGTGTGTTGAAGTTCAGACAACCAAATGCAGAGCAGAATGATACAAGTCATGGGCGGTCTAACAACTCATTCAACCGGAGCGCGAATAGCGCGGCTTTCATCGTCAACTTGTCCGTTATGCAGTTGAATGCGCGCCCGGTTAATTCGGGCGTTAGGTTTCTGTTGAGTGGTTAGGTTCAAGAACCGAATCAGCTAACTTGAACTTTACCGAGGCATCTGATTGGTTGAATGCTCATACAGCTTGAATGGTGTGAGCCTCGCACACGAATCGAGAGTTAATGCTCTGGCGCATTGAATCGCCAGACGGCGTTGGTTGAGTTGAATGATAGAATCAACGGTGAAGGCCCAGGAAACAAAGTGCTGCGATGTACGAAACCTAACAACTCATTCAACCGGAGCGGCGATAGCATCTCTTTCATGATACTTCCTGCGGTGTAAGTTGTATGGATTCGCGCCGCCCAGTTAATTCGAGCGTTAGGCGTTTCAAGGAGTGTGAATTTGAGTAATGTCAGATGAATCTATAATAGAGGTATCTTCCTTTGAGGAGTTTCATAATATCGTTAGTGGGCGGCGAGGGGACAAAGCCATCTTTCGCGGCGTTAAAGATGCGGACAATCACCTATTAATCCCATCTATCGGTCGTCTAACATCTAAACAGAGAGGTGAGGCAGGTTTTGCTTCATATGAGCGGCGAATCTTTCAGTTATTTAAAGAAATGGCGCTTCCTTATTTAAGGAATCCACCTTCAACTGATTTGGAATGGCTCGCGCTTGCTCAGCATCATGGTTTACCCACAAGGTTATTAGATTGGACGTATAATCCTCTTATTGCAGCATTCTTTGCCTTGGAAAAAACGTCTGAATGCGCCTGCGCAATTTTTGTTTACCGCAGGATTCAAACAATAGATGTAACTAGCGGCATTGATCCCTTTACCATAACCAAAGTATACAAATTTAGACCACCACATTTTGATGAACGTATTCGGGCACAGCAAGCAGTATTTACTCTACATCCTAATCCCCAAGAAGAATTCAAAGATTCCGAGCGTATGGTAAGAATCATTATTCCCCATGCAGCACGTTCTAGTCTTAAACGCGCCCTTAATCGCTATCATATTGCCCGGTCTTATCTGTTTCCGGGTTTAGACGCTGTAGCTAAAGAAATCGTAGAAAGGAAATCAATCGAAGAGTAACTTGAAGGGTTGAAGAAACGCCTAACAACTCATTCAACCGGAGCGCGGGATAGCGTGATTTTCATCATTCTTCCTTGCGATTAGGTTGTGTGGCTTTCGCCCGCGCCCGGTTAATTCGGGCGTTAGATTGCTTGCGCTTTACGAATCTTGTATGAACGAAATCAATGTCTCATTCTCAGGTAACAGTCTGATGGTTGATGGACGTTCTTGGCACGTCGAATATCCTATACTTCAGGCTTTCCCTGTGGGCGAGAAAATTGTCGTCTTGTATGATCCAGATGCCTTTCTGGAGAAGTTTGGGCAGTTCCCAAATCTCGTCGCATTTAATCCTGAAGGCAAAAAGTTATGGGTGGCGCAATTGCCTACCAATGAGAGTGGTTATTGCTATTGGCGAATTTACCTGAAAGATGGGCTAATGGCTGATTCATTCAAATCCTTCTCATGTAGCATTGATGAGGCGAGTGGTAAAATCCAAAGTAAGGTCTTTTACAAATAAAGGCGCAATCTAACAACTCATTGAACCGGAGCGGAATCAGCTCGTCTTTCATCCGCAAGATTGAAGGCTTGGTTCGTTGTGTCCCGCCCGGTTAATTCGGGCGTTGGGCTGCTTCGCATTTCGATTATGGCAATGTAGCTTGAGTAGCTGCGCCGACGCTCCGCGTTGCCAATCACGTTGGCTGAGAGTAACGTTGCATCGCGCACGTTGAACAGCTCCGGTGACGCAAAGAAATCGGGTTGAATGATTCAAGCGATGGGCAGCCCAACAACTCATTGAACCCGACCGGAAATAGCGCGGCTTTCATCGAGAACTTGTCGCACGATGCAGGTGTCTCCCGGCGGGTTAATTCGGGCGTTAGATTCCTGTTGAATGCTCTGGCTTAAAGGCATCTATTAACCTTCACAAGTCCTGAGTGCTAATGTTCTTCTCGAGTGCTGCTCAAACTTGAATGCTGTGAGCCTCGCACAGACTTCAAGTGTTGGTCTTGAGTGAGGTTGCAACGCCATGCGGCGTCAGATGCATGGAATGATAGAATCGAAGGCGGCAGGTTAGGAGAGGCAGAACGGCTGAAGATGCACGAAATCTAACAACTCATTCGACCGGAGCGCGGATTGTATGGCTTTCATCATGCTTGAGTCTATTGCAGATTGAATTCATTTGCCGCGCCCGGTCAATTCGGGCGTTAGGCTGCTACTTCTTAAATTTTACCGCAAGGTATTTGACACCTGACATGAACAAGAATATCGTAGTTGTGTTCTTCGTCTAGCCACGGATGAGAGTCTCAAACTCATCCGTATCATTTTCAAGTTCACAATGGCATTTCAGCTTAAACGAGGTTACATCATGAGTAATGAAGCGAATCAATCCTACACGGGTCAGGTTTATGATCTTGACTTTGTTGAGGGCAACGATTGGTGTCAGGCGTTACTCCGCCAATCTCCTGGAGCCGAGAATATCGCGGTTGTCACAAGTGATATTCGTATGCAATCAATCCTTGAAACCGCGATGATAATGTCACGCGAAGTTTATGTAGCCTATAAGGCTGAAGGTCCCCCAAATAAGTTGATACGAGTGAAGCTTAATATTGGCTGATAGTTAGGTGCTCAGAGAATAGCTTTGAACTGAGCGTCGCAGCCTAACAACTCATTCAACCCGACGCCTCAGTAGCGTCTCTTTCATCGTTGTGCTCTGGCGATTTGGTTGAATGCTGTTCGCTCGGCGCGGGTTAATTCGGGCGTTATGCTTCTTCTTTTGAAGGGCAGAAATTGTGTGGAGGCTAAAAATCAACGACTAGACTCAAACGAGCTTTGCGCTTATTTCAATGTCCCTTATCAAAACCTATCAAATTACAGAGAGTTGGGGGTGGATAAAAGTTTCGGTGAAACCTCTGTACCAGTGTGCCATAGCCGCGGCCAGCATTGGCTCTGGTACTTCTATGAGCATGAGGGTTTTATCGCTCCCGGTCGGTGGTATCTTGGCGCTATCACACCCGGGCAGTTATGTGCCTTAACCGCTGATAAGGGTCGCCTGTTTTCTCAACACTAGCGACCCTTCTCATCGCAACTTTCATCAAAGCGGATACTGAGAATTCATCCGATATTGCGAACGTAAAAAGTTAGGGCTTTCGATCGGCCCATTCTCGTTGCCGATCCTGCCAACTATGTCTGTCGCTGCTACCGGAATCACGGGACGGATGAGACTCCCTCGGAGACCTATCGTTACCTCCATTGCGGTCAGCTGCTTCACGTCTAGCTCTTGAAGCCTCACGAACCCTTTCGACATAATTATCCAAGGATCGGTTGTACTCCCGAACCCTGGCTCCAATGTCTGCTGACCTTCCTGATTGAACCGCTCTCTCTATGGCACGCCTGTTGTCGCGCATTGTATCAAGAGATCTTTGCATGTTATCTCTGGCCGCACGTTCTCTATCCTGCGCACCCCGCAATTGTGATTGAGCGTAAGGAGACTGCCCTCTGCCGGGAGCCCTTATCGCGCCGCGGTAAAAGTCACGAGAGAACGGGTTTTTCAGTTGCCCCCATGTCAGGTTAGCCTCGCGCGCGTGTCGCTGTATCCATTCGCTTGGAGCATAGTAACCCGCGGCGTGGCCGAAAAGTTGGACCGCCAGCTGGTCCCGGCCGACATGGTAGCAGCCGCTACACTGCCGCTCGAGCTCGTTGATCACGTCCTGCGCCATCCGGACCGCCCCCCCCGGTTTGAGGGCGTCCCGCCGCGCCTGATCGTTGTACCGTATGATCAGTCCGTCCGGGCGGACGATCACGCGCAAATTGCCCTGCTCAGTCTGCGCCTGGGCCGCGGCGGCTAATAGTAGTGAGAAGACGAGTGTCAGGCCACATCTTAGGTATTTCATCGAAGAACCCTCCACGCTGAACAGTTAGGGAGAGGATATCCAAGATTTTCGGAGTTCAAATCCAAAAACTTGGATGTGGATTTTCTAATAGCACGTAAACTAGGTTTATTCACTTGTAACTCATTGTCTGCTTTTGAGGAGGCAATTATTATGCCTATTGCAAGGCGAAAGATTACTCAAACAAAAGTTGTTATCGCAAAGGGCGAAGCATAACAACTCATTCAACCCGACGCCTCAATAGAATGCTTTTCATCATCTCTTCTCGCGGCGTATATTGAAGGCTGCTCGTCGGCGCGGGTTAATTCGGGCGTTAGGTGGCAACTGGCTTGCCCCTCTATATGCGGGAGAGAATGTAGACGGATTATTACTTGTTAGGGTATCCTGATTTGCTGAAAACCTTCACATGAAAGTTAAAGATTACTATGACGACAACAGCAATCACACCTGCTCCTCTAGAACCAATTAGGCCCGATATTGATAAAAAGGAGTCAAATATTTCTTATTGGACGTTGGGAGCGCACGCCCTTACATTCTTATTGGGTGTTGTCATCGCATTCATAGCTCAAAACCTGTTGCGTGCTGAAACTGTTACATTTTCTACTACGAGTTTAATTAGCTTCTTGTTTGGTATAGCGCTATCAGCAGCTTCGACGATACTTGCAATTGCTGCAATTTCTCTTGGAAAGGCGTCTGAGCGAGTAATGATTGAGCGTAGTGATGCAAGCATTCGTCTTCAGAATGAAGTATTCCTCAAGACTACGGAGGCCCTCGCGCGTATCGAATCATCTACAGGAGTTACGGAGAAGCGTATTGAAGATATTATTTCAGGACGCGCTGGTGAGCTATCGCACGCAATCGCTCAAAGGCTAGAAGAGCAAGATACGGGTGGGACAAAAAATCGTACACTTCTCGAAAGTGAAATTCGTGCATCATTAATGGAAGAGCTATCATCATCTTCCCGCACTCAGCAGCTTGAGCAGAGAAAAGAAAAGAAAAAACAATTAGAAGATGCAAATTTTAAGTATCGAACATTCCAAAATGATTTGCTTGTGGCTATTGCAAATAGCGGTATTGCACGATCCGAGAAAATGGGCAACGGCAATTTTGGTGCTGAGGGTGATGAGCTTTTCGATGGAGTATTTTCGGTGTCTGGTCAGCGAATAGGTGTATCGGTCTTTGCAACCATGCCACCCTTAATGCAAAGCCATATTAAGTACTTTAGGACTTTCCTTCTCACTGCTGCTAAAGAAATTCAGGATAGAAGATTTCAACACATAATAGTTGCATTTGACGGAGAAGTAGATGCAAATACTGAATACCGAGCTATCTTCTCAGAGGTGAGTGAACTTCTAAAGACAGAGGTCGTAGAGCGCTTCACGCTTATTGATGGTGCTGGTCAAAAGGCCATTGAAAAAACAGTTGAGTACCTTCGATCTCTCCCTACTCCTCCTAGTGAAACACTAAAATTAGCATCTTCTAGTTGACCACAATGAGCCACCTAACAACTCATTCAACGCGAGCGGAATCAGCATGGATATCATCCGCAAGATCGGATGCCTCTCTCAATGCTTCCCGCCGCGTTAATTCGGGCGTTAGACACGCTTTGCGAAACAAGGCAATCGAGCGGCATGTGCTAAAGCTCAGAAAGACGGGCGCAGAATTGTAGGCTTTCAATCACGGGCGGTCTAACAACTCATTCAACCGGAGCGGAAATAGCTCGGATGTCATCCGCAAGCTTGAAGGCTTGATACAATTCTTCCCGCCCGGTTAATTCGGGCGTTAGATTCCTGTTGAATGATTAAGATCAAAGGACTGAATCAATCGCCTTGAATCTTGAGAGGCTCAGCTGTAGTTGAATGAAGATGTTGCTTGAATGCTGTGAACCCCCTCAAGCATCGAGCGTTGATGCTACTCTGAGATGAATCGCAATGCGGCGCTGGGCGAGCTGAATGATAGAATCAATAGTGAGAGATCGGGAGAGGAAGAATGGTCACGTCGCACGAAATCTAACAACTCATTGGACCGAAGCGCGAGTTAGCTGGTCTTTCATTCGCCAGGATTGGATGCTTGGTTCATTGTGTGCGCGCCCGGTTAATTCGGGCGTTCGGCTGATGCCCACTTACCTTCAATCTTGAATGGTTAGGCCGCTCCAGCCTCGCTTGAATGCTTCCCCATCTTCGAGTTGTCTTTAGCTCGAATTGCGTGATACACATCCGCTTGGGTGTCTCGTCGCTGCTTGCCGCGTCCCATCCTTGGGGAGTTGTGCGGAGGCGAGAGTCGGCTGGCAGGTTGAATGGTCGGAGATTGAAAATAGTTGGATGCTTCTGGCTCGGCGGGAGCGGCTCGTGTGGGCACACCCGAACAAGTCATTCGACCGGAGCGCGAACAGCGCGGCTTTCATCCGCGAGGCTCAGATGCTTGGTCAGGTGTCTCCGCGCCCGGTCAATTCCAGCGTTAGGCGCTAGCATCTCCAGTTTCGACAGGATGTATATTATATGATAAGACACCTATCACTTAAAGAACTTCACAGCATGATCGAGGAGCATGAATTATGGATTCACTCCAACTTTAAGAGAGGGAAACGAGCAGATTTTTCAGGTTGCGACCTTTCTAAAACGAGCCTCCGTAATCGAAATCTCAGTGGAGCAATTTTCTTTGACTCTATTCTTCGAGAAGCTGATTTATCTAACACTATTTTTCACGGTGCAAAATTGAAAGATGCGGATATGACAGGTGCCGTGATGCTTGATACAGTGTTTCGTCGAGTTGACCTTAGTGAGGTTAAGGGATTGGATAAGGTAGTACATTATGGGCCAAGCACTATTGGGATAGATACTATTTATAAATCCAAAGGCCATATCCCAGAGACTTTTCTGCGTGGCGCAGGCGTACCGGATATCTTTATAATCTATATGTCTTCTCTTACAGGGAAAGTAGTTGAGTTCTATTCTTGCTTCATTAGCTATTCAAGTAAAGATCAAGGGTTCGCGGAACGACTATATGCTGATCTTCAGAGTAATGGAGTCCGTTGCTGGTTTGCGCCAGAAGATTTGAAAATCGGAGATAAGTTTAGAGATAGAATTGATGAATCTATTAGATTACACGACAAATTACTTTTAGTTCTTTCCAAAAACTCTGTATTAAGTCAATGGGTAGGAGACGAGGTCGAGGCTGCGTTAGAGCGGGAGCGCAGTGAAAATCGAACTGTTCTTTTCCCGATTCAAATAGACAACGCTGTCACGCAGAGTAACAGTGGGTGGGCTGCTACCATTAGGAGAACTCGTCATATTGGCAACTTCACTAAATGGAAAACACATGACCGTTATAAGAAGGGTTTTGATAGATTGCTGCGTGATCTCAAAGCAGAAGGTTTAGCGGGAAGCCGCGCCTAACAACTCATTCAACCCGAGCCCGCGAGAGCTTCTCTTTCATGCTCATTTCCTGCGGTGATATTGAAGGCTTCATGCGCGGGCCGGGTTAATTCGGGCGTTAGATTCCTGTTGAATGAGAAAGGTTAAAGGCTTGAATCAACCGTCTTGAATCTTGAGAGGCTCAGCAGTAGTTGAGTGTAGCTGCTGCTTGAATGCTGTGAGCCTCGCGCTAGGAATCGAGAGTTGATATTTAGTTCACTTGAATCGCCAGGCGGCGCTGAATGCGTTGAATGATAGAATCAACATTGAAGGCTCAGGGAACGCGGAATGATTACGGCGAACGAAACCTAACAACTCATTCAACGCGAGCAGAAATAGCGCGGCTTTCGTTCCTTAACTTGGATGCTTGTTTTGTTGTGTGCCGCCGCGTTAATTCGGGCGTTGGGCGCTTTCCCAAACTGGAACCGGTACGACGATGTTAAGTGAGGAGGAATCTATGAAGCAACTTACCTCTAGGTGTTATTTTGCGTTGTTGTCAACCATTCTGCTCGGGACAATTGGTCTATCGTTATCAGTTGCTCCCGCGAAGAGCCAAGAGAAAAAATTACCTGAACCAGAGAGTATTGGCGTCTTTTACTTCTTAGACTCTGTCAATGACTCTTTGATGCCTATGGAAAGACAAGTAGCGGTCATGAAGACGCGTGGGATGATTAAGACGCAGGTTTTGGTACAACTCACAGGAGAGAAATCCCCCTTCCGACTAAAGACCGATCAAAAGGTAGAGTTTGTGGTGAATCTACCCAATGGGGTAGATCCAAATAAGTATCACTTGTATCTCTTTAGCGTCAAAAAAGGGAAACGAGAGCTAATCTTGGCGCAGTCCACCATGACGGGTGCGAAATCTAATTTCGTGCAGGTCCCGTTTAATGTCACTAAGTTCGGCGGGTCTTACAAATACACGCCTTCTCAAGCTCTCTCACCAGGAGAATATGGTTTCTTTCCCATGGGTTCAAATGATGCTTCCTGTTTTGGTATTGATCCGCCTAAAGACGAGGGGAACAAACAGCCCGACTAGTCAACGCGCGCCCAACAACTCATTCAACCGGAGCGGAATCAGCTTGGATGTCATCGTGAACTTGGATGGTCGCATAGTTGATTCCCGCCCGGTTAATTCGGGCGTTAGACCTCTGAATTGAATTTAATCAGATGGCTGTTGGATATGGAAAATTGGTGGCCGATACCTTCTTTGATGAAGCTTTAATTAGCTTCAAAGAGTTTCTGTCTGGTCAGGGATTAGCCACTGATTTGGTTTGGGTCTTTCGTGAGGATGTAATCTTTCAACGTGAGCGAATCTTTATCAAATCACCCGTTCCTGCTGAAAATGAATCTCGCGCCAGGGCTTGTTATGAGTTGGGGCAGAAAAGAGATTTCGGCATAAATCTACAGGCATTTTGCTTGCTTGAGTCTCATCCATGTTGTTATATCCTTTTGCCCGAAGATGACCTTGATGCACAATATTTGCTGATGTCGAATATTTCTTTGAAATTGAGTGTGTGGACAAATCTCAGAAATGCGGAATCAATCTCGAATCCCATGAAATGGCTGGCGCTCAAATTGATGAATCGTAGGTCTCAATTTTCTAGTCCCGATGATCACATTCCGTCGAAAGGTATTCTTTTGCCAGAGTATTGGGTTACGCACGAGGTCTAACAACTCATTCAACCGGAGCGCGAATAGCATTGATTTTATGCGCGAGACCATGTTGTTATTGCGGTTCGTCGCGCCCGGTTAATTCGGGCGTTAGATTGCTAAACCAGGAGATGTTATGTACAAGACCTTTAAAGAGAATCTTCCGAAGGCGCAAGGTCGTTCAGAGTTCGTTATAGCTGTTAATGCTGATATAAGAGGATTCTCTGCATTTAGTAGAATTAATGAGTCCCCCAATATAGCTATATTCATAAAACGATTTTACCTACAGATGATCAACAGCTACTTTACAAATGCGAATTTCGTAAAGCCTACCGGAGATGGTTTATTGATGACATTTCCGTATGATGAAAATAATCTCCTTGAGGTGTCTGAAACTGTACTGACTTCTTGTTTTAAATGTTTACAAGAATTTCCGACCTTCAGTCAGAGTGATCCAATGATTAATTTTGCAGTCCCTCACCAGCTAGGTATAGGTGTTGCACGGGGAACGGCGTGCTGCCTTTATGCAGGAAAGAGAATATTGGATTACTCTGGGCATTTACTCAATCTGTGTTCGCGACTTATGGAACTAGCCAGACCTAGTGGAATCGTTATAGACAGCAGCTATAAGAAGGAAATCATCCCCGATAGCTTAAAAGAATTGTTTAGCGAGCAAGATGTTTATCTGAGAAGTATTGCAGAAGATAAAGCCGCCACAGTTTTGTATCTGAAGGACTATGTTAACATCCCAGACTTCTATTTAAAGCCACTGCTTTTAGATAAATGGGTTAGCCAAATTCAGGAAACAACAGTAAGAGATTTACTGAAAGTAACCTCGCTTGAGTGTGCATTCCGCCTAAAGAAAACGCCAAAGTCTGGTGAAAAAATCCGTGTAGTTTTTAGCTTCTTTAAGAAGGGCCAGCGGGGACGGGTTGAAACTGATTTGCCCTTTATATATCACGACGATTTTCCCAAACCTGAAGTCAGTATAAATACAGATCAAATCCAGAAATACGTTAAAGATCAACAGTTAGCACAGAACTTAAAAGTCAAATTCAAAATTGACTATGTTCCAAAATCTTAGGGACGACCCCGCAATCTAACAACTCATTCAACCGGAGCGGAATTAGCTTGCTTTTCATTCGCAAGATTGGATGCTTGATACAATACTTCCCGCCCGGTTAATTCGGGCGTTGGGTGGCTGAGTTGGATGGTATTCGACAATTTAGGTGAAATCTATCTGGTAGCCGCCGCATCTCGACTTGACGCTCACTGTTGTTGAAAATTGAATCCTTCTTGACTTGAATTGTAATGTTCAAGTTAAAGTGGCTGAGGTTGTCGCAGCCCGTGATGAAAGTTGATCTTTGGAGAATCAGCTAGGCAGGTTGAATCGAAAATAGGTGGTTGAATTAGGGGTTCGATGCGGCGGCTATGGCGACGCCGCCCAACAACTCATTCGACCGGAGCGCGGTTAGCGTGTCTTTCATTCGCAAGAGTTGAAGGCTCGATACAATTCTTCCGCGCCCGGTCAATTCGAGCGTTAGATGCCCTATTCTTGAGTGGAAAGGGATATGATGAGAATTTCAAAATCGTGGCTACTTATTCAGAAGAAGGCGCTCCCATTCTCAGTTGGGTTATTGCTGCTGTGCGTTCCTATTCACCCAATATTTGGGTTTCAAGGCAACACTCAAGTCCCTATTAAACTTGGCCCGCGAAACAAAGTTGATGCTTGGGTTAAGCATGAGGTGAATGGTATTACCTATGAAGTTGCGCTTGAATGGTTAATGGGCAAGGAAAATGGGTGGGGCAGTAAGCGTGTTATTTTCGTTTTCATTGAGCCAGAGCTTTTTACCAGAGGAAATATTTTGGCTGTCTTCCAAGACATCTCTTCCAAAATCCCGCAACCAACTTTTTTGAACGTAACGCTACTATCTGATCGAGAGATGTTAAAGGGGCGCGTACAGAAATATATTGGCTTGGTAATCTCACACGACAACATTTATGCAAGGCTCACGGGTGATAATGCTCAATGGTGTCCGCAGGGTTTTATGGGAGCGCAATTTGAACGTTATAAAGATAGCGAGAATTACGTCTTATGCACAGAGGAGAATCTTGAGGAGATAGTGAAGGAAGATGGCGCAACACCTCGTAGTCGCGTTATTGATCGTCGGGTTCGTAGGTTCTAAATGCATGTTGAAGGCTCATGCCGCCGGGCATCTAACAACTCATTGAACCGGAGCGCGAATAGACGGGCTTTCATCCGCAAGACTTGAATGCTTGTTTCATTGTGTGCGCGCCCGGTTAATTCGGGCGATATGCCGCTGCGCTCAAACAAAGACAGTGGCGTTGATGCAAGTCGTCGGTTAAAAACAAAATGCAGGCGGCTCGTTTCATTGCTGGGCGGCATATCAACTC